>JAEEGL015170244.1_pt1 | contig 24011 bp, 20 predicted proteins | sample 9134231 | NCBI WGS metagenome assembly JAEEGL01 (sample SAMN16246548, study PRJNA631951) | gut metagenome | biome: gut microbiome; feature: rumen; material: fiber-attached | host: Bos | place: Iran: Karaj | collected 2018-10
CGCACAGGGAAATATCAAAGGAAAAAATTACGAAACAAATATGGAATTTTCCTGCGACAAAATGGAATACGACAGGGAAACCAAAATTGTTAATTTAAGCGGAAATGTTGACTTAACTGATAATGATAACGATGTAAAAGTTAAATCCCAAATCTTAAATTATAATCAGGAAACCGATATTGCAATTATTCAGATGCAGATTACATTAACTCAAAAAGAAAATATCTGCAGCGGTTCCTATGCAATTTATTATAAAAAAGAACAGATTCTTGAACTTTCAGGAAATGCTCAGGTTCGCCAGAATGATGATACATTCAGGGCCCAGCATATTACTTTTGATATGGATACTCAGGAAATTACTCTGGATGGAAATGTTCAGGGAAAAGTAATTGATTCAAAAGAAGCCGAAGATTCTGCAGAAAAAAATGCAGGCGGAGAATAAAAAATGATGGAAAAAAGTGATTTTCAGAACGAGGACTCATTCTATTCAGGAACTCCAACATTAAAAGCCGTAAGCTTATATAAAAATTTTGGTCACAAAAAAGTTGTTCAGGGCGTTGATTTTTCTATGACAACCGGAGAAGTTCTTGGACTTTTGGGACCAAATGGTGCCGGAAAGACAACGACATTTTACATGGTTGTAGGCTTTTACAAACCGACAGACGGCGACATTTATTTAAATGATGAAAGAATTACCGGGCTTCCTATGTATAAGCGCGCAAGAAAAGGAATTACTTATCTTCCGCAGGAGCCTTCTGTTTTTAGAAAATTTACCGTAGAAGAAAATATCTGGTCTATTCTTGAAACCCGCAAAGATTTAACAATGGAACAGAAAAAAGAAAGACTCGAATCACTAATTGAAGAATTTTCCATCGGACGAATCAGAAAGCAGAAGGCATTTTCTCTTTCCGGTGGAGAACGCAGACGAACCGAAATTGCGCGTTCCCTCGCTACTGAACCAAAATTTCTTTTACTTGATGAACCGTTCGCCGGAATTGACCCGATTGCCGTTGCCGACATTAAAAATATGATTCGTCTTCTTGCAAATCGTGGAATTGGAATTTTAATTACCGATCATAACGTTCGCGATACTCTGGAAATTACAGACAGGGCAATTATAATTAATCAGGGCCAGATTATGACTCAAGGTTCAAAAGAAGAAATTCTTTCCAGCGAAATCGCCCGCGAAATTTATCTTGGAAAAGATTTTTCAATGTAGAAACTTTTGCTATACACATTTTCAAAATCATATTATATTTAAACGAGGCAGATTAGCATTTTATAAATGCTTGCTGCACATATTAAATTTATAGGAGCATCTTATGGATCTTAAAGGAACACAGACAGAGAAGAATTTGCAGACTGCTTTTGCCGGCGAGTCTATGGCACGAAATAAATATACATATTTCGCAAGCAAAGCAAAAAAAGACGGATATGAACAGATTGCTGCAATTTTTTTGGAAACAGCTGACAATGAAAAAGAACATGCAAAAATGTGGTTCAAATTATTGAACGGCGGAATTGGAACTACTGCAGAAAACTTAAAGGCAGCTGCTGACGGCGAAAATTACGAATGGACAGATATGTATGCTGAATTTGCAAAGGTTGCAAGAGAAGAAGGCTTTGAAGCAATTGCAAAACAGTTTGAAGGCGTTGCCGCAATTGAAAAACATCACGAAGAACGCTACAGAAAGCTTCTTAAAAATGTAGAAGACAAACTTGTTTTCTCAAGCGATGGCGATGCTATCTGGCAGTGCAGAAACTGCGGCCATATTGTTGTTGGAAAAGAAGCTCCAAATGTATGCCCTGTTTGTGCACATCCACAGAGCTATTTCCAGATTGAAGCACAGAATTATTAATAAACAGTGCCGTAGCGCACTTGTTTGAATAAAAAACTGACTGCCATTACGGCAGTCAGTTTTTTTATATTTGCAAGGCACCATCCTGCAAAATTGTTTTTGATGAACCGTCTGAATAAGTTAGAATAATCGTTGGTTCTTTTACAACTCCATCAAGATGAATTAAGCTTGGCGCATCATTGTCGTAATTTTCGCCAATTGCAAAATGACAGGTATGAAAAGCCTTTTCATCTTCCAGCATATTTCCTGTAATTTTTGCGGCAGGATTTAATCCAATTCCAAGCTCTCCGATATTTCGCGCATTTTTTTTGTAAATGCTGCCCTGCCCTTCTCCAAGCTTTCCTTCCTTTTCATAAGCCATTGAACGGTTTTCTGCTTCTGTAATGGTTTTTAAAAGTCTTTTTGCTTCGCTTCCACCAGTAACTTCCGTTACGTAGCCAGCCTGAACTTTACAGGTAATTGGTGTTTCCAAAAGCGCATCGCCGTCAGAAAATGTCATGGATCCGTCAAAAACAATTGTTCCTTCGCAGCCATCACACTGCTGTTCAATAATTGTTCCGTTTGAATCTTTTAAATTACTTCCGCCAACGACCGGACTGATAAATACTTCTCCCGCAGGAATGTTTCCGCCAGTTCCCGGTTTAGAAAAATCTCCGTCATCAAAAAGAAGGTTTCTTCCGTTTACCGGCACAATTATATCTGTTCCGCCCGGAGAAGTTACCCTTACACTAACTGAATCCTTAAAAAATTCATTTAATTTTCTGCATCTTTCCTGGAGTTCTTTATAATCAATTGAAGCTGTGCGGTTCATCATATCTGTAGTAATTCCTGGAGTCCATGCACCGCGCATAACCTTTTTTCCATTAATCAGATAATCGAACATATTTGTGTATTCTTCGCCGCTGTCTGTCTTATATGGATTTGCATTTCCCTGCGGATCTTTTCCAAGCTTTATGTTTGAAATTGAAAAACAAACATCCGGTGCAGTGGCAATTGCAGCAAGTACTTCTGGATTGGCATTATCAAAGCTGGTTTTATCGCTCTGAAAAATTAATGTAGACTGAGCACCTTCATCGCTTGCTGCAGAAAATAAATCCTGTGCAATTTCTGAAGTTGCAGGATTTGCAATAATTAAAACCCTTTCTCCTTTTTTTACTTTTACTACATCCTGAATTACAACCTGTGCACTTGTCCTGTTATTTTTTTTACCTAAAAGATTATCTAATTTTAATTCCATAAAAATACCTCGCTAAAAATTTCCTGAACTGATTTATGAATACAGTTTTTGCGGAAAAATTTATTTTTGAATAATAACTAAATTTCGTTCTGAATCTTCAAGTCCCGGAACTTTTAGATTTTCTATTTTGTAATCCGGAACAAGATTTTTTATCTGTTCCATTTCTTCTTTAATGCTTTCAAGCTTTGCTTTATATGCACAAAGAAAACCTTGCGGTTTTACAATTTTTAATAAGGTTTTAGTCATTTTTTTATCTAGGGGACGAAATGCCCTGAACGTTATTAAATTGTATTTTTCAGCTTCAATTCGCTCTGCTTCGCTGTTTATTACCTGAACATTTTTTAAGCCAAGAATTGCAATACAGTTTTCCAGAAATGAACATCTTTTTTCCATCCGCTCTACAAGCTCAAAATTTACGTTTGTTTCAGAAAGCATAAAAGCTGTTGCAAGTGGAATACCCGGAAGTCCGCCTCCGCTTCCTATATCTGCAATAACAGGTTCAGAAGAATTATTGTTTCCAATACATTTTTCATCAACAATTTCCTTGATTTTTTTAAACGCCGAAATTGAATCCAAAATATGTCTTGTCATTAATTCATCATGATCGCTTGTGTTAGTTAAATTATACGCAGAATTATAGAGAATTATTTCTTTTATATAATCTTCCATTTTTGCATCAAAAGCCTGTGCAATATTCTGTGCAATTCCGCAATTTTCGAAATCCTTATATAATTCGGTTTTATTCATACTTACGACCGTTAGTTAGCTAAACCTACAGATTTATTTATTGTCCAAATCCAACAGCAAATCTACAGAAAGATTTTTATCTGAATAATGTAGAACTACAAGATTTCCTGTTTTTTCTGCAGTAAGGTTTCCTGTCTGAGTCATTCTATAAATAAATGAATTTTCATTTTTATAGTCCTGTGTGAGTGTTGGCTGAACATTATAAGTCAGACTGCTTCCTGTTGTACTTGTAGGCCTGAAAAGCATATAAAAAGTTTCTGTTCTTGGAAACTGATCAACATAATATTTTCTATCGGCAGTAAGAAGAAATGTTCCGTCTGCTTCCTGTTCGCTTATAAAATATGCTGAAAGCGAAGATAAAATATCGTAACCGTTTATTTTGAATCTTAAGATTTTTGGTTCACGGGATTTAAAATTTTGTGCGTCAGACTGCTTAACTTCCATCTCTGTTTTTTGATAAGCATCTGCATTGTTCTGTTGAGTTTTCAAATCATTCAAACTATTCAGCATTTGCTGCAATAATAAATTTGTCTGAGAAGTTGTTGCATAATTCTGCACAGATGAAGTTGTATCTAAAGAAGATAAATCAGAAAAAAGTCCGGAATCATATAAACCCAGAATATCCGAAGCCGTTAAAATATTTGATGGATCTGTCTGCAGGGAATTTTTTGTATTTGTTGTTGTGTTTGCATTTGAAAGTACTGCTTCGTTGTTTTTATCTTCTGTATTATTTGTTTTTGCAGAATTTTGTTTTGCAGGAGAAACAGGTGCCGTTGGAACTGTCGGTGTATAAAAACTGCCGGAAGAAATTGATTGCATAGTCGGCATAGTTGGCATAGCAGGCATTTCCGGCATCTGAAGCATTTCCATGGATTGTGCAGATATTTGAGAACTAATTATAAAAATAAAAAATATTATACATATAGGTAAACGTAAATTCTTTTTAGAGATTTGCAAGGCTTTCCTCCACATATTCAAGACGTTGTGTAAGCTGAGCAATAGATTTTTCCAGTCTCTGCTTTTCCTTTTCGAGTTTTGCTTTTGGATCATTTTCGCTGGTTCGGCCAGCCGCTGCTTTCTGCTTCATAAGTTCACGCACTGTTGCCGGGCTTTTTCCACCTTCCAGAAAATCCTGCTGAACACTTGCCCTTTCATCCGGTTTTTTAATCGAAGCAACTACTTTCATATTTTCAAAACCAATTGCAGGATTTACATCACAGGCACCAACCTTACGAATATCTTTTGCAGAATTTCTTGGAAGACACAAAACTCTGTCTATATAATCATCATAGCGTATATCGGCCTCTTTGCACAAATCAAAAGCACGCGCAAGCTTTTGACCAAATTCCTTCATCAACTCGCCGTTTTTTTCCAGATAATTTGTTTTAATATCCTGGGTGAGTTCTTTTAATTCGCTGTTATTTTCCCAGCCGATTGAATAATATCCTTTTGTTTCTGCTACATGAATTAAGTCGCCAAATTTTGCCCAGAATTCCTGAGTATGAACGCGACATGCAGAACCATAAGTTGGATCTATTTTTTGTTTTTCGACTGTCATCAAATGATGAGTATATTCATGAACAGCAGTATAAATCATTGAATTTTCAGATTTAAAATTCAAACTGTGAAGATAAATTTCGTGAGTATCCGGCTTATAAAATCCGTTCACTCTTTTACTTTCTTTTCCTGTCTGAATTACCGTAAAATCTATATCGCTTGATTCTATATCTAAAAGTATTTCTTTGATGCGCTCATTTGTCATTTTAATGCTCCTATATGATTTAATATTATTGAACCGGCAACTGTTGCAGCGGTTTCTGTCCTCATAATTCTGTTTCCCATTCCGCAAAGAATGAATCCATTATCTGAAAGAATTTTTCTTTCGTTATCCGTCCATCCCCGCTCACTTCCAATTGCTGCAGTTATGTATTCATTAGTTTCTGCTACATTTCCTGAAGTTACATATTTTTGCATTGCTTCATTCAAACTGCATTCCGGCAATTTATTATCTAAAGCAATTTTTTTATTGTCTAACGAACGTTCGTTAATTACATTCAAACAGTCCCGTAAATTTTTATGAATAAATATCTCCGGAACTTTTGTTGCTCCTGACTGAATTGTTCCGTCCAAAAGCATTTCAAAAACATTTTCTTTTTTTGCAAGATTTGATTCGAGATAAGATTTTTCACCAAGTTCAGTTCCTGTAAGATGAACTTCGCAAACTCCAAGCGCAGCAATATCCCGTAAAAGTCTTTTTAACTGAATTGGCCGTGGAAAACCAATAATCATTATTAGCGGGAAAAGTGGCCTTGGATCTTCTTCATTTGAAGGAATAAAAGAAAAATAAATTTCTTTTTCGGTAATCTTTGTAATTTTTGCAGTTCCGGAATTCTTGTTTATAATTCCTGCAAAAAATTCATCGTCTTCTTTTTTATGAAGAATTTTTAAAATATGCTGTGCGCGTTCGTCTTTAACAGACAGCGGTTTGTTAATTTCAGATTCATAAAAAAGACAAATGTTCATAATTTATCTTACCGGTTTGTAATTCTCTTGAGGATTTTTGTAAGCTGATCCTTTTCTATCAAATCTATTGGACGACCGTCTATATATTTGTGAGCGCTTTCTGTAAAGCTTCCCATTGTTACACAATAACCTGCATCGCATTTTGTATCACGAACTTTAGAATGGAACTCACGTATATTTATATCGCCGATAACATTTTGAGTTCTGTAAAAGCGGAAAAGCTGTTTTGCTTCCCATCTTGGATTTTCTACGTTGCAGACAATTTCTACACATTCAGAAGCAACCTGAACATCTTCAACCTTTACAAATGCATCTTTATGATAAATTGAAATAAAGTTTCGGCAGAGAGCCACAAAGTCGCTTGTACCGGACATAAGATAAACCTGAAGGTTTTTGTTCTGATTTAATTCTGAATATCGTGTTACAAGAATATCAACATCTTTATAACCGGTTTTTGCCATTTGAATCTGTTTTAAGAATGTAAGTCCCTGGGCAATATCGTTCATTGCTATATAGTCATTTCCTAATCTGTATTTAATCTGCAGCATAAGCTGTTCTTCTACATTAGGAAGCTTTAAAGCAATTTCATAATCTTTAATGGCTTCTGCAAATTTCTTTACACGCTCATGCATTTTTCCTGCTTCAAGACAAGCCTGTGCTCCAAACTGGGGATCTGGTCTTAAATGCATAAACACTTTTAAAGCCTTGTCGCCCATTCCAACTTCTGTCATTGCAACTGCCATTTGGAAAAGAATTTCCTTATTATCAGGATGTTCATCAAGTGCACGCTTTAAGAACGGAAGCGAGTCTTTATATTTCTGAGCCTTATATAAAGCGCCGCCAAGCAAAATGTAAATTTCAGAATTTTCAGGTTCAAGAGCTCTGGCTTTTTTAAAGCAATAAATTGCCTTGTCCATTACATTTGTTTTTAAGAAAGTCTGTCCCAAAAAATAATTACATTCAAAGCTTTCAGGATTCTTTTTTAAAGAAGTAATTAAAGATGTTGTTGCGTCTTCAAGTTTTTCCATGTAATAAGCTGCAACTCCCATACGAAGTGCAGCTTTAGCCATATCAATTTCTACATGAACTGTTGAAATATCATAAAGGGTTTTATAAATTTGCCATGTTTTTTCCCAGTTTTTATCGGCGTAATATACTTCTCCCAAAGATTCCAATGCATTCACATTATGCGGATCATGCATGAGTTTCTTTTCGGCTTCTTTAATAATTGCACTTTTACCTTTTCTCTGAAGCCTGTCCTTGCGTTCTTTTTCGGAACCAGGTTCTCCGTCTTTTTTCTTCAAACGGGTTACAGTCATCAAAATAATTATTAAAAGAGCAGCAGCAATTACACCAATTAATATTCCTATTACCATGGACAAATCCTATTGAAAACCTTTAACGGTTTCCCATTTTTTCTTTTACCATTAATGAAATTCGTTCAAGAGCAATTTTTATTTTTTCAACCGAAGTTGCATAACAACATCTTATAAAGCCCTCGCCGGCATCGCCAAATACATTTCCCGGAACAACAGCAACACTGTATTTTTGAATAAGCTCAGTTGCAAATTCTTCACTGGTCATTCCTGTCGGACGAATGTCAGGGAACATATAGAAAGCGCCTTCCGGCTCTGTACAAGGCAGTCCCATTTCTATAAAGGCTTTATACATTAAATTTCTTCTCTGCTGATAAGAAATCCTCATTTTTTCAACTTCATCCCAGCCGTTTCGTAAACCTTCAGCTGCAGCATACTGACTGAAAATCGGCGGACAAATTGCATTGTATCCGTGAAGCTTGCAGCACTGAACAAGCAGATCGTGCGGAGCAGCCATATAACCAATTCGCCATCCTGTCATAGCAAAAGATTTTGAAAAACCGTTAAACACGATTGTGTAATCCTTCATTCCAGGGAACGAACCAATGGAAACATGTTTATGTCCATCGTACAAAAGCTCACAGTATATTTCGTCGCTTAAACACCAGATCTGATGTTTTTTAACAACTTCAGCAATTTTTTCAAGTTCGGCCGGAGGAATAATTCTTCCTGTAGGATTACTTGGAGAACAGAACATTACAGCCTTTGTTTTAGAAGTGCATACAGCTTCTATAGATTCTGCTGTAGGAAAAAGTCCTGTCTTACTTGTATCAAGGTGAATTACTTTTGCATCACACAAATCTGCAAGCGGCTGGTAACTTACGTAACAAGGTTCACAAACAATCAGTTCATCTCCAGGATTTAAAATAGCACGCAATGCTAAATCAAGCCCCTGTGATGCACCTACTGTCGGTAAAATTTCTGTAGCAGGATCGTAAAAAAGATTATAACGTTCCAGATATTTTGTAATTTCCTGACGAAGCTCAATCAATCCCCAGTTTGAAGTATAAGAGGTATGACCTTTTTCCAAATGGTAAAAAGCTTCTTCACGAACCACCCATGGAGTTGGAAAATCCGGTTCTCCAACACCAAGCGAAATAATATCATCATGTCCTATGCAAAGTTCAAAAAACTTACGAATTCCAGAAGGTGGAATTTCCATCATTTTTGAACTGAATTTATCTGTTCTTGTATTCATTATGCCTGTACGCCTTCTCTTCTGTCGCGTTCGTCTTCTACATAAACGATGTCATTTTCTTTATATGTTTTTAAAACAAAATTTGTCTTAGTTGAGCGAACACCTTCGAGAGTTGAAAGTTTTTCACTTACAAAAAGTGCAACTTCCTTAAGATTATTTCCTTCTATGAGGACCTTTAAATCATAGCCACCGCTCATTAAATAAAGCGATTTTACCTGTGGAAAACGGTATATTCTGTCTGCAATTGCATCAAAACCGTGTTCACGCTGTGGCTGAACCTGAATCTGAATTTCTGCTGTTACTTTGTCCTTCGCGACTTTATCTTTTTCCGGATTTACAATGGCGGCGTATTTTAAAATAATACCATCTTCTTCGAGTTGCTTAATAATTGCCTGAACCTCTGTTTCAGACTTCTTTGTCATAGATGCTATATCTTTTGTAGAAAGACGAGCATTCTGTCGAAGTAATTCAAGAATTTCTTCCATTGCAATCCTCCAAAACGCACAAAAATTTATCCACATTTTACTATTTATACAAAAATTTTACAACGATTTTTAAAATGTGTATTTTACAAAGCCGTCTATTATGTATAAAATTAATAAAAAGGAAATGTAAAAATGCTGATTATTTGTATTAGTTTTGTAATGGCAATAATTTTTATTGCAGTTGGAATTTATTTTTTATCTTCAAAATTTCTTGATAAGCTGAACGAAGCTTCTTCCGTAAAATCCGAAGAAGCATTTAGAAAAAACAAATTCCGTGCAAAAGGCTGCGGATTAGTTTCTCTTGGGCTTGGATTTCTTACTTTTGTCTGGGCATTAATTATAATTTCATTTCCTATGATTCTTAACGCGCTTGCTCTTGTTTACATGCTTTTTATTCTTACCGCTGTAATTGCGCTTATGATTATTATGAAATAATTTTTGCGGATAACTCCAAAGCGTGTTATAATTTCTTTAAAAGAGTTTAGTCAAATTTAATATTTGGAGCAGAAAAATGGCACATAAAAGACCATTACCATGGGCTAGTCTGGAAGAATTCAGAGGAAAAATGTTTAAAGGAGAATGGCCAACCTTCCCTGAACTTCTTGAAATTCAAAATTTAAGATTTGGTGAAAGGCCCTGCCTTACAGATTTTGATGGCCCAGACGGTTCAAAAAGAACCCTTACATATTCACAAATGTATGAAAAGGTTCTTAAACTCGCGAACTTTCTTGTTTCAAGCGGCCTTAAAAAAGGAGATCATGTTGCAGTTGCAGGTAAAAACTCTCCTGAATGGGCAATTACCTACCTCGCAATTTTAGTTGCAAGCGGAGTTGTAATTCCTATAGCAGATTCTTTGCACGATACAGAAACAGGAAACATATTAAAGGCTTCTACACCAAAATTTGCCTTTCTTGATGACGGAAAAATTCCTTATGTAAAAGAAAACTTCCCGGATATTATTGTTTATTCACTTAATCCTACAGTGCCTGAAAAATTTGTCTTAAATCTTTCTGCTTCTCCTGTTACTCCGGAAAATCAGAATGAAAAACCTGCAGAAGACGATCTTGCACTTATAATGTTTACTTCGGGAACCACAGGAAATCCTAAAGGCGTAATGCTTACACATAAAAACATAATTTCCGACGGTTATATTGCCCAAACAAACCTTTTGATTTTACCAACCGATGTTTTCTATGCGCTTTTACCGATCCACCACGCCTACACCATGCAGGCTGCTTTTATCTGTCCTATTCAGGTTGGCGCAGAAATTGTTTTTGGAAAGAGCCTTGCCGTTACGCGCTTAATGAAAGAACTCCGCGAAGGAAAAATTTCGATTATGCTCGGCGTTCCGCTTTTATATAACAAATTGCTTTCGGGAATCAATAAAGGAATCCGTTCAAAAGGAATTATCGTTTACGGAATTCTTTCGTTCCTGAGGGGAATTTCTTTCCTTGTAAAAAAATTAACAGGAATAAATATTGGCCGCACACTTTTTGGAAAAGTTCTGGAGCAGGCAAATATCAGCACGCTGCGAGTTGCAATCTGCGGAGGCGGTCCTCTTGCAAAATCAGTTTTCAGACAGTATCAGGAAATGGGAATCGATTTTATTCAAGGTTACGGACTTACAGAAACTTCACCAATCATCGCGCTGAATCCTGTAGAAAAATTTAAGATTCAGTCTGTCGGCCGCGATTTTTCTCCTTACGAAGAAATTAAAATCATTGAAAACAAAGAATTTTCTGATGTTGCAGAAAATGTCCGCGGCGGTCAGAAAATTGGAGAAATCTGCGTAAAAGGTCCAATGGTTATGAAAGGCTATTACAACATGCCAAAAGAAACTGCCGAAATGTTTACAGAAGACGGCTTCTTAAAAACCGGCGACCTTGGCTGGATGGATAAAGATCATTACATCATGCTTTGCGGCCGTGCAAAAAATCTTATTGTTACAAGCGGCGGAAAAAATGTTTATCCGGAAGAAATCGAAGATTCGTTCCAGCTTTATTACGATATTCAGCAGGTAACTGTACGCGGTTATCATCCGGAAGGCGATTCTACTTCCGAGGAAATTGAAGCGCTCATTTACGTTGCCGATGATTTGTATAAGACACTTGGCCTTGAACGAAAAGCAGATTCTATTCAGGAAGAAATTGTAAAAGCTGTTAATGGAATTGTAAGTAAAGTTAATAAACGCCTGCAAAGCTATGAACAGATTACAAAAATCAGTTTGCTTAAAGAGCCTCTGGAAATGACACCAAGCCAGAAAGTTAAACGAGATTTTGTTGCAAAAATTTATGAATAAAAAAGAGGGGGAAGTCTCCCCCTCGCTACAGACACGGTAGTTTCGACAGGCTCAACCACCGTGTCTTACGCTACCCCTTCTCCTAAGGGGAAGTTCCTTCCCCTTAAAATCCCTTTGACTGAATTAATCCGCGCATCTCTTCAATTGTTTTATAACCTTTGCGCTTCATAAATGCTTTTAAGCCGTCAATAATTTCAATCATTGCATACGGGTTAGCAAAAGTTGCAGTTCCTACCTGAATAGCAGTTGCTCCAGCCATAATAAATTCAACGGCATCCTGCCAGGTTGCAATTCCACCAATTGCAATTACAGGAACCCTTTCATTTTCAGGTAATCTGTTAATTGCCTGAACAACTTCGTAAACAAGTCTTACCGCAATCGGACGAACTGCAGGTCCGCCAAAACCTGCTTTTACTTTTTCAAAAACAGGAACGCCTCTTTCAATATCAATTGCAATTCCCTGGAACGAGTTATTCAAACTTATTCCGTCTGCACCAGCTTTAATACATGCAATTGCTACATCTTCAAGCTCTCGCGACTGTGGAGTAAGTTTTGCAATTAATGGTTTTTTAGTTACTGCACGAACGGCTTTTACAACCTGTTCTGCACCAGCGCAAGTCATACCAAAAGCAGCCCCTCCTGCAGAAACATTCGGGCAGGAAATATTCAATTCAATTACAGGAACGTCTGTTTTATCAAGAAGCTTAGCGCCTTCAACATAAGTTTCAAGCGACGATCCGGAAAGGTTTGCAATTGCAACAGGCTTCATGGAAAGCATCATCGGAAGCTCGTGTTCAATAAAATGTGGAATTCCAGGATTCTGCAAACCAATACTGTTCATTAATCCGCTTGGAGTTTCGTGAACACGAATTCCATCATTTCCTTCGCGAGGCTCAAGTGTAAGCCCTTTAGAAGAAATTCCTCCAAGTAAATTAACATTAAACACAGAAGTATATTCAGAACCAAATCCAAAAGTTCCGGAACTTCCAATTACAGGATTCTGGAATTTTACTCCGGAAATATTTACGCTTAAATCAGGTTCTTCGTTTGCAGAAAGAGGTTCGCGTCTTGGCTGAACTTTAATTCCGCCGACTACGCTGTCCGGTTTATTGAATCTTGTGATTTTTTCAAAATCAAGAATATCGCCGTCAAAAACAGGACCTTCTTTACAGCAGCGTTTTTTGCCTTCTGTTGTATCAATTACACAGCCAAGACATACACCAACGCCGCATGCCATTCTGGCTTCCATACTAAGATAGCATTTAACGCCGGCAGCCTTACAAATTTTCTGAATGTAAGCAAGCATTGGAATTGGACCGCATGCATAAACTGCATCATATTTTTCTGATTTTAAAGTTTCTTCTGTAAGTGCCGCAGGCAGCATTCCATGAACGCCAACACTTCCGTCGTCGGTTGTAATAACAAGCTTTTCAGGCTTTATATATTCCAGAGCGTATGAACCGCTTTTAAATGAAGCATAAAAATCATAACTAACGTTAGTTAGTGTTTCTGCAAAGCCTGCAACAGGAGCAACACCTATTCCGCCGCCTGCAAGACATACTTTCTTTCCGCCGGCAGCAGGAAATGGAAATTTGTTTCCGCATGGTCCGAGTAAATTTATTTTATCTCCAATTCGTAATGAGCATAATTCTTTTGTTCCGCTTCCTTTTACAAGAATTAAAAATGTTAATTCAATGTTGCCGTCAGATTTTTCTTCTGAATGAAAAATACTTATAGGGCGGCCAAGAAGAACATCTGAACGAACTGCATGAAGCATATAAAACTGTCCTGCAGCAGGTTCACAAATATCTGCATTTGAAGATTTATCTATAATTACCTTTAAGCTAAAAACACTGTTTTCCGGAACGGCAGATTTTACAGCACTGCATTCACTTACTAAAGCTGAACAAAAAACCGGTTGCGGTAAAAAATGGCTTCCATATTCACTTTTACAACTATCAAACATAATTTCCTCGCTAATAAAATAACTAGTAAACCGCTTTTTTGCAAGCATTCACACTTTGTCACGCAAGCACAGAAATCAGTTTTATACATAACCGCACGCTAGCGTGCGTGCTTGCTCCTGTTTCTATTGGATGATATAATTTTTTTATGGATAATTCTTCTGTTCAAAAAGCTCAAAATATTCGCGATGTAATACGATATCTTCAGAAATTTAAGAATGCTCTCGTTGTAATTTATCTTGATGATAAAATAATCAACTCGCCTTTATTTTCTTCTCACATAAGAGATATTGCGCTTTTACATAAAGCTGGCTTAAAGGTTGTAATTATTCCGGGTGCTAAACAGAGAATTGATCAGGTTTTGCAGGATGCAAAAATTCAATGGAATTATAAGGACAATATTCGCGTAACAAATCAGGATGCAATGCCTCTTATAAAAATGGCTGCCTTTGACGTTTCAAATATCGTTATGACAAATCTTGCCGCAAATAATATTACTGCAGTTATTGGAAACTGGGTCCGCTCAAGAGCAAAAGGCGTTCTTGAAGGCTTTGATTATGGAACAGCCGGCGAAATTGAAAAGCTTGAAGTAAACGCTATTCAAACAGTTTTGGAACATGGCTTCATTCCAATTTTCCCGTGCATCGGCTGGAACAGCACAGGACATCCTTACAATATTTCTTCAGCTGAATTATCTCAACAGGTTGCTATAAATCTTAAAGCAGACAAACTCTTTTTTGTAATGAAAGACGGCGTTATAGACCGCAGCCGATATTCTATTCCAGATAATTTTGCACTTTCCGATTCCGGAGAAGTTCCTGCCATGAATCTTGAGGAAGTAGAAATTTTCCTTAAGAAAAATCTTCATAAAAATGAGACTGTTGAAAAAATATTTGAACTTGCAAAAACTGCCTGCGACAAAGGCGTAACAAGAGTTCATATATTGAACGGCGAAATTGACGGTGTTCTTCCGTGCGAAATATTCAGCGATTTAGGTTCCGGAACAATGATCTATTCAAACGATTACGGAAAAATCCGAAGCATGGAAAGAACAGATATTCCGGCAGTTTTGTCTATTATGAATCCATTTATTCAAACCGGAAAGCTTCTTCCAAGAACAGAAAAACAGCTTGAAGAATCTCTGCAGGATTTTATTGTTTATGAACTGGACGGCGGAGTACATGCCTGTGCGTGCCTGCATTACTACGATAAAAAGCAGGCAGAAATTTCTGCAGTTGCTGTAGAAGAAAATTTTTCTCACATGGGAATTGGTCCAAAAATAATTGAACATCTTGTTTCAAAAGCAAAAAAAGAAAAAATAAAAACTGTTTTTATTATGACAACTCAGGCATCTGACTGGTTTGAAAAGCTTGGCTTTACAGAAGATAAGATTGAATCTATTCCGGAAGAAAGAAAAAAAATCTGGACTCCGCAGAGAAACTCTAAGGTATACAGAATCAATTTTTAAATAAATATTTAAAGGCAAAAACATGCATATTGAAAATTTCAGGCAAAGCAAAATTATCTGGTACGGACGATATTTAGATATTCAAAAAAATCAGCAGCCTTTTAAAGACTGTCCTCAAGGTGTAAGATTTTTTTCTTATTCAGCAAGCGGTTTTTGTTTTGTTTTAAAAGGTAAAAAAGCTGTTGCAAAAATTATAAGCGATTCAAAAAGTTGGGATGAAAACACCAAAGCTATAATTGGGATTTTTATCAGCAAAGGAAACAACACGGGCTGGAGTAATCTAAAAGATGAACCTGATAAAAGAATAATTCTTACAAAGCCCGAAAATGAAATTTCTTTATTTGAATCAGAAAAAGAAGAAACCGTTACAATTCGTGTTTTAAAATTAAGCGAAGCTGCCTTTGGATATTCCGGATTAAAAGAATTAAAAATAGAAGGAAAAATAATTCGACCAGGAAATACAGACAAAAATGATTTTTTTGGAAAAATAGAATTCATTGGAGACAGTATAACCTGCGGATATGGAATTGAAGGTGGAGAAGGTCAAACTTATACTACAAAACAGGAACGCGCAGATAAAACCTATGCATTCCTTACAGCAAAAATGCTTAATGCAGAAATTCAAAATTGCTGCTGGAGTGGAATTGGAACTATATCTAACTGGGTAGAACCTGTTGATAATAATCTTCCAAAAACAGACTGGTTAATTAATTCTCTCTGGCTTTATACAGACAAAAGCGTTTCGCTTCGATTAAAAATTGAACCTGAATTATGGGATTCCAAAAAATTTTCACCTGATATTGTTGTAATAAATATTGGAACAAATGACACAAGCTTTGTTCAAAAATATGAAGACAGAAGATTAGAATTTTTAGCTAACTATCGTTCGTTAATTGAATTAATTCACTTGCGCTCTCCAAAAGCAAAAATTCTTTGCACCCTTGGTGTAATGGGTCAGGAGCTTTGTAATACAATCAGCGAAGCTGTTGATTCTTTCAAAAAAGATTTTCCTTCTGTAAAAATTAAAGCATTTAAATTCCCAGTACAAGATGAAGCAACAGATGGAATTGGAACAGACTGGCATCCAAGCGCAAAAACTCATATGAAAATGGCAAAATTACTTTCAAAAGAATTGCGAAAATTTATTTAATTAATTTAAAAAATTTTGTCCGAAATTAAAACTTTTGGTTCATATTATATATATGAAAACCAAATCAAAAATTATTATAAACTCATTTATTTATTTTTCTGCGGCTATTTTCTTCTCTTTTGTTTTTTTTACTTCATGTAATTTTAATGAAGTTATAGACGAAGAAGATAATTATGAAATTTATTTACCGGAATGGCCGCCTGAATTTTCAGAAGATTCTCCTGCACTGCCCCACCCGTCTTATCCTGAGCTTTCCTGTTGGCTTATAAAAATTCAGGAAAAAAATGACTATACGGAATATTATACTAACAATCGTTCGTTAGTAATCAGCACAGATAAAAATTCTCCTGTAGGAATTCTTGCCTGTCCTGTAACGATAAGTTCTGATAATTCAGAAAAAAAAGAAAACGTATTTTTTAAACCTGCAGGAAAAATTCTTCCGTTTAATAACAACGAAGGAAAAATTATCTTAAGCTGGCAGGAAGGTTTTCTTGCAGAAATTTTCTTTGAAGCCGTAAAATGTAATTTTCCCGTTGAAAATTTTAACTGGAACAAAGCTCAAAATACGGTAGATAAAAAATCAGGTTCGGCAGATACAATTTTTTATAATCCCTGGTTCTGCAATAAGTCCAGAATACTTGAAAATATTTTACAGGGAAATTTCAGAGAAAGTTATTTAAATACAACAGGCTCTGTCTCATTAAGCCTCGAAGATGAAATTATAAAGGACAAAGTCAACGGCTATTTAATTTCTTCATATATCCCGGAAAATCAATTTATTTACCGGGAAAAGAAAATTGCGCTTTTAAAAAATCAAAAGGAACTGTTTATTTGCGAGCCAAATAGCATTTCTTCCGGCAGTAGTTCATCCTCACAATTTGGAGTAATTTTTGAATGGAAAAGTAAAAAAAATATATCAGCAGAAATTGTTTATATGCCGATATTTAATGATGAACTATGAAAAAAATTTTTTTACTTAATCTATTTGTACTCACACTTTTTCTTACTGCATTAATCAGTTGCGGAAAGAAAAAACAGGATGATTTTTCACAAATTCCAGAAATGGAAGCCGTAAAAGGAAATCATACCTGGTATTATTTTTCAAATTCCGGCTTTTCAGAAATTGATAAACCGCAGAATGCTCCTTTAAAACCTCAAACTCCATGGACCGAAACAATCCGAATTTCAAGCGCAGCAAACGCTATGGAAGATCAGGATGGAAACACTTTGGGCTATGCTGTTGTAAATCGTCTAGGAATTATCTGCTTTGAAGGAAATCAAAAATACCTTTCTCAGGATTCAAATGTTTTTGAAAATCGAACTGCGGGAAATCTAGTTTTTTTAAATAACACTCCAATTTTTTCTGTTTATAAAAGTGCATTTTTTAATGATACTATTTCTGACGTTCAATATAAAAATGACGGTACAAGTCATCTGTTTTTAGTTCAGTTCGATTCAAAAGCAAAAATTTCCTATCCGCTGGTAAACAGTACAAACCTTGTAGATAACAAAAATTCAGAAGTTACAGATTATATATGGGATGGAATAAACTGGCTTTGCAGCGTAAAAACAATCACCGATACAAAAACAGAATTTTCTTATCTTTCGTGGAAACCAAATGTTCCGCTTCTTTCTCTTTCTCCATCGCAGGCAAAAGATAAAATTACAATTCAGCCTTCAACCATGGATGATTTTAAAGCGTCTAAAGCTTTAATTGATTATAAAAATGCACCCGAAAGAATTAAATCATTATGCAAAGGCTTTTTCGATGAAATTCCATTTTCGCTTGAAATTAAAAATGCAGGCGGAACATCACCTCGAATTTATAAAAACGAAATTTTAAATTCCACAAAAGAAGAATTGAATGCAAAAGCAATTATTGCACCAAGCTGGAGCTGTGTTCTTTTTGAAGACGGAACTCTTTTCCTTGAAGGCGCTTTGCCAGGAAAACATATTCTGAGAGAAGGAAAACCTATAGCCATTCGTCTTCCAAAGCTTCCGGCCGGATTTGTTTATTCAGATATTGTTATTTCAAATTTAACACTGTATGCTGCGTGGGAAGAAACTTCGTTTTATAAAACTGGAAGAAGCGGATTTTTACAGGTCGATCTAGAAAAGTCGCTTTACAGTAAAATAAAATTTTAGAGCTAATTTCTTGCGCCGGATTTGCGCGCAGGAAAAGCAGGAAAAGGAGAATTTTTTTGAAGTCAAAAAAAACATTTCTTTGTATATTTTTTTTATCCTCAGTTATGATTTTTTTGCACTCGCAAAATTCTTCCTGCGAACGGTCCTTTGATTTATTTGCCGGTATGGATGCGGGCTTATATTTAAATCCGGAGCAGTCGAGTTTAAACAGTGCCCCTTCTCCTATTAATTTTGAATTGTCATTTGGCGCTGCAATTCCAAATTACACAATGTTTTCTTTTCAGCCTTCACTTACATTTTTTATGATGAACCATCTATTATTTGAAGACCGCGCTTTGCCTGCCGAAATTGAAAACCGAACCAGCACAACATTAAATTTTTATCTTAATCTGCCGGCGGCCTTTTCACTTAAAATTCCAAAAAGTAAATTTCATGTTTCTCTCGGATTTGCTGCTTTAATTCGCTTTGCTTTTCTTGCAGCCGGAGTTCACTCCGACGATGAAGGATTTTCCGGAACAGCAGGCGAAGACATAACATTAATTAATAAATGGTTCTGGAAAAATCTGCACTGGCTGTATGCAACTATGGAAGCAGACTGGCTTTACGAAGCTTCTCCAAAAATAAGTGCTGGCCCTTTTGTTTCTGTAAAACTACCGTTAGGTAGTTTAATGACAGAAAAATCTGTTCAGGGAATGATTTTTTCTGCCGGATTAAAAGTAAGTTTTTAAAACTGCTTTTGAAAAAATTCCCGTAATTAAAATTTTATTTCTGTCCTCTGTTAATTGTTGCGTATAAAACTATTGTTTATTATAATTTCTTATTATGTTTATTAAAGTTTTTTTACTTATTTTATTCTTTGCAATTTTTATTTTCGTTGGCATTAAATGTCGATCTGTAAGTAAAAATGTAAATGGTTATGTTTTAGGCGGCCGTACTGTTGGCCCTTGGCTTACTGCTTTTGCTTATGGAACTTCGTACTTTTCAGCAGTAATTTTTGTTGGATATGCAGGTCAGTTTGGATGGAAATTTGGTGTTGCTTCAACCTGGATTGGTCTTGGAAATGCGTTCATCGGTTCACTTTTGCCATGGGCAATTTTGGGACGAAGAACAAGAATCATGACACAGCATTTGAATTCAAAAACAATGCCTGATTTCTTTGGACAGAGATTTGAATCAAAAGGCTTAAAAGTTGCAGCTTCTGCAATTACATTCCTTTTCCTTATTCCATACACAGCATCATTGTTCAACGGTCTTTCAAGACTTTTCAAGATGGCATTCAATGTTGACTATTCAGTCTGCGTAATTGCAATGGCAGTTCTTACAGCAATTTATGTAATTGTCGGCGGATACATGGCAACTGCAGTAAATGATTTCATTCAGGGAATTATCATGCTTGTCGGAATTGTTGCAGTAATTGGAGCCGTACTTGCTAAAAACGGCGGATTCATGGAATCTCTTTCGCTAATGTCAGAAATTGAATCTCCGGTTATGAAAGGCGCATTCACATCATTCTTTGGCCCTGAACCATACTTCCTGTTAATAGTTGTTCTTCTTACATCTTTAGGAACCTGGGGATTGCCTCAGATGGTTGGAAAATTCTACGCAATCAAAAACGAAGAATCAATTAAAATCGGAACAGTAATTTCTACATTCTTTGCAGTAATTATTGCAGGCGGCTGTTACTTCCTTGGCGGCTTTGGCAGACTCTTTATTAAAAATCCACCTGCCGGCTTCAACGATTTTGACAGCATCGTTCCAACAATGCTCTCCGGACTCGGCGACGTTTTAATTGCTGTAGTTTTAATTCTTGTTTTGTCTGCTTCTATGTCTACACTTTCTTCACTTGTATTGACTTCAAGTTCAACACTTACACTGGACTTCATTAATTCATTCAAGAAAAAAGAAAGCACAGATAAAAAGAATCTTTTTGTACTCAGACTTTTCGTTGCAATCTTCATTATCATTTCTGCAGTAATCGCAATTATTCAGGCAAAATCAAAGGTAACATTTATTGCACAGCTCATGGGAATTTCCTGGGGTGCTTTGTCGGGTTCATTCCTGGCTCCGTTCCTCTACGGACTTTACTGGAAAAAAGTTACAAAGCCTGCCGTTGCAGTTTCATTCTGCTTTGGTTCGGTAATGATGATAATTCAGCTTTTTGTTTCTATGAAGATAATTCCAGTTGCAGGTATCTTTACAGAAATCTTTAAGACATCACTTCATTCCGGCGTATACACAATGCTTTCTTCTCTCATAATTGTTCCGGTTATAAGCATTCTTACACGCAAAAGTATTCCTTCAAAAATCAACGAAATGTTTGCCTGCTATGACACAACTGTTATGGTTCCTGCAAAACAGGTATTAACAGATTCAGAAGAAAAATAATTCAAAGAATATTTGAGCGTTCCCTGTGGCTAAAACCTGTTGTTTTAGCCACAATTGAGGGGGCATATAAAAAAAGGTAACCCGTTTGGGTTACCTTTTTTTATAACGAGCTTTGCGCTGTTCCGCTATCGCTCCAGCCTCTTCCTTCGCTCACTAACTAACGTTAGTTCGCTCAGTTCAGAGTCCGCCTTCGGCGCAGCTCCAATCTCTTGCCCGTTACAATAATTCAATTTCATCTTTTAATTCTGCAAACGGTCCCGGAACTACATGTGTTCCCCGATGATTTCCAAAGAAGTCTTCATTAAATATTATGTCGCTTTCATCGCGGTTTTCAAAACGCTGTTCAGGTTCAAATGCATTTCCAAGAACAGCTGTTGTAATAACTCCGGTTGTATAATCTCCGAGAACTTCCTTAAAGTTATTTTTTAATGTTCCGGATTTTAAAGAAACCTTTGCTTTAGATTTTCCGGCAACTACAAGCTTATCTTTTTCGTGCTTGCAGACAGTAGCTCCGTTCAGATAAACGTTTCCTCCAAGCCAGACAGGAAGATGTCCAAAATGGTATTCTGCAAGCGGTCCCATATCAGGCTCTCTATCCATCATAAAGTTTTTAATCCATTCATCATATGTTGGGAAAATATCAAATGGTGCAGTACCGACAACCTCATAATCTGCATCTGCGGCTGTTTTTGCCTTATCTTTTACGTCAAACTGCTGAACAAAAATATTATTATAAATTCTGTCATCTCCATGAAGAATTGTCATAAAGCCTGCAACCTCAGTTCTATGACGGATATGGTATGGAGTATAACGAGGTTCACGCTGACCGTTTACAATATTATCCACTCCGGAATTAATTAAACTGAACGATCCGTGAATTAAGTTATGTACAACTGCAATACCTTCGCTTGGAATTGTTATAGAAACTTTAGAAAGCAAAAGATTGTTATCGATTAAAGTTGGTCCGTGCCCTACTTCTATAAAAACGTCCGTGCTGAACATTGCGCCTTTAGCAGCTTCGCGGCCTTCCGGTCTTTGATTATTATACATAAGATTTTGTGTAATACGTGCGCCCTGTGCCTCCCAGTCGAGCCATACACCCATAATACTGTCGTGAATATGATTTCTGCGTATAACAACATCTATTGCTGCATGGAGCTTAATTCCGGCAGTTTCTGCGCCGCCAAGCTGCTGTGAATTGCAGATATGATGAATATGGCAGTCTTCGATTGTAGAGAAAACAGCGCCCATGCGGCCTACAATACCAGTCTGCTCGCAATGGTGAACGTGGCAGCGGCGTACAATATGAGAACCTATATTTTCCTTAGTCCAGCCGTGATACTGGCCGCGGCAGACTGCATCACGTTCCATCTGTGTAGGACTTTTGAGATGCTTTGTATAAAAGTACATGTCGTTTTCTTCGTCGCGATATTTACCAAGAGAGATTCCGCAGCAGCGGCTGTTACATACTTCTAGGTCTTCAAATATCCAGCCCTTGCTCCAGTGAGGACCGATAAGCCCGTCCTGATAAGCGGCAGGAGGAGCCCAGGTTGTTGCTCCGTTACAGATTTTAAAACCGCTGACTGTAATGTAATTAAGGCCATTTTTTTCCGGCATAAAGCAGTTACGGCGTACAAGAATTTCTACATTTTCTTTGTTCGGATCAAGGCCTTTAAAGTTGCAGTAAAAAACTGTAAAGCGTCCGTGTTTAATTTCTTTTGCCTGTGCATTTACGATATATTCTTTTGCACAGGAAGCGTCATCATTGTATTGTAATTCAGGAGCTTCCCCTTCCTGCTCACAGAACCATTTGTACTCAGATTCCTTTAAGTTCCAGGCACATGGATCTGCTTTTCCTGCAACACATTCTTCAAGGCTTGCAGTTTCGTACATCATAAGTCCATTTAAAACCACGCTTCCGGTGTGACGAACTGTAGGCGCAAAATACCAGTCACCGCAAACATAAGAAGTGTACGGATTATAGCCTCCAAAAATTCCATTGTCTACTTTTGCAGTCCATACATCGCCTTTAAATTTTTTCCAGCCTTTTAATATTTCTGAACCGGAAATTATAGCACCAAGAGGTTTTTCTGATTTATATGTAATGCGCTGTTCCTTTGCATCGCCTGTTCCGCCAGACTTAGGTACTACCTGTTCTCTGTAGATTCCAGGTGCTACAAGTACTTCATCGCCAGCCTGTGCAATTGCTGCTGCCTGATTAATTGTTTTAAAAGGCAATGCCTTTGTTCCGTTTCCGTTTGTTTTTGCTTTTGCATTTACATAATAAATCATGAAAAATCTCCTGATATATTTTTGTGATTTTCCCGCGCAGCCATTCTGCAAGGGAATAAATCTCTATAAATATTATAAACCGCAAATGCAGGAATTATTGAAATTTTATCTACAAGAATAGGAAAAAAATATACAGATACATAACCGGGCAAGAGATTGGAAAAGCACCGAAGGTGGCCGCTTGTAAAGCGGCTGGAGGCGTAAGCCGGAACTTTGGAAAGCTCGGTTTTAGCGAAAGCAAAAATGCCCCCTGTAAAAAATTCAAAAATTGACAGATTTTAAATTTTCAAGGTATTATAAATTAACGATTTTAAAAAAAGGTTAAACAGATTCTAAATGAAAAGAAATTTTTTTACTGCAGTTATTCTTTTATTTAATCTCCCGTTTGTCGTACATGCCGGCTCCAACAGCAGAAGTTTTTATTTCGATAGCATTCATTCAGTTATTGCACAGGCGGCCTCCACAAATTCTGCTGAAGCTCCTTCATTAACTAAAATTGGAACTTATGAATGCGGAAAGCAGCCGAAACAGGTTTTATTCAGTCCCGATTCTTCTTTTATTGCACTTCCGCTTTTAAACGATAACGGTTTTGATTTATTCAGTCTTGAAGATAAAAAAATTACAAAACGAATTTCGCCGCCTTCTTCTGAACAGCTTGGTTTTGCAGAAGGATTATTTATTTCTTCAAAAAATACTTTTCTTGTTTCGCAGATGACTACAGGAAATCTTTATGAATTTTCTTTTCCGTCTTTTGAACTTTTAAGGACAATTCCAACAGAAGGGGAGTGGAGTAAATTTATTGTTTATAACGAAAAAGAAAATTTGTTATGCGTGTCTAACTGGATAAGCAATAATGTTTCTGTTATTGATTATGAATCGGGAG
>JAEEGL016951262.1_pt1 | contig 24011 bp, 11 predicted proteins | sample 9134231 | NCBI WGS metagenome assembly JAEEGL01 (sample SAMN16246548, study PRJNA631951) | gut metagenome | biome: gut microbiome; feature: rumen; material: fiber-attached | host: Bos | place: Iran: Karaj | collected 2018-10
GAATTGATCGACACATTTGGCAGCGATGGGATTATGAGCGGCTGGAACGTACCGTCCATAGAAAACCTGCCGAGTCCTTCCTCCATGCCCACCCATAGGTCGTCGCCTATGGCGGCAAGGCCAAGCACCGGCGACGGAGTGCCGCAAAGGTTCTCGAATGTCAGCCCGTTGTACTTGACAAGCCCGGTATTGTTGCCGCCTACCACCATGTCCTTATAGTCAACCATCTGGCACACAAGCGAGGTGTAGTCGTTGGTTATCGGGATGGGCTGGCTGTCCAGGCTTGCAATCCTATACACGAGACCGTCTACGCCCGACATCAGGAAAATGTCGCCCGAGGGCGCGGCATAGACGTTTTTAAGGCTGTAAATCTTGTTGGCGAACCTCTTTTCGCGCTTACGTTTGAGGGTTTTGACATCGTAGATGAACCACCCGTGGCTGTCGGCGAAAAACAGGTCGCCGCCCGGCATGGCAGTCACCACGTAGGGGAGTTTTTCGCCGTCGAGCTGGTCGGTGAAATCCACAAGCTTGTTGTGGTAGTACATTATCTTGTTGTTGAACGCCATCCACACGCGCCCGCACGAATCCTCCACTATATTATTAAGGTAGCTGTCGATGTACTCCGGGTAAAGGTTCCGCAGGGAGCGGTTGGTGAGTTTCTGGATGCCGCCGCTGAATCCAAACCAGAAATTTTCCTCCTCGTCCTCGAAGAACGAGAGGAGCTTGAGGTTTTTGAGGCCTATCGACTGGTCGTACCTGATGGCGGTCTGCTTGAGCGAGAATATCTGGTACGCCTCGAAGTCAGACAGCAGGAATATCGAGCCGTCCTTGTTTTGCTTGATGGCCCGGATGCGCGAATTGGGGCTGATGCTCACTCCCTTGTTGATGCGCAGGCTGTCGATGTTTTTGGAAAAATCCGACATGGAGCCGTTGTACACGCCGTCGTACGCCGAGAGCCAAATGGTGCCGTTGTCTTCCACGAACACGCTGTAGCACTCCTTGCTTGTAAACTGCGTGAGCTTGTAATCGCGGTCCATCATGAAGAAACCCTGCGGCGTGGCGAGGAATGTATTGCGCCCCGACCCGTTTTGCGACAGCGAATTGATGATGGTGGGCATGGTGGGCGACTTCTCGTTGATGTGGAGCTGCTGCTTGTTGTTGACGCCCAAGAAATACAGCCCCTTGTCGCCATACACGTACTTGCCGTCCTTTTGGTCGATGAAGATGTGCTTGAAAGCCACGCCCTCGAAATATTTGCTGAAATTGCCGTTGGCGTCCATGCATACCACGCCGTCGATGGTGGCGAAATACAGCCTGCCCTTGCTGTCTTGCGCGATGTCGAATACGATGGTGTTGTCGATGCCGACGCCCTTGGAAAACGTCTCCATCTTCCTGCCGTTGAACTTGACCGCGCCCGAATGTGTGCCGAACCACATGTAGCCTTCGTCGTCCTGGAATATGCACCTGATGTCTTCCTGCGGCAGCCCCTGGTCCGACCCATAGAACACAAACGGGAAGTAGCCGGTCTGATAGGTCTGGTACAAGGCGTTGAGGTGGTTTTGCGCCGCCTTGTACGAAATCGACGACTGGGCTTTGAAGGCCTCGTCGAGGATGCCGAGCTTTTTGCTCGATTCGAGGAATTCGATTATCTTCTGACGGAGCTTTGGCTGGTTTTTCTTGATGCCCCAGCCCACCGAATATATGTCGCCTACCACGAATTTGGCTTCGAGTTCGGGGTACTTTGGCAGCGAATAGATGTCGAAGTTTACGATGCAATAATCGGCGTTGCCCTTCATGATTTCGGGGAAGAAGTCGTTGGCCTCCCTGTGGTAGTAGTTTTTGCCGAGCTGGAGGTTGTTTTCGATGAGACGCTCCTCGTACTTGGAGCCTTTTGATGTGACGCCCTTGTACTTGGCGAGATCGTTGATTGACTTGATGTCGGTCCCCTTGCGCGCCACCACGATGTCGGCGGTGGGCAGCACGTCGATGATGTCGATCTTGTTGTTACGCCAGTCCACGGGCGAGAGGAGGTCGCAGGCGATGTCTACGTCGTTGAAATATTTTGGCGTGTACGCGCTGTCTTTCACAATCAGCCCCCTGCTGTCCTTGAAGTAGTCTTCCAATGTGGGGGCGACGCGGATTTCGAGGGCGAGGCCGAGGTATTTGGCGAGCTCGCCCGCAAGCGAATGGTTGAACTGCTTGGGCCCGTACTGATGGTACACGAGGTCGCGGTCACGGAGCGACACTATCAGCTTGCCCGACCCCACTATCTCGTCCATGTCGCGGTAGTCGCTCGAACTGCTGATGTTGGTCTCGGAAAACGACCTGATGATTTCGTAATATGACTCGTAGTTGAACCCGAACTTTTCGGTGAACAGCCTGTCGAGCAGCCCGGTGCCTTTCATCATCATGAAAAAGTTGTCGATTTCTTCGCCGAGGCTCTTGTTGTCGTTTGCCACCGCCCACGCCACCTTGTCGGGACGGGCGATAGGGAATGCAAGGGTGTATTTCTGGGAGTTTTCCTTTACGAACTGCAATCCGACATACGACACCGTGACAAAGCCGTCCACCAGCCCCGCCCTGGCGAGCTCCTGCGACTCTTCCTCGCTGCGCGTCTTCACTATCTCGATTCCGCCGCCTATCATGTCGTTGATAATCTGCATATTGCGCTCGTAAGACGAATTGCCCATCAGGGCGATCTTGAGCCCCTTGAGGTCGCGGTAGTTTTTCACCTTCAGCTTTTGCGACTTTGGGCGCATCTCCTTCGGCACAAAAAACTGGTTGATGACGGACTTCTGCTGCCGGTAGTTGCTTACGATCAGGAGGTCCGACACCTGCATCACTCCGGCGAATGCAAAGAATTTTTCGCGCCAGTCGTACATATATGTGGTTCCGCATATGAAGTCGGCTTTCAATAGCGCGTCGGGAGTGTAGCGCACCGAATCGTTGGTAACATAGTCGTATGGCACAACGCCGTTGTGGGAGAATATCTCGTCCCACTCGATGATTACAGTATCGAGGTCGCAGTTGATGAACTTGGCAAATTCTTTCGCGAACTGCAAGTTGATGGTCTGCATGCCACTCTTTGTGAACGCCACCCTGACCACCCCGCTGCGGCGTATCTCGTCGAGCGTGCGGCTGTAAGCGGTGCCTACCATCATGGCTATCAGTAATATGAGCGGTATTAGTCTTTTCATTTTATGTGTGTTGCACTGCCTTTGTATGCCTGCAAATTTTGTTGCAAATATACATATAATTGGCGTATTTCTACACATTTTTTGCAATTTTTGTGCCGAATCACCTTTTTTAGTGATTACGTTTGAGCGAAATACCAACTTTTAGGGATTGCAGGTCAATAATATCCGCCGTATCTTTGCAGCGTAAAAAAATACATTTTAAGCTATATCCAAAGAAGATTTGATTGTTTGTTTGATTTTTTTTAGAAAACGAAAAATGCCGGGAGCAGCATCATCCTGCAACCGGCATTTTTTTATTTGTTTTTCAGATAATTCTCCAGTCTGAGCATCCCTGTCTTGATGTTTTTGAGCGAATTGGCATAGCTGAACCTCAGAAAGCCCTGCCCCTGCGAGCCGAAGTCGATGCCTGGCGTAACGCCCACATGAGCATTTTCGAGTATGTCGAACGCCAGCTTGTAGGTGTCGGCGGCAAACTTCCTTGCGTCGGCAAACACATAAAACGCGCCCACCGGTTCAGCCCAGATTTTGAATCCGAGTTTTTTTAGTCCGTCCACAATGAACCGCCTGCGCTCGTCGTATGTGCGGCACATTTCGGCGACGTCGCCGCCGCATTTTTCGATGGCCTCCACGCCAGCCATCTGCGCCACGCTCGGCGCACAGATAAAGAGGTTTTGCTGCAATATCTGCAATGTCCGCATGTATTTTGGCGGTGCAATCAGGTAGCCGAGGCGCAGTCCCGTCATTGCAAACCGCTTGCTGAACCCATTGACAACAAAGGCGTTGTCGGTGTACTCCAATATCGAATGAGCCTTGCCTTCGTACACAAGGCCGTGATAAATCTCGTCTGAAATCACCGGCACGCCCAGCCCCGCAATCTCCTTCATCGTCTCAGGCTCTATCAACGTGCCAAAAGGATTGGACGGCGAATTGATGAATATCGCCTTGGTCCTGGACGTCAGTTTCTTCCTGACGTCCTCGACGTCAATGCGGAATCCATGTTCGGGACGGAGGTCCACATTGACCGGGACGGCGTTGACGGTGCGCACGAAGTTGGCGTAGCAGGCGTATCCCGGATTGAACACCAAAACCTCGTCGCCGACATCGCACAACGCCCTCAGCACCATCAATATGGCGGGAGACGATCCCGACGTGACAACTATATTGTCGGTGGCGACATCCACTCCATACTCCTTATTATATAATGAGGCAATCGACTCCCTGAGCCTGGGCATGCCGAGCGAATGTGTGTAATGCGTCCAGCCGTTGCGTACTGCATCCACAACCGCCTCACGCGCATCATACGGCACGTCGAAATCAGGCTCGCCCACCTCCATGTGGATTACATCAATTCCCTGACGTTCAAGTTCCTGTGCCCTCTCAAGCACTTCCATGACAATAAAAGGTGTAATGTCTTCAAGCATTTCTAATTATAAATTGTGAATTATGAATTATAAATTGTGAATTATGAATTGTGAATTGTGAATTAAACCTCAAACTCCATCCCGTCCTCCGCCGCCACGGTATTAGGGAAGATGTTTCGCGCCTGACGCTCCAACAGCGACACAGAATCGTAACGACCCGAAAAATGCCCTATCACCAACTTGCCCACCTTCGCATCCCGCGCCACCTCCGCCGCCTGACCCGCAGTACAATGGAAAGTCTCGGAGGCCCGTTTTTCAAACGAATCGTCATAAGTGGCCTCGTGATAAAGCACGTCCACACCCGCAACAGCCTCCACCACGGAATCGAGTTTGGTGGTGTCGGACACGAAGGCATAACTCTTAGGCTTCGGCGGCGGGACAGTGAGAGCATCGTTAGGGATTACAGTGCCGTCGTCGAGCGTGAGGTCGCTGCCGTTCTTGATGGCTACAATCTCCTCTATCGAAAGGTTGTACTTGGGGATGCAATCCTTGACGACATTGCGCAGCGCGGGTTTTTCGCGGAAGAGGAACCCCCAGCACGGCAGCCTGTGCCTTAGCGGAAAACTCCACACCTCAAGATGTCTGGCATTGAGCGTGACGCTCAGCCCGTCAGGCGACAGCGGCACAAAATGCAGCGCAAAACCAAGCTCGTGAATCAACACCGGCGAATATTGCGACTCGAGCATCTGCTGCAGCCGGGCGGGGCAATGCAGATAGACATCGCCCTTGCGCCCCATAAGGTCGAGCGAAGAAAGCAGCCCGAACAGCCCGAAAAAATGGTCGCCGTGCAAATGAGAGATGAAAATGTGGTTAAGCCCGCCAAACCTGACCCCGTGACGGCGCATCACCACCTGCGTGGCCTCAGCGCAGTCCACGAGGTAAATCTGCCCGTTGTGGCTCACCACCTGCGCCGTGGCGTTGCGGTAAGTGGTGGGCAGTGCTGAGCCGCACCCCAATATTTTTACATTAAACGACATGATAATAGCCCAATACTTGTTTATAAATTGCGAAAATACAAAAAATCCGGCTTTTTCAAAAAAAAATCCGATTAATAAGCAACATTTTATTTTTTTAAAACGTCTTTTTATTAAATTTGCAACTGTAAACTCAAACAGAAACACTCAACAGACATGACAATAAAGCAAACTACATACATATTAGCCGCCATCATCCTCATCCTGACGTCCACAAAAGACATCCTGCGGGCGCAGGTGGCTGCGTATCCCTACACATGCGACTTTGAAAACGGACTCAGCGGCTGGAAAAACGAACCGGGGCAGCCAAGCAACTGGATAATTGGCTTCAACGACGCCGCACGCAAGACCAACACAAAGAAAAAAATCACCACCGGCCCCGACAAGGCGCACGGCGGCAGCGCATACGCATACGTCAACCTATTCGACCGCTACACGGCGCACACGGTGACGATGTCGCAGACATTCGACTTCTCCTCGCTCCAAAACCCAATACTCTCGCTCTACATCCACAACTACTGGGAGGGCGACAACCACGACATCACATTCAAGGTGGACGTCAAGGAGTCCGACGACCACTACTGGAACACGCGAATGATAGTAACGCAGGACGACGGCGACCAGTGGCACAAGCTCAACGCCTGCATGTCGGAATATGGCGGAATGTCGAGCGTAGACATCAGGATATCCATCACGCCCGACAAAGGATGCCAAAACATCGCCATCGACGACATCTCCATAGAAGACTTCATAATATCGGCGGACGTCACACACAACACATGCTACGACTATATGGACGGCGTTGTAACAATAAGCCCCTCGTGCGCGGGCCCGGAATATAAATATTCGCTCACCGACGGGGCCGACTACGAAACATCGACCGAAAAATCAATGACCTACACCCACCTCCGCTCAGGACTCTACAACGCCAAAATCGTGGACATCACCTCCGAATGTGTGGCGATGCGTCCATCAATAAAAGTAACCGAACCCTACGAAATCAAAGTTGCAACATCCATCGACGACATCACCTGCTACGGCGACAAAAACGGCAGCCTAACAGTGACCGCCACGCAAGCCGGCGAAGACGAGACCAAATTTGAATATTCGATAGACGGCGGCAATACATTCCAGAGCGGCAACGAGTTCCACAACCTCCCCGGCAACAACTACAACGTCCAAGTCAGAAACAGCAAAGGATGCCTCTCCAGCACCGTGGTGCAGCCAATTGGCGAAGACGTGCTGCTCGAAATCAGAGACATCGAAGTAACACACGTGACACGATGCTACGGCGACGAATCGGGCGTGATTGGCATCACGATAGGCTACGGCAACAACGCTCCAATCACCTACTCAATAGACGGCGGTGCCACCGAATCACAAGGCGCATACTTCCGACAGCTCCCCGCCGGCGAATACCACGTGACCATCATCGACAAAAACAAATGCAAGGTACACTGGCCCGAGCCGGTGACAATCACCGAGCCGCCTCAGCTCAAAATCCAAAAAATAATCAAAAACGACGTGGACGGCTGCACCGGCGACAAGAACGGCTCCATCACATTCGCAATCACAGGCGGCACAGAGCCATACTACACCACCATCGACGGCCTGATATACGCCAAAAAGACAGAATACACCAACCTCGCCGCCGGCACATACCATGCAAGCATACAGGACGAAAACTACTGCAAGGACAACTACGGCGACATAACAATCACCCAGCCCGACCCGCTCCAAATCACCAGCATTGATGCAACCGACGTAAACACATGCCACGGCGACGCCACAGGCTCATTAGAAATCACCGCCAGAGGAGGCACGGGCGACATCACATACCAGCTCATCACCGACGGAGCCGCGCAACTCACCAACCCAATCGAACCAAGCCTCCTGCCAAAATTCGACGCGCTCAAGGCTGGCAACTACGTCCCGAAAATAACCGACGCCAAAGGTTGCCAGGCCACATACGACGGCGGCAAGCCGTTCACTATCAACGAACCCGAAACATTCGACATCATCTCCTCCAACGCCGTAGACAAGGAAATTCTCTGCCACGGCGACCAAAAAGGCCTCATCAACGTCCTCGCCACCGGCGGCACGCTGCCATACACATACACCATCGACGACTACAAGAACTCCGTGGTGACACCGAAACTCGAGCCATGCAACTTTGGAAGCCTCGGCGCCGGCACATACACCATCAAGGCGCACGACGCCCACGGATGCCAGGCCACCGACCGCGTGCACATACTCAAGCAGCCCGACCCCCTCGTATTCACCGAAGTGGAAGCCACCGCGCTCACCTGCTACAACGACATGTCAGGCTCGATAGCCATGGAGGCGGAAGGCGGCTCGCCCGAATACAAATTCGCATACAGCATCCACGGCGACAACAACTGGCGCGACCTCCTCCCGCGCCAAGTAATCGACAGGCTCGCCGCCGACGTATACGACGTGCTTGTTACCGACAAATACCAATGCACCACCTACTACTACAACGTGGAAGTGTCGCAGCCGCCCAAACTGGAGCTGACCCACATCATTCCATTCGACGTGACGCTGTGCTACGGCGACGCCAACGGCAGAATCATCATCGAGGCGGTGGGCGGCACACAGCCATACCAATACTCCATCGACAACGGCTCCCAATTCCAGCAAAGCAAGACATTCGACGACCTCCCCGCCGGCAACAACTACCACATCCTGGTAAAAGACCAAAACGGCTGCGAAACCGACGGCGGCACCACGCTCATCAACCAACCCGCGCAAGTGCTCATCGAAAGCATCGACTACCAGGACATCCACGGCTGCCATGGCGACAAGAGCGGCTCGATAGACTTTGTGGCGTCGGGCGGTCACGGACAACTCAAATACAGCATCACCGGCTACCCGCAGCAGCTCGACGGCGACTTCCACGACATCCCGGGCGGCACCTACACGCTCAGGGTGGAAGACTCGCGCGGCTGCTACTACGAGCGGCAGGGCGTCACCATCAACGACCCGCCGGCATTTGAATTTGCAGGCGAAACCCAAATCACCAACAACCTCTGCTTCGACGAGACCAAAGGCGAAGCCAAAATCACAGTACAGGGCGGCATGCCGATCCAGGCGGAGTTCCCGTACAGGTTTTACCTCAACCCCGACCCCGACCGCGACATCGAAAGCATCGACCCCACATGCTACGACGGCATATTCGAATACCTCCACGCAGGACACTACAAAGTGGTAATCGGCGACGCATACGACTGCCGGCTCAGCACGGAGTTCGACATCACCGAGCCGGAACTCTTCGAAATCACAGGCCTCGACACCACCAACGTCAACACCTGCAAAGACGACGCAACGGGATACATCAAAGCAAACATCACAGGCGGCATCAAGCCCATAACATTCACCTGCTCAAGCATGTCGGGATACAACAAGCAGAACGAAACCGGCATATTCGACCACCTCAGGGCGGCGCAATACGGCATCACCGCCGAAGACGCCAACAAGTGCATATCGCAATACTACATCAACATCACGGAGCCGTCGCGCATCCAATTCGACGCCGAACTCACCAACGAAATACTCTGCCACGACGCGGGCGAAGGCGAAATCACCGTGACCGCATCGGGCGGCGTGGGGCACTACAGGGTGAGCATCGACGGAGGAGTATCCTACCCACACCCACTCGGCGCCATAAGCGGGCTGATGGCAGGCAACTACTCCGTCATGGTAATGGACAAAAACGAATGTACCTCCCCATACAGCTATCCGATAAGAATCGACAACCCCGCCGCACTCGTGCTCAACGCCAGCGGCTACAACGTAGTCTGCCACGAAGGCAACACCGGCAAAATCATCTCATACGCAAGGGGCGGCACCAAGCCTTACGAATATTCAATCGACAACGTACACTGGAAAGAAAACCAAACCACATTCGAAAACCTCACCGACGGACATTACACCGTGTTCGTCAGGGACTTCAACAACTGCACCGCAGAATCCGACGCCATAACCATCACACGCCCGCCCAACAGGGCAGGATTCCAAGTGAGCGAACCACAGGGATGCTCGCCGCACTCATTCACGCTCACGCAAGACTACGACGGAATGACCACCTACACCATATCAAACGGCGACTTCATAGCAGGGCACATCGGCTCAGTATCGCACGTCATAACCAACACAACCGACCAGCCGCAGACCTACCGCATCCTCGCCGAACTCCGCTACGACAGCAACGCCGGATGCGCCGACACCGCATACAGGTACGTGACAGTGTACCCCCAGCCAAAGACAGACTTCAGGCTCGCCGACACAATGGTGGTCTGGCCAAGGAACACCGCAGGAATCGCACACCTGACACCAAACATCAAGTGGGCCAAATGGGACTTCGGCGACGGCACCACCTCCAACGAAATAGACGTAACATCCCACTCCTACCCCACCTGCGGATATTACAACATCAGGCTCATCGAAAGCGACGGACGATGCTCCGACACCCTCGAACACATCTTCCTTATAGAAGGACGGCAGATACAGCCATCCTTCGCCACCGACATCAGCAACGGATGCGAGCCAATAGCGGTGTCGTTCACCAGCGACTCCCAAAACGCCGACTCCCTCGTATGGGACTTCGGCGACGGCTCACCCACAGTATCAGGCAGCACCACCACATGGCACACATACAAAGCGCCCGGCTCATACGCCGCCACGCTCACACTATACGGCGACTGCGGCACATCCACCACCACGTCCAAGACCATAACCGTGCACCCCAAGCCCACGGCGTCATTCGAGCAAAACACCGACACAATCTACGAGGGGCAGAAACTCAGGGTATTCTGCGAATCGTCGCCCACCGACAAGTACATCTGGGACTTCGGCGACGGCACGCCAAGGCAGCAGGGACTCGCCACCGCCGAACACGAATACAAATTTGACGGCGTGTTTGACATAAGCCTCATCGTAGTGACAGGCAACTCGTGCAGCGACACCGCCAAAGTGAAAAACGCCGTCGTGGTCGCCACCGTGCCGATAGTAGTGTTCCCCACCGCCTTCACGCCCAACGGCGACGGACTCAACGACATATTCCTCCCGGTGCACGGGCCAATATCGACTTACGAAATCATCATACTCAACCGCAACGGCGTGGTGGTCTACAAGAGCAACAACATCGACGAAGGCTGGGACGGCACCCGCAACGGCAAGCCATGCCTGCCCGGCATGTACGTCTACAAAGTGATGACCACCCTCCGCGACAAGACCATCCACTTCCAGTACGGACACGTGATGATGTACAGGTAACGGGCGCAAGATGCGCGGGCAAACTAAACAACCGAGTAATATTTCCACATCAAAATATTGCACGACAATCACCACAGGCGGCGGTACTAAAACACATCGCCGCCGCAAAAAAACGACGTCGAAAAAAAATTTTTACAAAAAAAGTTTTTTTTCAACTATTATTTTATACCTTTGCCAAATAATCACTCAAAAAAAGACAAACAAAAATGAAACGTCATGCGAAAATCATACTGACGCTTGCCGTGGGAGCCGCCACAATGGCGTCGTGCACCCAGGTAAGCGACAACAGCAACAAGACCCAGGCAGATCCGATGTCGCAAACACAAAAACAGGCGTTCAACCAGGCGAAGGCAATATTCTACGCGATGCCGTCGCCCGTGGAGACAGCCACAACGCTCGAGCGGCTCAACGTCAAGTTCACCGACAAGCACCTCCACTCCACCACCGATGTTAGCAAGTACAACACCACCACATCCGAGGCGGTCAACCTTGGCATCTACATAGCCGACCTCAGCTTCTGCGCACTCTACGAGCAAAACCAGGCCGTAATCGACTACCTCGCCACAGTCAAGAAACTGTCGGAGCAGCTCGGCATCTCAGGATTCTTCAACGACAGCACGATGCAGACATTCCACGACAACATCAACAACAAAAACAAGATAATCAACACAATATCCGAATCATACACCAAGTCGACCAACTTCCTCGACGAACAGGAGCGCGCCGAAATAGCCTCCACCGTCATCGTAGGCGGATGGATAGAGACACTGCACCTGACCCTCAACCTGCTCAAGGACGTCAACCTCAAAAAAGAGCAGTCGGAAGTAAACGACATCATGCTCAGCCAGCAATTCACGCTCGAAGACCTGATCGGCATGCTGCTAATGTTTGAAAACGACAAATACATCGCCGAACTCACCGCCAAACTCAAAAGGCTCAAGACCTCATTCGACAAACTCAACGGCGAAATCAACGTAGAGCAGCTCGAAATGCTCGAAAAAGAGGTTATGGACATACGCAACAATTTCATCCAATAAAAAAAATCGCGCCACCATGAGAAACATTTACACCATAATAGCGGCATTGATGATATGCCTGACCACATTCGCCACGGAGACGCAGGCGCAATGCAAGCAGTTTTCGGAAAACGAAGTGATGCCACTGCTCGGAGAATACATCATCAGCGGCCGATACAATACGCTCAAGCTGCGCGAGGGCGAAGAAATCCTGATATTCAAGACCCTCAGCAAAGGCATCAGCTACCGGATAATCGTAAAGAGCGTGGATTCGCTCGCGACTTCGCTCCACTACACCATCAAGGACTGGGAAGACAACGTAATCTTCGACAACGCCGACGCCAACAACACACACAAGTGGGACTACAAGTGCGACAAGACACAGCGAATCAAAATCAACGTATTCGTGCCTAAGTCAAACGAAGACGCGCCGCTCAAAGAAGGCTGCATCACGGTGCTCACCGGCATCAAGCCAGACAACATGTAACGACTTTTGACTCTTTTCTAAATTCAACTCCCCAAGCCACAGCTCCTCAATGCAAAAATTAGAAGTTGTGGCTTGCTTTTTGCATCTCCCAAAAAGAAACCCAAAAACACACTAATTTTTGAGCATTTTCTAAATCAAAACCGCCATTATGAGGAGAGCAATTACATTAATAATATTATCAGCGCTTTGCGCACTGACATCATACTCGCAGAATACTGCCCAATTTTACGCCGTGTTTGACGGCAAAAACACAATCACAGCATATTACGACAGCAACATGCCCGACGACGCTTACCACTTCAAGGACGACGCGCTATTCCCTCTGTACAGCATCACAAAAGTAGTATTCGACCAATCCGTGCGCAACTACAAGCCCACAAGCTGCAAAAACTGGTTTTCATATTGCGACAACCTCACCGAAATCGTCGGCCTCGAAAACCTCAACACCACCGACGTGACCGACATGAGCGGAATGTTCTACAGGTGCATATCGCTCACCGACATAGACCTCAGCCACTTCAACACCGCAAACGTGACCGACATGAGCGAAATGTTCGCACACTGCTGGGAACTCCATAAAATCGACCTCAGCCGCTTCGACACCCGCAACGTGACCGACATGAGCGAGATGTTTTCCAACTGCTACAAACTCGAAGCAATAGACGTGAGCCGCTTCAACACCTCCAAAGTGACACAGATGGACGGAATGTTCGCCGATTGTAACAACATAGAGGCGATAGACCTCAGCACGCTCGACACCAAAAACGTCACCAACATGAGCGAGATGTTTTCAGGCTGCATCAACATCAAGAAACTGAACCTCAGCAACTTCGACACCCAAAACGTAAAAAACATGTCCAACATGTTCGCAGGGTGCCGCGCACTGAAGTCACTCGACCTCAGCAACTTCAATACCGACCGCGTCACAGACATGGGCAACATGTTCTCATCCTGCATCATGCTCCGCTCCATCGTCATCGGCGACGACTGGAACACCACCTCGGCATCATCCGCCGAACAAATGTTTTCGTCATGCAGGAGCATCTGCGGCGGCACGGGCGCACGCTACGACAAGGCGAAGACCGACAAGAAAATGGCGGTGGTGGACGGCGGATACTTCTCGCGCAAGGGCGACCCGCCGTACCTCCCGAAAGCATACGCCGTGGTAAAAGACTCCGTGCTGACACTATATTACGGCGACAAAAAGCCGACAGGAGTCAACATCTATTTCATAGGAAACTACGAGGACGACACCAAGAAAATCAAAGAAATAGTGATAGACCGATCCTTCTGGGGGTACAGGCCCGAAAGCTGCGAGGCATGGTTCCAGGGGCTGACCAACCTCCAGAGCATCACCGGCATGCAGTACCTCGTCACCGACCTCGTCACCGACATGAGCAACATGTTCAAGTACTGCGGAATCAAGAGCCTCGACATCAGCAACTTCAATACGCAGAAAGTAACCGACATGAGCGGGATGTTCTCCGGCTGCAACAACCTGGAAGTAATCTACGGCGGCTATATGTGGAAGACCAACGCCGTCAAAAAATCCGACCAGATGTTTAGCGGCTGCCTCAAACTATACGGCGCAAAAGGCACGTCCTCCCATCAAAAAAACACCGACGCCAAATACGCACACATCGACGAAGGCGAGCGCAACCCCGGGTATTTCACGCAAAAATGGCAGCGTCAGTTCGTCCCCGCCGAGCAGGTCTCCGAAAAAGACGAACCATACGTAACAATAGCCGGCGACGTGGCGACATTCCACTACGGCAAAAAAATCATCGGCAAGCACTATTACACCATCGCCAACTACCCGCGCCCATTCATCCGGAAAGTGGTTTTTGACGAGTCGTTCCGCTTCCACACCCCACAAAGCTGCAGCCGGTGGTTCCTCGATTGCGTCAACCTCACCGAAATAGTAGACATCGAGAAATACCTCGACACCGACAGCGTCAAGTACATGACGCAAATGTTCCGAAACTGCGTCAGCCTCCAAAGCGTAAACCTCTCCAAATTCAACACCTCCAAGGTAGAAAGGATGGACCGAATGTTTGACGGCTGCCACAGACTCCGGACGCTCGACCTCAGCCAATTCGACACACAAAATGTAACCGACATGGAAAAGATGTTTGCAGGGTGCAACAACCTCCAGGGCATCGACGTCACCAACTTCGACACCCACAACGTTGCCAACATGAAAGAAATGTTTTCGGACTGCAACAGCCTCAACACCCTCGACCTCACCCACTTCAACACCGACAACGCCACCAACATGTACGGAATGTTCCGCAGCTGCTATAACCTCACCACGCTCGACCTCAGCAGCTTCAACACCGCAAAAGTAGCCAACATGGGCGACATGTTCTGCTATTGCAACGGACTGAAAACCATCTATGTGGGCAAAGGCTGGACTACAAAATCAATCCCCAACAAGGAAGTGGTGGAACGGCTCTCCGACGTGGGCGGCAACGGCACCACGCACATATTCACCGGCTGCACGTCCCTCTGCGGCGAAAAAGGCACACTGTACTGCTACGCCAACAACGGCAAGGATTTCGCAAAAATCGACGGCGGCAAAAACTCGCCCGGCTACCTCACCTCCAAAGGCTCGCCCCAGTGGAACAAGACCGCATACGCCCTACTCAAAAACGGCACGCTGACATTCTATTACCGTGGCAGCGTGCCAGACAACGCATACATCATCCACGGCGGCAAATCGACACAAATATGGAGCCACGCCGCCACATCAATCAAGAAGGTGGTATTCGACGTCTCGTTCCGAGGGTTCCGCCCCAACTCGTGCTACGAATGGTTTTCGCAGTGCGGCAGCCTCACCGAAATCTCCGGCATGAAGGAAAACCTCAATACCGAAAACGTGGTCGACATGGCGGCGATGTTTTACGGATGTTGCAGCCTAAAAGATTTGGACCTCAGCGGGTTCAAGACCTCCGATGTAAACACGATGCACAGCATGTTTTCTGGCTGCGTGGGGTTGCATGATTTGGATTTGAGCGGTTTCGACACAAAGAAAGTCAACAATATGGCTATGATGTTCGACGGCTGCAAAGACCTCCAAAACCTCAATCTCGACGGCTTCGACACACGGAATGTCAAAAACATGAGCCGTATGTTTTTTGGCTGCAAGAGTTTGCAGAATGTCGATGTAAGCGGTTTCAACACCGCCAACTGCGAAAACATGTCGTACATGTTTGCGGAAAGCGGCATCGGTCAGGTGGATCTGAGCGGATTCACCACCGAAAGCGTGGCGCATCTCACAGGCTATTACGGTTTTGAGATGTTGACGGGAATGTTTGAAGGCTGCGAGAACCTCAAAGCCGTAGACCTCAGCAGCTTCACAGGCGCAAAATATTCGCCGGGAATGTTTTTCGGCTGCACCAACCTCCGAAAAATAAAACTCTTCAAGCCCAAAGATTCCGAATTCGGCAGTTACACCGACACCGGCAACGATCTTTCGGGACTATTCGCCGGATGCAGCAGCCTGCGCGACCTCGACCTCACGTGTTTCAAAAAGCCCGACGCACCCCGCAGCATGAAATACATGTTTGCCAACTGCACTCAGCTCAAGACCATCTATGCCTCGGAGGATTGGGATTTTCAATATGTCTTCACCATTGATTCCGACAGCAGCATCGAAGACAAGACTGTGGAATACCAGCACAACTTCACCGGGCTTTTCCAAAACTGCCTCAACCTCCGTGGCGGCAAGGGCACAAAATGGACTCCCGAAAACCAATCCAACGAAATCTACCTCACCATCGACGGCGGCGAGACGAATCCAGGGTATTTCACGAAAAAATAATGCGTTCGCATGATTTGCAAAACACCTGTATCCAAAGAAGTGATGATGGGTGCGATGGAAAATATTACTTATTATCAAATAATTAGCATCTAAAACACATTAGTCAGAAGCCGATTTTTTTTCCAAAATATTGTAAATACAAAAAGTTCATAATGCATAATTCTCGGTAGCCATCCATGCGGACGCCAATTATGAATTATGCATTATGAATTATGCATTGTAACAAATCCTACTCCCACTCAATGGTCGCCGGAGGCTTGCTGCTGATGTCGTATGCAACGCGGTTGACGCCCTTGACCTTGTTGATGATGTCGTTGGAGACTTTGGCGAGAAAGTCGTAGGGAAGGTGCGCCCAGTCGGCGGTCATTGCGTCGGCACTTGTAACGGCTCGCAACGCCACAGCACGCTCGTATGTGCGCTCGTCGCCCATCACGCCCACACTCTTGACCGGCAGCAAAATTACGCCCGCCTGCCAAACCTGGTCGTACAATGAAGTTTCCACGCCATCCACCATTGTCTTCCACTCGCGAAGTCCGCTGATGAAAATATCGTCGGCGTCCTGAAGGATGCGCACTTTTTCGGGGGTGATGTCGCCAAGAATCCTCACTCCAAGACCGGGACCCGGGAAGGGGTGACGCTTGATGAGGTGTTCGGGCATTCCGAGCTGACGTCCCACCTTGCGCACTTCGTCCTTGAAAAGCCATTTCAGAGGCTCGCAGAGTTGGAGTTTCATCTCCTTGGGCAGTCCGCCTACATTGTGGTGGCTCTTGATGGTCTTGCCGGTGATGTTGAGACTTTCGATGCGGTCGGGGTAAATTGTACCCTGACCAAGCCATTTGGCGTCAGTAATCTTCTGAGCCTCAGCGTTGAAAACGTCCACAAAACCTTTGCCGATGATTTTGCGCTTGCGCTCCGGCTCTTCCACGCCAGCGAGTTCGGCGTAGAATTTTTCCTTTGCGTCAACGCCTATTACGTTGAGACCAAGGCACTTGTAATCGTTGAGGACGTTCTGAAACTCGTTTTTGCGCAGGAGACCGTTGTCAACGAAGATACAGGTCAGATTCTTGCCAATCGCCCTATTGAGCAACACAGCCGCAACGCTCGAATCGACGCCGCCGCTAAGACCGAGCACCACCTTATCGTTGCCGAGTTGAGCCTTCAATTCGGCAACCGTGGTGTCGATGAACGATGCCGCCGACCAGTCCTGTTTGCCGCCGCAGATGCCGACAACGAAGTTTTTCAGGAGCAACGTGCCCTGCAACGAGTGGAACACTTCGGGGTGGAACTGCACACCCCAAATCTTCTCGTTTTTGGCGGCGTATGCAGCGTACTTGACCGATTCGGTGGAGGCGATGCACTCAAAACCGTCGGGGATTGCCGTTATCGTGTCGCCGTGGCTCATCCACACCTGCGAATTGTCGTCGAAACCTGCAAACAACGGGTTCTCCTTGTTGATGAACTGCAAATTCTGACGTCCGTACTCGCGGCTGCCGGCGGGTTCCACGTTGCCGCCCAAGGTGTAAGAGATGAACTGCGCACCGTAGCAAATGCCGAGTATTGGCTTCTTGCCACGGAATTGTTGCAAATCCACCTTGAACGCCTCCTTGTCATACACGCTGTATGGCGAGCCGCTGAGGATGACGCCGATGATGTCGCTGTCGTCCTCCGGGTACTTGTTGTAGGGGACGATTTCGCAAAATGTGTCGAGTTCGCGGATTCGCCTCGCAATCAGTTGCGTGGTCTGCGAACCAAAATCCAAAATTAATACTTTCTGCATTGTATGTTTTAAAACGTAAAGTTATTTCCTTTTTTTTGTGCCGCCTTGCGGCGGCGGTTTTCAAAAACGTCAATTACCGTCAATTTTTTCGTCAATTAACATCAATTTTTTTCTAAACAAAAATTAAACGAATTAAAAAGAATTACTTTTTGTATGAAAATTGACGAAAATTGACGTCTAAATTGACGGTAATTTTCGTTTATAAAATCCAACGCCGTAAGGCGTTGCCGTCAATTACCGTTTAGTCGCGGACTTTTTTGAGGACGAGGACGGTGCGGTTGACGTTGTAGATTGAGAGCACGTGGTGGTCAGCCTCGGGCAGGGCGAAGAATTCCTGATTGTTGTCCAGGCGTCCGAAGCCGCCAAACTTCTCGTCGTCGGAGTTCAAGATTATCTTGTAAACGCCCGGCTCCGGGATGTAGAATTTGTAATCGGCGATGCAGGCTGTCGGATGGAAGTTGAAGACAAAGACCAGACCGCCCTTCTTCTCGACGATGGTGTGGTTTTGCTCGTCCATATTGAGCTGCTGACCGTACAAATCCTGCATCACGGGATATTCGCGGATGAGTTTTATCATCGCCTCGTCGAAGTCGTTGAGGTAATGATATTTGAGGTAGTCGGCGTTCATGAGAGACCACTGCCGGCGGGCGTACTTGTAGCTCCAGCCGTTGCCCTCGCGCGGAAAGTCTATCCATTCGGGGTGTCCAAATTCGTTGCCCATGAAATTCATGTACGCCTGTCCGCCGTTGACGATGGTGAACATCCTTATCATCTTGTGCAGCGAGATGCCACGGTCGATGGCGTCGCTGCCGATGTTGGTAGCCATGCATAAGTACATCTCCTTGTCCATCAGGCGGAATGCAATGGTCTTGTCGCCCACAAGAGCCTGGTCGTGACTCTCTGCGTATGCCACGGTCTTCACCATCGGCAGGCGGTCGTTGAGCACGTGCCACATCTGATATACATTCCAGTCGTCGTCGCGCACCTCCTTCAATAGTTTTATCCAATAGTCGGGGATGCCCATGCCAAGGCGGTAGTCGAACCCCATGCCGCCCGCGTCAATCGGCGAAGTGAGTCCCGGCATGCCCGACACGTCCTCGGCGATGGAGATGGATGTTTCGTTGATTGATTTCATCAGCGTATTGGCGAGCTGAAGATACGTAACGGCGTCCAACTCGACACCTTTCTTGAAATACATCTCCTGATTGAAACCCTCCACCAGTCCGTGGTGCAAATACAGCATCGACGTCACGCCGTCAAACCTGAATCCGTCAAAATGGAAATCCCTCATCCAGTAGCTGATGTTGCTGAGCAGGAATTGGATCACCTCGTTTTTGCCGTAGTCAAATAGTTTTGAATCCCATTGCGGGTGGTCGCCACGTCCGCCGGGATGCGTGTACTGACAGTCGGTGCCGTCGAGGCGGTTGATGCCCTCGGCGAGGTTTTTGACAGTGTGGGAGTGCACGATGTCCATGATGACACGCACGCCGTGTTGGTGCGCCGTGTTGATGAGGTGTTTGAGCTCCTCCGGCGTGCCAAATCTCGAGCTTGGCGCGAAAAAGTTGCTCACGTGGTAGCCAAACGAACCGTAATAAGGATGCTCGGCTATCGCCATGATTTGTATGGTGTTGTAACCGCCTTTGATGACGTGGGGCAGCACGTTTTCCTCAAATTCCTTGTAAGTGCCTACGCCTTCCTTCTCCTGCGCCATTCCGATATGACATTCGTAAATGAGGAGCGGCTCCTTGGTGTTGGGGGCAAATGTGCCTTCGTCCCAGACGAACTTTTCTTTAGGTTTCCACACTTGTGCAGAAAATACTTTCGTGACATCGTCCTGTACAGTGCGCTTGACGTAGGCGGGCAGACGTTCAAGCATCGAATCATCCGCGCCGTGCACTATCAGCTTGTACAGAGAGCCGTGCACAAAAGTATTTCCGTAAGTCTTGTCGTCGAGAAATATCTCCCAGATGCCGTCTTCTCGGTGATGGAGGGGGCATTGGTAACGCTCCCAATTGTTGAAGTCGCCAAAAAGGTATATCTCCTTGGCGGCGGGTGCCCATTCCCGGAGCCACCAGCCTTTTTCTTTCTTGGAATAATTGAGTCCAAGATAGGTGTACTGCATCGCAAACTTTTCCAAAGTAGTTTTGATGCCATTTTTTTTGTCCTCCGTCGTCAGGGTGTAGTAGGATGACAATTCCTTCTTCTTGTTCTGAAACCTCTCGTACCGTGCAATGATGTCGTCCTGCACGGGGTCGAGCCAATGGTCGTCCATGATGGCGAGGTGCATCTTCGGTTTTGTCGCCTTGGGTGCCTCAGTGGGCTTTGTGGCGGCTTTTGTGGTGTTGGTCTTTTTTGCCATATCGGTTTGTTTTATGTTTTTATCGACGAGCGAATTTAGAAAAAAAAAAACGACTTGCAAAAAAAAATTGAAAATATTATTCATTTTGGCAATAAAGCCACAGCCTTGGCGTTTTATAATCAAACAACAGACAATGAAACTGATGTTTAACTAAAAACCCGGTTGCCTATGAATGAAAGCTACACATTTGCAAAACCCAATACCAACAAATACGTGTCGCTCACTTATATCAATGACATCGTCCGCGACCTTGAAGATCTTGAAGACGACATTTTCGGAGGCGTCGATTCGATGCTGATGTCGCCCAGCCAGGACACGATGAACAAGATTTACGCTTATCTCTAAGCGACAATGTTGGCTCGGTTAAAGTAATTTTCTGAAAAAATTATGTACTCACCGTCGGCAAGTTTTCTGAAACTTGGCGGCGGTGTTTATTTGTCTTTTTTTAACGTAACAATCCTCATTATATTATCCCCATCTTGCGCATAAGATACGACGCATTGAGATTCTGCGAAATGCCGTCCTTGAGTTTGTAGTCGAAGATGAGGCTGTCGCCCTCGAATGAAATCTCAAAACATTTGGCGTTGACATTCTGCGGATATGAATCGCGGAGGTTGCCGATGTCGATGTCGTGGGTGGCAAAGATGCCGTAGCAATTGTATTTCAGTAACTTCTGAATGAATTGCTGACTACCATCGTGTTTGTCTTTGGAATTGGTGCCGCGCAGCATTTCGTCAACGATTATGAAAAGTGTCGCGCCCTGTTCGAGGCGGTTGACGATCTTTTGAAGGCGTTTCAATTCGGCGAAGAAGTACGACTCGCTGTCCTGTACCGAATCGGTGGTGCGGATGCTCGTCATTATCTCCGTCGGCGTGAAAATAAACTCTTTGGCACAGACCACCGCGCCGACTTGCGCCAAGATGAGGTTGACTCCGATGGTGCGCAGGTAAGTGCTTTTGCCCGCCATGTTTGCGCCGGTGAGGATGGTCAGGAAGGGGCAGTTGCTAAAATTGATGTCGTTGCTCACCATTTTTGCGGGGTCGATGAGCGGATGTCCGGCTTGCTTGGCGTTCAATATAAAACGGCCTTCAACGGGCTGTGGCTCAGACCATTCGGGATGGTTGTACTTCAAGTTGGCGAGCGACAGGAGGCAGTCGTATTCGTGCGCCATCTCAAACCATTCAGGCACTTCGGCGGCATAGCGGCGCAGCCATTTTTCAAATTTTATGTTGATATTGATGTCATAACACAAAATTCCCTGTCCAAAAATCATCACCATAAGGTTGGCGCGTTGCTCATAAAACGCTGCTATCTGCGCCAATTCCTTCAACGCGCCGCTCACATATCCGCCGCCAAAATTGGAAAATTTGGCTGGCTGGTGCGGGAATTTTTCGATGGTTTCAAAGAGTTTTTCGTACTTGTGGAAAGTCTTGCTGCCGTTGTTGAGGAACTTGTACAAGTCGTTGGTTTTGTTCGCATTGGCACCAATTACGGCAAGTTGCACGAAGTATAATAGGAGTCCGACGTATGGCGAACAGACATCCATACAGGCGAGCACGATTGCGGCGCATGTGGCAGTCGTTAACGCAAGGCTTACAATACGCCAGAGCATCGAGCCGGTGAAATGGTATTTCACGCCGCCAAAATCGGGAATTGCGTCTGAATCAGAGGCGTAGAGCGATCCAAATGCGCGGAATTGCTGGCGGAGCTCCAATTCGTCGGCAAACATCGTCGAATCCTGCTGTATCTGTTTGATTTCGTTGATGTTGACGACAGGATTTATAAACCTTTGGGCGAGCATTTTTTTGCCGCCGGCGGTGCAGGTGCGGTTTACCATTTGGAAGATGGAATTTTTGCCAAAAATATCCAAATCGTATGAAAAATTGTGTGCGCTGTCCACAAAATTGTTGCCGCCGTCAAAGGCAGAATTGTCGTTTTCAAGGGATTTGAGTTCGTTGGCATTGATGCGGTGCATAGTGTCGTTGTAATCACGAAGTTGCTCATAGTCAGCGTTTTTCTTTACAAAATACAGAAATACAACCGTCGCCACCGCGATAATAATCCACATCGCCGCAAGCGAATAATTGACGGCTACAATTGCAAGCACCACGCCCGCAAGGAACGCCACGCCACGCGCAAGGTTGGTATTGCGGACAAGTTTTGTATAACGCTCCGTCTCCGCGCCAAAATTCTTCACGCGCTCGGCGTATGTGTTTTTTCTGTCGTTAATGGTCGGCATATTTGAGATTAATGATTAAATTTGCGGATGCAAAAATAATAAAAATGTAAGTGCAAACAATCCTTATCATTGAAAAAAACAAAACAGCCAATTTCTACAATAATAGTTAATTGTGTCAAGGAACTAACATCCATTAACAGATATTACGTTATGTTTACATTTAGGCTAACTTTCTGATATTTAATGATTTAAATAAGATTTTTAATGTAAAAAGTGGTTTTATTTTGCTGAAACTTGGGTATTTTGGTAAGTTGCAGCAAAATAAAACCAACTTTTAGCAACCTTAACATTGTCTGCCATCGTGTGTCTGACAATCACGTGAAAGGGCTTTACTTCTTCTTGATGACAACCGTCATTCCGTCTTTCACAACGCCAGTGGCAGAGTTCGCCAACTTAATATCCGTAATATAAATCTTACAACCCGAGGGACAAGCGTTGAAAATTTGATGCTGTTGTTGGGTGATTACATCTGATGTAGATTTATTACTCTGCTCGAATCCTTTTACTATTACACGTACAGTAAAGGACACAACCTTCCACTCGTCAGATTCAGAGCTGATGGAATTAAGTCTTTCCAATTGCTTCTCTCTTAGGACATAATGACCTTCCTCGTTAGGTGCGTAATCACCTAATTTGATTTTGACATCGACGGCCTTTATAATGACAACACTCCCTCCATCCTGCACAACGCCAGTGGCAATATTCGCCAACTTAATATTCTCAATATAAATCGTATCACCAGAGGGAACATCGTTGAAAATCCGATGCTGTTTTTGGGTGATTACATCTGATGTAGATTCTTCAATCAGCACGAATCCTTTTACTGTTGAACTTACAGTAAAGGACACAACCTTCCACTCGTCAGATTCGGTGCTGATGGAGCCAAGTCCTTCCAATTGCTTCTCGCTAAGAACATAATGGAGTTTATTATTACGTTCGTAATCACCTAATTTGATGTCGAGATTCTGTGCTTTTGCATTACCAAAACCAAACGCAAGAATCATCAACAAAATGATTTTTCCAAAGGCACAAATATTTGCTTTCATATTCATTATTTTTAAGGTTTGTGATTATGTTTGACACCCCAAAATTACTGATTTAATTTGAACTTTCAAATTTTTTTTATTGATATTTGTAATATTTGTACTTTTGCAAAATAAAACACTTCGTAATATGAAAACTCGAAACAAAATACTTCTTGGCATACTTGCGATAATCATTGCGCTCGTTGCCTTCAATTACAAACTTGTGCGCTACGGCATAGAGCAGGGGCTTGGGCAGTTGGAGATGGTTCGCAACGCCGTGCCGATTGACGACCTGTTGGCAGACCCCGAATATCCCGATTCATTGAAACAGAAATTACTCTTAATCAAAGAGATACGCCGCTACGCCATCGACAGCCTCCACTTGAAGGATTCGCCGA
>JAEEGL011528878.1_pt1 | contig 24008 bp, 17 predicted proteins | sample 9134231 | NCBI WGS metagenome assembly JAEEGL01 (sample SAMN16246548, study PRJNA631951) | gut metagenome | biome: gut microbiome; feature: rumen; material: fiber-attached | host: Bos | place: Iran: Karaj | collected 2018-10
ATGTGATAAAGGCGATTGCCGTAGTTTTTTTGTGAATCAGAGATGAGGATTAGTGTCTGGCGTCCATCCGCAAGACGTGGACCCAGACACATCCCCTCATAGTTGGCAAGGTTATGCTTTATCACATTGAGACGGGTGCAGGACTGGGCAACAAGTGTCTTGTTCATGCATACATCAACTGGTATTTCATGAAGTGATTCTATTTGTTGGGATTGAGACGGTGCGACACGATAAATCCTGTGTCGTACCCAACTTCCCAAGTATCGCTTCGCCACATAGAACTCACGTTCAAGCACCAATAGGCTACCATCATCAAGGCAGCAAAGGGCAGAGACTCCGTAGGCATAGTTTCTGCCTTTTTTCTTTGCCCGTGGCGCATCCATGCGGTAGGCATACTGGTGCAGAGGCTTCATGGTCTTGTCGTCAAACGAGACAAGACGAAGCATACAGCCTGTTGTGTCTCCAGGCACAGTCATATTGCCATCTGCCTTTAGCGTATGCTCCGTCGTTGTCCACATACAATGGTCTTTCTTGGAGTAAGCAAGAGCCTCAAAGCCATAGTTGCCGTATATGGCATCTTTGCCGAACTCCTTAGGTACGGCAAGTTCCCTACCCGTTGGCTCTCCTTCCTTCGTGTATTCCACCACACGCTGGTTTGCCTCATTCGAGACAAACAACGTCTCTCGGCCTGGCACATACGCAATACCTTCGGCATCGCTCACGCCATGCGCACCACCGACCTCGGCAACGAGTGAAGCCCCTTTGACCTTACCCTTCAACGAATCTATGTCAAGCGAGAAAATCCTGAATGTGTGCCTGGCATCCTTATCGTCCACCACAGCATAATGTGTTCCACCTATATGCGTTATACCGCTATAGTTGGCACCAGCGATATTCCACTTCGCCAGATTCTGCTGCTTGCGAAGCATTACGTTGCCTGCCATGACTGGCAAGGAAAGGAAAAGAAAAAAGAAGAAGAGCCCAACCCAAGGGGAGAAGCCTTGATTACTCCTTCGTATGTAGTTTATAATATTCATTCAAGTCAGATTCTTTCGTGCGCTCAAGGTGCCAATTAGAAAAACATTCTTTTTTGAAACACAGAGGGCACAGAGGACACTCTAAAAAGACTCTATGTCGATGACCTTCTATCTGGTCTTTGCAACTATGTCGAGGAGGTCCGAAACAGAGGATAGTCTTTAATGACTCCTGAACTCCAAGGTTTACCTCCCCAACAGACCGATTCTTCCTTACTACAACAAAGGTAAGAAACTGTCTTGCTATATCATCATCTTAGTACAGATATCATCAGTATAATAAGAGATCTCTCTATTATCTCATATAATCTTCTGCAAACTTAGAGTGTTCTCAGTGTTGCCCCCAACAAACATACAGGTAAAAACAATTGAGCACCATTTGAACGGTACGTATATACCACTCAAGGGGTGCTCAAATTATGTTCACTGAGCGTTAAGAACAAACGCTTTACTTTATCTTATACGCTGCAAAGTGCTCGCCATGACGAAGATAAAGGATTCCGTTGTCTATCGCCATGTGTGCCCAGTATGGTCCACTACCCTTTGCTACACGGAACTTGCTAACGACATCAAACTTGGCAGGGTCAGGATTGACAAGACCTACAAAGCCACGACGCTCATCATAGATGAAAAGCTTGTTGTCAGCAGAGATGATTGAACCCTTGCCTGCTCCACCTGTCCACTTTTCCTCGTACTCCGTCTTTCCTGTCTCCCAGTCAAGACAACACCATGCACCGTCATTATTGTTAATCCAGTTTGAACCATATATCTTGCCATTGACAAGTACGTAGCCTCCGTGGTGAGTGTCAAGAGTCTCTGTACGCCATGTAACGCTTACGCTCTTGAGGTCGTCTGCCAACTGAAGCTGGAAACCGTTGAGGTCATAGCCATGGCAGAAGAATATCTTGCCATCCTTGTAGAGTGCAGAGTTAGGAGCGATATTGTCCCAGTTGCTCTGCTTGCCTGTGTACTTAGGTCCCCAGTTGTCGAAGGTCCACTCTATCTCACCATTGTCCGGATTCACGCCAATGGCGTTGAGAGCAGTAGATGTGACAATCTGTCGCTTGCCCTTATACTCAATCATGATTGGAGACACATATCCAGACTTGTCGCCAAGAGGACGTGACTTCCATATCTCCTCACCTGTATTCTTGTTGAGGGCAACCATCGTTGTCTGATCTCCACAAGGAGTGTATATCACCTTGTCGTCATATACGAGCGGACACTCAGACGTTCCCCACATACCAGTCTTGCGGCCATACTTCGTACCGCCATCTACCTGCCATACGATAGAGCCGTCAGCAATATTGATACATACAATCTCACCCATACCGCTTATGACATAAGCCTTACCATCCGAAATGGCTGGAGTGGTACGAGTCTCAGGATATGACTGTTTCCATGGGTTACCATAGGCAACAGTATATTGCTTTTCACCCTTGAGGTTGTAACACTGGAAGACCTCCTTGGTCTGATCCTCGTTCATGCCTGTAATATATACCCTGTCACCCACAACAAGTGGTGAAGAATATCCCTTACCTGCATCATCAGTAGCAAAGACAAGCTGTGGACCTGCCTCTGGCCATGATGCCAAAAGACCCTTGTCAGGATAATTACCATTGTGTTGTGGTCCACGCCATCCATAAGGCGACACCTGTGCGTTGGCACTAAGGGCCATTGCTCCTACAAGGAGGAGCGAGCTAAGTTTTCTGTTCATAGTCATTGAAAATTTAACATATTTGTTTACTCAAGTTTATCATTTTCTTCTCTTGTAGTAAAGAGGAGTTAAAAGAGACTTCTTTTTAATCCTTTTTACTCCATTTTACTACCATAAATGAGCAAGTTAAAAACCTGCGGAACTTAAATTATTTTATATACTATCATTCTTATTCCATATACCAGACATACACACATGACCAGAAGCGACACGGCAGCCATAAGGATGGTAGATAATCCTGCTCCTGACACATTTGCGCTTATGCTTATCACAGAGCCTATAGCTCCGACAACGATAGCAAAGAACGGTATGATGACATTCTCGTTGTACATCAGTCTCCTCACAAGCGATGTGGTGAATCCCATTGCCCTGTATTGCTCGATGGTTGACTGGCTTGCCGCCAGGTTCTTGCGTACAATCACAAGAAGACTGAACAAGCCGAGCAACAATCCCAATCCGCCAAGTGTGAGGAATATGACGAGATATGTGTCCGTAACCTCAAAGAACATCCTGATTCGGTCACTCGTCGTCTGTACGGACAGTCCATACTCGCTCATTGCCGTGGTGAGTATTTCGGTTGCCGCCTCAGGATTGGAAGAGCTGACAAGCATGACCTCCACCCCAGTCTCACGACTCCACAGACGCTTGAAATCCACGTCTGACATTATTGCGTTTCCGTGGAATATGCCCGTAGGATATGAGCCTGCAATAAGGACAGGAACAGACTCTCCGTTTCCATCCATATACATGATTGTATCGCCAACGGACTTCATCATGCTCCACATAAGAGCCTCCTCATCTATATAGACACTCGGAATGTCAGAATGTACAGGTACAAGTCCGAACGGCTTCATCTCGTCTATGTCAACGCCAAGAACCGTAGGTGTGGTGACCTTGTTCAGGTTAAGACAGCTTGCCTCATCCTGAGTATGTCTGAAGAAATGAAGGAAACGAGTGTGAGGAGGCAGTTCCGTAAGCGACAGTTTCCTGCGCACCTCATCATTATTCAGGTCATACTGCACAGGAACACGACTGTCAATATACACGTCATAGCCACCCGTAGCCGTACCGAACATGTCGGCATCGCTGAAGTCAGGACGGTTGAGTCCCACAGCAAAGACCGTAAACACACCCATGGAAAGCGACCAATAGACGTGTCTGTGTTGCTTTCGTGAAGCAAAGACAGAGTTCCACATCATCTGTCTGCGTCCCCATGTCGCCACACGAGCACCAAGAACCTTGCCAATAACAAATGTGTCAAGCAATATGCCGAACGTGACAATCCACAGGAAGCCAGCCATGATGAACAACGCCATGCTATGCAACCATACAAAGTTGTAGGCAACGAGAGCAAAGGTCACGAGCAGCATCACACACCCAATCATCCTCTTACGACGATAAAGAGTCGGAGAAACCTGTTTAGCCTCCTTTTCCGTCCTGAGCACATTCCTAATCACGAACCACAGAGACACAGCACATATTATCAATCCGACAAGCCAACTGATGACGAGGGTGACGAGATGTACATGAAGGGCAAAACCCTCAGTATGCGTTGCTCCGCTCCACACATTACCAAGAAGCCAAAGGGTGACATACGAATACAATACGCCGACAAGTACTCCCAATGGAGATGCAAACAGCATTATGCTGAAAGCCTCCCTGAACATGAGTTTCTGTATCATTCCAGTCTTATATCCCAACTGCTGATAAAGCATCAACTCATTCTTTCGGCACGTGAACATCTCAAGCAGAGGATTCTGCATGAGCAATATGGCTGACACGATTATGAAGAATCCCAGCGCAAGGAACAGAGATGTGAAATCCGTACCGTTATTCGCAGAATAGAATCCCTGTTCCCGTGGCGATATCGTCGTAAGGAAATGGGACGACAATCTTGACAGCTGAGCCACCTTGTCTTCGGATGACAGGCGCAAAGCCGTGGCTGTACCGAATGAGCTGCCCCAGTATTCCTTCACGGCATCGTATGCCACGATAGCCTTCGGTGTCTGCCTGTGTTCATACCAGAAGTCCTCATCCGACTTATGTATGCGATCCATCTTTATTGGCAGGTCACTATCCCAGTCCGTACATTTCTCCACATTTGACAGTCCTGGAAACTCGGTAGCCAACAGATGGTCATCCTTGAATGCCGACAGCGGCTCTATGGCTTTCACACGGAACATCTGTTCACGTGTATCAAGGTTCTTGAGGTCTCTCGAGAGGAAATAGCTCATCCTGACAGAATCACCCACACCGACATGAAGATGTTCAGCAGCATAGTCAGAGAGGATTATTTCACGTCCCTTGAGCGGCTGTCCTTTCCACCTGTCAACAGCTGTCACGAAGGAATACGGAACGGTATCCGTGTTACATATTATGTCGTTGACGAGATACGAGAAATATGTCGTCTCTGGCGAAAGCGACCTGACAACTTCATCCTGAATGAATATGCCATCATACGTAACAGAGACACCATCGATATGAAGACCCGACAGAGCAGGATTCCATATACCATTAACCTGTTCCTGCGACAGACGTACATCTGACATGATGATATTCAGCTTACCCGACAAGTCCATGACCTCACCAAGCTGGCGGCGATTGACAAAGACATTCAGAGGCAAGGTCTGCTCATTCTTCAGGAGGATATTGCCACCAGACTTGACATCCTTCACTCCACGGATGCTGATACGCATCTGGGTGGCATAGCTCTTTGTAACAAAAAGGCTGCCTGACGGTACAAGACTATGGGAAGGCAGATGAAGAGCAACATCCCTTGGTTCTGTACCGAGAGACAAGGCATCAACATTCAGTTTCCTTGCAAGTGGTTCATTGACGATAGCCTCGCCCGACTCTATTGAGTCCTCATCTGTTCCCCACACATATACAGGGATAAGCTTACCGTCTGCCGAAATAAATCCTTGAGCAAGCAAATAGCCATGCGCATGTGACAATAGCGGCGAAAGCATTATCTGTTCGTTGACAAAACCAGTACCCGTAGCAATAACCGTTTCTGCCGAGCCCAAACGTTCATTGACCCTGTCATTAAGAGTACCACGAACAGAATCGCCCAGCAACATACTACCAGTCAATACCGCCATCATGATGACGACAGCAACAGCTACCAGACGGTAGAAACGTCGGTAGTATGTACGGCTACTTGATATGATTCTATTTCTATTCACGCTTTAGCTCTCCTGTAATAGTCCGTTTACGAGTCTGTAACATTTTTCTGCCACACCAGCCATTACAGCAGAATGTGTCACCATAACGATGGTAGTGTGAAGCTCCGTATTTATCTTCTTGAAGAGTTCGGCAACAAGTCTTGCATTAGCCTCATCAAGTTGACCTGTAGGCTCATCCGCTAAAAGCAGCAATGGATTGTTAATGAGTGCACGGCATATTGCCACACGTGTCTTTTCACCACCTGAAAGGCACTCCACAGACTTATCCTTCAAGGATGATATTCCCACGAAGTCCATCAACTCCTCAGCCCTGCGGACTGCATCCTGAGAGACAGACTCCTCACTTGCAAGGAGTGGGAGGAGTATATTCTGTATTGCCGTGAACTGAGGGAGCAGACGATAATCCTGGAACACCATTCCTATCATCTTGTTCCTGACGCTCGACAACTGCTCAGAAGAGTCCTTTATCTCCGTATCTCCCAGCACGTATGTTCCGCTATCAGCAGGAATCAACGTGCCTATCACAGAGAGCAGGGTTGTCTTGCCTGAGCCCGACTCACCAGTGATGGCAACAAAATCGCCATCATCCACCTTCAGGGACAAGCAATCAAGCACCTTGCGGACACCCGAACCATCAACATATTGTTTTGTAATATTGCTTAACTGAAACATAATAAAGTTCCTCTACTTGTTAATATATAGAAACGACCAGAAACGACGGCTGGCGATGCTATTATCTGCTCACCCGTTTCGTAATGCCACAACTCCGTACCTGTAACGGTGTCGAAGAGTGAGACATGTCCATCCTTGGTACATACGATAACCTTGTCGCCACACACGATAGGAGAACACTCCCCCGTGGCACCGCGCAGCATCTTTTTCCAGCGAAGAGAACCATCCGTACGCTCAAAACAGCTGATGTATCTCTCTCCAGTCAACACATAGACAGCATCACGAGTTGCCGTTGGCATTGACACCAGTCCTGTACTCTCATTTGCATTATCCTCCATAGTGGCAACAAGCTTGCGATGACTGGCAAAGCGTCCATTCTCCAGTTTTATCTCGTAGATATTACCATTATAGTCTGCCTCGTATGCCACATCACCGAGTATTGCAGGAGATGCAGGAAGATACGTGTCAAGCTGAAGCGAATCTGTGGTGTGTCCTGTTGTGGTATCAACAATTCTCAACCACGTATCACATCCGCCAAAGACCATATATTTACACCACACGGCAGCAGTACCGTTTATATAATATCCAGTCTCGTGCTGATTCTTCTTTTTCCCCGTGACAGCATCAAACACATACATATTGCCGTCATAGCTGCCAACAAGCAGCTCAGGCATATTGTTAACCATGATGAGATTAGGCGAACCGGATATCTGTCCCAGCGTCTCATAATCCCATATAACCTTACCGCTCTTTATGGAGAAAGCATTTACATATCCGTCTATCCTTCCTACATAAAGAATGGAGTCATTAACAATGAACGACGCCTCCACAGGCGTACTGAAATCATGCACAATAGCAGAATCACCCTCTGGCGTATAACTTCTCAAGCGTCCCTTTCGGTCAAGAGTATATACCATACCATCATAGACTATTGGAGAAGATACCGTACGTGTCTGTACAGTCCTACTCCACGACAACTGGGGAGTCTCCGGAATGTCACATTCTGTATAGCCGCACAACGAAGGTGAACCACGGAATATGGTCCAGTCTCGCTGCTCTTCACTCTCATGAAACTCGCTTACGACAGCACAGTCAGACAGTAAAAAGAGCACCAGTAGGGCATATGTCAGCAATCTTTTCATCTACGTTATTTTTACTTTCTTCAGGGATGACCACCTGCATATCGAATCCACGATGCTTGAAGGTGAAGCCATCATTCGTATTATACACGCACAGTCCGCAACGGATGCACTTGGCTGGCTCAAAGTAGAGACTACCCTTCACATGAATCTGTTCCTTGACAATCTGATGTGAGGACACACCATATCGAGGAGCCTTAATACCTGCATTTGTTGAGAACTGGCGTAGCTTACACTTATCCCTACCCTCGCACGCACAATGCAAGCATCTCGATGGCTGGGAATAGACCTCCTTGAGCCATTCTTTCTCTGCATCTGTATATCTGCCAAGCTTTGAAGAGAACACATCCTTTGAGACATTGGCAACAGACTTCGCCTCTACGACACGTAAATCCTTTGCTTCTGCCAATTCCATCATCATGTCACGTACAGACACACATTTATCTACCGTACCTCTCCTGCATGCCTTCTCACATGGAGCCTTACAGTCCTTGCAAGGAAGATTATCAATATCTGTGGCAGAGGCAAGCAACGAATAAGCCTTATCCTTGTCCCCTCTGTCATAATGGAGTATCACCTGTGCCACGTCTATCCTTGCAGGACACACAACGGTACACGGAGCCTCACAGTCGGCACGATGGTCACTAAGCAGCAACTCCAGAGACATTCGTCTCAACGAAAGAACCTCTTCCGTGTCAGTCTCAATGTTCATACCCTCCTGTGGGAAGGTAGAGCAGCTTGGTATCATCTGACCATTTGCCACGTTCTTAACCATACACACCATGCATGATGCCTGATGACTGGCACCAGAATCATAACAGAGTGACGGTATATCATAGCCTATATTACGCAACTCTTCAATCAGCGTATTCTGACCCGTGACATCTATTTCTTTGCCATTGACCTTTATCTTCATCTCTTCACTTTCTTTATTGCATCATAATCACATTCATCAATACACAATCCACACTGGGTACACTTATCGGTCTTGATGACATGCTTTTCATAAGGCGTATAATCAATAGCCTCAGCAGGACAGGAACGGGCACACTTGGTACAACCGACACAATCGTCAGTTATCTCCAGCTTGACCATATTCTTGCATGAACCTGTACGACATATTCCGTTTACATGTTCCTCATATTCGTTACGGAAATAACGAAGTGTTGACAGAACAGGATTAGGAGCAGTCTTGCCAAGTCCACAAAGAGCGGACTTCTTGATGCTGTTGGCAAGCTCCTCAAGTCTGTCTATATCCTCCATCTTGGCATTTCCCGTTGAGAGTTTGTCAAGTATCTCAAGCATTCGACGAATACCAACACGACAGAAGGTACATTTACCACATGACTCGTCAGACGTGAAGTTGAGGAAATATCGAGCCACATCAACCATACAGCTTGACTTACTCAGCACGACAAGTCCACCTGAGCCCATGATAGCACCCATCTTGTTCAATGCATCGAAATCAACCTCAGCATCACACAACTCAGCAGGAATACAACCGCCCGAAGGTCCTCCCGTCTGAATGGCCTTCAATGCCTCACCACCTTCGACACCGCCTCCGATGTTGTCAACAATCTGTCTGAGCGTTGTACCCATAGGCACCTCGATAAGTCCGCCATGATTCACCTTACCAGCAAGAGCAAAGACCTTTGTACCCCTGCTGCCTTCTGTTCCTACCTTGGTGTATTCCTCTGCACCATGACGTATGATATATGAAATCTGACTCAGAGTCTCAACATTGTTTATCAACGTAGGTCGTCCGAACAAACCTGACTGAGCAGGATATGGTGGACGCAGATGTGGGAAACCTCGTTTACCCTCAATGGAAGCTATGAGTGCAGTCTCTTCACCACACACGAAAGCTCCTGCACCCTCAAACACACGTATATCGAAAGAGAAATCCGTACCAAGAATCCTTTCGCCAAGCATTCCATTCTTACGACACATATCGAGTGCCTTACGAATACGTATAACAGCCTGTGGATATTCGGCACGTATGTAAAAGATACCCTCATCCGCTCCAACGGCGTATGCTGCTATTGTCAATCCCTCAATAACCCTCAGTGGGTAAGACTCAAGCAAGATACGGTCCATGAAAGCACCTGGGTCACCTTCATCACCATTACAGATAACATATTTCTTCTTGTCAGAATCAGAATCTGCAACAAGCTGCCATTTCCTTCCAGTAGGGAAACCACCACCGCCTCTGCCACGAATACCGCTCTTGAGGACCTCATCAATAACCTCCTCACGTGACATCTCCGTGAGAGCCTTTCTTAGAGCATCAAATCCACCAAGTGACGTATATTCATCAATATCGAGAGGATTAAGATGTCCATAGCCCTCTGTAGATATACGATACTGGCCGTCAAGGAAAGAGTTTATCTTCTGTGTTCTTTCTTTTTCAGGAGTCCAAAGGATATTATCCCAAGTCTGGTCAGTATGGAAAGTATCAATCTGATTGAGTATGGCATTACGAAGTCTGCGAAGCTTGCTTGCAGGACGGAAATGATGAAGCAGAATCTCCTTCACCTCATCTGGCTTGATATTAGGGTATCGGTATATGTTGCCATCTGTTGTTGCAACATCAATGAGTGGCACCTGATTACATGCTCCCACGCATGATATTGGCTTGATACGCACGTTTATGCCGAGTTGTCTGCATGCCTCCGTCACAGCGGTATAGACCTCTGCCGTACCACTTGCCTGACAACAGTTCTCCATACCCAAGCGTACCTCACCCTGCACATTGGCGGATGATTCCTCAGACACCGCATCTGTGGAGGCAAGAGACTCAAACTCTTCGAGGACTTCCCTTACCTTGCCAGGCTGAACATGTCCGAATATCTTATTGTCAATCTGCACCACAGGAGCCAGAGCACAGCAACCAAGACAGGCAACCTTCTCGATGGAATATTCCTGATCTGTTGTCGTTATCTCACCTTCAGGTATATCCAGTTCACGCACAAAAGCATCATACACATTATTTGCACCCTTGACATGACATGCAGTTCCTATACAGACTTTTATTATATGCTTTCCATAAGGAACCATCCTGAACTGAGAATAGAAAGATGACACGCTTATCAGCTGTGCCCTGTCTATCTCCGTTCGCTCATACAGTCTGTTAAGCGCATCCGAAGGCAAAAAATTGAATTCCTTCTGAACAGCTTGGAGCAAAGGTATTATCCGGTCACGGGTAGTGCCGATGCTATCTATTATAGCATCAGTTCTTCGCACCATGGCAAGCTTAGCCTCCTCGGGCGAATTTAATTTACAGTCCTTACATTCCATCATACCCTAACCTTTTACGCAATAAAGAGACTTGTCCGTTCTTACCACCATCATACCATCCGTAAAGGCTGGTGTGGCAAAAGTCTTTTCACCCGTCTCAAACGAATTGATAAGACTGAAGTCACTTGCAGAGAATATATATACCTTACCGCTGTTGCTGAACAAATAGACCTTGCCTTCCACAACCATAGGCGATGAATAGAAAGGAGTTGAAAGGTCATGCTCCTTCTTCACCTCGCCAGTCTTGGCATCATACGCACAAACCATTCCATAGCTTGTGGCACAGAACACAAGGTTACTTGTGGCACAAAGACTTGAACACTCAGGAAGATAATCCGATGCTTCCCATACTGTCTCACCCGTTGCGCCATTTATGGCAATACACTTGGCATATTCACTTGCACCAAACACCAGTCCATTAGATGAAGCAGGACTTGATCCGACCTCACCACTCATACATTCCACTCTCCAGAGCTCAGCTCCGTTACTTGGATTGTATGCCGTTATGGCAGGATTACCCATCACAACGAGTGCAGGCTTACCACCCAAATTAGCGATGATAGGAGAGCTCCACGCAATCTTGTCATTGGAAGTCTTGCTCCATATCTGATTTCCATTGGCAGCATTGAGGGCAAGCACCTTTCCATTTGAATTGTTCTCATACTGTATGATGAGTTCATTACCATACATGAGCAAGGACGAAGCATATCCATAGTGATTATCTGGCACACCAAGGTTCTTTGCCCACAGTCTCTTGCCATCCATATCGGCACATATAACATCGCCAGTGGCAAAGATTGCGCATACCTGCTTTCCGTTCGTAGCAACCGTACTTGCCGCAAGTCCTGTATCTGCATTCACCTTTGGCATAGACGATGGTGAGCCAGGTATCTTGTCTGCCTTGACTGTCCACTTCAATTCGCCTGTATATACATCATAGCAATACAGCTCGCGCGCGCTGTTATCAGCACCCGTGATAAACACATTACGTCCGCTGATGACTGGCGAGTTATATCCATGCTTAGGTATGGATGATTGCCATAGGATATTCTTCTTGCTCTTCAGGTTCCAGTTCGTAGCTATACCACGGGCAGACGATATGCCACTCGAATTATTGCCACGAAAAGCATTTGATGTCACTTTAGGAACAGGCAGGTCGTCTTCCTCTGCCTCTGTAGCTGTGGTATCTGCGACAACCTCATCTGCCACAGAGTCTGAGGCAACGGATTCAACAGGAGCACCCTCCGTATCATTATCTGCCAACATCTCTTCGGCTGATTCTTCAACCTGTTCAATGACACTACCGAACTTGACATTCTGCAAAAGCAAGACAACAAGAACTGCTGCGGCAGAGATACACGAAGCCCATGTTATGTATTTACGTGAACGGCTCTTGTTCATCCAGTCATCTATAGGGTCAAGTTGACGGTCAGGAAGAGTTTTTGTCTCCCTATAATACATATTAAGGCTGATGACCAAGACTATTGCCATACCAAGAAGTATGTATATACCCAACTTCAGCTGAGACTCCTTGACAAAGTATGCCTTACGAGAAAGAAGGTCAAGCTGACGAATCTGCTGCTGCAGTCCCTCATTATCTCCATTAGCCTCATTAAGTTCCTTTAATGTCTGTAACACCTCACTCTGCAACGGAGACACCTGTTGCATCTGATAGAAGCTCACACCAAGCATTACTGTGAGTGCAAGCATGAACACGGCTGTTACGATGGCTATATTTCTATACACTTTTCTCATAATCATTTCTTTTTCAAATTTTGAGGACAATAGTTGAAGCACTTACCACACATGGTGCATCTTGCCGAGTCAACATCGTATGTCCTGCGTGAACGCTTTAATGATAACTTCACAAGCTTGAATGCTATAACGAAACCTATCAACGCACCAGCAAGGTATGAATAGAAGGAATAATTCTTTCTGATGACATCCACCTCTGCCTTCAACTCTTCTATATTTCCGCCCATAGCGTTGAATGTCTCTACCTCAAGTGGCTCTTCCATCTCTGGATTTGCAGCCTTTTCCTGTATCATTTCATACAGATACACGCTCTTGTGTGCCCTGCTTAGCGCATCACTATTCTGACCGACAAGGAATGCTCCTGTCACCGTAAATAACGGCATAAGAACGGCAAACAAGAGTATGCGCCTAACACCCGTCGAACGTGCCTCCTTCATCTTGCTTGACTGTGGAGCTCGGATAGCATCAACAGGACAAGCCTTGCCACACAAGGCACAGTTGATACATGCCTTACCCGTTATATCTATCTTCTTCCATGACAGAGAACTGAACACACTCAGAATAGCTCCGTAAGGACAAAGGAACTGACAGAATGGTCGTCCAACGAAGACAGACAATACCAGCAGCAAGACTCCAAATACTATCATGCCAAGGTCACCTCCCATTCTGAATATACCGACAAATGGGTCAAGCCTACATATAAGGAACTGACTACGGGTAGCCGCATATAGTATCGTAAATGCAAGGTATATCCAAGGGATAATGGACAACGTCAACGACACAGCCCTTGACAGTCTGAAATTACGTACGTTTACAAGTTCCTGCAAAGCACCAAGCGGACACACGCCTGAACAGAACACTCTTCCGAAGAGTACAGCGAAAATTATAGGAACAATAAACAGGAGCGCAACATACCATGGAAGATTATATGATGAGTCTGCTATGGCAAGTATCACATTCTGTATTGAACCGACACTACATACACAACCACTACGGAAAAAGCCGAAGTACAGTACTGACACGATAGATGTAGAGTATATTACCGCCCTACTCCTTTTCTTGTATGCCGCCCACACTACTACAGACATCATAGCCACAAGCAGGACAATATCAACTATATTCCACAGGTTCTCCATCGGGACACCGTGAAATATCTCAGGATACTGATACCCTGACGTGAAGTCTGGCTTTGGGAAACGCGCCTCTCCATATCCTGCCAGACCATATATTGCAGAAACGAACAATAATATATATCTACGCATGATCTTTCAATTTATAGGCATCCTCATACGATACTCTCTTGATGGCATCCGAAGGACATACCCTTGCAATCTTACACTCATTACAGTTTTGGCACAGGTCCTGCTGAATCTGAAGGAACAGTGAGCCATTGCCAAACGAAGTACATCCCTTCACACACTTTGCACATCCCGTACACAAGTCTTCGTCAATGGTATATTCAAAGTATGGCTCCTCCACAAACTTGCGTGTTATGGCACCTGTAGGACATAGCTGATTCTCTGCTGCTGTATTCAAGTCTTTCACGCTTGGACGGTAATAGCCACCACAGAGGTCACAATAGCCACATACCTTGTTGGCATGAAAACACTTTACCGCTGACACAGGAAGTACACAATCTGTCTCGCATCTACCACACTGGGTACATGCAAATGGGTCTATCTGCCAGAACATATCACCATCCTTACCCTTTGTCTTTGTGGCAAGGACACCTCCCGCTGCAGCCGTTACGCCAGCAGCAATGAATGTACAACATGCACGCAGAAAATTTCTGCGGTCCATCGGACTCTTCAATTTGTCTTCTATATCTGCCATGTTCAATTGTATATTTCAAATTTTAAGTAGGTATGCAAATTTATTTTTATAATGATTGTATTGATTAATGATGTAGGTTCTGCGCATAAAATAAATGAGTGTAGTGACTCCTACTCGATTGTTTTTAGGCGGTGAAGATGCGCAGTAGGCGGTGCAAGGATTGTAAAAATAATTATGCACACCGACTTACACCTTCAGCGGACAATCCTTGTCACATTGTCCACATTCAGTATTCTGACTCTGACTCTTATTGTACTGGAACACCGAAACCTTATCACCACCAGCCACAATGAGCTTGTCTTTCATTATCCTCACATCGTATGCTGCATGACCACCACCCAAGGCCTTTGAGTCAAGCAGGATACTCCTGAACTTGCCATTCTTGTCATAGCAACTGATACGAGGTATTCCCTTCTCCGAAGTGAGCAGTTCACCACCATTGGCTGGAGTTAATATTGCAGGATTACAACAACCACTGAAAGCACCCTTGCCAGCACCTGAACGACCGAAGGAAGATACATATTCACCCTCGGTAGTGTATTGTTCAACAAGATGTCTTCCCGGATTAGAGCAGAACACCTTTCCGTCCAATACAGTTATGCCAAAGCAATAGCTTGGCACGATGAAGCCATTCGGACTCTTGATAAACATAGAAAGAGTTCCATCAAGATTATACTTACAGATATTCTTGTTGGATGCGTCCGTAACGAATATTCCGTCACCACATACGGCAAGCGAGCAATAGTCAGAGTTATCGCTACATGCCTCCCAATCCTGCGTCATATTACCTTGTCTGTCGTACACCTCTATCCTTGTGGAGAACAGAGCATATATCTGTCCGTCATAAACGGTCAAGTCTCGCAAGTCACTTGGTATCGGGAAGTTTGTCTGCAATTCGCCACTGAGACCATATATGTAAATATTGTTCTGAGTGGCAACATAGATGCTTCCTCCATACACCTCAAGTGCTGTTATCTCATCTGGCACGACAAAGCCGAACGTACGTCTGTATGGAGACACAAAATCCTTCTGGTCCTCCATGAGTCTAAAACCCTTCTCACGCTTTGAGTCATAAAACAACGACTCTGGTCGCTTGAACATCTTCCACAAGCCATGTCCGGCAATAGAGACGAATATGCCACCAACAAGGAGCGAGCCTGATATCTTCAGGAACTTACGTCTATCTATATTCTTCATTATTCAAATACTTTCAGACATTTAACCATCTTTGAATCTCTCACAACAAGGAAACCATCTGCAAAAGCCATAGGTCCCCAGGCATCAATACCCTCTTCCATCACACTCTGTTTCTTGATAAGAGTCATGGACTTTGCGCCAACCCCATACACGTACAACTCTCCGTCTTCCTTAAACGCAAAGAGCTTGTCGTCAACTATGATATACGGACCAAGTCCGAAGCGTTCATCTGCAGCTGATGTCCATATAGGGCTATGCAGATTTGTCGGAGAATACATGGCAAGTCGTTCACGCATACCGCCACCATCCTTTGGCAATATTGTTATCAGCGTGCCATTATGATTTATTGGTGTCTGCTGTTCACTCGACATACCTGCCGATGCTTTATAGCTATCCTTGATGACGGCATTCCATCCAGAGCCAGTCTTGTCAACCTGCAGGAGAGCACCACCAGCTCCATATCCTGCAACAAGGAATATCTGGTTGGAAGATATCTGCAGAGGTGAAGGAGCCACAACCGATGGTTGCCATTTACTTGCACTCCATATTAACTTGCCTAAGTCACCCTTCTCGGCAGATACTCCACACACACCACCTACTCCGATATACACGTAGGTACGTATGCCACCAATAGTCATAGGCATAACGGACGAGTGTGACATCTTGAATCCAACAGTATTTGGAGTAGCCCAAAGCGTTTCACCGCTCTTTATGTCCACACCAATCAAGAGTGTGTCTTTACCAGCAGGAGCAAGTACGAGCATTCCGTTATCCACCAAAGGACATTGACCCGTGTACCAGAAAGGTATCTCGGTATTGAAACGTTTCTTCATGTCCATGCTCCATATCATATCACCTGTCTCCTTGTCACAACACATTACATGACCTTCTGGACCTATTGTGACAACAAGATTGTCATATATGGCAGGTATTGTCCTTGAGAAACCATGATTACGCTTCATAGGTACTCTGTACCACCTATGCCATAACTGCTTACCAGTCACCAAGTCAATACATCTCAAGGCATCAGAGCTCAACTTCTCATCATAATCGAGGAAATACACCTTACCGTCAGATATCACAGGCGAAGCATGTCCTTCACCAGTCTCAACCGTCCACATCTCCTTGAAGGCGCCGTCAACAAGCTTCATCTTTGCGGCATTCATGACTATATTGTCATGATTAGCTCCACGGAAACAAGGCCACTGTCCCTTCAGTTCACCAGTCTTGACATCAACATTTTCCTTCATGAAGAACTCACCAATAAGCACATCATCAGCCTTACGGGCACTACCAGCAGGACGATTGTCCGCACCAGGCACCGCCTCCGTAAACCTATCTGTCGGGTCATACAAGTGCCATCCTACCAGTATCACGAGATATACCAGGACAACCCCGACGGTTATTAGTGTAAGTCTATTTCCTTTCATTTGTACTTTTTTTGTTGTTGAAGTTTTAAAATGAAGAGTAAAGAGTGAAGAATAAAATTATGAATTCTGAATTTTGAATTTAACTCACCCTCTCATTCTTCAATGCTTGAAGCAAGAAAGTCACGTTATACAATTCTTCCGAGTACCAGAGTCGGGAGAAGTACAGTCCGATAGGTTCATTATCGTAAAGCGTACCATCCTTGAATCTACCATAAAGATAGTCCCAGCCTCTCTGTCTCACGTCATCATACTTGTCAGGGAAATGAGCAAGAGCCCCAAGTACACGACTGGTTAGTGTCACTTTTGAACGTACTCCCTTGTTGCCACCCCATCCTCCATCATCATTCTGACAACTGATAAGGAAGTCAACCTGCGACTCTGCAAGTCTAATGCCCTCTTCCTGTTTACTCGTCATAAGATAATCCACGACTGTGGCAGTTCCATATACTGGTGCCTTCTCGTCATCTGCATCCTGGTCGCCGAACCACAATGGTGTCCAACCTTTAGATGTGTTGTTACGTTTCATCCAACCAAGCATACGTTCATAACTTCTGCCTACCCTGTCACGAAGCTCACCTCTCAATGATGGTAACCATAATCCCATGGCAAGCATGGCATGAGCCGTGATATCAGGTGTGCTACGGTCAAATGGTAACTTACCCCATCCCTTACAGAATGTAGGCATACCACCATCATTATTCTGCAGCCACATGAGCCACTCAAGTCCATTCTCCACTTCTATGCTGCTGACACCTCCTGTAAGGTGATGCAGAGCAACAAGTGCGCCACTCGTATCATCGCCATCTGGCACAGAGCCGCTAAGGTCGCTCCATCCCCATCCACCTGCCTTTGCTGCAGTAAACGGATGTATGGTCTTTGTGGCATTATTCTTTATGATGTCGGCAAGATTACCGTTATCTTCATCGTCAAGTACCTTTCCAGCAAGGCTTGTCAGCCATCCACTCAGGTTAGTGTCTATAGGCCAAGCACCATCGTCCCTCACCGTATTGACAAGGAAACTGGCACATCGCTGAGTGACAATATGCTCCCTATACCCACCTTCAGCAAGACACATGCTCACGAAGGCTGTCAATGGTGCTGCCTCAAGATAACCGCCATCCTGTGGCTGCATCTTTATGAGTACACGCATAGCCTTAGGCACAAACAAACGACGCACAGGACTCAACAAACCACCCTTCCTGTTCATCTGGCAGATACCTATCGCTATCAATGCAGGTATGGCATAACTCACCACAGGCAGATTAAGATACCTGAACAAGCTCTGTGGCAATGTAGCCAGTTCAAACGGGAATGGCGGTATCTTCTTCCAATTGCTTATGACACCAGCAAGGGCACACATCATCAATATTGGCACAGAGAAAGTCAGGTCCTTACCATAATAATCAAGTACTCCCTTTATGAGAGCCTCCTCTGTATCGCCACCAAACCGTTCATTGAGATACGTGCGTGTCTTGGCGGATGACTCGCCCACCGCATGCAACGACACATAGGTAAGCAACGTGGCAGTCATATTAGATGGGCTCTCTACCGTGTCACCCCATGAACCATCGGGCTTCATTGTGCTGTTTAGCCACCTCACGCCATCATTTATCTGTTTCCTGTATTTATCAGCATCTATCCTCTGCAGGGCAAACACACTGACAGATGTAGAGATGGCGCTACTTGATAGTCTGCCCCTCCACATACCATCCTCCGAACGACTGTTCATAAGTCTTGCGTAGGCGTCTGCATGTATTTCTCTCAACTGTTCTTTATTCATTTGAGCCTAAAGCTAATAAACCGTAAAACATATATTCAACATCACTATAGTCATCAAGAATGGTAGGTGCAAAACATCCGTTCTCCATCCAATGTGCCTCGATAAAGTCGGATGCATTCCTTGGATGTTCACCAATCAGCCTCAACGTAAAAAGCGCAACGGCCGTTGTCAGTATATCTGGAACAGGAGCAACATCACTCGAATAGAAGCCTCCTGTCTCATCCTGTCTTTCGAGCAACCACTCTACGAGTTGTCTGTCTATCATCTCGCCTGTCTGATATTTCATGGCAAGAATACAACATACAGCATTCGTAGTACACATATCTGGTACTTCGACCTGTACGCTTTCTGGTCGCCTTAATCTGATTTCATCTCGTATGAAACGGAAGAAAGTGCCATAAACAGTATCTTGCGTCATACTTTCCCTCACCATCAGCCCTGCCATAGGCAAGAAGATAATCCTAAGTGGCGAGAATACAGCCTCCAACACCTTGCCAAACTGTGTATAGTACTCGTCAGTCTTGCCACCTGCGTTCAGGTATTTTCCATCCGTCTCCTGCGACTGTACAAACAGTCTCACGAGTGTCTGCGCCTCAGGACTCAGTTTCTTCCATCCCCTGCGCAAACAGAAATACACTTTGACTAATAACGGCAACTTCATTTCAAAATCTTTTCTGTGACCTGATAAAGCAGACGTTTCAGTTCAATACTATCCAAGTCATTGAGGGCATCGAGTGCCTCTTGCTTGTATTGGTCAACCATTCTGCTTATCTCTTCCTTAACATCATCATCATTCCAATCTGGATGCATACACCTCAGGGCATATACCGCCGATGGACGTAATGCAAGTTCATTGTCCTGACAGAAGTCCTCAAGGTCATCCTTCAACTGATATGCTATACCGAGAGCCTCAGAGTAGTTCTTAAGCATCGGACGTAGATGTGCATGATTACCCGTACATGCCAGTCCAAGCAACAATGAGACCTCAAATGCAGGAACTGTCTTGTTCCTGAAGATACTGAGCGAGAAGTCCAGTTCAATAGGATGTGGAGATGCACACCACTCCAGCTCTGCCCCCTGTCCCTTGCATAATGCAGAATGAGCATCTGCAATCAATCTCACAAGTTCCATATTGTTGCTCTTGGCAAGAATCCTATAACCCTCACCAAGCAAGGCATCGCCCACATTGATGGCATAGGCATCACCATAAAGAGCGTTGACCGTAGGCTGTCCGTATCGTGTGAGGTCCTTGTCCTCAATGTCATCATGAATAAGTGAAGCCTTATGGAAACACTCCACTGCGACTGCTGCCCTGTGCACATCCTCATTCATGCGAGTATCACCAGTTATTGCCTGATATACGGCACAGAGGAGATAAGGTCTCCATCGCTTGCCTCCAGTGGTCATCCAGTCAAGGCATGCTCTTGATGTCCTGTCATCTGGCTTACCCATGATACATTCCAGTTCCTCTGGCATGAACCATTGGTTTATCTGTTTCCTTATGGCATCATGGTCAAGCAACGTATGTTCGCAAGGATTGACGATAGACATCAGTTCCTCCACATAGGCATTATCAACATGAGTGTTTATACAACCCGAGTCATTAAGCGCAACAGCCAATCCCGGTACAGCATGTCCTACGAGCAATGGGAATGCCTTCTCAAGCGAATCGAGACAGCTGACACCTATCACGGCATCTACCACACTGTTCTCTATCAAGTCAATAACCTGTGTGAATCCCTCTGCCACGATACTCAGCATACCGAGTTGTTCTGCCTTGTCCTCAATGGATGGTATGAGACACCTGCCACACCTGTGGCAGAGGAGTCCATACTCGTCAAACTCAGCCTCACACTCCCCATGCTTACTCAAGCACTTAGGGAGCATTATCAATCGTCTGCTGTGCGGTATCGTTGCTATGATGTCAAGCCAGAGCTGGTTGTTTATCTCTACCATCAACCACGAAGTCATACCTTTCAGTTCACTCCTTCCGCCAACAAACTCATTAGCCAATATCTCCAACTGCTTGAGAGATACAGGCGGACATAAGGACTTCTGTTGCACAAAGACTTTCAGTTCCTTGCGTAACATGGTTCGACTCTCCAATGTCTCTGGTATTCTTCTATCCATAAGCTCCGAATCCAAAGAAATAATTCTTTTTCAGCCATCTGTAAGGTGCACTCTTCTCTGGTATGGCATCATCGCCCATATCATGTCCAGGCACATGCACCATTCTATGATACTCTTCCAGCACCGTCTGTCTGCTCGTTGTGTCCGTGGCACCATGTTCCTCAAGGAAACGTGCCAGACGATCTGGGTTTTCCATCAGGATGCATCCCCTGCTCTGCTCTGCCGTCATGACCCTGAGGTCTGCCATAAGCTGCGATTTCTTGAAGAGGTCAGCGGTATCACTTCCCTTCTCATTGATGTATTCGCACGCCATCTGCAACGGAGGACAGAACTCAATAGCTCCCGAAGGACCTATATGGTGACTCATGCCAGTGGCTCCAGGACACATAGCCACACCCTTGTCGTCCCAATATGTATCAATGAGTGCAACAGGTGCCGTACATCTCTCATCCACGAGGAACTGTCTCAGTGTCCTTATCTGTTCCTTACTCAATGCCTCTTCTGGATTAGGATTAGCACCTACAGGACGATAGATGTAATACCACAGATATGCAGCACCTTCCCTTGCCACTCGTTCTATATGTTCGCGACTCACAAGTTCGTCAAAGTTGCCCTTGCATATACTTGCTGCCACGCCGAATATCAATCCAGCCTTACGACAAGCCCTGATGCCCCTGAGGCTTCTTTCATACACCTCATTTGCTCCTCGTCGCCTGTCACTCTCATCCTTCAGACCTTCGATGCTGACGAGCGGAGTAACATTGCCAACCTCACGCAACTGCATGGCTATGTCATCTGTGAGTAACGTACCATTGGTAAACAACTGAAAATAGCAGTCGCTGTGTTTCCTGAATATGTCAATCAATCCCTTGTACATGAGTGGCTCACCACCGAGAATGCCAAAGAAGTAGCTACCTTCATTCTTACACGAAGAGATGATGCCGTCAAGCTGCTCCCTGCTCATCGTCTTACGTCCTCCAGCACTTACCCAACAACCACTGCATCTGAGGTTACAACTCTCCGTCACACTTATCATCACGAATGCTGGGAAAAACTTCCTGCCCTTGGCAGAGCGCTTCTCAAAAGCACGCATATTCCATAGATTCCTCCAACCGAAGTTCCATGCAAATGTCCATAGCAAACGCACAGGAGTCTGTCTCACTATGCGACATGATATTTTTGCAAGCGATGTCCAATCTTTAAGCGCCATAACTACCTCATCATTTTTATTCCAATTCGTCTGTTGGCAAGTTTCTCACGCAGAGCCTCACCATAGAGTTCCTTTGTGTCAAGTTTGACAGCTTTCTCCTGCATAGCCACACCTCCGTTGATAGGACTCCTGTCATACTTAGGGAAGATGATAGCACCAGCAGGACAAGAACGTGCACAGGCAGGACAATTGTTCTTGCAGTTATGAGGATGCATGACACGTACTCTGTCATCAACCATCTCATACACACCGAATGGACAGAACTCATAGCACTTACCACACTCCGCACACTGTCCCTTGTCCAATGTAGGGAACCACGCATCCTCACCTAATTTCTTGTCGAAGGAAGCGAGCTGAGTCTTCCATTCTGTTTCATCGCCACCAACAGACACATCAATGCCGAGTGCCTTCAGAATATCCTCCACACTCTGTCCACGCAGGTCGAAAGACCTGCAATCGTCCTCGTCACAATAAGCCATAAGACTCTTGACAGCCCTCTCATGACAGGCTACGATGGCAGTCTTGGCAATGTCGTGAACCTTTGTATTTTTATCCTCACAGAGTTCACACAGGTCGCTCACCAGTTCCACCTCGCATCCTGCACCCTTGAGTGTGGCTGCAAGTTTAGTAACCTTGTCTTTATCAATAAACGTGCGGGAAGCACATGCACATATTGTTATCTTCATCTTGTCATCCAGTTTTTAAATTCAGAAGCTTTATTCTTACTCACAAACAGCGGTTCTGGTATCTTGACAGGCAGTTGCACAAGGAGACGGTTGTCAAACCATATCACAATCTCCCTGACATAGTCCTTTGCAACGATATATTGCTTATTGGCACGGAAGAACCTGTTTGGAGCGAGACTACAAATGATGGAGTCAAGCGATTTGTTATAGTCAAGCATCGTATTATCCTTCATGAACACCTGCGTCTTACGCTCAGTACTGTAGAAGCATACCACATCATCAAGATTGACAGGTATCAGTCGGTCCTTATATGGAACAAGTATCGAGTTCTTGTATTCCGACTGTCCACGATAACCAGGACTAAGTCGCATGACCTTCTCCATATATTCCATTACATCCGTCTTGCTCCATCGCCTATATTTGTCAAGAGCACGCGCAAGCTCATCCGTCTTTATCGGCTTGAGCAGATAGTCAATGCTATTGACACGGAAAGCCTCAAGTGCATACTGGTCGTATGCCGTAGTGAAGACTATCGGAGTCTGCACGTCTGTCTGGTCAAAGAGAGCAAAGGCAGAGCCATCACTCAGATGGATATCCATGAAGATTAAGTCTGGCGCCTCATTGGCACACAACCACTTGTATGTTTGCTCCACACTTTCCGTCACATGAAGCACCTCAATCGTATTATCTATTTCCTGCAGCATCACAGTGAGATTCTCACTTGCAGCAGTCTCGTCTTCCACTATCAATACTTTCATAATTCGATTTTGAAACGAAGATTAGCAAAAAAGTAAAATATATTTCGACCTGTACGGTTGAAACTGTATGTTGTTTTTTGCCGCAGTGCGGCCAGTTAAAAAAACATGGTAAAAACCAAATAAAATCAAAAAAAACATGTTTTTTCTTGTTTTTGTTCTGTTTACTTCCCGCTGGTCAGTGAGAA
>JAEEGL010310418.1_pt1 | contig 24006 bp, 20 predicted proteins | sample 9134231 | NCBI WGS metagenome assembly JAEEGL01 (sample SAMN16246548, study PRJNA631951) | gut metagenome | biome: gut microbiome; feature: rumen; material: fiber-attached | host: Bos | place: Iran: Karaj | collected 2018-10
AAGACAAGCTGGCGGATAAGCTGGGCATGGTCTATATAATCTTTATCATAGCGGTGCCGTCGCTGGCCTATATCTATCTGTTCAGATATCTGGCCACAAGGGCGTTCGGCCTGCCGTCCGTTTTCACCACCTACGGTGCTTCGGACATCAGGTCCTGGATACTTCCTACCATATCACTTGCTCTGCCGTCCATATCAGGACTTATGCTCTGGACCAGAAGATATGTGGTGGACCAGATGAGCCAGGACTACGTTAAGTTCGCGAAAGCAAAGGGTCTCAGCCAAAGAGAGATCTTTAACGGTCATATATTTAAAAACGCAATAATCCCGATCGCCCAGGGAATACCGGCGTCCTTTGCCGGATGCATCGTCGGCGGCATCATCACCGAGTCCATATACGCGGTAGGCGGTACGGGAAAGATGCTCCCGAACGCGATCCAGCAGCACAACAACACGATGGTAGTTGCGCTGACTTTCCTTTACGCGACGATATCAGTACTCTCGGTAATTGCAGGCGACATCGTCCTTACTAAGGTGGATCCGCGCATCTCGCTCACAGAAAAGGCAGGAAGATCATAATGGAAGAGAAAGTTTTAGAAACAAGAAGCGATCTCTTCGAGTTTGCGTCTTTCGATGAGTTCGAATCCGAGCACATAGCCGCTCCCCAGTACTCCTACTGGAAATCCGTATGGCGCACGTTCGTAAAGAACAAGTTTACGGTAGCAGTTTCGATAGTGATGATAATTCTGGTCCTGTTCGCGCTCATACAGCCGTCCATCTCCGGTTACGATCCGCTCATCGCGCCTAACGTTACCAATCCCGAGATGCGTTTCCTCAGGCCCAGCGCCGAGCACATCTTCGGAACCGACAACGTAGGAAACGAAGTATTCGACGTTGTATGGGCAGGTGCCAGAAACTCCATAATAATCAGTTTCGTCTGCACGGCCATTACCATGATCCTGGGCGTTACCATAGGCGCCATCTGGGGCTTTTCCAAGAAGATGGACAAGTGGATGCTGGAGGTCTACAACGTAGTAGCCAACGTCCCGTTCCTGCTTCTGGCGATGATACTCTCCTACGTAATGGGCGCCGGCATGGGCACCCTGATATTCGTAATGTGCGTAACCGAATGGATATTCGTTGCGTTCTTCATACGTACGCAGGTAATGATCATCCGCGACAGAGAATACAACCTTGCCTCCAAGTGCCTGGGAACAAGCACCTGGACCATGATCAAGAACAACATTCTTCCGTATCTGATCTCGGTAATAATGACATATGTATCGAGAATGATCCCGTCCCTCATCTCCTACGAGGTATTCCTCTCGTACATGGGTCTGGGACTCGGCGTTACCAAGGCGTCTCTGGGAAGAATGATATCCATCTATACCTCGTACATGAACGGATATCCGCATCTGTTCTGGATACCGGTAATAGTGCTTGCACTGCTGTCCATTTCTCTCTATATAGTAGGTCAGAGGCTCGCGGACGCTGCTGACCCGCGCACACATATGTAAGGGAGGGCAGAAAGATGGCTGAAGATAGAAACATAATCCTTTCCGCAAAGGATGTAGAAGTAAAATTCAGAGTACGCGACAAGTATCTTACTGCTATCAGAGGAGTGTCCCTGGACCTTTTCGAAGGAGAGACATTCGCCATAGTAGGAGAGTCCGCCTCAGGAAAATCCGTATTCACCAAGACCTTTACGGGCATGCTGGAGTCCAACGGACAGATATCCAACGGATCCGTAATGTTCCACGGTCAGGATCTTACCAAACTTAAGACAGACAAGGACTGGGAAGGCATACGCGGAGCCAAGATCTCCACGGTGTTCCAGGACCCCATGACCTCGCTCAACCCGATCAGGACCATAGGTTCGCAGATCACCGAGGTTATAGAAAAGCACCAGAAGGTATCCAAGGCGGAAGCTAAACAGCAGGCCATAGATATCATGGAAAGGGTAGGCATCCCGAACGCCGCGGGGCGTTTCGACGAGTACCCGTTCCAGTATTCCGGCGGAATGCGCCAGCGTATCGTAATAGCGATAGCGCTGTCCTGCCACCCGGAGATACTCATCTGCGACGAGCCCACCACGGCTCTGGACGTAACCATCCAGGCGCAGATAATAGGCCTTATCAGAGACCTTCAGAAGGAACTTAAGTTCACCACCGTGTACATCACCCACGACCTCGGCGTAGTAGCTAACGTAGCGGACCGTGTAGGCGTAATGTACGCAGGCCAGATAGTAGAATACGGCACGGTAGAAGAGATCTTCTTCGAGCCTCAGCACCCCTACACCTGGGCGCTGCTGTCGTCGCTGCCGCAGCTTGGCGTAAAGGGACACGAGCTGTCCTTCATTACAGGAACGCCGCCTTCGCTCTACAGCACGATAAAGGGCGACGCTTTCGCTCCCAGAAATCCTCATGCTCTTAAGATAGACTTCGAGGAGGAGCCGCCTTACTTCAAGGTCAGCGATACCCACTATGCCAAGACCTGGCTTCTGGACCCCAGGGCTCCCAAGCTTGAAAAGCCCGAAGTCATCCAGAACCTCCACGAAAAGATAGAAAAGATGACCGGGAAAGGAGGAGCGTTCCATGTCGAATAACAAGGAAGACAGAGAAGTAATACTGTCCATAAAGCACGTGGACATTTCCTTCGATACGGGAAATAAAAAGAAGAAGTTCGTTGCCGTAAAGGACGCAAACTTCGACATCTACAAGGGCGAGACCTTCGCTCTGGTAGGAGAGTCCGGAAGCGGAAAGACCACTCTGGGAAGAGCCATCCTCAGGATCAATCCCTGCAGCGCAGGCGAGATCCTTTTCGAGGGCAAGCGCATCTCCGGAAAGATATCCAAAGAGGAAGACAGGAACGTGGTAAGAAGCATCCAGATGATATTCCAGGATCCTGCCGCGTCCCTCAACGAGAGAGCTACCATAGAATACTGCGTATCCGAAGGTCTGTACAACTTCCACCTCTACGACAGCGAGGAAGACCGCATCGCCAAGGTAGACAAGGCTCTTACAGACGTAGGTCTTCTGCCCGAGCACAAGTCCAGATATCCGCACGAGTTCTCCGGCGGACAGAGACAGCGTGTAGGCATAGCCCGCGCCATGATAATGGACCCCAAGTTCATAGTTGCGGACGAGCCCATTTCGGCGCTGGACGTATCCATACGTGCCCAGGTCCTTAACCTTATGAACAAGCTTCAGAACGAAAAGCAGCTGACCTATCTGTTCATAGCCCACGACCTTTCAGTCGTAAGGTTCATAGCGGACAGAATAGCTGTAATACATCTTGGAAGGATAGTTGAGATCGCAGAGTCCGAGACCCTGTTCGAGTACCCCCTGCACCCGTATACCGTATCGCTGCTGTCTGCAGTTCCGATGCCGGATCCGGTGGTAGAGAGGACCAGAAGGGCAAAGGTCTACGATCCTTCCGAGCTGGATCAGTCCGGAGCCCCCGCAGAGATGCGCGAGATCCGTCCGGGACACTTTGTTCTTGCAACCGAAAACGAGCTTCCGAAATACGAAGCCCGCATAAAGAAGCTGGAAGAGGAACTTGCTCACAGAACGCAGTAGGCTAAAACTGCAGAAATGATCAAATAAAGAATACCTAGCCAGAGAGGATAGTTAAAAGCATCCTCTCTGTCTTTTTTTACTTCCTTTTCGTAGACGTCGAACGGTTTGACTATCCCGTTAGTAAGACCGCGGGAAAATGTATATCTGGCGCGGTCCAGATCGCCGTGGAGAATGAAAGAGTAGAATATGCCGACTACTATCATGAGAAGGCTTATTATGGTAAGGGCATTGGTAAACAGAAGCAGACGATCGCCCTCTGCTCTGGCGGACCTTACGGCAGGATACGCCAAAGTGACTACCAGATGGCCTATCAGTACCTTTAACTTTATGTTTTTAAAGCGTTTGAACATCGTTTACTCCGTTCTTTTCGCAGATATCGTTTATGGGGCAGCGTCCGCATTCCGGGCCGCGCGCGTGGCAGCAGCGTCTGCCGTGGAATATCAGGGCGTGATGGGCAAGTGTCCATCTGTCGTGCGGTATGGCTTTCTGAAGCCCCAGCTCCGTCTTAAGGACGTCCTTTTCTGCCGTAATGCCTATGCGGTTGGCAAGGCGGAACACGTGGGTGTCCACTGCGATCTGCTGCTGGCCGAAGCCTTCCGCAAGCACCACGTTGGCGGTCTTTCGGCCAACGCCCGGAAGGGCGGTAAGTTCTTCGAAAGTGCCGGGGACCTGCCCGCCGTGCTTTTCCAAAAGCATGCGGCTCATGGACAGAACGCTCCTGGATTTGTTCTTATAGAGACCTATGCTGCGTATGTAGTCCTGCAGCTCTTCTTCGGAAAGCTTTACCATGGACTCCGCGTCCGGCGCGGCGGCGAACAGGGCAGGAGTTGCCTTGTTTACGCTTGCGTCCGTGGTCTGGGCGGACAGGATCACGCTTACCAGCAGCTGATAGAGCGTACCATAGTCCAGAGCGCACTTTGCGTCCGGGTAGGTCTCTTCCAGAACGTCTATTACTTTTACGGCTTCTTTCTTTGTCAGCATACAGAAAGTATACCTTTTTATCGGCCTTGTTTCAAGTAATGAGCGCAGCGAGTGCCCCGGAACTGCGAAACATGGCAATTCTCTTGCAGTACCGCGCCGGAGTCCGCATCTACGTTCTTGCATTTACATTAAAGTAGTAATATAATTATTCAGTACGAGAATGCGGCTCGTGGTTTTGTCGAGCCAAAACATAAAGGTCGTAAAGAAAATGGAAAAATCAAAACAGAGTTTCATCACACCTATCGTAGTACTCGTAGTCATCTGCTTCGTGGCCTCCGCGGTCCTTGCAGGCGTATTCAAGATCACGGATCCTCTGATCCAGACCCGCGCCAAGGAAGCGGCTGATAAGGCCATGACGGAAGTCCTTCCGGAAGGAAGAGATTTCAAGGAGTTCGAGGGCACCCTGGAAAGCGGTATAACAGCTGCCTATACCACCGGCAACGAGGCCGGAACGGTATCGTCCACCAGCTTCAACGGATTCGGCGGAGCAGTCAAGCTTATGGTAGGCGTAAATGCCGAGGGCAAGGTCAGCGGCATCCAGGTAATGGAACAGAGCGAGACCCCGGGCGTAGGTTCTAACGCGCTTACTCCGGAATATCTGGCACAGTTTAAGGACGTAGATTCCGCGGACGGAATAGACGCCTACTCCGGCGCCACCTTTACATCCAAGGCCGTAAAGAGGGGCGTAAACGCTGCTCTGGCCATGGCTTCCGCAATACAGTCCGGCGGAGCCGTAACTCCGGAAAAATCCGAGCACGACCGCATCACGGACGCAGTGCTTAAGGTGATCCCGGGCATAACCGCCTACAGCGAGGTAGCAGTTTCCGCGGACGGACAGACCACCGTCTTTTCGGATATGGACCGCACAGGATACGCGATGCTCACCACGGCTAAGGGACACCACGGAGACATCAAGATGATCGTAGGCGTGGACAAGGCCGGCAAGGTGACAGGCGTTGTCAACATCAGCAGCGAGGAGACCATAGGCGCGGACGCCCTTAAGGACGAAGCTTTCCTTAACCAGTTCGTAGGCTGGACAGCTGCTTCTGTCGAATCCGCGGAAGGCAAGGTGATCGATGCCGTAAGCGGCGCGACGGACACCTCCAACGCGGTAAGAGAATGCGTTCTTGCAGCGCTTACCGTTTTCGGCGGTCTCAGCAAGTAAGCCTTAAGGTTTCGGGATCTTCTGCGTGATCCGGCAGACGGCCGGTAAAGAAAGAAACAAATTGAAGAAAAAGATCGCAGGTCTATTGATAAGCATCATCACTGCCGCAGTCGTACTTTCCGGCTGCGGCATTATTGACGGCGGAGCAAAGACGAAGTTCTCCGACCGGTATTTTGACGTGTTCGACACGGTGGTCTCCGTTACCGCATACTGCAAGGACCGCAAGGGCTTCGACGCGGTAAACACTCAGATCCACGATACGCTTAAGCATTACCATCAGCTATTTGACATCTACAACGAATACGACGGAATGAACAACGCGGCAACCATCAATAAACTTGCCGGGACAGGCGAGCTTACGGAGGTGGAACCCGCGCTGTCAGAACTAATAGAGTACACAAGAAGCATGTACGTTCAGACGAACGGCAAGGTGAACGCGGCAATGGGAGCGGTGCTCTCGCTGTGGCACGAAGCCAGGACCTTAAGCCTGGACGAGCCTGCCAAGGCGTACATTCCTTCCATGGCGGACCTTAAGGAAGCCGCGCAGCACTGCAGTATGGACAGCGTGTTCGCGGACGTGCAGAATTCCACCGTGCGCCTGGACGATCCCGAAATGAGTCTGGATCTCGGCGCCTTTGCCAAAGGATGGGCGGTGGAGAAGGCGGCGCAGCTGCTGGAGAGCAAGGCGGACGAGCTTGCGAAGCAAGGCGTCGGCGGCATAATAATCAGCGCCGGCGGAAATGTGCGGATGATAGGCGAAAAGCCGGAGGGCACCTGGACCGTTGCGATACAGGACCCGGACAGCCCGGACGGTTCCGCATACATTGCGGTCATAGAGAACGCCAAAGGTTCCGTGGTAACAAGCGGAGCGTACCAGCGCTATTACGAGTACAACGGCAAGAAGTACCATCACATAATCGACGGAACTACACTGATGCCGGAGGACCGATATCTGTCAGTTTCCGTAAAGACGGCGGATTCCGGCTACGCGGACGCTCTGTCCACGGCGCTGTTCAACATGGACCTCGAAGAAAGCAAAGCCTTCGCGGAAAGTCTGGAAGGAGTGGAAGTCCTGTGGGTGCTCCCCGACAGGACCATGGCTAAGACATCCGGCTGGTGAGGCCGGCATGAAGCAGCCCCCGGCGATCGGATGCCGGGGCGGTAATACAGGAATAATAAAAGCGGCCTGCGTTTTTCGCGGACCGCTTTTGTATTTGTTTTGTTTTTCTATGCCAGATCCACTATGTCTGCTGCCATTGCGGAACCCGTTGGATCCTTGCCGGCGCCGCGGCCGGTGAGCAGTATCTTGTCCGCCATGTTGCAGTGCAGGTATATGGCGTTGAACTCGTTCCTTACCGTGGAGAGAGGACTTTCCATAGGCACCTGGGTGGGCTTTACGAAGGCATTTATGGTGCCGTCTTCCAGACGCTCGGCGCTTGCCAGCAGCTTAAGCTTGCAGCCGTTCTGAACGGCAAGTCTAAGGTCGTCTCTGGTAAGCTTGCTGATGCCGGTCCTGTCCAGATCCGTGGGCTTGATGTACACACCGAAGCATTCCGCGATAAGTATGCTCAGCTTGTTTGCGGAGTCTATGCCATCCACGTCCGCGGTGGGGTCTGCTTCCGCGAATCCCTTGGCCTGAGCCTGCTTAAGGGCGTCCGCGTAGGAGATGTTGTCCTCTTCCATTTTGGTGAGTATGTAGTTGGTGGTGCCGTTTACTATGCCTTCCACCTTGGTTATCCGGTTGGCTACCAGCGACTTGCGTATGGTCTCGATAACGGGGATGGCTCCGCCTACGGATGCTTCGTACCTGAGCTGGACGCCGTTCTCTGCAGCGACCTTGTGCAGCTCCTCGAAGTTAGCCGCAATTACTGCCTTGTTGGGGGTAACTACGTGCTTTCCTGCGCGAAGAGCGCGGAGTATGAACTCCTTGGCAAGGTCCATGCCGCCTATTATCTCCGCCACTATCTTTATCTCCGGATCGGCAAGGATGGCGTCGAAGTCCTGGGTGAAGAGTTCTTTGGGCGCATAGCCGGACTCGATGACTTTGGGGTTTATCTCCAGGATCTTCTTGACCTCTACTTTTTTGCCGGTCTTTCTTTCTATCTCCGCGGCGTTGGTGGTGAGGGCATTGTAGGTGCCTTTGCCTACCGTTCCGAATCCGAGAAGCGCAACTTTGGTGCTCATGGTGGACCTCCGAAAAATACGGAATAATTGGTAACGATCTGTTAATTTACGTAATAATTGCGGTATTATTCCAAGCGGATAATGCAATCGTTTGCTTATTGATGTATAATTATAGTGCAAAAAAACGATATCTTCAAGTATTGCAAAGGAGTTTAACATGAAGAAAACAGTTAAGGACATAGACGTAAAGGGCAAGCGCGTAATTTGCCGCTGCGATTTCAACGTTCCGATGAAGGACGGCGTGATAACCGATACCAACAGGATCACCGCCGCGCTTCCTACCATAAAGTATCTTCTGGAGAACGGCGCGTCCGTCATCCTTATGAGCCACCTGGGAAGACCCAAGGGAAAGCCCAATCCGGACTATACGCTTAAGCCCGTAGCGGACAAGCTCTCCGAGCTTCTGGACCTGAACGTCATATTCGCGGACGCGGACGCAGTGGTGGACGACGCCGTACGCGCCGAGGCCAAGTATCTTGAACCCGGTCAGGTGATGCTTCTGCAGAACCTCCGCTACCGCGCGGAAGAGGAAGCCAACGATCCCGGATTTGCCAAGGACCTTGCATCCCTTGCCGACATCTACGTTAACGACGCTTTCGGCACCGCTCACAGAGCCCATGCCTCCACGGCAGGCGTTGCGGACTACCTGCCCGCGGTAAGCGGATTCCTTATCGAAAAGGAACTGCAGTTCCTGGGCGAGGCAGTAAACGATCCCAAGAGACCGTTCGTTGCAGTGCTGGGCGGATCCAAGGTATCCGACAAGATAGGCGTAATAGAGAATCTTATCGAAAAGGCCGACACCATAATCATCGGCGGCGGCATGATGTTCACCTTCGTAAAGGCGGACGGATACAACGTAGGAACTTCTCTTTGCGAAGAGGACAAGCTGGATCTTGCAAGAGATCTTAAGAAGAAAGCCGCGGACAAGGGCGTAAAGCTTCTGCTGCCGGTGGATACAATAATTGCCGACAAGTTTGCCGCGGATGCGGAACACAAGGTAGTGGACATTAAGGATATACCGGACGGCTGGATGGGTCTGGACATCGGTCCCAGGACCGCTGAACTGTACGCGGACGAAGTTAAGAAGGCCGGTACCGTTGTATGGAACGGTCCCATGGGCGTATTTGAGTTCGAAGCATTTGCAGGCGGCACCAAGGCAGTAGCCGAGGCCATGGCTGCTTCCGGCGCTACTACGGTAGTGGGCGGCGGCGACAGCGCGTCCGCCATCAACCAGTTCGGTCTGGAAGACAAGATCACCCACATCTCCACGGGCGGCGGCGCTTCTCTGGAGTTCCTGGAAGGAAAGGTGCTCCCGGGCGTAGCAGTGCTTCAGGACAAGTAGAGCGGACAGCGTTTCCGGGACGGTGTTCCCGGCGCACGGCAGAAAGGAGAAGGCATGAGAAAGCCTTTTATAGCAGGAAACTGGAAGATGTACAAGACCGCGGAGCAGGCAAAGGCCTTCGCGGAGGAATTCAAAAAGCTGTATAAGCCCAGCGACGTAAGGGTGGCCATAGCGGCTCCCTTTACCCAGCTGTGGGCGCTTAAGGAAGCTTTCGCGGGCAGCGGCATAGGTGTTGCGGCTCAGAACATGCACTGGGCGGACGAGGGCGCTTACACCGGCGAGGTGAGCGCGGCCATGCTCAGGGAGATAGGCGTGGACTACTGCGTAATAGGCCACTCCGAGCGCAGGCAGTACTTCGCGGAGACCGACGAGACCGTAAACAAGAAAGTCCTTAAGGCGCTGGAAGCAGGCATACTGCCCATACTCTGCTGCGGAGAGTCTCTCGAGACCCGCGACGCAGGCGAGCAGAACGCTTTCGTAGAGGCTCAGATCCGCGCGGACTTTGCCGGAGTTTCCCCGGAAGACGCAAAGAAGGTGACTGTCGCGTACGAGCCCATCTGGGCCATCGGCACCGGCCGCACGGCATCCCCCCAGCAGGCGCAGGACATGTGCGCTTACATAAGGGAAGTGCTTGCGGACATCTACGGCGAGGACATTTCCGAAGAGATCACCATCCAGTACGGCGGCAGCGTTAAGCCGGCCAACGCGTCCGAGCTTATGGACCAGCCGGACATAGACGGGGCTCTGGTAGGCGGAGCCAGCCTTAAACCGGCAGACTTCATAGAGATCGTACACTTTTAAGTAGATCAAAGCGCTTTTAGGTTGATTATTCTATAATATTTTAGTCTGAATAACTTGAAAGCGCTTTTTTATTGTGATAAAATCCTTAAATCATTTTAGAACTATTTATATTATTAAGGAGTTTTTCTGATGAAGATCGCATTAATGGTCATTCTTGCCATCATCTCGATCGTGCTCGTAGCTGCGGTACTGTTCCAGCAGGGCGATTCCAACGGACTCAGCGCTCTGGGCGGAGGTTCCGACGCCATGTACGGCAGAAAGAAGGCAAAGGGATACGATGACAAGCTCGCAAAGATAACGGTCATTTCGGCGATAGTATTTCTTATCGTCAACCTTATCCTTGTCGTTGTAATGTGACTCGTAAGCAAGTTGTATTAAGGAAGGTTTTTTTATGGAAGCTTTAAAGATCGCAGCCCCTGTAGTGGGTGCCTGTGCGCTTGTAGTAGCGCTCATACTTGCCAGATGGATCAGTAAGCAGTCCACGGGCAACGCCCGTATGACCGAGATCTCCGGATTCATCCATGAGGGCGCAATGGCATTCCTGGGCAGGGAATACCGCACCATGATCATCGTAGTCGTAGTTCTTACCATCATCCTGGGATTTGCTCTCAGCTGGGTAACTGCAGTTCTGTACGTTTTCGGCGCAGCGTTCTCCGTTCTTGCCGGATACTTCGGAATGCAGGTAGCCACCAAGGGCAACGTAAGAACAGCGGCCGCCGCTGAGAACGGCGGAATGAACAAGGCTCTTAAGGTCGCTTTCAGGAGCGGCGCAGTAATGGGTCTTTGCGTAGTAGGCCTGGGCATCCTGGGCGTAGGACTTTCGTTCCTGCTTCTGGACACCGAGACCGCAAGACAGTGCCTCACCGGATTCGGTCTGGGCGCTTCCTCCATGGCTCTGTTCGGCCGTGTAGGCGGCGGCATCTACACCAAGGCTGCCGACGTAGGCGCGGACCTTGTAGGTAAGGTAGAAGCCGGCATCCCCGAGGACGACCCCAGAAACCCGGCAGTTATAGCAGATAACGTAGGCGACAACGTAGGCGACATCGCCGGCATGGGTTCCGACCTGTTCGAGTCCTACGTAGGATCCATAATCTCCGCAGTTACCCTGGCTCTGGGCGCAAGCTTCGTAGCCGCAGGCAACGACCCCGTTAAGGGCGCAATATTCCCGCTCATCATCTCCGCAGTCGGAATACTGGCTTCCATAGTCGGCATACTTTCCGTTAACTGCAAGGAAGGTTCCAACCCCGCAAAGGCTCTGGACGCAGGTACTTACGTAGCAGCGATCCTTTCCGCCATCGTAGCGGTAGTTCTTTCAAAGAGCTTCTTCGGAACCTTCAAGTTTGCATGGGCAGTCATCGCAGGCCTTGTTGTAGGTACTGCAATAGGAAAGATCACGGAGATCTATACATCCGCTGAATACAAGTCCGTTAAGAAGATCGCGGAGCAGTCCCAGACCGGACCGGCTACCACCATCATCTCCGGCCTTGCCGTAGGCATGATGTCCACCGTATTCCCGATCATAATAATCGCCATAGGCATCATCGTAGCCTACATCTTCGGCGGAGTATACGGCATCGCTCTTGCAGCCGTAGGAATGCTCTCCACCGCAGGCATGACCATAGCAGTAGACGCTTACGGTCCGGTATCCGACAACGCAGGCGGAATAGCCGAGATGTCCGAGCTTCCGGAAAGAGTCCGCAACATCACCGATACTCTGGACTCCGTAGGAAACACCACCGCTGCAATAGGCAAGGGATTCGCCATCGGATCCGCAGCTCTTACAGCTCTGGCTCTGTTCGTATCCTACTCCGAGGTCATCAAGATCAAGATGACGGACTTCGCCATAAGCCTTCTGGATCCTAAGGTAATTGCAGGCGCATTCATAGGTGCAATGCTGCCGTTCATGTTCTCGGCGTTCACCATGAGCTCCGTAGGCAAGGCAGCCAACCAGATGATCGAAGAAGTCCGCAGACAGTTCAGAGAGGACGCCGGAATAATGGCCGGCACCTCCAAGCCGGATTACGCCAAGTGCGTTCAGATCTCCACGGGCGCTGCCCTTAAGGAAATGATCGCTCCGGCTCTGCTGGCAGTCATCGCTCCTCTGCTCGTAGGCTTCGTAATGGGCGCTCAGGCTCTGGGCGGAATGCTGGCAGGCGCGCTGCTCTCCGGCGTGCTTCTGGCAATAATGATGTCCAACTCCGGCGGAGCATGGGACAACGCCAAGAAGTTCGTAGAAGGTGGAAACTACGGCGGCAAGGGTTCCGAGACCCACAAGGCTGCAGTCGTAGGCGACACCGTAGGCGATCCGTTCAAGGATACCTCCGGCCCGTCCCTGAACATCCTCATCAAGCTGATGACCATCGTGGCGGTAGTATTCGCACCGCTCTTCGGCGCAGGACTGTTCTAAACACAGAATATAACCAAAGCGGCTTCCGGCAGCGGGAGCCGCTTTTTTATTGCTGCAGATATCCGGCCGAAGGGGACGCGGAGCGCTCGCGGCTCAGTTCTCGGCTGCTGCGCTGCAAACTGTTCTTTCCCCCGGTCTTTGGAAAACGCTGCGAAGATCCGCTTCGGATGCTCTGCTGCATCCTCGCGGTACGCGCTAAGGCTGCCCTTAAGCAGCCTTTTTCGTCGTCCGGCGCGCAGAACAGGCAGCGCAGCGCAGCCTGCGAAAAAGCCTCTCACGTTCCGCACTCCCCTCGTCCTGTAATAACACAATAAAAAACCTCCCGTTTCCGGGAGGTGTGCGTTACTTGGTTCCGTAGTACTGGTAATAGCAGACTTCCAGATCGCCGTTGTAGAGCTTGCGGCGCCGGTCGGCAGGGCGCCCCATGGCGTTCTCGAAGGTCTTATCCGAGGTTATCAGAAAGAGCGACCAGGCGGGTCTTTCTGCAAGGAATCTGCGAAGGCTTTCGTAGATGCCCGGCAGCAGTTCGGCTTCGCCTATGCGTATGCCGTAGGGCGGGTTGGCTATTATGACGCCGCGGTCCAGGTCCACCGGGCCCGCCGCACCGTTTTCCGCGGTGCCATGAACGGCGTTAGCTGCTGCAGCGGATCCGATGCTGTTCTGAACAACGTACTTTTCTACCGCATTTCCCAGATCCTTAACGTCACAGACTTTAAAATCTATGCAGTCGTCCACGCCGGCGGCTTCCGCGTTCTTCTTTGCTGCGCGTACGGCGCGGGAGTCTATGTCGCAGGCCAGTATCTTAAACTGCGCGTCCAGATCCATGGCCTTGTATGCCGCGGCTTTTTCTTCCTTCCACAGTTCTTCCGGGATCTGCTCCCACCAGCTGCAGTCGAACTTGCGCGTAAGCCCGGGAGCGATGTTTCTGGCCATCATGGCGGCTTCTATTGCTATTGTGCCGGAACCGCAGAACGGGTCGGTGAGAAAGCGCCCCGGCTTAAAGAACGACAGGCTCACCATTGCGGCAGCCATGGTCTCCTTAATGGGCGCGGGGACGTCCTTTACGCGGTATCCGCGGTCGTGAAGTCCCGGGCCGCTGGAGTTTATCATGAGCACGAATTCGTCCTTCTGCGCCATGAAGCGTACGGCGTATACAGGACCGTTCTTAGCGAAGCGCTCGACGCCGTATATCCCGCCCAGCCTTTTTACTATCGCTTTTTCTATTATCGACTGGCAGGCGGGGACGCTGTGCAGCTTGGATCTTGCGGAGCTTCCGGTAACGGAGAAGTGCGCGTTTACCGGCAGCCATTCTTCCCAGGGCAGAGCCTCCGCGGCGCGGAACAGCTCGTCGAAGGTCTTTGCGGTAAATTCGCCCATCTTAACGTAGACGCGGTCCGCGCAGCGCAGCCACAGGTTGGAGCGCACCAAAGCGCGGAGGTCTCCCTTGTAGGTGAGCCTTCCGTTGCGAGAGTCGGTGATCTCGTATCCGAGCGCTTCTATCTCCCTTTTTACCACGGCCTCCAGCCCGAAGGTGGAGGTCGCTATTATCTCGAAATTCCTGTCGTTCAATTCTGTGCCTTTTGCGGAGCCGGTCCGGTCATCTGCCGCGGACCGGTGCTTACAGTTTTACTATCGTGTAGACGATGACGGCGATTATTATTATCGAATACACGCACGCGAAGATCTTAGGTATGCGCTTTTCGCTGCGGGTAAACGATACGTACTTCTTGTTGTTGAGCTTGTCGCTCATGATGCGCCACTCTACGTCGTACAGCGCGACCGGCAGCTGCTCCTCCAGGAGGTTAAGGACCTTCATCTTGGCGGAGTTGAGCGTTCCGTAGGCGTCCAGGATGTTTATCCACGCAACGTCCAGGATTATTCCGGCAACGCACATGAACGCCACCACGAATATGTTTGCGGGGAATTTCACCACGCCCAGGACTATGCCTACTATCGCGGTGAGCGCGCTGTTGACGCTAATGTAGAAGGAGTTGACGTCCTGCCTGCGGGACACCAGATCCTCGGAGGTCTTCTGGAACATGGTGTACTGCTCCACGAGCTCTGCCTGGTGTTCGCTCTTCTGCTGCGGATCCAGATTCTCGTAAGCGGGGGAGAAAATGTTGTAGTAGCCGCGGGAGTAATTGTCTATGCGGCTTTTGATCTGTGTCAGGGTCATCTGCTCCGCCACGGGACGCCTCTGCTTGGTAAAGCGGTCCACGACGTAGAGATAGGACGGCACAGGGTACGCGGCGCGGTTGTAGATCATTATCTGCTTGTTGAGCTTTACCGCCTGCGCAACTTCCCAGCCAAGCGTATCTTCCTTGCCGGGGTCCGAGGTGTTCTTGCCCAGAACGACGATGACCACGTGCGCCATCTTTATCTTCTTTTTGGCGTCCGGCTTCCAGTTGGAGGCTTTTCCGGATTCCAGGGTAAGGATGTTTGAGCTGCCGCCCAGATTAGCCGGCTCGCCGTTCTCGTCCTTAAGACCCAGCAGGAACGGCTCTATGCGGTCCTTAACGAAGTCGTAGTCGCTGCCCGCGTGTATTACGAATACGTTTACCATTGCAAATCCTTTCTACTTAAGGACGAACTCCATGTATACCGGGTTGTGGTCCGAGTACTTGAACTGAGTGTCTATGACGTCGGAACCCTTGACTTCTATGTTGTCCGTTACCATGAACCCGTCTATCGTAAGCACAAACTGCCCCTGATGGTAGGGACCATCCGCGTTGCGGCAGGAAGGTACGGGGGACACTTCGTTGAGCGGAGCCACAAGCTTTACGTTATAGCCGTCGAAGGTGCCTTCCGGTATGGGCTGCGCCCAGGTATATTCTATGTCCGACTTTCCGAAGTACTTGGAGGAGTCGCCCAGTATGTCCTTGTTGAAGTCGCCGCCGGCGATGCAGTAGTTGCCCTTCTTGTATTCTTCCTGCATGTCCGCAAGAAGAAGCTTAAGCTGCTCGTTGGCGATCTTGCCGTCCGAGGTGTATGCGGAGAGGTGGAGGTTGTAGAGCACCAGCTCATTGCCGTTGTCCATGGTGATGTGGTTCGCGCTGTAGCAGCGGTCCAGATCCAGGAACTTGGTGAAGCCGGTCTCTATGGGCAGTTCTCTTCTTACCGCGGAGTTGATCACAAAGCGCGAGAAGGTCATGAGGCCTGCGCGGCTCTTTCCGTGAGGCTGGGTGAGCGGGTACATCAGGAACGGGGAATCGTAGTTCTGCGCGAAGGTGTAGTTCTGATCGCCCAGAGCCTTTACCAGATATTCCCTCTCGTCGAAGTGGTAGCTTCTGGTGGCGTCGAAGTCGACTTCCTGTATAAGGTAAAGATCCGCCTTCTGCTTTGCCAGAAGATCGGTGATGTTGTTAAGGTTCTTGTCCAGCCTTTCCTTTGACCAGGCCCAGCTCTGGGTACCTCCGTCCATGAAGAATCCGTAGTCGTCCTCGTAGGCGCCGAAGCCAATGTTCCAGGAGACGATCTTGTAAGTCTTTCCGGTACCGGCTTTTTCGGACAGCGCTCCGGCGGTGACAGAAAGAGGTACGTTGTCGCCTATCCTGTGGTAGTCTATGAATACGTAAGCCACGTATCCCACGGCGATCAGTACGATCACAAGAATTATGCAGAGCAGTGTTTTAAGAACTTTCTTCATGTCTTTCCCTCCGAGGCTGTTCAGCCAAGGAGATTATACCAAACTGCGCGGCTAAGGTAAATGCCGGGGCGGCAAGGTTGACAAAAAATAGACAGACCCGCGGAGTTTATGCTCCGCGCCGCGGATGGTATAATGATATTTAAGGAGTATTATATATGGCGCAGAACCTGGGGCTCGAGGAAAGAAGAGCCGCAAGAAGAGACATGATGCTGAACGGGAACCTGCTGAGGGTCATTCCCGTTGTTGCGCTGCCTATGATAGTCACCATGCTCATAGACGCGCTGTATAATCTTGCGGATACGTACTTCGTAAGCCAGCTCGGCATAACCGCCACCGCCGCGGTAGGCGTTAACGATTCGCTCCTGCACCTGATGCGCTCCGTGGCTCTGGCCTTCGGCATGGGCGCGGCAAGCCCCATATCTAAGCTTATGGGAGCCAAACGTGAGGACGAAGCGAGCAAGGTGGCGTCCACATCGGTCTTTACATGCATGATGGTGCTGAGCATTCTGGCGTTCATAGCTTACATCTTCCGTTCCGATTTCGTGATATTCCTTGGCGCTACGGAGGGCGCTGCGCCGTACGCCGTGGAGTACGCCACTTTCATACTCATTTCAGCGCCGTTTACTGCGGGCGAGGTAACGTGCAGCCAGACTTTAAGGGCAGAAGGCAGCACCACTTATTCCATGATAGGCATGGTATCCGGATGCGTCATCAACGTAGGTCTGGATCCGCTATTCATCCGCACTTTCGGCATGGGAGTAGGCGGTGCGGCGCTCGCGACCACGATCTCCAAGGCCATAAGTTTCTTCATCCTGCTGACCCCGTTCCTGCGCGGCAAGACGCTCTTAGAGCTAAGATTCAAGTACTTTACACCCAAGTGGGGGATATATAAAGAGATCGCCAAGATGGGTATTCCCACGCTGCTGCGGTCCAGCGTGATGAGCCTTTCCGCGGTGTTCATCAACAACATGGCAAGGCTGTTCGGCGACGCGGCTCTGGCGGCAGTATCCGTGGCCAACAAGTGCGCAAGGCTTGTAGGCTCGGCGGTGCTGGGATTCGGCCAGGGACTTCAGCCCATAGGCGGCTACTGCTGGGGAGCCAGAAGGTACGCCAGAGTGCGTCAGGCGTTCTGGACCTGCACGGCTATAGGCGCAGTTGTGGCAGTAGTGCTGAGCGTCGTTCTGTTCATACTTACGCCCAACGTTCTGGGTATATTCATGGACGTGGAAAAAGACGCGGAAACGCTGCGCATAGGTACCATAATGCTTAGGACCCAGTGCGCGACCATGTTCCCGCACGTCTGGGTAATGATAATCAACGGTCTTTACCAGGCGCTGGGGCGTCCGGTGGAGGCGACCATACTGGGCCTTTCCAGACAAGTAATATTCCTTATTCCGGCAGCGTTCATCATGAGCCGGGTGTGGGGCGTTAACGGACTGGCCTGCTCGCAGGCTGCCGCGGACGTGCTGAGCCTTATAGTTTCCGTATCCATGGTCATCTACCAGATGAAAAAGATCAAAGCTCTGCGCGACGGCGACGAGCCTCCGGCGGGCTACGGCCTTGCGAAGAAGATGGGATAGACCGGACTTATGCAGACCGTTTCGCTTGCAGTACTGGCGCATGTGGATGCCGGAAAGACCACCACTGCGGAAGCCCTTCTGTACAGAAGCGGCGCCATAAGATCCCTCGGAAGAGTGGATCACGGCGACGCTTTTTTTGATACCCATTTTATTGAAAGGGAGCGCGGGATAACCGTGTTCTCCAAGACCGCGGAGCTTGAACTTCCGGAGGCAGGCTTTAGGCTGCAGCTTCTGGATACGCCTGGGCACGCGGATCTGGCGGCCGAGGCGGAGAGGGTGCTTTTCGCGGCTGACTACGTGCTGCTTATAATAAGCGGTCCGGACGGGGTGCAGGCGCACACCGCTACGCTGTGGAAGCTTCTGGAAGTCTACAGGCTTCCGGTGATCGTCTGGGTGAACAAGATGGACATCTGCGGCAGGAGCCGCGGGGACATTCTGGCCGAGCTCAACGAGCAGCTTGGAGAAGGCTTCGCGGACTTCGGCGAAGCTCTGGCGGATCTGAAGGAAGGATTCTGCGCAGGCGTCTTCGCGGAGGACATGGCAATGCTTTCCGACAAGGCCGCCGAGGAGTACCTGGCTTCCGAAAAGCTGTCCGCGGATACCGTAAGGAAGATGATAAGCAAGCGCCGCGTGTTCCCGTGCCTGTTCGGGTCCGCGCTTAAGCTGGACGGTACGGACGGTCTGATGTCTGCGCTCGGGACTTTGCTGAGCCCTCCGGAAAGACCGGAGGAGTTCGGCGCCAGAGTGTTCAAGATAAGCAGGGACGAGCAGGACCTCCGTCTGTCGTGGATAAAGGTGACCGGCGGAAGCCTTAAGCTGCGCGACGTGATAAACGGCGAAAAGGTCACCGGAATAAGAAGATACAACGGCAGGAAGTTCGAGGCCGCCGAGGAGATCAGGGCCGGGGAGATAGCGGCCGCAGCGGGCCCGGAAAAGACCTTTGCGGGGCAGGGCCTGGGCACGGAGAAGGACCTTAAGGCGTCCGTGCTTCGCTCTCTCGTGGAATACAGCATAACGTTTTCGGACGGAACGGATCCAAGGGCCGCGTTCCTAAAGCTTAAGCGGCTGTCCGACGAGGACCCGCAGCTTCGGATATCCTGGGACGAAAGGGCAGGCCAGATAAAGGCGGAGTTCATGGGGCGCGTACAGGTGGAAGTCCTGGAGAGCCTCATAGATGATAGATTCGGATATAAAGTAAAGATACAGCGCGGAGCGGTGCCGTACCGGGAGACCATCGCGGCGCCTGCGTACGGGGTGGGGCATTTCGAGCCGCTGCGCCATTACGCGGAGGTGCATCTGCTGCTGGAGCCTCTGCCGCCTGGCAGCGGAATACTGGTGGAGTCCGCTTTAAGCACGGACGAGCTGGACGCGGTGTGGCAGAGTCAGATAATGTCCTGCCTGATGGGTAAGGAACACATAGGAGTGCTTACCGGGTCGCCGCTTACGGACGTCAAGATGACGCTGGTGGCAGGCCGCGCGCATCTTAAGCACACGGAGGGCGGAGACTTCCGCGAGGCGAGCTTCCGGGCGGTGCGCAATGCTCTGATGGGAGCCGAAAACGTGCTGTTAGAGCCATTTTATTCCTTCAGTGCGGGAAATATACCGCCGGAGCAGATTGGACGCGCCATAAGCGACCTCAGGGGCCTTAAAGCGCAAATAAACAGCCCGGTCCAGCACGGGAATGTCATGAGTCTGGACGGTATAGGGCCGGTGGGGCCTCTGGAGGACTATCTGCCGGAATTTCTGTCCTATACAAGGGGCGCCGGAAGGCTTTCTCTGGCAGCCGCGGGATACTATCCCTGCACCGATCCTGACAAGGTGATCGAAGAGACCGGATACGATCCGGACAGAGACGCGGAGAACCCGGCAGGTTCCGTCTTCTGCAGCCACGGAAGCGGTGTAAACGTGCCCTGGGACAAGGTGCGGGACTACATGCATCTGGACAGCGGCATACGCATAAGTTCCGAAGGCGTAAAAGAAGAGGGCGGTCCGCGCCTTCGCAGCGTTCCGGACTACGACGAAAAGGAACTTGAGAGCATAATGCTCCGCGAGTTCGGACCCATAAAACGCCCCAGATACACATCGCCGGTGTTCAACCGCGCGGAGGATACCAAGGCCGGAAAAGGGGTCAAGAAGACCTACCTTATAGTGGACGGCTACAACATGATATTCGCCTGGAAGGAGCTTAAGGAGACTGCCCGGACGGACATAGCCGCCGCCCGAGACAGGCTGTCGGACCTTCTGGAATCGTACAGCGCCCTGAGGGGCACAGAGGTGCTGCTGGTGTTCGACGCGTACAAGGTGCCCGGAGGACTGGGCAGCACAGGTAAGACAGAAGGCTTCCGCGTGGTATACACCAAGGAAGGCGAGAGCGCGGACGCGTTCATAGAGCGCATGGTCCGCGAGATAGGAAAGAATTTCAACGTAAAGATCGTAAGCTCCGACGGAATGATCCAGCTGTCGGCCTTAAAGAGCGGCACTCTTCGCATGAGCGCCCGCGAACTGGAGGCCGAGGTGGACCGCATGTCCGCGGAGATAGCGGAGTTTTTGGATGAACAAAGAAGATCGAATACTTTCAGCAATACTCCGAGACAAGTTTAGGCTCTGCGAAAAGCGCTGCTCGCCTGTGTGGACGGATTTCCTTACCTCTGCTGAAGCTGCGGAGGCGGAGGATATCTGCCGCAGACTGTGCGCGGGAACGGATGTGGAATGGTCGCTCGAGGGCGGATGGGAAGACGCGGAGCGCAGGATATGTCTGTTCCGTCCCAAAGACCGGTGGGGAGACGGCGGAACAGCTCCGGAATATCAGGGAGGCGCATCTGCGGGCTGCCCGGACAGCGGGTCTGCGGCCGAGCTGCCGATCTGCGTGCTTCGCATAAACGTACCCAAGGGCAGTCCCAAACTTACTCACCGCGACTATCTGGGGTCCCTGCTCGGCCTCGGCATAGAACGGGCGGTGACAGGCGACATATTCGTAAGGGAGGACGGCGCGGATGCCGTGGTCCTTTCGGACATGGCGGATTATCTTGCGCAGAACCTTGTTTCCGTGGGGCGCGCAAGCGTTTCCTGCGAGGTCCTGGACATTTCGCAGCTGATCACAGGCGTTCAGCAGACCAAAGAGATAAGGGACACCGTTGCGTCCTTAAGGCTGGACAGCATCTGCGCATCGGCTTTCCGTACGGCGCGCGGCAAGGCTCAGGACGCGATAAAGGCCGGCCTTGTGAGCGTTAACGGACGGCAATGCCTTAAGCCGGATACGGAGCTTAAGGAAGGCGACCGCATATCCTGCCGCGGCAAGGGCAGGGCGGTGCTTGCGGAAGTCGGCGGCAGGACCCGCAAGGACAGGATAACGATAAAGCTGAACCAGATATCGTGATCGCCTTTTCCGTGCCGAATAAAAAAGCAGCCGAAGCTGCCGATGATCTCCCTGACTCTTTTTTCGTATTCAGCCATCAGTTGACCGCACGCAGAAACTGCCCCGGGCTGTAGCATATGGTCTTGCCTTCGGGAAGGCTGTTTATTTCTATAAGTTCCGGAACGGCGGCCTGGACTTTTGCGATCAGCGCGTCAAAAGATCCGTCTTCCAGAACGAGACCTTTTATGTCTTCGCTGGTTGCGACCCATACTTTGGCTTCAGGGTCCCATGTAAGCGTGACTTTGTATTCCATGATCAGACCTCTCTTCATTGTGCTTCCTCCTTTCTTTATACCATATCACGGGAAAAAGTAAATAAAAAAGACGCGGATATCCGCGTCTTTTGACGGTACTATTTTAGCACGAATGAATGGTAAAAACAGCACACACTTGATCGTTTGCTTCAGTACTCGAAGCTGCCTTCGTACACGATCTGGGCGCTGCCGGTAAGGATCACCCGTTCGTCCGTGTAGTTTACCGTTAAGTCTCCGCCGGGGAGGCTTACTTTTATGTCCCGGCCTTTTTCCACAAGACCGTTCTCCGCGGCTGCGATCACTGCCGCGCAGGCTCCGGTGCCGCAGGCGAGGGTCTCGCCGCTTCCGCGCTCCCAGACCTTTACCCTAAGGCTGTCCGGGCCGAGTTTTCTTACGAATTCGGCGTTTACGCGGTCCGGGAAGAGTTCCGAATACTCGAACTTAGGACCGACGGACGCTACGTCCAGGGATTCCAGATCGTCCGTGAATACCACGCAGTGCGGGTTGCCCACGGAAACGCAGCTTATGCGGTACTCCTTGCCGCCTATGATAGCGGGACGGTCCAGGACTGCCTGTGCCGGCGATGCTGCGGGCTGCGCATGATCCTGTGTACCGGGCTGAGCAAACTGCTTTGTGCCGCCGCTCATAGCCGGAAGCTTCGTAACATCCACAGGCACCTTCGCGGGATCCAGCTCAGCTTTCCCCATGTCCACAGCGACGGAACTTACCTTGCCGTCCCTGATGAACAGGCTCAGCTGCTTTGTTCCGCCGGCTGTCTCCACGGTCATGCTGCGGCTGGTCACGTAGCCCTTGTCGTACATGTACTTTCCTATGCAGCGCAGGTTGTTGCCGGCCATCTTTCCTTCGCTTCCGTCGCGGTTGAAGCTGCGCATCTTAACGTCCGCGGTCTCCGAACGCTCCATAAGCACTATGCCGTCCGCGCCTATGCCGTAGTGAGGTCTGCAGAGAATTACGCACAGCGCCTCCGGGCAGGTAATGCTGCCGTCAAAGTTCTCTATGAAGATATAGTCGTTGCCGCAGTCCTGCATCTTGGTGAAGCTAATGTGCTGCGGCTGCGTGCGCATGTCGTTGATGTCCACCAGCTCCGTGTTGCCAAGGTTGAATCTGCTTGCCATCATGTCGGCAAGCGCGTTGGCTGTGTCCAGAGAGGTAAGGCAGGGTATGCCCAGCATCATGGCCCTTCTGTGCAGGGCTATGAAGTCTCCCATGGTGGCGTCCTTTACGGCGCCGGTGTAGATTATGTACTTTATGTCGCCGCTTTCCATCAGGTCGCTTATGGCGCTGCTCTGCGCGGCGTTGTCCGCGGATGTGACCGGAAGACCTGCCGAGGCTATGGCGGCCGCGGTGCCTGTGGTGGCAAAGAGTTTAAGCCCAAGTTCCTCGAGCCTTCTGGCGAGCGGTATTATCTCCTGATAGTCCTCTGTCTCCACGCTCAGCAGCACTCCCGCGGAGTTCCTGTCGTAAGCCGGCGGAACGGTGAATCCCGCGGACGTAAGACCCTTGAACAGAGCTTCCGCAAGCGTTCTTCCTATGCCCAGAACTTCTCCCGTAGACTTCATTTCCGGTCCGAGTATGGAATTCGCGTCGTTCAGCTTTTCGAAGGAGAAGACCGGCACCTTTACCGCGTAGTAGGGGGGCGTCCTGTATAGACCCGTGCCGTAGCCCAGATCCGCCAGCTTAGCGCCCAGCATCACCTGCGCGGCAAGATCCACCATCGGGACGTTTGTTACCTTGCTTATGTATGGGACCGTCCTGGAGGCCCTGGGATTGACTTCTATTACGTACAGTTCGTTGTTGAATATAAGGTACTGGATGTTTACCAGGCCCTTTGTTCCGAGCGCCAGCGCCAGCTTTACCGACACCTCGCATATCCTCTCAAGGAAAGCGTCGCTAAGGTTGTAGGGCGGATAGACCGCTATGGAGTCTCCGCTGTGTACGCCCGCGCGCTCTATGTGCTCCATTATTCCGGGGATCAGCACGTCCGTGCCGTCGGAGATGACATCCACTTCCAGCTCCGTTCCGGGCATGTACTTGTCCACCAGCACGGGGTTCTCTATGCCGCCGGCCAGGATGCCTTTCATGTAGCGCTCCGTGGTCTCCTTGTTTCGGGAGATCGTCATGTTCTGGCCGCCTATTACGTAGGACGGACGCAGAAGCACCGGGTAGCCCAGCTCCTCCGCGGCTCCCATGGCTTCCTCCAGGGTGCGCACGCCTTTGCCCTTGGGACGGCTTATGCCGAAGGTCTCCAGCAGTGCGTCGAAGCGGGCTCTGTCTTCCGCAAGGTCTATGCCGTCCGCTGAGGTGCCCAGGATGGGTACGCCTTTCTTGTCCAGGAACTGCGTAAGCTTTATCGCTGTCTGGCCGCCGAAGGCCACAACGACGCCCACGGGCTTCTCCACCTGTATTATGTTCCAGACATCCTCTTTGCAGAGGGGCTCGAAGTACAGCCTGTCCGCGGTGTCGTAGTCCGTGGAGACGGTCTCCGGGTTGTTGTTTATTATGACGACGTCGTAGCCCATCTTCCTGAGCATCCAGACGCAGTGTACGGAGCTGTAGTCGAACTCTATGCCCTGGCCTATCCTGATCGGGCCGGAACCGAGCACGACGACCACGGGCTTACCGCTTCTGGGGAAC
>JAEEGL011341136.1_pt1 | contig 24006 bp, 20 predicted proteins | sample 9134231 | NCBI WGS metagenome assembly JAEEGL01 (sample SAMN16246548, study PRJNA631951) | gut metagenome | biome: gut microbiome; feature: rumen; material: fiber-attached | host: Bos | place: Iran: Karaj | collected 2018-10
AACTGACAGGTGGAACAGTTAAAAAAGGCGTGATCGTTGAGAAGCTGACCGGTACTATCCATTTGCCCGCGGATAGAATAATCGGCGCGGAAAAATCCCCACAAATGCCCGAACAAATGGCGTAGGAACGCGCGCTGACCGTGTCGTTCTTGCACGTCTGCCAAAATATTCCTCTGGGCGTTACGCAGTTGCCAGGTATGATATCGGGTGAAGCGTTGGCGGGTGGCCGTAAGTACTTCACGTGAGCGGGAAAAGTAAATTTCGTAATGTTCCTGTTTAAAACCGGACCGCACTTGCAAGATACAGGCAGCTTCTTGTCCCTTATTATCAAATAACACAATTTCCCGCAAAACCGTTTGTGACCATATGGCTCCGCCCAATAGCACCACACCCCCCAATGGCAACAAAAACGACCCGGCCCCGTACACGAAACTATATATCCAGTTGGGCAAGTGTATTAATTGGGAATTATCTACTAATCCTGCTAAAGCGAGCAGAAAACAGGTTCCGATAATAATAACGATACCCGCACTGAGTAGGATGCTATCCCACCGATCCGACAGCGAGGTAAGCACATGTCCCTGGTTGTCTTTGGCACGAAAAATGAGAGAAGGCGTTCCGTACAGTCGGGAGATGCGGATGGGATAGAGCGAGTTGGGATTAGCGGGGGGGAGAGATGGTTTTCCGTGTACAAATCCTCTAATTGCTAATGCCCCGCATACAAAAATCAAGTACAAAAGATTGAGTAGAATAAACAAATCAAATCCGCGTCCCAGCCAACGAATATAGCGGGGCATGCGCGGAGAAACTAACGTGTTGGCAGGAAGATGAGTCACGTCATCCGCTTCTCCTAAAACGCTGGGCGTGCCGATGTCCTCCGCTAGAGCCGGGGTAACGGGGGCCTCAATGGTTACTTGGGCCACATCCGGTAAGGCATTAATTTCGTAGGCACGGGAATCGGCCAAATTGAGTTCCATGGCTTGCGGTTGGGCTGGAGGCTCTTCGTTAGAAACGGGAGAAAGAAAAGAAAAAATTAATTCCGTTTCTGCGTCCGTTAAATCTTGCGCCGTAATATGATAGGCTTTATCTTGAATGAGAAAATAACCGGAACTGGAATCGGTATTATCCGTGGCGAAACTGATATACAGCAAAGTGGCTCCACCCTCTAACGAAAGGCGTTTGATATTTTCATCACCATACGTACCGTTGGCGGTTTGTGCTTGTTTGCGTTCTAACTCTTTGAGTTCTTTGTTGATCTGCCGTTCTAGACAGGACTTACTACTACACGAAAACGGTTTGACGTCCAAACGGGCCGGAGGTTTCTCCAACGATAACACACTGCGTGCAAGCTGACGGGAAGCCGGCCGCCAACCGGCAGGCATATCCAAATTAAACATATTGTCTGATGACGAAAAAACTGCAGCCCACCCCAACGGCGCTGCCATCACCCATACAGCCAGCCCTGCTAAAAAGTATCCCATCCTGCTTCTCATATTTCTTCATTATAGTAAATTCTAACTTCTTGTGTGGGGGGTTTCCCACCAGTAGGAAAAAACATAATTTTGGGTAGCGCATTACAGGGCAAAAGTGTTATCATATAATAAAGTGTAATCTAGGGGAGAATATTGCTATGGCTTTTGAGAAAATCAGACAAAACCGCCTGCAGGCCGTGCGCCGTTTGCTACGCAACTATCATGTGTCTTCCATGATCGTGACGCACAACATAGATCAATTTTACATATCCGGATTTTCCTTTTATCCGGCGGAAACCGTGTTTGTCATTTCTCCTAAATCCATGGCCTGTTTTACGCGGGCTCTTTACAAAGAGCCGTTTGGTAAATTTGCCCCGGAAGTGGAAGTTTTCTCCTGTGATGAAGGACAACTGGATGCTGCGTTGGAATATGTGCGTCAAAAGAAATTAGTGGCCGTCGGTTTTGATGCGGTCAAAGAAGGCTACCTATCCGGTAAAAAAATGCGCGAAGCCGGTTGTGTGGAATTACCCAGTTTGATTTCTACCTTGCGTGAAACGAAGGATGCGGATGAACTGAAGAAAATACGGGAGGCCTGCCGGATTGCATATAATGCGTACGAGTACGTCAAACCGCGTGTCAAAACGGGGATGATGGAATGTGAAGTGGCGGCGATGCTGGAAGGTTTTATGCAAACGCAAGGAGCTATGGGGACGCCTTTCCCCACCATTGTTGCCTTTGGCGAAAACGGAGCCAATCCACACTACAAAACCGGTACGCGTGCATTGAAAAAAGAAGATGCAATTTTATTGGATTTTGGGTGTATTTACAAGGGATATACGTCGGACATTTCGCGCTGCTGGTGGCATGGCCGGCGGGAACCTGCCGAATACACGAAAATTTGGAAAATCGTAGATAACGCCCGTCGGACAGGTGTCAAAACCGCCTGTATCGGTACCCCTACCAAACAAGTAGATGCGGCGGCGCGCGGGGTGATTGAAAAAGCCGGTTACGGGGTTTATTTTACCCACCGTACTGGACATGGAATCGGAATTGAAAATCACGAGGAACCGTGCAATAGCCCGCAGTCCCAAGCTATTTTGGTGGCGGGGAATGTTTTCTCGGTAGAGCCGGGGATTTATCTTCCCGGAAAGTTTGGGGTGCGGTTAGAAGACACCGTGGTGGCTACTCAAGCAGGCCCCAAGATTTACACAAAAAAGTAAATGGAATTTGTATGCAGAGCACCAATTTATCAGCCAAGCGTATGCGCGATTTTTGCCGGGTGCTTCAAGCGGCCGGAGTGGATGGTTATATAACGGTAAGCCCGGTAGAACAGCGGTATTTAGCGGGTATTGAATTATCCGGGGGGGAAGCGGTTTTTGTCGTCACGCCCAAGCGGGCCTACTGCATTACCAAAAAATTGATTGTCAGCAAAATGGCTTCCGTCCGTTCTTTTTTGAAAACAGAAGATGTTCCGTTTGGTACTATGTTGGACGGAGCCGTAAAAAAAGTAAAACAGTTGGGGCTGAAGCGAGTTGTATTTGATCCGGAACAGGTGGATTTCTTAACAGGTCAGGCGTTGGTGCACGCCGGATTTGCGCGCGCGGAAGGGCTGTTGGGGGAAATGCGCAAAAGAAAGTATTCCGATGAAGTGGCGAAATTACGTAAGGCCTGTAAAATTGCTTGGGAATCTTTTGCCGAAGTCAAACCGAAAATCAAAACCGGTATCACAGAAGAAGCCGTGCGAATTTTGATGGCGGAAGCAATGATTCGCCGCGGGGCGGACAGTGTGCCGTTTAACATTGTTTGTTTTGGAGAAAATACGGCGGATGCGCATCACATGCCGTCTAAAACGCGTAAACTGAAAGCAAACGAAGCCGTGTTGATGGATTTTGGATGTTTTTACGAAGGGTATACGTCGGATATGACTCGTAGTTGGTGGCATGGTACCCACGAGCCGGCGTTGTATTCACAGATTTGGAACTTAGTAGATAAAGCCCGCCGGGCCGGAGTGAAAGTTTTGCGCGCGGGTGTTTCCGCTGGAAATGTGGATAAAGCTGCCCGTGATGTGATTGAGTCTGCCGGATACGGCAAGGAATTTTTTCACACAACCGGTCACGGTATTGGGCTGGTGGTGCATGATGCGCCTATTTTGCGCAGTGGCTCACCGGTTACCCTGCCGGAAAATGCTGTCGTTACCGTAGAACCGGGGGTTTATTTTACCGGGAAATGGGGTATCCGTTTAGAAGATAGTTTCCTGGTTACTCAAACAGGTTCCAAAAAATTGACACAAAAATAATTCCGGGCATAGCCCGTAAAAGGAGTAAGTTATGTTAAGTACGAACGAATTTAGAGAAGGACTCATCTTTGAAGATGAAAACGGCCAACTGGTGGAAATTATTGAATTTCAACATCACCGCAAAAGCCAAGCCCGCGCTGTAGTTCGTGTCAAGTTACGCAATATCAATACGGGATCCGTGATTGAAACATCTTACCGCCCTGAAGATAAATTTAAAGAAGTAGAAGTGGATAAACGTCCGTTTACCTATTTGTACACCTCGGGCGATATGGCTACGTTTATGAATGCGGATACCTATGACCAGGTGGAAGTACCGGTTAACAAATTGGGAGATTTGACTAAGTATTTGAAAGACAATATGGATGCTACCGGTATCTACATTAACGATAAATTGTTTAACGTAGAATTACCGATTAAAGTGCCGCTTAAAATTGCCTCTACCGTGCCGGGTGTGAAAGGGGATACCGTGGCGAACACCACCAAAGAAGCTACCCTGGAGACCGGTGCCGTTATTAAGGTCCCGCTTTTTATCAACGAAGGCGATACGGTATTGGTAGATACCCGTACCGGTAACTATGTGGAACGTGTGGCTGCCTAAACTTTATTGGATCGAACGGGCGGCGATAGAATGTGCGTTGTTGTGTTTTGCAGCCACAGGGCTGTGCGCGTTTGATTTGCAGTACAGTGATTTGTTTCGCGTGACGGGTATTACGCTGGAGGAAGGACGTCCGGTAATGCCGGTCACGCGCGGGCAATATGTAAATGCCCGGGTGCTAGATAAAGATACATTTGAATTTTTAAAGACGTGTGGCCCCGTATGCCAACAAGACGGGGCCGGGGAAGTACAAGTGTCTTCTCTGCGGGCGGCTTTTACACGGCCGGATATGTGGATTGCTGCTGTGGCGGTAGATCAAAAATGGTTGCTTACTTTTTTGGTCTTTGAACATGAAGAAGGTATCGGGGTAGTGGTACCGGAACCGATTACCGTGTTGAGTCAAGAGTGGCTGTCTCGTGTCAAGCAAGTGTTGGAAACGGGCGTACGTGAAGCCAAAAAACAATTGGAGTAAATATGCAATGTGTTGTACAACGTAGTGGGCGGGAATTGGCCGGACAGGTGGAAAAAGCCAACACTTTTTTTACGCGGTTAGCCGGATTAATGTTCCGTCGGGAATTGGCGCAAGGGTGTGGGTTGTTGTTGTGGCCCTGTCCGCAAATTCACACGTGGTTTATGCGTTTTGCTATTGATGCTGTCTTTTGCGATAAGAAAGGAACGGTTTTATTTGTGCAAGAAAATATGAAGCCCTGGCGGTGGGGACGGTTCGTGCGGGGGAGTTATTATACGCTTGAATTACCGGGCGGCAGTTTACAAGGGAATGTGCAAAAAGGGGATATTCTGCTTTTTGCGGAAAATTTGAATACAAGTAGCAGAGGGGAGAAAAAATGAAAATCAAACAACTGGTTGTGGGGGCATTGGTGGGATTGTTATGGACGGTGCCGGCGTCGGCGCACGGACACTGGGACGATTTCGGTACGTACGTGTCGCAGTATAATGTACGTGCATTTACCAAAGATATAGGCGGAATGATTGGTTCGGGTACGTACACGACGGGACGCATTTTGGGATGGGGCGGTTTCCAAATTGGTCCGCGTGCCGGGATGCTTTTTAAAATGAGTCGCGCTCAGGGCAATACGGAAGAACAACGTAATCAAACGGCTTTGGGGGATCGTGATGAAGTCGGAGCGATGTTTAATCCGTGGATACAGGCCGATATCGGGATGCCGTTCCGCATTGATGGGTTTATTCGCGCGAGTAGTTTCCAGGGATTGACCATTGCCGGCGGTGGCCTGCGGTGGGGTATCACGCGCCCCAGTGAGGAACTGGGTTCCTTGCAACCAATGTTGGTGCTTGCCGCACACAGTGCCAGTGCGCAAGATTTTTTTGCTTCCCACTATAATGCCAGTTTGGTCTTATCCATGAAGTTCAAATACTTTGTGCCGTATATTGGCGGAGGAGTGGATTATACTTCGCTAACGGTAGGAAACGGCGTGGTGAATGTAAGTATGCGTGGAGAGCGCGAACACGCGGCCACGGCCCGGGCCACGGCGGGGTTTAATTTCAAATTGCCGTCTTATATGGACTTAAGTTTAGCGGCTAACTATGCCCACTATGGAATGGGCGCGGAAGCATCTTTGTCGCTACGCTTCTAACAGGATATATATTTACAAACGCAGTAAGATTTATTATAATAATAGTGTAGTCGTACAACGATTTATTCCCCGATAGCTCAATGGTGGAGCGACCGGCTGTTAACCGGTAGGTTGTAGGTTCGAGTCCTACTCGGGGAGCCATATAAGAAACTCCCTCAACTTTCGTTGAGGGAGTTTCTTATATGCACAAGAGCGGGCCCACAAAAAAACCGTTAGGATTTTTCCGGGTGGGTTTTTAGATATGTTTGTACGGCATCCAGTTCCGGTTTTAAATATTTACCGGTGTACGATTTGGCACACTTGGCTACGTCGGCCGGAGTTCCTTCGCACACGATTTGTCCGCCTTTGTCGCCGCCCTCCGGTCCCAAATCAATTATCCAATCGGCCGTTTTAATTACGTCCAAATTGTGTTCAATGATGAGGACCGTGTTCCCACGGTCGGCTAAATCGTGCAGAACGTGTAAGAGTTTATCAATATCGGCAAAGTGTAGCCCGGTGGTCGGCTCATCCAAAATATAGAGTGTGTTGCCCGTACCTTTGCGAGAAAGTTCATCAGCCAGTTTAACACGCTGTGCTTCGCCGCCCGATAGCGTAGTGGCGGCTTGTCCCAGTTTGATATATCCCAGGCCCACGTCGTTAAGCGTTTGTAAATAACGCTTGATTTTAGGAATGGCATCAAAAAATTCCAACGCTTGCGATACACTTAAGTTCAAAACATCAGCAATACTTTTCCCCTTAAATTTTACTTGCAAGGTATCTTCGTTAAACCGCTGTCCGTTACACTCCTCGCACTTGACATAAATGTCAGGTAAGAATTGCATTTGGATTTTTAAAATGCCGTCGCCCTGGCATTTTTCGCATCGCCCGCCCTTGACATTAAACGAAAACCTCCCCGGCTTGTATCCGCGCCGTTTGGCTTCGGGCATTTGGGCAAACAATTCGCGAATATGCGAGAAAACCCCCGTATATGTAGCGGGGTTACTGCGCGGTGTTTTGCCAATAGGGCTTTGATCTACGATAATTACCTTATCGATGTTGTCTAACCCTTTAATAGTTTTGTGCGTGCCGGGTACATCCTTGGCGTTATAGAATTTACGTGCCAAGGCTTTGTATAAAATTTGGTGCACGAGTGTACTCTTGCCGGAGCCGGATACACCGGTAATACACACAAATTTACCTAGCGGGATTTTGACATCTATATCTTTTAAATTAAATTGGTGAGCTCCTAAAATGGTTAAGAATTTACCATTTCCCAAGCGTAGTTTTTCGCGCGGCAGAATAATATTACGGCCGTTTAAGTACGATGCTGTAAGTGATGTTTTGTTTTTTAGAAAATCTTTTGTGTTTTGCGCGGCCACAATCTGGCCGCCGTTTTCGCCGGCGGCCGGGCCAAGTTCTACCACATAATCAGATGCTAAAATAGTATCTTTGTCATGCTCCACAACAATCAGCGTGTTATCTAAATCGCGTAAATCTTTTAAGGTGGTAATTAAGCGGTCGTTATCGCGTGGGTGTAAGCCGATGGTAGGTTCGTCCAGTACGTACAATACGCCCGTCAAGCCCGAGCCGATTTGCGTGGCCAGGTGAATGCGTTGTGCCTCGCCGCCGGATAATGTTTGGCTCTTGCGGTTCAGGGTTAAGTAAGAGAGCCCTACGCTATTTAAAAAGTCTAGCCGCGCGCGGATTTCTTTTAATACGTCTTTGGCTATAATTTTGTCTTTTTCAGACAAGTGAATTGTGTCAAAAAACGTTTTGGCCGCAGATACTTGCATAGAGGTTACTTCATCTATGTTTTTGCCATCCACTTTCACGGCCAGTGCTTCGGGTTTGAGACGTTTCCCCTGACAAACGGGACACTCAATTTCGCGCATAAAACGTTGGGTTACTTCCTCTTTGACAAAATCGCTCTCACTTTCGGCCGCCCGTCGTTTTAAATTCGTAATTACGCCCTCAAATGCTTGTTTCCCGCCGGAAATAATGGACGTATAAGTCGCTCCACCCGTACCGTACAAAATTAAATCGCGCTGGGCTTTGGAAAGTTTTTTCCACGGAGTGGTCATGGAAATATGTTGTTGGCGGCAAACTTGCTTAAGCATATCATAATAGTAGCCGCTCCAGGAATTTTTCCATCGGTGTGTGCGGGTGGTAACAGGGTTTTCCCACGCTTCAATGGCACCTTCGTTTAACGATAATTCCGGATCGGGCACGACCAAGGCTTCATCTACTTCTATTTTCACGCCCAGTCCGTTACATTCCGGGCAAGCGCCGTAAGGCGAGTTGAACGAAAACAGCCTTGGCTCTAATTCGCTAAACCCGATGCCGCAATGAGCACACGCATTGCTTTCGCTATAGGTAAAATCAACGGGTTGTTTGCCGGAGGTTTCCAAAATGTGGACAAGCCCCTGGGCATATTTCAGCGCACTCTCTAAACTCTCTACCAACCGTTCGCGGTCAAACTCATCTACATAAAATTCATCTACTACCAGTTCAATGGTGTGCTTTTTGTAACGCTCCAACGTAGGTACGTGGTCCAATGTGATCACTTCGCCGTTTATGCGTGCTTTGACGTATCCTTCCTTTTTGAATTTGGCAAATAATTCTTCATACGTGCCGGCACGTCCGCGCACAACAGGGGATAATATGTACAAGGTTTTATCGGCAAATTTAGTTAAGATATCCTGGGCAATTCCCTGTACACTCCAAGTTTCCACGGGGCGGCCGCAGTGCGGACAATAACGCCTGCCCACCCGGGCAAACAACAAACGCAAATAGTCATAAATTTCTGTGACGGTGGAAACCGTAGAACGCGGATTTTTAGACGGATTTCGTTGTTCAATGGAGATGGCCGGAGAAAGGCCCTCTATGTGTTCAACATCCGGCTTTTCCATCAGTTCCAAGAATTGCCGTGCATAGGCAGACATGCTTTCCACATACCGCCGTTGGCCTTCTGCGTAGATGGTGTCAAACGCCAATGAACTTTTGCCGGAACCGGACAGGCCGGTTACGACCGTCATCTTATCTTTCGGAATTTCTACTGTAATATTTTTTAAATTGTGGCCTTTGGCACCGATCACTTTGATGTATTTCATACCTGGTTTCCTATTCGTAACGGTAAATGAAGATTTGTCAACGGAGAAAAGTATTCTTTTTTCTTAAATAAATTATATAATTTATGGGAGTAATTGTTCCAGGAGTTTGCCGTGAAGAAACCGTTTAAATATTCGCTTTATACGTTGGGGATGATTCTCTCACTGGGGTTATTGGCCGTATTGATTTACCAGGCCAAGGGGAGTTTTGTTAAAATTTGGCAGACGGTGCAGACCAAATATTTAGTACTGTCCGTCATTTCCTCGGCCCTTATTTATATCTCCATGGGGATGAGTTTATATGAAGTCCTACGTATCATGGGGCGCCGTATCGGCCGGAGCGCAGCTATTGGAATCGCACTCGTTTCCACGACGGTAAATTATGCGGTTTCTTCGTTGGGAGCCAGCGGATTTGCTTTGCGGGCTCATTTGCTCAACCGCCGCCGCGTACCTTTTGGTACGTGTGTGACGGCCAGTATTGTGATTACGGTGTTGTTGTACTTTGTTCTTGCGGTGATTATTTTGCAAGGGTCAGTGTTGATGTTATTTCACTCATCAGCTACGCCGGTGCAATTGCTGAAAAATTTTGGAATTATTGTAGTGATGTGTGCCGTGTGCGTTGTCATCACGGCCTTGCTATTTAACAATGAACTGCGCTATAAATCTATCCGCAAATTATTTCGTTTATTAAACAAAGTTTTGTTCCACGGATTCGGTGCGCTCATCCGCAAGGGCCATTATGATGATTTTATGGACCAATTAGATGAGGGAATTGCGCTGATCCACAAGAAGAAGAAAAAAATGACGTGGACCATTGTGTATGTGTGTGCGGATTGGTTATTCACGATTTTAGTATTATTCTTTGCCTTCCGCGCGGTGGGCGTACATATTACAGCCGGGGTTTTGGTGGCCGGATTTGCGATTGGGATGGTCACCACGCTTATCCCCATTTTGCCCGGTGGATTGGGGGCCATGGAATTGGCGATGACGGCTGTTTATGCCCAAATGGGTATTGATTGGGATGCTGCATTGATGGCGACGTTGATTTACCGGGTGGTATATTATATTTTGCCGGGTATTATCAGTGTGTTTATTTACTGGGGACTGCAACTATCTGCTACGCCGCTACCCCGGAAAAAAGGAGCGTTGCGTGAGAGAAAATATTAAAGGCCGGGCGCCCTGTGTAGCGTCCACCTGCTTTATTCATAAGACGGCGGTTGTTATCGGTGAGGTGGTTTTGGGAGAAAATGTCTCCGTGTGGCCGGGTGCGGTGTTGCGGGGAGATATTGCGCCCATCTATGTGGGAGAACATTCCAATATTCAGGACAACGCCTGTATACACGTTAATTACAATACTCCGGCCCGGATCGGAAAAGGCGTGAGTATTGGGCACGGGGCCGTGGTGCACGGAAGCACTATCGGAGATAATTGCCTAATTGGGATGAACGCCGTAGTTATGGAGAGTGAGATCGGAGCGAATTGTATTATCGGCGCAGGAGCCGTAGTATCGGCCGGAAAGCAAATCCCGGCGGGGTCCCTGGTGATGGGGGTTCCGGCTAAAGTGGTGCGGACTTTGGACGAAGATGAAGTCAATGCTATATTAAAAAACGCCCAAGAATATGTGCAAGCCATCGGGGTGTATCAAACCGAGTGTAAAGAGATATGAAAAAAATTGTACTTATAGAAGATTCCAAAGTATTAGGGACGGCCTTATCCGGTGCGCTGAAAGTGGAAGGTATAGAAGTTCACTGGGCCAAAAACGGAGTGGAGGGAGTTTCTGCAGTCAAACAATTAAAGCCGGATTTGGTATTGTTGGATTTGATGCTACCTAAATTAAGCGGATTTGAAGTTTGTAAATTGTTGAAAACCGATAATGCCACGTGGCGTATTCCGGTAATTGTGATGTCTACGTTGGCAGATGCGGAGTCACAAGACCGTGCAAAAGAAGCCGGGGCGGATTTTTTTATCCCTAAACCGTACGATTTGGCGGATACATTGCAGGAAATCAAAAAACATTTAAAATAGGAGCGTGCTATGGCAAAACCGGATGTAGATTTGATTTATGAATTGTTAGAAATGAATGAACCGGCGCGGGTGTTAGCGTTACTTAAACCGCAGCGGAAAAAAGAGGCTTTAGCATGGTTTTTGCAGGGAGAGGCCGAGCGGCAATTGGGTAATTTTGAAACGGCCCTTCTCACGTATGCCAAAGGGTTAAAACTGGCCGACGTGGCCGAGGAGCGCATGGACATTTTGCTGGCGATGGCCTCTTGCTACCGCACGTTGGGGCATGCGGCGGCGGCGTATGAACTTTCGGACGAAACGTTGCAGATGGCGCGCGAGTTGGAAATGGAAGATTACGAAGTTCGCGCTATGCAGGAAATGGGGATGGCCTTGCGGGCGTGGGGCCGGTTGGAGGAGGCTTTGGAGTTGTTGGATACGGTGTTAGCCGCTTACACGCAAGACAAGGATTATGCCGGGATGAGTTTTATTCATTGGGCCAAAGGGGGGATTTTCCGGCTGCAAGGTCAGTTTGAAGCTGGAATTGCCCAGTTTAAGAAATCCATTGCGCTAGCCAAGAAAATCCACGATAAAATCAGCGAGGCGTACGGGTACTGCGGCCTTGCCGGTATCAGTCGGATATGCGGAAAAGTAGATGAGTGTGTCAAAAATTATAAGTTGGCTGAAAAGATTTTCAAACACACGCAAGATGTGTTTGGCAACGCTTATACACACTGCGGTATGGCTAACGGTTTGCGCCAACAGGGAAAATATGCCGAGGCGTTGCGCCACTATAACGTGGCCGATAAACTGTATTCTTCCATTCACGATACGGTAGATTTGGGATTTGTGAAATGGGGGCGTGCGGATGTGTTGCGCCGCCAAAATAAAATGGAAAAAGCCCTGACAGATTTGCAAGAGGCCCGGGGGCTTTTTGATAATTCCGATGAGTTGCGCGGTCAGATTTTAACAAAACTTTCGCTTGCCCAAGTATGGTATGCCCTGGGCCGGACCGAAGAAGCCGAGCAGCTTTATGCGGAAGGGGTTAAACAAGCGCAGGCAGAAGGATTGCATACGTACCTGGAAAGTTACACCTGATATTCTGAAAATTACGCTACAAATAAATCCGGTAAGTCTATAAGGACCTACCGGATTTTCTGTAAGAGAACAGATTGCTTTTTGAAAGGTTGTATTTCTGGCTACCTCTACATTTTTACACCATATTTTTCTAATAATTTTTGGGTGGCATCATCCGGGGATTGTTCTAAGAGTTTATATCCTTCTACTATTTTCTGCCCCGGGGAAACCAGATTATTTGGGAATCCAACCGGAGTAATAAGATCGGCCCCGAAATCCTCTACCAGAATACGAAGCGTTTCATAGGCACCGGCCCCTTCTTGATACGTTCCCGGCTTCAGTTCCCCGTTAACCATTTGGGGCATGCTTATCGTACTGGGCCATGGGTTTGTCAACGCATCCAGAAACCTATTGACACTCATGCCGCCCTCATTAATCAGCAGGTTTAATAATTCCTTTTGTACAGGAGCCGGTACACATAGCCAATAGTCCATCAGATCATTGGTGAATACGGAATATCCCTTTATATTGACATCCAGTTCCAAGATGATATTCACATCCACGTGGTACTTGGTAACTATTTCTTTCAAGAAATCTATGGTTTCCTGATAGGTGGCCCTACGGACGGGATAACCCAAGTCATTGGCTACGCGCGCAAAAAGGGTCTTAAACAGTCTGGGGTATGACCGTAGATTTTCTTCCGCCAATTCGCGGGCCATTTGGCGCAGATTGTTCAATTCCTCACTAGACATACTTTCACGAGCGAAGTTTAATATATCATCCTCCGCGTTTTGAGGGGGAATTAAGTGGTCTGCCAGTTGCTTGGCCAAATCTTTGCGGTTAAATCCAAAATTTTTGAGCATCTTATAGGCGGAACCGCCTTGTTCCCGGATGGAAGCCCGTTCTGCTTTTGTAAACACAAAATCTAAACGCACGCCATGCTCTGTTAAAAAGCGAAGTCCTGTTCTATCCGTTTCCCGGAGCATGTGACGCACCAGGTCCGCCGGATGGATAATGTCCTGGGCTCGTTTCAGGTTAGGTTGTTCAAAAACAGTGCGGAAGTCCACTCCGTTTTGGGCCAAGAAATCTAAAGCCTGATATCTTTTTGTGAGTGCCAAGAACAACACGTCCTGATCGGTTACCTTTTGGGCAAAATCGGGGATTTTACTTGCCAGGGTATTCATTTCTGCCGGATTTTCCCGCGATAGGATATCGGTAATGAGTAGATTTTTTTCTGCCGATGGGGCTTTGATACCGGCTTTGGCGGGAGAGAGCTTCGGGGTTTCTACCATGGATGGTATGTTTGCTTCGGTTGGATAAGATTGGTTAAACAAGTGAATGAATCGTTCCCGCGTTTGTTGATTGGTGTAGAAATCCCGTCCAAACGGATTATGTTCCAGGGTAATTGTGGTTGCCGGTGTCTTTTCAAGGGATTGCTCGATTAGATTTTGCAAGGCGCTGTTGTACGGTATTACCGGAAGGGTGACCTGCGTCACTGTACGGGGAAATTCGGTGACGGTACGGACAAGCTTTATCGGGTTTTTTGATTGGGCATAACTTGCAACTATGAATGTACACAGAAAAGTAGGTACGATAGCGAGTTGAATGATACGTTTCATGTTAAGAGATCTCCTTGGTTGGATTCATCTGTTTTTATTGTCGGTGAAATATCAGTTCTCAACAAGGGTCTTTGGACCTAGCAGGGTCTGGGCCTTTGGACCTAATTGAGGAGGGGATATTTTTATAAAATTACCCTCCCCCGGTGTATCCCGGGGGAGGGTAATAGAATTTTAAGTTGCGTTATAATAAAACCAGTCGCAAGATAAACCCGGTCGCAAAGGCCAATCCCAAGGTTAATCCGGTTATGCGTAAGGTATCTTTCCACCCGTTTTCGCGCAGCATCACAAAGAAGGTAGCGATACAAGGTAAGTACATCGTCATAAATACGCAGGCCACTACCAACGCTTGCGCCGATAAATGAAACGGTTCCAACAAAGCGATGGCTACGTCTTTACGTAAAAAGCCCAGAATAAGCAGCGAGGTGGTTTCGGCCGGTAGTCCCAGTATATATTCCACAGGGTAGCGCGAAAGTTTAGTTACCCACGCGGTCACGCCAGACATTTGCATTAAATCCACAAATACTACCCCGCACAGGATAAGCGGCAACGCATCACATAAATATTCCTTCATCCGCAGCCACAATTTACGTACCAACGGGCGCAATTGGGGAATTTGCCACGATGGGATTTCCATAAAAAGTTCAGGAGTATCTCCTTTCATCAGCCGGTTTAAAATCGTGCCGGCCATAATGCCGTTGAGAACCAAGATCCCAAACACCGCCAACACATATTTGAGCCCGTGGGGGGACAGGATGGAAATAATCATAGCCGTTTGGGAAATACACGGTGCCAAGACCAACACGAGGGCCAACGCAATGACGCGCTCGCGCCGTGTTTCCAATACGCGCACTCCCATAACAGCGGGGACTTTACAACCAAATCCGAGCATGATCGGTATGGCTCCGTATCCGTGCAGGCCGACCTTATGTAAAATACCATCTAGCAAAATAGCCAAACGGGGCAAGTAGCCCAGTTCCCCCAAAAAGCCAAACAAAGCGTAAAAGGCAAACACGTAGGACATGACGTCCACTAAGGCAATTTTTAATCCGTCGGTTAATACCCCAAAATAGTTTAAGCCGCCATCTCCTACCAGTAACAGCCCCCACCAAGAATCCCGTCCGGCTCCCAGTAACCGTTCCCAAAAGGGAAGGTAGTAATTTTCGTACAACGGGTCTATGAGTTGGATAATACTTTCCCCGGTCCAGCGTATCAAGAAAAAGGATGCGGTCAATACAAGCAAAGCAATGGGAAGGCCGGTAATCGGTGCCGTGGCCCAGGCCTGCAAATGTTCCCACAACGAGGGATGTTTGTGCTTGACTTCCTGTACTTGGCTGATGATTTGGCCGATGGCCTGCCATTTTTCTTCGTGAGTGGCCGGGATGGCAATTTGGGGTTTGGCCGTGGACAGATTGCCGACAGTGTTGGCTAATTCTTTCAATCCTTCCCCGGTAGTGGCGACGGTAGGAATTACGGGAATGCCAATTAATTTAGATAATCGTTTAACATCGATGATAATCCCTTTTCGTTTGGCCTCATCAAACTTATTGAGCAGTAACACCAACGGTTTTCCTAATTGCAATAGCTCCAACGTAAGGTATAAGTTGCGTTCCAAGTGAGATGCATCTGCCACACAGACGATAAAATCATACTCCAGTTCGGTAAATAGATTGTGTTTTTTCCCTTCCATTTGCCATTCTTCTTCCATGCGGTATAGTCCGGGAATGTCAATAATTTCGTATGATTCCGCATTAAATAGTGTGGAGCCGTAGTTTAAGCCGACGGTTGTTCCGGGAAAATTAGAGGAAATAACACCGATTCCTGTCAGGCGTGAAAAAACCAAACTCTTACCCACGTTGGGATTGCCGGCTAACAAAAAAGTATTTTTTTTAGAAGCTACCATAATTTTTTTGGCTGTTTCCCGCCCAAGAGCCACTTCAGTCCCCGATACTCGGACAACCACGGGGCTTTTGCCGGGCAGACGTTCTACCCATTGGCCCCGCACCAGTCCCATCGCGGCCAGTTTATCGGCCATTTTTGCATCAGTTTGGATTTCTTTGATTTGGGCAGATTGTCCGGTTCTTAATTGATATACGGAACGTGAGTTTTGTTTTTTCATAAAAGTTAGTTTTTCCTTACTTTTATATTTTATCATTCTAATCATTTTTCGGCAAGTCTTATCGGGCTTTTCATATACTTCCTGATTGATTTTTGATATAATCTAAAGGTAATTCAATACTTATATAAGGAGATGACTATGGCTTATAAAGTAAATCCGGAAGTTTGCATTAACTGTGGGGCTTGCGAATCTGCTTGCCCAGTGACGGCTATTTGCGAAAAGGACGTAAAACGCTGCATTGATTCTTCCAAATGCATTGAATGCGGTGCTTGCGCCGGCACCTGCCCGGTTAGCGCGATTTCCTTATAACGCACGATCGCATAGCGTATTCAAAGAGGCCTGCCTGGTTGGTTAAGGGAGGCCTTTTTTATGAAGTTCGGATAGTATGCGTAGCCAAAAAAAAGAGTTGGGGGATGTACCCAACTCTTTTGTCAGAACCGTTCGGGGGGTAAATCGAACCGTTCTGGGGGATAAAATTGACGTTCTACCTATTTATGATACATTGTCCTGTTTAAAAATGCAAGTTTTTTATTGAAAAAAAATATCTATTTTTGGATAATTATTTTATATTATTAAAATAGGGGTGTAAATTTCCCCGCGTATTGCTATAATATATCATAAGGGAGGCAGTATGAACATTACAAAACTACGTTTCACTTTTGTGTTGTCGTTAATGGCATTGCCGGTATTGGTCAACGGGGCACCCCAACAAACAACCGACTTTGTCGTTGCCGATGAAGCCACGTCCTCTCAGAGCGAGGTCCGCTCTGCTACGGACGTTATTGCAGAGCAAGTTACCCAAACCCCGGGAGATATTTACCGCGGTTCGGTGTTCGGGGTAGAAAAGAAGGCCTATCCCGGAGAAGTGTTAGGGAACCGTCCCAGAGCCACCAAAAAATTAGTGTATGATACTTCACTGATTTTGGCTGTTAAAAAAAGTGATGCCGACCGCGTGCGGACCTTGTTATTCGCCCACGTGGATCCGGATGAAAAAAATTACGCCGGCATTACCCCAATGACGATTGCCGGTGAAAAAGGCAATATGGATGTCATCCGCTTATTGGTAGAGCGTGGCAAGGCTGACTTGAATGCGCCGTCCAGTTACGGAGTGACTCCGTTAATTGCGGCTGCGGCAGCCGGTAAAGCCGAAGCGGTTGCTTATTTGCTTAAACACGGGGCGGATGCTTCAGCCAAGGACGATTTGGGTAAAACAGCCCTGTTGTATGCTTCCGGTCAAGACCAAGCCAAAATGGTGGCCAATCTGGCCGAAGCTAATCAACTGGTTGTAAACCTACCGGATAATACGGGCAATACGCCGTTGTTGTATTCTGCCCAAAAAGGATTTACGAATAATGTTAAAGCGTTGCTCGCTAACGGAGCCAAGCCCGATTATCGCAACCCGGCTTCGGGTTTAAGTGCTATGGCCACGGCATCGGCGGAAGGACACGTCTCCATTATTCGCTTGTTGGCTAAGAATAAGGCGGATGTGAATTTACCGGATTTAAGCGGTCGTACCCCGATATTCTACGCAGTGGAAAATAACCAGTTGCGTGCGCTACGCACGTTATTGATTTTAGGGGCTAATCCCAATGTGAAAGATCACAACGGGGTATCCGTATTGATGCGTGCAGCCGCTCAAGATCGCCAGGATTGTTTGGCGTTGCTCTTGCGTCAAAAGACGATTGATGTTAATGCGCAAGATAACCTAGGGCGCAGCGTAATGGCTTACAGTGCGTATGCGGAAGATATTGCTCCTGCCGAAAAATTAGTTGCTGCCCAAGCGGATATTAATTTAACAGATTACAAAGGTAATACGCCGCTGATGGACGCAATAAAAGCCAAGAATGACCGTGTGGCGGTGTACTTAATTCAACAAGGGGCCGATTTGTCCTTGCAGAATAAAGACGGAGAAACGGTATTTTCCTTGGCGGAGCAATACTTGCCGGATTCTTCTACCTCGCGGGTGTTAGCTGTCAAGCGGGATATTGAGATCCGGCCGGCGGTGGGTTATACCCAACGTCCCGAAACGGTGCAATTGGTGGCCGGGGAAGAAGCCCAGCAAGCGGCGCCGGCTACGACGGAAGAAAGTATTCCGGCCCAACCTGAGAATGTGACGGAAACGCCCATTCAACCCTTGGAAGAAAAACCGGCTACTAAGCCGTTGTTAGTACCTTCCGTCATTGCGGAAGAAGAAGCGCTATAAACCAAGGGCCTGCTGGATGGAATAAATAAAGGCTGTTTTCGGCTAAGTGTTTGGGAGAAGTAGTATTTGAAGATGTTATAGTGCCTTCGGAGTCCGGCCAATCGGCCGGACTCCGTTTTGTACGTCAATTCCCCTACGGCGGTAATGGCTAGTTTTAGAAAAAATCCCCGGAAAATTTTCCATGATACAACATAAAAGGATCGTCGGGGATGGGTTGAAATGCTTTTTCAAAAGAAAAGTCGGTTTTTACTGGTATCCGTGGGGAACAGCGGGAAGGGAACCTGAAACAGATGATAACAATGTCTGGGTGAAAACCGTTAAGATTTCATCGGTATGTTCGTCAAAACAATGGCGTATATAAGAGACCTGTTGGTCAGGGGCGGAAGGAAGTTGGTTGCAATACTGGTCAATAATTTTTTGTCCCACAGAACTAAAAAACGAACTCGCCCGGATAGAATATAACAATTCCGTAGGATTTTTTTTGTACAACAAGAGTGAAAATATTTCGTTTTGTAAACGTGTTTTCAGAGACTCGTCATTATGATCATGGGGGCCTAGTTTCCACGGTCTCATTTTAATCCGGTCATAATCAATAAGTGACGAAATTTCTTCCGCATATCCATTGAGTAAATCACGCATTTGTTGTTGGGTTCCATGATAATAAATGGGAAAGAACGTGCGCGTTCCATAAATAGGATCAACTGTCATTTTGACGGGTAACCCATAGCGTTGTTGAAATATGGCAGTGTATTTCTCTTGGCGGAAATCGGTCCATTCTTCTTCGGGGGGATAGGGCTTGCCCAACAAGGATAACAAGCGTATGGTTTGGTGTAAGCCGATGTTGATTTTTGTTGCAAAATCGCCTTTACTACAATAAATGGTTTGGTTACGGACGTAATTGGTTTCGGGTGTATCCCCGGTTTCTTCCAACAATACAATGCGAAATTCCTGTTCCGGACGATGGGCAATGCGATCCAAGGCATATTTCATCCCCAACCATGCCCCCAGTAAAGTTTCTTGCTTATCCGGTGGCAATTGTTCCCACTCTTTTCCTGCACCGGAGAGAAATTCTTGCGTTAGGCGGGGTTGGTTTGTTTTTTCCCATATCAGAAAATCCCGTACCCGTTGCCAAGATGGGGTACCAAAATCTTGTTTCCCGTAGTATTTATACAGGTATTGCTTGGTCTGACTGAAAAGGTGAAACGGCAACTGTGCAGCGGGCATATAAAGAGTAGAAACAGGTTGTCTGACCGTTTGGGTTCTGGCGGGGGTCCAGTCTACGGAAGGGAAAACCAGTCCGTTTGCCGGACTAACACACAAGATACTCAGTAAAACGCGCAAATTGATTTTTGCATACATAGTCGGTTCCCTGTATTCAAAATAACTTTATAACTTTCCCATATTATAATAATTTTTTTAGCTCAAGCAAGATGTTTTGTATGGAGAGGGAACAACACGCCCTTCACGTATTTCTAGGAATGAACTGTTCTTTAAGGGGGGGATTGGTTTATCCGAAAAACCCAAGAAATGCCTGCCTTTTTTTGTGTGATTTTGTACAATCAGGATAGTGTTTGATTTACGGGAGGGAAAAACATGAGCAGCCCGGTCAACGCAAACGGATTTACGCTTATTGAGTTACTAGTGGTGGTACTTATTATTGGAATATTGGCCTCTGTGGCACTTCCGCAATACCAAAAGGCCGTCACCAAGAGCCGCTATGCGGCTTTAAAGCCGGTCGTACATGGTATTGCCGAAGCAGTGAACGTATACTATTTAGCCAATAACACGTATCCCGACGGATTTGATGTATTAAGTGTAGAATCAGGGGGAGAACAACGTCCCGCCCGAACGTATCAAAGATATCCCTGGGGGCAGTGCATTATGGAACCAACTACTCAATATGTCTATTGTAAGAATGATTCTATTAATATGTCTTATATGGAAATGTGGGATGGAACCCGGGTGTGCGTGGCATATGGAAATGCCTTGGCCCATAAATTGTGTAAGCAGGAAACTTCTACCACTTCCCCTTGGAGAGGGGACAGTTGGTACCGCTATCCGTGAAATTATTTAAGTCTTTATTAAAAAGCCACCCGGTTTTCACCGGGTGGCTTTTCTCTGAAACGGATAAACCGTTGCGGTCTGTTATTTTACTCTGCCGGCAGAGCCGAAAACGTTTTCGTTCTTTTCGGCGTACATTTTGATCAATTCTTCGCGGGCCGGGCCCAAGTATTTGCGCGGGTCAAATTCGCTGGGTTTGGTCGCAAAGATTTTGCGGATGGTGGCGGTCATCACCAGGCGTCCGTCGCTATCCACATTGATTTTGCACACGGCCATTTTAGCGGCCTTGCGCAATTGTTCTTCCGGAATACCGGCTGTATTATCCAACTTGCCGCCGTATTCGTTAATTTGTTTGACGGCCCATTGCGGTACAGACGAAGATCCGTGTAGCACAATCGGAAAACCGGGCAGACGTTTGGAAACTTCTTCCAAAATATCAAAGCGTAATTCCGGTAGTTTTTCACCCGGTTTTACTTTAAACTTATACGCACCGTGGCTAGTACCGATGGAAATAGCCAGAGAATCTACACCGGTGCGTTTAACGAAATCTTCCACTTGGGCCGGGTCCGTATACGTGTGGTGTTCGGCGGACACTTCATCTTCAATCCCGGCCAACACGCCCAGTTCCCCTTCCACGGTCACGTGGTGTTGGTGGGCATAATCCACTACTTTTTTGGTCAGGGCGACGTTTTCTTCGTACGGCAAGCTAGATCCGTCAATCATCACGGAGGAAAAACCATTATCAATACAATCTTTGCACAACTCAAAACTATCCCCGTGATCCAAGTGCAGACAAAGCGGTACCGGTTTGCCAATTTCATTCATCATTTCCACAGCTCCGCGGGCCATCCAGCGCAGCAGCGTGGAATTGGCATACTGGCGGGCTCCTTTGGATACTTGCAAAATAACCGGGGAACCGGTTTGTACACAAGCGGTTACAATCGCTTGGAGTTGTTCCATATTGTTGAAGTTATAAGCCGGGATGGCATAGCCGCCGGCCATAGCATCTTTGAACATTTGGCGGGTATTTACGAGGCCAAGTTCTTTGTAAGAAACTGTCATGTCTTCCTCCTAAAATAAACTACTTTCCCCTTTATTCTACAATTTTTACACGGAAGGGGACAATTTTTTTTACGGTATAAACGGCCCTGGGAGGACAATTCATTTTTTGCTTGCAAAAAAAGATGTTTGTGAGTATAATGTAGATACTTAAATTGCCAAAAAAGGAGGATTTTCGGGTGAAAATGAATTTTGATACGTTGAAGGATTTAACTAATTTAGCCGGTGTTTCCGGTCGGGAAGCTCCGGTGCGTACTTATTTAACCAAACTCCTTACTCCCTATGCGGACGAAATCCGTACGGATGTACTTGGCAATCTAATCGTATACAAAAAAGGTTCCTCGGACAAAAATTTGCTGCTTTGTGCCCACATGGATGAGGTGGGACTTATGGTCCGTTATGTAGATGACCGCGGATTTTTATACTTTGTGACGGTCGGGGGTATTGACCCGCGTACGCTTCTGGCCCAACGGGTACGTGTACAAACTAAAAACGGACCGATTTTGGGTGTCATCGGCACTAAGCCGGCCCATATCACTACCGAGGCGGACCGTGCCAAAGCTGTTCCTTTGAGTGATCTCTATATTGATACCGGCCTTCCTGCCGGACAAGTGCATGAACAAGTGGAACCCGGCGATTCGGTAGTGTTAGACCGCAGTTACGAGGAATTCGGTGCAGGCCGTATTTGTGCCAAGGCGTTAGATGACCGGGCCGGCGTATTTGTGCTCGCGGAATTAGTGCGTACAATTAAAAATCCCTTCTACAATATATACGCCGTATTTACGGTACAAGAAGAGGTCGGTTTGCGGGGGGCAACAACGGCTGCTTTTGGTATAGAGGCAGATTTGGGATTTGCGTTGGATTCCACGGGAGCTGCGGATATTCCCGGCTGCTCGGCGCCGAATTACATTGTAAGTGTCGGCGGTGGAGTAGGAGTGTCTGTTATTGACGGACGTACGATTACACCCGATTGGTTGTTTGAAGGGCTAAAAGATATTTGCAAACAAGAGAAAATTAATTGGCAGGTACGTTGTGCCCCTCGTGGCGGAAATGATGCGGGGGTTATTCACTTGTCCAAAACGGGGATTCCGGCGTGTGCGCTGTCGTTGGCGGCACGGAATATCCATTCGTGTGTGGAAGTATCGGCTAAATCTGATATAGAGGCCATGTTCCAGCTAGTTTCGTATGTAGCCCAACACGGTATTTCCCATTAACAAGGAGTTAGTTTAATTATGCGACAAACGATGTTTGGTAATAAGCGCGCAGTTTATGTGGACGTGACGCATTTTGCCCGTCGGGCAAAGTATGGAATCGGTGCTACTGAAACTGCCGCCCTGGAAAAATTGGATGTCGTATATCGGACGTTAGTGGCCTTGCTTTATAATTATGTACCGACGTCGGGACATCCGGGGGGGAGTATTTCCAGCGGGCGTATCGTGGAGCATTTAATTTATGATACCCTGGCTTATGACCTTAAACACCCATTAGCGGATGAGGCCGATATCATTTCGTACGCTGCGGGACATAAGGCATTGGGTTTGTATGCTATGTGGGCATTACGTAACGAGTGTGCGCGCATAGCGGCACCGGATTTGCTTCCGGCTCAACAAGAGCAACAACTTCGTTTGGAAGATTTACTCGGCTTTCGCCGAAATGCAGCCCAAGATACACCGTTATTTAAAAAATTCGGTGTTAAGCCGTTAGGAGGCCACCCGGAACCGATTGTTCCGTTCGTCCGTACCTCTACGGGGGCCAGTGGCGTAGGAGATGGTTCTGCCGTGGGGTTGGCATTAGCGGCAGCAGATGCTTATGGGAAAAAGTGTCCTTTTGTTCACGTGATTGAGGGAGAAGGCGGCCTTACGGCCGGACGGGTCAGCGAAGCTCTTTCCGTTGCAGCTACGGCTCAGTTAAAGAATTTGATATTCCACCTTGATTGGAACGGGGCATCCATTGAAAGCGAACGTGTTACGTCGGATGGACCGCATCCAGGCGATTATGTACAATGGTCGCCGTGTGAATTTTTCCGCATGCATGATTTTAATGTGTTGTATGTGCCCGACGGACATAATTTTGCTCAAATTCACATTGCCCAACGGGTAGCGTCGGAATTTTCCAATGACCAACCTACCGCCATTATTTACCGTACGGTAAAAGGGTGGAAATACGGTATAGAGGGAAAGGCATCCCACGGGGCGGGGCATAAATTTGCTTCCGAAGGTTTTTACAAGGCATTGGCAGAATTTGAGAAAACTTTTAAGGTATCCTTCCCGCGTTTTGAAGGAGAAAAAACTCCGGAAATGTTGGAACGATACTTTTGGGACAGTCTGCAAGTTGTTCGCAAAGCGCTGGAGACGGAAAAAAATACTGCCAAATTTATGGCCCGTTTACTGACGACGCGGCAACGGGCCCTCCGTCAAGCCAAACGGACTTTGCGTAAAGGGCTTGGGAATAGCCAATCGATATATACCAAATTTTCGTCGGAAAAAGTGCCAGCGGAATTTACCTTTAAACCTGGTTCTACTTATACTACCCGCGGCGTGTTGGGAAATGTGTTGGGGTATTTAAATAAAAAGACGGGCGGTACGTTGTTAGTGGGTTCGGCCGATTTATATGGTTCAACCGGAGCTGCGGCTGTGGCAAAGGATTTTCCGGCAGGGAACTTTAATACGGTTACCAATCCGGATTCGCGCCGGATTGCCATCGGTGGAATTTGTGAAGATGGCATGGCGGCGGTATGCAGCGGGATTTCTTCCTTTGGCAAACACGTGGCGGTGAGTGCATCCTATGGAGCGTTCGTTGCTTTTGAACATG
>JAEEGL017282095.1_pt1 | contig 24006 bp, 18 predicted proteins | sample 9134231 | NCBI WGS metagenome assembly JAEEGL01 (sample SAMN16246548, study PRJNA631951) | gut metagenome | biome: gut microbiome; feature: rumen; material: fiber-attached | host: Bos | place: Iran: Karaj | collected 2018-10
ATTCCGCCAAAACGTTACGATTCAGTTTTTCTGGGGCTCTGCCCCAGACCCCGCCAAAGGGCAGTGCCCTTTGGAATCCTTTATATTATGCATTCTGCCATAAACAGACATTCTGCCAATGGCTTGCAAAGGACGAAATGGGGCCCCTACCCCATTCCGCCAAAACGTTACTTTTCAGGTGAGGTTGGAGAAGGGAAAGCAAGGTGTAATTTCGATCTAAATATTGTGATCATGCCTATACTTTACCTGTCTTGTTCATACACATATCTACTGGAGCTGCTCAACACATGAGTCAGAAAGACCTCGTAAAAGCGATACAAAGTTCGGACGAATCGATATTTAACCAGATCGTTTCGGATGGTAAGAATACGTCTCTCGAAGGCGAGAGTTTTAAGAATGCCCAAATCGGTGCGATGCGGATTCATACGATTAATCTGGCGAATACCGAATGGGAGGCATGTCTGTTTGATGGAACGACATTTGATGATGTCGATCTCGAAGGCGCATTCTTTAACGGTTGTACATTCCACGACTGCCATTTTATCCATATATCTAATTTTTCAGATACGGCGTTTGATGGCTGTGTATGGAAGAATTCCGAATTGAGTGATCCGCAGGGGAATGAGGATGGCAAAGTAGAATGCCTCGAGATTTCGAATTGCCAGTTCCGCGATTGTATTCTAAAAAATATACAATTTGCTGAAAGTACATTGCAGTCGCTGTCGTTTTCCGGCGGGAAAATAGAAAATATCAGCGGTGATGCCGAAGTAAAATCGGTTGCACTGCGAAATGTAGAAGTTGATAAATTCAATACATCCGAAATGACGTTGTCGAATTGTACAGCCAGCGGTTGTACAAATGTGCCCAAAGGCTTTGTATTGAGTGCGGGCAAGCGGTGCAGAGTATAGAATAATTATTTTATGTGTGGCGCATCTCATGGCTGTCGCCAATGCGAGCGCCGCAGGCGTCTATTGGCTGTCGCCAATACGCCGCCTTTTCGCGCGGCTATCCGGCTGCGCCGAATACGCCGGACGAACCATGAAACACATCATTTATGCAGTACTACTGAGTTTACTGTTTACAGCCTGTGCAACGACGAAACAAACGCAGTCACCACAGGTTTTTGATGTGACGCGCAGCCGCAGCTGGCTCATCGATCAGAGTGTTCAAAACATGAGCGATGGCGAAACCCCGCGAGTGGTGTTTATTCCCAAAGGCGCATACATCATTGCGCCAGCAGAGGAATATCAGGTTGGAACATGGGTTCGTTTGATTCCCGGGGCCGACTGGCCAGCCGATGAACCCGCACCAACGCTGTTGATCGGTCGTGTCGTCGAACGCACCCAGGCTCAGGCCAGGCTCGAAATCCTTGCGCTCAACCCTGGATTTCGTGATCCGCGTCTGATTTCGCAGGTCTATTCGGGTGATGTGTCGAAAACCATGCATGCGATTACCAAGCGGCTGGTATTTGGCGATGGTCCGGTTTCGGACGGCGCTGCGCAAATCCATGTCGCGCCCGGGCGCACGGATGGCATGGAAGGCAACGAAATCTATGCGGCCATTGATTTGAATCGCCGCGACAGCGGCCGTCTGGCTTCGCATATTTCGGCGCTCTTAACCGTGGGGGATATCGCATCGGATGGCACGGTGCTCAAGGTCGCGGATGGCGCGGTGAAATCATCGTCGGCTTTTGTGTTGCTCGATGCGCCCGTGGAACCGGATTTTGATGTGCAAATCGAAGTGCAGCTCAAGGGCGGACTGCGCAGCGATGTCGTTAAAGAAATCTCGAAACTGCTTGAATCCGGTCTGCCCGGTATGAACCATATCCGCGTTAAATCTGTGGATGCCGGTGCATCCCCAGATGCTTTGATGCAGGAATTGGGCGGAACTCAGACCGATATTTTATCGGTCGTGTTGATCGATGGTGCCAATGGTCCCGAAATGTTGTCGCAGTCCAAGCGAGTGATGGATTCACCGTGGCAGATGTGTATAGATGGCAGCGATAAGGAAATGCTGGCGCTTGCAGCAGTTCTGCACAGTCTCGACATGCTGGGGTTCCATGGCGTTTCGGCATATCTGGCTGAAAAAGCCTATGATGTGGCGACCGATTTGTCGAAACGCGCAGCGATTGCGCCGGCTCTGGCCAATGCCTATAACGCGCTCGAACGCGGCGACTGGGGGCTTGAGCTTGCCCTGGAACTGGCCGGATATGCTGATAAACTTAAGGGCAAAGACAAAACGCATTTGCTCACATCATCCGTCGCTGTGGCCGATATTTCGGGGCTTTCGGATGAATTCGCGTCGCAGTTTGATGTCGTTAAAAAGAATCTGAAAGATTTGAACATCCACTGGCAAAAGGTTTTGGCATTCGCCAGTCTGATGCATCACGACGACGAGGCTTTTGGCAATATCTATAAGCAATTGCAAAAAGCCGGTATCTGGCATGAAGCGGACGAGATGTTCGCCTGTATGATGCGGATTTCGGATCGGGATGATGCATGTGACAACGGCTATGACCATGCGCAGTCGAAGTTTGCAAGGCTGTGGTATCGTACCGAAATTCTGATTCACGAGAATGCCTCGGACGATTTGCTCGAACTGGCGGTATCGCTTGACGAAGTCGGGGCACCGTGGACTGCGCACAAGATTTGGGGGATGATTGCGCGATCGGGATTGAGCAACGAAGCGATGGATACAGCCTGGATGAACGCCGCTTCGTATGCGCGCAAATCGCAGCGATTGCGCCCGTTTTTGAATATGATGTCGGAATTGGCGCGGTTTTTGTCGCAGCATCCGCAAAAGCTCGATCAGACCGAATTCGTGCATGCGATTTCTGGCTGGCGCGCACTGGATTGGCGAACGCAGCTGGCGGCTTTATGTGTCTCGCGGGCGATGGGCGCGCCAGCCGGTGAAGCCCGTGATTTGCTCAATTATGCTGCAGAACTCTATATCTCGACCGGAGATGCAGAGAATGCGGCGATCGTCTTTAATCTGCTGTCGAAGAATTTTGAAGCTGAACCCGATAAGGCGGCGATGTATCGCTCGAAAGCCAAAGCATTTGCAAAGGGATCGTATCACCCGGCGGTCAGCGATATCTGGGAGGATACAAATCCATAGTGTTTTCCCTGTAATTTGATTTGTAAGTCATTTTGACGGCTTGCGCCGTGAGCTGCATTTTTGCGCGGCTGCGCGCCGCAGGCGGGTAGGGGGCGTTGTGACGTGAACGCCCCCTACCAACCCCCGCACGTCTGGGGGCGCTGCCCCCCGCCCCCCGGCTAATTTTCTATGTATTCTTGTTGCGTCGCTGAAACGCCTTCCATGGCGTTACATCGACGCCCCGCCGACATCGTGTCGTCGGGGAATATCATCGCTTATCATGACGGCCTGCGGCCGTATGTTTGATGATGGGGGAATTGCCTGTTTGAATGTGTGAACGACGACAACCCCCCAGAAAGGAAATATCAATGCATCTGAATGAACTGACGGATGAAGCGGCGGTTGCTGAGTGCAGGCGGCTGTTGTTTGTGATATCGGCGCGCAAGCGCGAGCTGGCGCAGTGGTTTGGCGATGAAGAGGCGCGCACCATTGCTTTCGAAGAGAACAGCGCATTTGCGATGGGCATGATCTCGATGTTTCGCTATGCCCGTGGCATGGATATCCCGCCGTTTGTGGTGCGCGATTTTATCGATGAATTGCTCAAGCTGATGTTTGGGGGGCTGGCGAGCGGCAGTTTTGCGCTTCCGCCGTTCAGAAGGATGACCGATAAGCCCTGGGCAATTGCATGGCGTGTAGCTGAATTGCGGCTTGCGGCTGATGGCGGCGAAGACATCGATATTCCGCAGCTTGCCCATTTGCTTGGCGCAAAACCAACAGAACTCGCCGCGCATATCCATGCGCATTTTCCAGACGCAGAATCGCTCGTTCCCCGCGAATTCCTCGCTGAAATCATCGAGGCATTAAGGCAGGGACAAGCAGATGAACAGTGTTTGCTGAGTCTGGGAGAGTAGGGGATTAATCCTCATCCCCATCGGCATCACCGGCATCATTGCTGCTGTTCGCGATGCCGTACTTTTTCATCAGCTTGCGGAAATACTTTCGGTCGATTTCGGATTCCCGCGATGCCTGCGAGATGTTGTAGTTGTTGCGTTCCAAAAGGGCGCGGATGTATTCACCCTCAAAACTGGCCAGCCACGCTTCTTTGGCTTCTTTAAAGGTTTTGTTGGTATAGTCGGCAGCCGGATGGATTTCGACCGATGATGATTCGGATTCGGCTTTGGGCTGTACGATTTCGGCAATTGGCGCTTCGGGCTGCGATTCCTGATTGCCAACACATCTGGCGATATGCTCGGGCAAATCACCCAGTTCAATGCAGTCGCCATCGGCCAGAGAACATGCGCGTTCCACGACATTCAACAGTTCGCGGACATTGCCGGGCCACATGTATTGCGTCATCGCACGCAGGGCTTCGCGCGAAATCGAACGCAGCTTGAGGTTGCCGTTCAAATCGCGGTTAAACGATGAATTTTTGAGGAAATGCTTGACCAGCAGCGGCAAATCATCGATGCGCTCGCGAAGCGGCGGCAAAAAGATGCGGACGACCGATAATCTGTAGAACAAATCCTCGCGGAACCGGTTGTTTCGTACTTCTTCTTCGAGTTTGCGGTTGGTTGCGGCGATTACACGAACATCGACGGGAATCGGTTTGGCGGCGCCCACGCGCCGAACCTCGCGCTGTTCCAGCACGCGCAGCAATTTGGGCTGAAGCTCGAGACTCAGTTCGCCCAATTCGTCCAGAAACATCGTGCCGCCCTGCGCGAGTTCAAATAATCCCTGACGCGTCATAATTGCGCCCGTAAATGAACCTTTTTCGTGACCGAATAACTCGCTCTCGATGAGTGATTCCGGGACTGCGCCGCAATCGAATACGACGAATGGTTTCTTGGCGCGCAAACTCATCTTGTGCAGCGTATGGGCGATCACTTCTTTACCGGTTCCCGTTTCGCCTTCGATCACGACCGTTGCATTGGTGGGCGCAATTTTTTCGAGAATGCCGTAGATTTCGCGCATTTTGACGTTACCGCCGACGATATCTCCGAATTTTTCTTCGGTCGAAGGCACGACGGCGACTTCTTCATCCAGCGGCTGAAAGATGAACTCGGCGCTTCCAAAGCGCAGCAAACATCCCGGCGACAAATAGGCTTCTTTGATGCGCACCTGATTGACCCATGTGCCATTTGTCGATTCGAGGTCTTTAATCACATACGAGTCGTCGGCTTGAATGATCTGCGCATGGTAGCGGCTTACCGAATCGTCTTTGACGACGAGGTTGTTGTCGTCGAGCGAACCAATGGTGATGAGCCCGTGTTCAAAGACCCATTCGCGTCGATTGGCCTTTTGCTGCGTCACAATGCGGCATTTGCGCAGATGGATGGTCGTCGGTTTGCCATCCATATATGAGATTTTTGTCGGTGAAATATAATCCTGAAACCGCGTTGCCATATCTCAAAGCCTCTCAAGAAACAGCGTTCATTCTGGTCAAATATTATCGCCGATATTCCATCGTGGGTCAAGCATTAGGTGGGGTATTTTGTCACCATGCAAAAAAAATCCCGGCAACTTCAGGCTGCCGGGATTGAATCAGCAAAACGCGGAAATACTAGTTCCCTGCGCAGCTTGCGTATTTGGTACACATATTGTCGGTATCCAAATCGCTGTATTTGATTGCAGGGAAATCGCACAAACGACCGTCTGCTTCAATGGTCTTAGGATATGTACAATAGATATTCGTTTCGTCGATCAATACATTCTTTTTATTATATCCGCTCCAGATACCGCGAACGGCTGTGGTTTTGTTGATTTCAACGCCATCTTGTTTGGTCTTGACCATCATGCTGCCGCTCCATGTGCCGCCTTCGATGACATCAACGAAATTGTCTGCATTGGTATCGACAAATAGGCCAGAACCACTGATTTCAATATCGCTGCTGGCTGTTTGCATTTCAGCAAATGCCGATGCAAAATTGAATATGCCTGTTAGGGTTTTGAATAAGCCATTGGCAATACTTTCTGCCGTACTCTGGCTTAACTGCCATTCACCAACGATGTAGTCAAATGAGATAGTATTGTGCAGCCAATTTGCCAAACCCTGGATGTTGATCCATTTTTTCAATGCATCTTCAAATGATGTTGCACCATCCGCGACTTTGGGTAGGAGGATATAGTTGATCACATACATGATGACTTTGCCATATTTCAGCTCAAGCTTGTGGCTTTCGATCGACAACTTATCGTAACCATTTTTGAGTGAGCCTTCCCATGTGCCTTCAAGGAATTTGACATTTGCTCCCATGCCAACCTGATCGGTAGAGAATGAATAGCGACCACAATTGGGATCGGTGGCTGAACAATTCATACGCCAATAAACGGCAGCACCTGTATAGGTATCATTTCCCTTTAATTCGACATCTCCTGTGATAAAGACATCGAAATTACCTGTAAATTCCATCAGACGCACGAGATTGCGGAACTGACATCCAAACAATCCGGCTTTACAAACGTATGCAGATTTGAGGAGCTGGTTGTTAAGCCAATCGAGTAACTTGCTTTTAAGACCAGTAACATCAAGGATCTTATCCACACCCCACCCAGCTATAGATGGCAACACGCTTTTTACAGCTTCAAGTACCACATTGTACGTCATTGCGGCGGGATTCTCGACGAAACTGTTGAATTGGGTGATAAAGTTGCCAACGGTTCCCAGCGCTCCAACGACATCGCCCAGATCGAAGTAACTGCGAACGTGATAGGTACTCACCGGATCAAGCGCAACCGTTTCGAGATCCAAGATGACTTCCAGAAGATTGTTTGCGGTGATATTCAATCCAGAATCCAGACAGGCGGCAGCGACCATGGCACCATTCTTAGAATATCCATAAGCAATAACGCTGTATCGCTGGTCGATATCGAGATTTTCGAATGTGGTGATGCGTTCGTCTGAACGAGGCAATAAGGGCTCGGCTTCAATACTATCTTTGACATCGATCATTGCACACTGCACTTCTTTACCGTCATACAATGCAATGCTGAAGTCCTGAACGGGGGCAGGTCCTCTGCTTCTTAGGGTTACCTTGAGAGATCCGGTCGGTTTTGGGAGAACGCTCACATTGAATTTAACCGGTCGGGCCGCTTTTGAGCTTTCGGCAACGACAACTGCATTACCGACTCCACCAAGAGATGTAATCGTCATGTTGGCAATTCCACCTTCGGCTGTCGACGAGGCTTTGGCTGCAATCGTCACATACTCATTGCCCGATTCGATCGACCATTTAATCGTATGGGCTGCGAGACCTTCGCCTGAATTCTCACCACTTGTCGCGATCAAAATGACCTGTGCGCGCACAAAACCTTCGTTCGGAATCTCCATATCCGTTGGCGATGCCGCCATCAGAATGGCGGTTTGATCCGGATCTGGGTCGGGATCGGGATCGGGATCCGGGTCGGGATCAGGCTGTGGCTGTGGACCAGGCTGTGGCTGTGGACCAGGCTGCGGGTCTGGATTGATCGGATAGCTTTGTACGGTGGTTCCTGAAATGGAATCATCCTCGCATGCAGCCAGCGTAAACGCTGTTAAAAATGTAATGAAGTATCTCAATATGTGGTTCAGTCTCATATACACCTCCTAAAAAAAGGCAGAGCACGGGAATAATACCAATTTTTTCGCAGTTTTTCAAGGTTGTGGCGCTGGGGATCTTTACTCCTCGTAACGACTCTGCCTTTGGGGACATGCAAGTCGAGTTATTCGTTATTCACTATTACGTATTCACCAGAAATCACGAGCAGTGTGTAATTGTAAAGACATATTCGGGGTAAAATCTAAAGAATTATCGTTATTGGATACCGTAAGCTGTGAATAGTGAATAGTGAATAGTGACCAGTTTATTGGCAAAAGGCTGCCCCTTTACTCCTCTTCCCAGACTTTCATATCGATCAGCCCCTCAGATTTCGCCGCGATCGTCGTGCAAACCGCTGTTCCCGTCACGTTCAGCACCGTCTGGATCATCGCATCGAGCGCATAAATACCCATGATGATGCTGATGGCATTCGCCGAAATCCCCATCATTGGCAGAATCATCGCGATGCAGATCAACAGCGATCCCGGAATCGCCGGCGCAGCAATCGAAAGGATGTAATTCATCACTGCCAGACTCACCAGCATCCCCGGATTGATCGATACCCCAAAGATCTGCGCCATAAACAGCGTGCTAATCATCAGCACAATGCAGCCGCCATTCTTGTTCAGAACCGTCCCAAACGGAATCGCAAATGAATACGCCTTTGGCGAAATACCCAGTTTCGTGCGGCAGATCTCCATATTAAACGGCATCACCGCATTACCCGAGCAAATCACGAACGCATTCAGCATCACAGGCGCATATTTCTTGTAAAATGTGATTGGCGACAGCCGCGTAAACGCCGGAATCATGCCGGCATAGACGATTAGCATAAACAGATAGCACGTCACCGTCGCCAGCATCCACTGGCCAACCGATATCAGCGACGACGTATCGGTCTTAATCACCATATTTGCCATGGCGCAAAAGATCGAAAGCGGCATGAACTTAATCACAATCTTGGTAATCTTCAAAAAAAGCTCGTTGAGCGTATCCAGCGAATGGTTCACCAGCGCTCCCGTCGCGCCCAGCCGCGTCACGCCTATGCCCGTCAGAATCGCCAAAAACATCACCTGCAGCATGTCCGATTTCAAAAACGGACTCACCATATCGGTCGGCACGATATTGATAATCATATTCTTAATCGAAATCGACGTCGCTGCTGCTGTTCCGGCGATTTCGTCTGCCGAATCCGACACCATATTGGCCAGCGTCGGATCCCCAATCGGATGGACAGAGTAGGCCAGAATCGCAACAATAATCGCGATAATCGACGTGAGCGCAAACGCCCCCATCATCTTGAGACTGAACTTGCCCATGCTGCGGATATCGCGGTTGCTCGCAAACGCCGCCGCAATCGAGAAAAACACAAGCGGTGCCGCCAGCATCTTGATGGCGTCCAAAAACATCGTGTAAATCGGCGTACAGATGTTATCCGCAAAAAACGCCGCCCACGACTCATCGAACGCACGAATCAGAAAACCGACAATCACGCCTCCCGCCAACGCGACCAAAGTGCGCCGCAGCGCGCGCTGTTTGCTCGTTTCGACCAGTATCGACGCGACATTCAGCCCCTTCTTGTTGTGAACCGAAACCTTGCGTCCATACGATTTGATGATGATGCTGCGGATAATCGATTCCTGCTCCGAGTCGACCTCCGACAGCTCCGGCATCGCAATGCCCGTCGGAATATCCTCGTCTTTCAGCGGCGTGCCGCGTCCCGAAATCCGAATCACACAGTCGCCAAACAGCTTGTGCACTTCGATCTTCAGCTGCGCTTCGGTCGACACCTCGATCAGTTTCGTCAGCAGCTGATTCAGCGCAAAATCCGCCTGGTCGATATCGTTCTGCCGTATCTTCCACAGCTCCAGAAGCAGCTTCACCTTCTCGCGCACGCGCCCGATTTCTTCCTGCTCCGTATTGATCTTCAGTACGTATCTCATGCAAATTCCTTAATGATTCCGACTTGCGCCGACGCACTCCGCCGCCTCCTCGCAAAGCGAGCCGCATATAGATCAATTACTTTTATTTTCAAGCCCTATCTGGATTATTTTGTTCGCCGCGCTATCACACGGTCACTCGCGCATGCGCGCGTCTGCCCGGTGATACGCACGGCTTTCGGCGCTATCGGCAACCGCCGATACGCGCCTTTGCGACCGGCTATGTGCTCGCCGGCAGTGCCGGACTGCGCGCATACACCGGTCGCACGATTATTTCGCTGGTTGCTTGTCGCCCGGGGCTTATTCTGCGCACTCAAATCCAGACAACATAATGCCCAGCGATGTACCGATATCCGGCTGATTCGCGTCGGGGCTCGCCGCCAGCCACAGATTCGCATTCACCGGATAGATATCTATCTCGTCGCTGCGATGGATTTCGCGGTATCCCGTTGCGGTGCGCTCTGCAAAATGCGCGGTATGCCTGGTCTTGAGCTCGATGATGCGATCTGAAAGACGCCGCGCCTCTGTGACCTTGATATCGGGAATACTGGAGACTGTATCGGGATGGATGCAGCCATTTTGTTCGACAATCGTTCGATCCGGTAGCACAAAATCGCCCGATAAAACCTCGCTAAGCGTATTGTCTTCGTTGAGTTTGTACAAAACCTGAACCCACGACGGCTTATCGGATTCGCGCCTGATTTCGCGGGTGAACAGCAAAATGCCTTCATTTGCAACAGACCCCGACAGCAGTTCGACTTCGTTGCTCACCGGTCCATCCAGCTGCGTGAGCGAAGATGATTCGAGGAGGAACAAGCCATGATAGGGCGGCCGATCACCCCGGGGACGCGTGCCGTTCACGATGAGTTTGCGGCTGTCGAGAAAAGCGCACCGTGAACCGGGATCCGGCACAAATCCTCGTGAAACCGCTTTCCACGAGTCTTTGGCGGTGCCGGTTTTGTCGAACGACTGGATGTCGAGCGTGTAGGACGCAGTTTGTGGATCACGGCGAATCAGGCCGATGCGGTAGCCGTCTGATGTCGTCTCGGCACAGCCAATCTGGGCAAATGGTGCAATCTCTGTGTCGGCTAATATCTGCAAATCCTTGTTCAGACGAACGGATCGGACGTCGCCGGATTCTGTTTCAAATATCACCAGAATCTGGTTGTCGTTCAATTCAAGTGACTGCAACGATGACAAAACAAATGGCTGCTGAAAGATGGTTTTGGGCGGCTGCAGTTTGCAAACAGCTTTTGGGGCTTGCGCAGATGGTACCTGGGGTTGCCCCGAAGGCGCGGAGACTGCGGGCTGCGGTGTTGTTTGCTGCGATTCTGCAGCCCGGGGCGCTGTAACTGTTTCGATGTCTTTTGGGGCTGTGCTGCAGGCGAATAAACAGAACGCACAAAAAACTGGAATGAGCGAATATCGCATTTTCTTAGTTACCCAAACGATTTGCCAGCCCCTGCGGAACTGTTGCGCGATAACCGGGGCGATGGCGATTGAACGCCTGCGGCGTTCATATCTGAGGTCTGAATGGTTACAAAAAAAGCGAGGGTTAAATCCTCGCTTTTTAAGAAAGTCTGATGAAATTATCTCGACATGTAAACCGAAGTCGGGAGGAAGATGCTGACGCCGACAGTACCGACGACGAAATCTTTGAATCTGGCGCGATCATCCGCAGGACCGCGGGAGAAATCGGCATATTTGGTGAGATAATTTTTGATGTCGAGGTTGAGGGCGACGAAGTTGTTGAAGAAGAAGCGAACGCCAACACCGATGACGCCAGCGAATTTGGCACCTTCGAGGTTATTGTTTTTGGCGTCGTTGCAATCTGCGCCGCCGGATCCGCATACAGAATCCATGATGATGGCACCGAAACCGGCCGACACATGCAAATCGTAATTGAGGATCCACTTAAAGAGGGAGAACTTACCGATGGCCGGCATATAGTAGAGGGAGACGTCGAAATTCATGGTCGGCTGCGCGATCGTGAGTGTCGACTGAACGCCGTCATCGTACTCGTCTTTTTTAACGGCATCAAGTTCATCGCCATCGATGAATATGGGGTTATAGGAGAAAGATGCCCCGATACCGAGATCGTTACGGAAGTAATAGGCCAGGGTGATACCGAAGCCGATTGACTGCTGGAACGTCTCGTTTACACCGAACTGAGCCAGCGGCTGAAGTTCGAATCTTCCCGAGTGGAACAACATCTGATGGCGCACCGGATCACCTTTTTCGAGGCTTGATACGCCTTCTTCGTCGTCAGCGAAGGAAGTCTGAGGTAAACCGATTGCAAACAATATGATCAACGCCAGAAGGCTCATCCACCGCTTCATGCGTAATCCCATCCTTATCTATTCAGGCCGGAAATGAAGTTTCCGCTTACCTGTTGTTCAAACACCAAAGACAAAAACCTAACGACGACCTGAGTTTACCATTCGGACTTATAAGTCCACGAAGGCGGCAGCCAGAAGCCTACGCCGACACCGGCCTGCCAGTGTGTGAACACACCTTTGTAGGCTTCGATATCTTCGTAATAAATCCAGCCTTTCACACCGACATTAATGCTCAGCCATTTCAGCACATACCAGCGATGATCGACGGAGATCAGGCCGGCACCCACGAAATCGTTGGCACGGGTAATCACGGCGCCACCGCCGATACCGAGCGACAGATCCCAGTGAATGATGGATGTCCCGAACAGCGAGAATTTTCCATAAATGGGGACGAAACCGACGATACCGCCAAGATAGCCATCCACGATTGAGGTCGTGGGAACGGCATCGGTTGCATCGACGACGTCATTATATGTTTCGGAAAGACCATTGACATCGCGATCGGTCATGCGCCAATCCTGCCAGCCGCCGTATACGCCAACGTACAACCACTCAAGAATGTGGTAATTGATCTGGCCTGCCACGCCAACCTGGAACAGCAACGAATCGTTGATGCCGCCATAAAACATCGGCGCGAGTTCCACACGATTGCGGCGCATAAACGGCTTGCGCTGAAGCACCACGATCTTATCGTTGAACTCTTTCTTTTTCTTTTGGCTTCGGACGACGATACGGCTCTGCGCATCATCCGCGCCTGACGAATTCTCACTCGCCGAGGTGTCGGAGGATGCACCGTCTATGACTCTGGGCGCATACGTTACGTCTGATGACGACGAATCTTCCTGGCCCATCGCTAAACCAGGAAGTACCATCATTACCAATGCCAATATCATTACATTGAGGACACGGCGCATTAATAAGCTCCTCATCGTACCATCTTGCAATGGTCCAAGTTTGATTAACAGCTGCTCGCTTAACCTTGCATCCATATTCGGTTCCTGCGGGCGATCCACAGGCTTAAACCGTCTATATCACAAATCGATATCTTTGTGCAACATGCCAGAACAAAAAACACCCGCTTAATTTGTTCTGCTATTCCTCAAGGAATAGCGCCTCCAGAAATTCATCTGCATTGAACGGGCGTAAATCATCGACGGTTTCGCCTATTCCGACAAAATGCACAGGCTTTTTGAGCTCTTCACAGATGCCGATGATCACACCGCCTTTCGCTGTGCCATCCAGCTTCGTCAAAATGATGCCGGAACACGGAATCGCTTCACCAAATTCCTTGGCCTGCATCAGCGCATTCTGACCGTTGGTGGCGTCCAGCACCAGCAAAACCTGATGCGGTGCGCCCGGCAGCGCTTTGCCCGAGACTCGGTCGATCTTTTTGAGCTCTTCGATGAGGTCTTTTTTGTTGTGCAGACGTCCGGCTGTATCGGCCAGTGCAACATCAAACCCATGTTCCACCGCATATTTGATGCCGTCGAATATGGTGCCCGATGGATCGGCGCCCTGATTCTTGCGGTAGATTTCACAGCCGCTGCGCTGGGCCCACTCTTCGAGCTGTTCGATCGCTGCGGCTCTGAATGTATCGCCGGCAATCAGCAATACCTTCTTGCCTTCGTTCGTCAGTTTCGCGGCGAGTTTTCCAAGTGTCGTCGTCTTGCCGGCGCCGTTTACGCCAAGCGTCAGAATGATTTGCGGACGCTCCGGACCAAGTTCAAAAGGCTTTTCACAAGTCTTGAGAATGGCTCGGATTTCGTCTTTCAGCAGTGCCATGGCGGCTTTGCCATCACCTTTATCGCGCAGATTTTCGGTGACGCGTTCGAGCAATCGCTCGCTCGTCTGTACGCCGATATCCGCTGTGAACAGGATTTCTTCAAGCTCGTCTTCGACCGACTGCTTCATCTGGCCTTTGAAAATTCTGCCGATTTGGGCCAAGAATCCCTGAGAACGCGTCGTCTCAAGGCCTTCTGAAAGCGATCGTTTTACCGCAGCTTGTTTATCTGTTTTGGGCTCTGCTGCTTTGGGCGATTCCTGTGCGGCTTCGGCTGCTTTATGATCTGCTTCTTTGGCCGCTTTATCGCTTTCTTTCTTTTTATGCTTGGCCGATTTGTCTTTCTTCTTGCCGGTTTCTGCAGGAGCGGCTTCTTTGACCTCGGCTTTGGGCGCTTCGGAAACTACCGAAACAGGTTTGGTTTCGGCAGTTTCTTCAATTTTTTCACTTACTGGGCTGTTTTTTTTTCCGCCTTTTCGGCCAGTTTCTGGTTGATCTCATCGAGCGGTGAAAGGGCTTTGCCGGAATCATCCGATTCAGATTCGGATGCTGCCGCAGCTGCCGTGAGCTCGTTCAGAGGAATCAGCGCCGATCCAAGCGTCGGGAAGACCGGACCTTCGGTTTTGATTTCCTGGCCAATTACATCGTCGAAATTGAGATCGCTGAATCCACTGGATTTCTCGCTGTTTCCAAACAGAGAGGCCAGCACATCACCCACATCGGCATCCGATTTCGTGATGATATCATCGATCGGGGCCGTCATCTTTTCGAGTTCGGCTTCGGCATCGGCTTTGGCTTCGGCCTCGGCTCTTGCTGCTTTTTCCAGGGCTTCGGCTGCATCGGCATCCAGCTCACCTGCCTCTTTTTCCTCGCGTTCCTGAATCGCTTTCTCGGTCTGCGTGGCGGCACGGCGCTCTTTGCGCAGTTCGCGCATCTCGTCTTTCGATTTGCTGTCGGAAACCGTGGCGCGCTTCGATTCTTTAATTTCGGCCAGCGATTTCTCTTTATCATCGCCGTCTGTCAGCGCTTTGGTATCGTCGCCTTTCAGCGCTTTGTCGTTCTCTGCGCCGATCTTTGAATGCTTCGACGGAATCAGCAGAACAACGGCTACGACGACAAAAACGACGACAATCCCGATGATCAGGATCCAGTTTGGGCCGCCTGCGGCTTGAGCTAATAGATTAATTAAAGACATGAATTTTCTCTCCTCATCAGGTCCAAAAAAAATTCGTCATTCTTCTACACCATTCATACACAAACTGGCAAGTTTGCAATTTAAATCAATGCCCGTATGGCTTCGGCAATCACGGGCGCAATCGACAGCACCGTGACTTTGTCGAGTTTTTTGGCCTCGCCGAGCGGAATCGAATCCGTCACGATGAGCCGTTCGATTGGGGCTTTCGACAGTCGCGCACATGCAGAACCCGAAAAAACCGGATGCGTGCACAAGGCCCAGACCCGGCTTGCACCATGTGACATCAGGAATTCCGCTGACTGGCAGATCGTTGAGCCCGACGCAATTTCATCGTCGATCAGAATCGCTGTTTTTCCCTGCACATCACCAACAATGCCGTGGGTGTGCGGCGTTTCGGTATCGTCATACCGGCGCTTGTCGATGATGGCCATCGGCAGATTCAGCATGTCGGTAAAAGGCACCAAATCTTTCACTTCGCCGGCATCGGGGCTCACCAGAACGCCATCGCCAATATCAAGCGTGCGCAGGTAATCGACCAGAACATTGCGCGCACTCAGCACATGCGCCGGTATTTTGAAAAATCCCTGGGCCTGCGGCGAATGCAGATCGAGCAGCAGCGCTGATGTCGCACCTGCGGTTTCAACCAGATTCGCTACAAGTCTTGCCGCAATCGCAACGCCCTGCTTGTCCTGTTTGTCGGATCGGATATAGGGAAAATAGGGCATCACGGCACAAATCGAACGCGCACCATAGGCCCGGAGCGTGTCACACATGATGAACAGCTCCATCATGTTGGTGTGAAGCGGTTCTGCTGCCGTCTGAATGACAAATGTGTCGCAGTTGCGCACGTCCTCTTCGATGCGCACCATCAGATTCTCATTTGAAAACTGGATGGTGGATGATTTCGATGGGGCAATGCCGAGCTCACGGCAAATGGCTGCCGATAAATCCGGATGCGATGAACCACTGAATATTTTTGGCAGTTTCATGGAAATATCTGTGCCTTGTGTCTGGGTTAAAGGGAAATGTGTGACCTGGACGGGCGTTATACCGATGCCCGTGAGCAGCGTCTTTATCCTACTCTGATCCAAATGTCAGACTTTTTTGTGGTCAATGATTGAGATACATGCACAAAGCCCAGTAATTGCAACAGTTTAAACAAATGCATGGGCTTGGCATAACACTTTCTATTAAAGTATTTCGTGAATGACCGGTGCGCGATTGGTGATGCGCACAAAGGGGGTTAAAATGCAAAAAATCGAAATTCAGGTCTTTTTGCTCGTGCTTTTGATTTTTAGTATGGGTTGGATTCTACCGAATATCATGGGATAACGATAATGAAGGCGGCTATTTGGCCGCCTTTTTTGTGGTTGCTTGAGATCATGAGGATCTCTTCGGTTTGCTGCGTTTAGATGGTTTTATGCCGGGCGCGCCGCAGGCGCACACATGCAGGCGTTGGCGCAGGGGCGCAGCCGCAAGCCAACGCGCGCGGACGTATCGGTCGCAGACCGATAGGACGCGCAGCCCGAAAAAAAATAAAAAAAATGCGGCGTTTCACCGGGGGAAGTAAAACGCCGCTGGGGCTGCGGTAATCAATGACTGACTACCGCAGGGGGGTATTCATTATATAACACGCGCCAAATGGTATCGTCAACCATTTTTGTTGTCGCCGGAAACTGGCTCGGTTGCTTGATTTGCTGCTCTTTTTCCGCGGATGATCAGGACGATGCCGAGCGCGATGAGGGGCAGGCTTATCCATTGCGAAGTCGACAGCCAGATGCCGCCGCGCGCGTCGTCACGGAAGAATTCGATGGCGAAACGCAGTATTCCGTACAGAATCAGCAGCAGGGCCAGGCTCTGACCCGCATATCTCGTGCGTTTGCGGTATATCCACAGAAATGCAAATATGGCGAGCGCCCCGAAAAGCTCATAGAGCTGGGTGGGGTGGACGGGCAGTGAGAGCGATTCGCCAAGCGCTTGTGTTTGCTGCGCCAGTTCGTTCGGGAACAGCTCGCGATGATGGCGCCAGGCATCCGAATATTTGGGAAACCGGATGGCCCACGGCACGTCGCTCACTTTGCCGAAACAGCAGCCCGCGAGAAAACAGCCGAGCCGGCCAAACGCAAGACCGAGCGCGATCATCGGCGCAGCCATGTCGGCGAGCTTGATGAACGACCAGTGCCACCTGCGGCTGAGATACCATGCCGATAAGACCGCCAGAATAAAGCCGCCGTAATAGGTGAGGCCGCCGGCCCAGAACATCAGCGGACGCAGGCATGAACGCTCGGGTTCACAGCCGCCGTCGATGCATTGCGCGCCAATATCGTAGCCCTGATTCTGTGCGGCCAGACACTGCGACGAATCTGTGCACGCCTCACCGCCAGGCAGCGGCTGCGCCAGATGATGCGGATCTACGCACAGATACACATAATCCATCAGATAGCCGTCGAACAAAACATGCGCGATGCGCGCCCCAAGCAGGCTCGCGATCACCAGCACAAAACACAAATCGATGATTTTGGTCTGGTTCCAGCCCAGCCGCCCGGCTTCACGGTGAAACAGCGTAAAACATACGATAAATCCCAGCATCACCATCGTGAAATACGATGGCAATGCCCATATGCCTTCACCTATCAATACTGGATACATCGCATTCCCCGGTCGTTTGTGATTATCGCATTTCCATATATGGATAGAGACGTTCCTCGGAACGTCTCTACGGTTGCGCCCCGTCGGGGCGCTGGTGGTTGCGCTCCTGCGGAGCGCGTCTGATCCGTGGGTTACGCTGCGCTCACCCACGGTTACGCATATAGCGCCCCGTCGGGGCGCTGGTGGTTGCGCTCCTGCGGAGCGCGTCTGATCATGCATCATCCTGAGATTTCGGGTCATCCTGAGATTTCGGGTCATCCTGAGATTTCGGGTCATCCTGAGATTTCGCATTATCCTCAGATTTGGCGTCGGATTCCTTATCATCGTCCTTGTCTTTGCGGTGGATGAGCAGATCGATGATGAGCAGCGCCACACCGCATGTTACGAAGATATCGGCGATATTAAATGTCGGCCAGTAGTGCTCCCCGACATGCCACGAAATGAAGTCGATGACATAGCTCAGCCGGAACCGGTCGATGATGTTTCCGACCGCGCCGCCAAGGATACATGCCAGAATGATGATGAGTCCTTTTTGGGTTTTCCACTTGCTGGCGATGATAAAGCCGAACATGAGGATAACGGCCAGAATCCCGGTAATTCCAAAGAAAATGCTTCGGAAACGCGGCGACTGGTCGGCCAGAAAACTCCACGCAGCGCCTGGATTTCGTGCATACTGATAGTCGTAATACCCTTCGATTACGGTCTTCGACATATAATTGAACGAAATCACATCGCCCGGTTTGACTTCGTGTGTTGCGAACAATTTCTCGCCATTGCGGCTGGCGCTGGCGATGAAACGTTTCTGGTTGGCTTCGGGTTCGCTGGCGTAGGTAGTCTCGACAAATTGCAGGAACGTCGAAGGCTGTGCTGTCTGCGGCACTTCGACATCCACCGTATGCTCATACCGCGGGGAAGCCAGATTCTCTTCGGCCCACATCTTCGTCCATTGGTCGAGGAAAACCGCGATAAAAACAACGAATGCAACAGCCATCAGTTTGATGATTGTATTCGGCTGGGCCTGTTTAACTTTTTCAGACATCGGTATGCTCCGTATCTATTTGTGATCAGCGCGAAACTGCGTTGGTTGATTGAAGTCGAAAGGCTTTGGCAAAACGAAATCGTCCATGCGGATATAGCGCGGTTCGAGGGCTTCGAGGGCGATTTCGGGCATCTCGCCGGGATAACGCTCAAGGATGATGCGGGCCAGCGTTGCTGCGCGCGGATTCATCGGTCTGCAAACGAGATTATCACACAAAGCCATCAGTTTGGCCGTATAATTCGGAAACGCCGTTCCGACGCAGTTCAGCTTTTGTCCCGGAAACATCTGTGCGACATAAGCCGCGAAATCGGCAGGTTTCATCAGCAGCTCGTCGGAAATCGCCGCAAATTCGCCATCTTTGGGCCCCCAGAATGACACATACAGCTCGCCACGCCGCGCGTCGATACAGCTCGCCAGAATCTCGTGCGAAGGCAGCGCATCGCGTGCAATTGCCTCAAGCGACGACGCCGCATACAGCGGTTTATCGAGCGTGAGCGCCATCGATTTGAGCATCGCCATCGACACCCGCAGTCCCGTAAACGCGCCTGGCCCGCGCGACACAACAAAACGCGCGATATCTTCGATGCGCAGCTCGCACTGTTTCAGCGCCGCATCGACCAGCGACAGCAGCCCCGGCCCCTCTTTCGTCACCGACTGAATCGACGCTTCGAACAGAACCGCCTTTCCCTTCACAATCGCCAGCGACTGCACCGGCGTCGCCGTATCTATCGCCAGCACCAAATCGTCCGGCGTTAATGTCGTGCCCATATCACCTGCTTTTGAACGAATTCACAACACCATAACGTCCTGCAGACGTTTTTCGAAACGTCTCTACTACATGGTTTTGTGCATATTTTTAATATGTTTTTACATGTTTTTTGCCCGGTCTATTTCATACGACCGGGCTGGCTCGCTATTTCATACGCTCGCCAAAACGCTGCGCGGCGCGCCAACCAACGGTTCTACGAGAAGAACAGATTCCACATTCGCTCCAGGTCGTTTTTAAAGGCGAGCAGCAATATCAGCGCCACCATGGCAAGACCGATGTATGCGATGATCTGGCGCGTGCGCATGGTGAGCGGCCCGCGTTTAATCGCTTCGACCAGCAAAATGGCCAGCTTCCCGCCGTCAAACAGCGGAATCGGCAGCAAATTGAGAATGCCCAGATTGATGGAGATGATGGCCATCATGCGCATGAATGCATCGAGCCCATCCTGACCGGCTTTTGATGCCATATGCCCAATCATAATCGGGCCGCCCAGCGATTTGGTCGACACGCGCCCCTGGAACATGCGGATCACATAGACGACGAGCAAAGATGAGGCTTTCACCGTGGTGGTGAACGAAACCCGGGCCGCAAATGCAAACCGGTCGCTCATGGGTTTCACCACCGGATCCGGCGGAACAACCGGCGATTTGTGGTAGAATCCCGCGTAAATCACAGGCATTTCTTCCTGGAACTCGCCAATAATCGTGAGCTTTTCGAGCTGCAGCGTCGTGCTGAAAATATCATCTCCGCGCTGCACCGTGAGCTGATGCGGTGTTTCCCACGTCTGCGCCAGTTTGTCCTGGAACGAGCGGAACAGGTTCACCGATTGACCGTCCATCTCGAGAATGCGGTCGCCGGCTTTGAGCCCGGCTTTGGCTGCCGGAGAATCCGGGTCGACTTCCGACAGATACATGTTGGCACTGGCAATGCCAAGCGTTTCGGGACTCGTAATCTTCTTGGGTATCTCAACTGTGACGGGCTCGAGAACGTTGACCGTGCCGTAGTTCAAATCGAGCTTCTTTGGGCGGAGTGCGGTGATCTTCAGGGTTTCTGCGGTGTTGTGCTTTAACGCCGATTCGAGTTCGACATAGGAGCGTATGGCCTGCCCGTTCACCGCTGTGATTTCGTCGAAAGTCTGCAGTCCAGCCATTGCTGCCGGGCTGTACAATGACGTCAGACCAATCACTGGTGCAGCCAGATCCGGCGTAATCCCTACGCGTCCGACGGTTTGCGTCATCACATCCATCACATCGCGCAGCGTCGTCGATTGCGGTGTGATATCGATATCGAGCGACTGTCCGTCGCGGTTTACCGTAAATCTGAGCTTTGTATCGGGGTTGTCGGCGATGACATCGTGCAGCGTCGTCCAGTATTTGACTTCATCGCCGTCGATATGGGTGACGACATCGCCGGGCACCAGTTTGCCTATGGCCGGAGAATTGTCGAGCACCTGGCCGATGGTTGGCGGAAGATCGGTCGGAACGGTTGCCAGATACACAAAAAACAGAATCGGAATTGGCAGCAGCAGGTTGAACAGCGGCCCTGCCAGATTGATAATCGCTTTCTGCCATATCGGTTTGTTGTTGTATGCCCGCGGAAAATCGGGACTTGTGGTGTCGGTGACTTCTTCAAATTCGGTGCCGTACATCTGTACATAGCCGCCGAGCGGCAGCAGACGGATGTCCCAGCTCGTTTCGCCCTTTTTAAAGCCGCCAAGCCGCGGTCCAAAGCCGATCGAAAACGACAGCACTTTCACATCAAAGATGCGCGCGGCAATGTAGTGCCCGAATTCATGCACGAAGACGAGCACCCCAATGAGTATGATGATGTATAAAACAGCCATATTTTAAATATTCGTAAACATCGCAAACAGATAGATCCAGGGGGCAGAGAAGATGAGCGCATCGACGCGATCGAGCACACCGCCGTGTCCGGGAATCACATTGCCCGAATCCTTCACGCCATAGCTGCGTTTGATAAGCGATTCCGACAAATCGCCCATCTGCGCAAGGAAATTGGCAACAGCGACGAGCAGAATCACCTGCGCAATGCTCAGATGCGGGAATGCAAGGAATCTGGCGATAAATCCGGCGATGAGCGCCGAAACAAAACCACCCACGGCACCTTCGATCGATTTCTTGGGGCTGAGAATCGGTGCCATCTTGTGTTTGCCCAAAGCTCTGCCTGTGAAATAGGCGCCGGTATCCGAACCAAAAGTCATTGCGATAAGCGTAAACAGCCATGCATTGGCGCTGTCAAACAGATCGCGCTTAATCAAAGCCAGAAACAGAACGGTCACGCCGACGTATGCAGCACAAGCCAATGTGCCGTTGATCACATGGGTCGCCCGGCTGATATCCCTGGGTCTGAAACAGTTAAACAAAAAAGCGCCCCAGACCGTAATCATCACAGAACCGCCGACGATGAGCCAGCTGTTGTCGGAATACAGCGGCGCGTTTTCTCCGGCAAACAAATAAGCGACGACCATCGGAATGGTGGCGAGCAAAACGCTCACCGCGCGTGTCGCTGCAGATTCTTTGCCATTGGTAATCTTCATGAATTCCCAGCCGCCCAGAATCACGACCAGAATCGAAAAAGCAAACCAGCACCAGTGGTTGCCGAACAGAATCAGGGCGAGCAGTAACGGCAGCAAGACAACGGCCGACATTACCCGCAGCATCAGGTTGGAGTGTTTGGGTTTTGCGGCGGCTTCGGGCTTTGCAGCATCATTTGCCTGCGGTTCGGCTGCGCCGTTCTGAGACGATGATGCAGCTGCCTGTTCATTTGGGGTTTGCTGCTGATCCTGTGATACAATCTGTTGTTCTTCTGCCATATTTGATATCCTTAAATGGTTTTGTGGTATGAAAACATACACCAGCAGTGTATCTCTATCATATAATTGGCGTGATAATCAATTGGATGGCATGAATGGTTTTGGCGTATCGGCGCAGCCGATAGCCAAAACGGGCGTTCGTATTGCCGCAGGCAATAGAACGCCGCCAATGGGAACAAAATGCGTTAATCCTCGCTGTCTTCGAAGTGATCGCGCACCCATTCGACGTATTTTTCGATGCTGTCGGATTCGGAGAGTTTCTGGTCGAGAATGGCTTCGCGGCAGTGTGCGATGCACAGACCGAGCGTTTTGCCGCGCACGCCGAGTGTCTCGGTGAGTTGTTGCGAAAGTCCAGGTATCATGCGGACTTCGGCGGATTTTGGGTCGGCGAAATAGGGGTCAAGGGCGCTGCGCCAGCGACTGAGGCGTTCGCTTTCGGCGGCGCGGACGGCGTCGGGCAGCGTCGTGAGGCAATTCTGAATGGCATCAAACCAGTCGCTGATGTCGGCGCCGAGGGAAATTGCGAGTTCGCGGGCAGAGCGATACTGCGGCTCACCTGCGGGCAGCGGCAGCAGACATTTTAGCGTTGCATCTGTGCGAGCGTTGGAGAATTTGAGGCGCGTCATGAGCTCGCTTGCGACCATCGCGGTGATGGTGTGGGCCCATGTGCCGTTTGTGGTCGAGGCGTATCCGACAAGCGAAAACAGCGCAATCCAGCGCAGATCGGGGCTTGCGGCTTCGATGCGGCGGACGGTTTGTTCCCAGAGTGTGTCGGCGCACGATTTGGCCTGGCTGCCCGACAGCGATGTCGGCTGAATGTGGCTTTGCATCAGCAGGGCGAACTCGGAAAAGAGCATTTGGAACAGGCCGATTTCGCAGAGCCAGTCGAGGCCCGCGCGAGGGCTGGCGGCGCGCAGCATGCCGTCGATTTCGGCAAACCAGCGCTCGCGGCTCACCGTGAGTACGCTTCCGGCCATATCGCGGGCAGCATGCGTCGTTTCGTCGCACACTTTAAACCCAAGACGGGCTTTGAATCTGGCCAGGCGCAATATGCGCAGCGGATCGTCGCCAAAGATTTCGAGCGTTTTTTCGTAGCTGCTGCGGGGGACGCGCAATAATCCGGCTTTGAGATCGCCCAAACCGTCGAACGGATCGATGATGTCGCCGTTCTGGCTGGCGGCCATCGCGTTTATCGTCAGATCGCGGCGCTCCAGGTCGAGCGCAAGCGATTTGCCGTAACAGACGATCGGATGACGGGAGCCGCGCGTGTACGATTCTTTCACGCGAAAGGTCGTGATTTCGTAGGTTTTGTGCGCGATTATCGTTGCAATTGTGCCAAAAAGCTCGCCGACCGGGATCACCTTGTAGCCATGGGATGCCAGCACCTGGCGCGTTTCGTCGGGCAGCGCATCGGTCGTAAAATCGATGTCTTTGGGCGTTTTGCCCAAAGCCCAGTCGCGCACACAGCCGCCTACGGCATATAGCTCAAACCCCGCCTCGTGAAAGGCATCAAACAGGGGATCGAATGGCGAAAGGGATTCACGGATGATGGATTGGGGCTCTGCCCCAAACCCCACCAAAGGGCATTGCCCTTTGGAATCCGCATTGTTTTTAGGTTCTTCCATGGCTTTAAATACTGCTTAATGCCTAAAAAGGTCGAAATGGGGCCCCACCCCATTTCGGTGTTTCCTTAATGGCACAGTGGGTTAAGCATGGGAAAAGTTTATGATTTCTCTGGCGTTTCGGGTTCTGGATCGCGGATGCCGAGGCGTTTTTTGGCTAAAAACCGGCA
>JAEEGL011663384.1_pt1 | contig 24004 bp, 16 predicted proteins | sample 9134231 | NCBI WGS metagenome assembly JAEEGL01 (sample SAMN16246548, study PRJNA631951) | gut metagenome | biome: gut microbiome; feature: rumen; material: fiber-attached | host: Bos | place: Iran: Karaj | collected 2018-10
ATCAAGGCCACCAAACCACTTGTAGCCCTTAGCAGCGGGATCTGTTGCATTAGGATCTGGAGTGATAATCTTGAACTCAGTGCTGTCGGCAAGGAATGCGCCCTTAGTCTCATATACGCCTTCCTCTGTCTCAGCGAACACTAAGCGTCCGCCATCCTCAGCAACATCCCAGTCGTTGAAGCCACCAACCAAATACAACTCGCTGTGCTCAGCTGGCTCATCTTCAACCTTGCCTTGAACAATTCTAAACTCCTTAACTACTGCTGGAGCCTCAAATGATGGATAGCTGATCAAGATCTTAGCCTCTCGACCTTCAACGCCTTCGGGCAATGCATCAACTGTAAAGGTAACATTGGTTGAGTCATTGTATAGGTCATCTTCACCTTCAACATAGTTGTCAACAAAATCAACGTTAATCCATTCGGGAAGGTCAAAATTACCCTCCTCGTCGGTAACCTCCCAAATCTCTGATATGTGGTTAGCCATAACCAGAGTCTCCTTATTGCCACCTTCAGCAGGAAGCTCAATCTTGCTGTCAGCGCTATAAATAAATGGGAACTCAACATCGAAATAAACAGGATAAGAAGAAGTGTACATTACAGTGTCACGTGTAGCGCTGGTATAGAAACCATTCTGAATTCTTTCAAAAGACTCTAATCTTTCAGTTTCGCCTTCGTTATTATAGTCAAATGAAACCCAAGAACCAGCATCCCAGTACTGTCTTCTTTTCATTTCATAATCTATCATACAATAAATTGGTGAGAGGAAATTGGTTACACTTGCATCCATGCCTTCATCGTGGAAACCGGTAAGGACAAGAGCAACTGGGCCATCAATAACTACACCATCAACAAAACCTCCACCTTCAAGTTCGGTCTTGAAAGAGAACTGATGATATCTTCCACTAAAGGTAGTTTGCATACCCAGAGGTGCTGAGGTAGCTTCAGCAATAACATTAGTATAGTTGCCATCCTCATCTGGCTTAACAACCTGCATTTTCAAGTTGAAAGATTTAAGGGTTGATCTCCAATAGGCAAGCCAGCGAACATTATTCATAATGTAAGGAGATGCGGGAGCTGGCATGAATTGTACAAGACCATTGAGACGTGCATTGGAAATATTATCGGCATCTCCCGAATAAATATCTTGGAGTTCTCTAGTCCATAAGTCGTCATAACTAGTCAATTCAGGATCTTCGGGATCTTGGACGTTATAATAAACACAGTTTAAGCCACAGTTAACATCATCAAGATAGATAGAGTCGCTCCATGCATCATAGGCACCAACACTAGAAAGAGTTATACTCGACCCATCACTGAAATTAAAAGTTATAGGAGCACCATCAAAACCATAAAATAAATCATGTGGATCTTGGAACTCATTAGTCTCGCCTGCAGTAAGCCATGGAGCATGAGTAATATAACCGACAGCGGTAAAATCAGGAGTCATTACAAGGTCTTTTTCTGTCGATGTAGACAATTCTTCTCCACTAAACATATCAGAGTAATACCAAGTGGTATTGACACCCTCTTCTGTTACATTTTTCCAAGTCAAAGGTGCAAAGGCGGGAGCCATTGCATAATAACCACCAACACCACTACCTGTAGTAAAATCAAATGCTAACTCAAAGGTAGCTCTTGGACGCAAATACAACAGTTCGGCATCATCGCCCTCAGCCTTAGGCAACAAAATTGACCCCTTACCCAGGTCACTAACAGAGAGTCCTTTAACATAAGCATCAGCATGACGTTGAGCAGCTGTCTTATTCGTGGACATCGACTTATTCAACATAGTAAAAGACTTGTTGACTCGAGGTTTGCCAGCATTTACAGTATGCTTGGCAGGAGCAGCACTAGCTGTTCCAACCATAAGAGCAACTAAAGAAAGAAGGAATAATTTCTTCATAACAATTAATTTAAAAATTTAACAATAAATGAATATATAAAATGTTCTTCTCGAAATATACAAAAATGGGGAAAATGGGACAATTGGATTCTCGTCAGAGAACCAATTACCCCATTATTCAATCAACTAATACTCGATAGTAGACTCATCAACGTAATTAGTATTATTTACCATTTTGAGAACGAAATAATTCTCGGGATTAGCCTTGTCATAGATGGTTAATATGGTCGGACAAAGCACATTGTCGGTCTTGAATGAGAACTGACGTGAAGTGAGCATACTAATGAAATCGCGAACTTCTTGAACGCCATCGGCATGCTGTTCTTTACCATTCTTGTCAATCCAGTCTCCACCATAGTAAGTTCTACCATTCTCATTATAAGGGCTGACAGCATTAGGATTAAAACTGATGGTAAGAGTGTTGTCATCCACTATGTTATAATCAAGGAATATCAAGCAGTTGAGATTTGCTGCCTTAAACTGCAGGGCAAAGTGGTTGAAAATCTGGCTTTCATAAATATTAAAATAAGTAAAAGCCATAGACGAAATTGTACGGCGCAATTTTGCCCTCGCTCCACTTAGGAAGTTGTCGTAGAATGTCTTGAAATCACCTCCCATATTGTCCTTATCAATATTAAATGACACACGGTTTGCAGCAAATACATTAGAAAGCGGACCTGCAGTGATGCGAGTCACGCCATCCTCGGCAAGCAATGATCCGTCTTCCTGAACGGTAAACTCCTGTGGCACGAATGCTTCGGGATCATACTCGGTAAAGAAGCTCAGTGGCTCCATGAAACGGATACCATTGCGGGTGCACATCGAGTTCATTGACTCAGGGTAGTCAATAATGTTGTCGGCACGGTTACCGGCAGCGGGGAAGATGGTCCACACTTTATTATTATGACCAACTGTTGCAAACTGATAACCGGTAGAAGTGGTAATATAGAGTGTGTCAACCAATGTTGAGAACGATGCCGATTGAAGTGCATCAACCTCAGCATAGAACTCTTCATCAGCAACATTGTCGGTTAACCGGTCCAACACAGCTGTTATTCCGGTCTTCTTACCACGCAGAACAATCCTGTCCTCACTGGCTTCCATAATTAAGAACTCATAGTCGCCACCCAGGCCAGTACCATCAGGATCGGGGTCGGAGAAGAGATGGAACACCTCATTATAGGTGTTGAAAGTGAGAACTGGACCATAGTCAGCAACTACATCCCACAGCGACTCTACCTTCATGAATGGAGTCCCATAGACCATATTAAGATACTCATTCTTACTCGAAATCTCCACTGAACCGTTCTTGAAAAGCATTATGAAATTGTAACCACCTTCATCACCGTTAGCAAAATATTTCATGTTCCAGCGGCCACCATTGCTCTTGAGCAACTCAGTATAATCTTTAATGGCTTTGTCAAGACGCACAGCAGGACTTTCATCAAAGATGTCGTCCACCTCGCTTGGCGCACATGATGCCAGCGAGAGAGTGAGTCCTAAAGTCAATATATAAAATAATTTCTTCATAATATCTAATTTACATTAAATGATTAAACATTATTGCATGTTCTCAACCTGCTGGCGGAGCGACTCAAGCACCTCAGGAGTGTAGTTTTTAACTCGGGTTTGAACAGCATCGCGCAGTGCATCGAGGTCGATATTCCACTGTTCCTTGAACCAGTTGCGGGCAATATTGATTTTTTGGGTCAGCAGTGCCACACCGTCAACACCGTCGCGGTCCTCAACGTCATAAACATAGATGGGGATACGGTTGCCTTCACTATCAAGCAAGTAGCCTTGACGGTCGCAACGCTTGCCATCAGCATCATAATAGTTGCCGTCGTCGCCCTTAGTTGGGGTTCCATTACCACGCTGACTTTGGCCCTTTAGAGTCATGGTGCCATCATCGTTGAAATTGATTTGTCCCCATGTAGCACCCTTGCGTTTCTCATCATTCACCTCATTGTTCTCATAGTAGAAATAGGTGTAATAGGTGAGCGTGCTCAGGTCTTGCGAGGTCTCATCACCCTCGGTCCAGAATCCACGGCTTGCATTGATCCAGATTTGCTCCCACTCCTCATCAGTCTTTGTAATGAAGTTGGCGATTGTCTCGGCAAAGTCCTCACGAATCTCACTTGAGCCATAAGGAGTGACAAAACCAAGAGAGTTAACAACGCGTGGGTCACGGTCCTGCCAGTTTGAAGCATCGTAGTGACCAAGCGAGAGGAGTTGGAATTCACGAGGAATGCTCTTGGTCTGATGCAAGATGTGAGAGAACTCATGGTGCATTGTGTGGAAATAATCGTCATTGAGAGCAAAAATGTTGCCAACGTTCATAGTGTTGACATTGAGCAGAGTAACCTTGATGCCACCCTCGGCGAGACCAACAACAATGGTTCCCGACTGGGGATTGATGGCTGGCGAGCCCACTAGCATGAGAATGCGGGGGCCATACGTCTTAACAAACTCCTTGCTTCCAGAAACCTCCTCATACACGTCAAACCACATGTACTTTGCGAGTACCGCCAGGTCAATAGAATTAGCAAGAGTTGCAGGCTCAAGGTTATAGTACATGTCGGTCTCGGTGTCCTTGAGTCGATACTGGAACTCCAAGTTGTAGACATCAAGATAGTTTTCCTTAAGCCACTTGTCGAACTTGTAGGTATAGCTGTTGGGGTCCAGTTCTTCTTTCACGTCGGGGAAGATGGTTTCTTCAAATCCCTTCTCGCTACAAGATGAGAGCGACATCGCAGCCATAGCCACCAGTGCTATTGCACCTATATATTTAAAATATTTCTTCATAGTGTGGAAAATTAATTAGGGTAGTAGGGAACATCATTAATTTGTCGCTTTGGAGCCTGCTGGGGTGTTGTGAGCTCGCCAGTGCGATCACTAGGTGTAATACCCGCAGCAATAATCTCATTAGGAATCTGGAAAGCTAGGCGTCGGTCTAGTCTGCCTTCACCAATATTAGCATTTAGAATTACAACATTAGCATCCTTGCCAATCACGTGCTTAACACTGAGACCCAAGCGCTTGATGTCAAACCAGCGCATGCCGTTGTGGATAAACTCAATGCGGCGGAAGTGCTGGATGCACTGCATGAACGGCATCATCTCGGCAGTGAGTGGATGAGACGACGGGCACACTTTGTCAATGTTGATGGGGCGAGCAATACCAAAGTATATTTTCTCATTGTAATCTTTACCCAGATGGGTAGAGTCAACGTAGTTCACGTAACCCTCGGCAGCACGAGTGTAGAAGTCTACTACACGCTCCTTGCTCCAGTCGGCCATACGACCGTCGGCAGTAACCGATGGACTGTTGCGGTGTGCATTCTCCCAAATTCCCAGGTCTGAAACGCAACCGTCAATGTCGCCCAGGAACAATTTAGCCTCGGCACGGTTGAGAAGAACCTCATCGCCAGTGAACTCGCAACGCATTGTGTGAGCGTAACCGATACCGGCAATCTTGTCGGTGTACTCAAACTGCTCACCAATCGAAGCAGCCCACCATACACCATACTCTTGGCCACCATTTACCCAAAGTGCCTGGAAGCATGGAAGCATAGCGAATGTCTCCTTAGTAGTGTTATTGATATAACGGCATGACTCCCAAGTTGGGCCAGGACCACGCAGGGTGGCGCGAGCGGCCTCGCGGTTTACAGCATAACGATGGCGTCCACTAATGTGACGGTCCATAATTGAATAGGTGGGAATCACAAGGAAGTTGCGTTGATGAGAAGTGTCGGCATAATAGCGGCCATACTCATCGGCATAGTTAAGTGAAGTTTGAGTCCAGATGTCGGTCAAGTAAGGACTCACATCAACATCAGCGCCACCAAACACTTGGGTAGCACACTCAATAACCTTCTCATATTCACGAGTGAACAAGTAGAAACGAGTTGCAAAGGCATAGGCTGCCTGCTTGTTGAAGTGATACTTGGGCACCTCGTAGTAAACATCGTTGATGAGCTGCAGACCATCCTCAAGGTCCTTGCGAATCTTAGAATAGGTCTCGGCAAGAGTACCGCGCTCATAGTGAGGCTTAACAGTAGTCTCAGGCTCGGTAGCATAAGGGATACCAGGTGTTTCCTCTGGATTGCTGCTCAATTGCTCTCCACGCCAAGGCATGCAGAAGATATTGGCAAGCATGAAGTGGCAATAAGCACGTGTAACAAGAGCCTCGCCCTTGACAGCATTCAGCTTAGCGGTTACTTCTCCTGCGTCTTCAAATTCCTGAATTTTCTGTAATGCAGCATTACAGGTGGCAATTGAATTATAGTATCCTTCCCAAATGCCCGAAGGTGTGTCGGAACCGCTTTCACTGCGGATGTCTTCCCATGCAAACGCTTCGTCGTCATTGCGGCTATAGGAATCAAGATTGTAGCGCACACCTGTCATGCTTGGAGCATTGTTGTCAACAACATTATCAGTCGACATCTCGCAAGGCAATGCATAGTTATAGCTTGGATAAGCACTAATCATGAGCATGCGCAACTGTTCCTCGTTTTGCAAGGTGACACGAGTGTCGGTAGCCTTATCGAGGAAGTCGCTACAAGACGACAGGCCTAACAATGCTATACTAGCTATTAATAAATATCTTAATTTCATAATCTATTTTATTTTAGTATATTCAACCTATATTCTTAATTATAGACCTAAGCGCAGTGTAAGAGTAAATTGCTTGGGTGAAGGAGTTGCTACACCACCGGCATTGAAGAACTCAGGATCCTGACCGTTGAGTTTCTTGTCGGCATAAAGCAAGCAAAGGTTGGTAGTACTGAGCTTAACCGAAGCAGTGCTGAGGCGCAGGGCCTTAAGCACCTTAGCTGGGATGTCATAAGTAAGCGATACCTCCTTGAGACGGATGAAACCACCGTCGGCAATGCGCGCTGTAGAATAGTTATAAGAGTTGTAAGCACGGCTCAGCACGCTACCTGTCCAGTTATTAGCTTGACGAGTAGATGCAATAACAGGAATATCGGTTTTGTTTTCGTCACCAGGAAGAACCCAACGATTCTTCATGTCGCGAGTGTTGGCAGTCATGTCACCATAGGCGTATGAGAAATCGGCTGGCAAGCGAAGCTTGTTTCCAAACGAGTAGGTCAAGAAGACATTCAGGTGGAAGCCCTTCCAGCTGAGGTTGTTACCGAAACCACCAGTATAAAGAGGATCAACAGGACCTTCATACTTGAGGAAGTCCAAGTTGTCGAACTGCTGGAAATAGATACCACCGACGGTGATATCGCCATTCTCATCATAGAATGTTGGCAGACCCTCATCGTTCAATCCGGCAAATGGGATTGAGAAGATGGCACGCACGGGATAATCCTGAAGTGCGAAACCAGTACCTGGAACGAGGTCGATGATGCGGCTACGCGAAACAAGTTTTGTAATCTTGTTCTTTGCGTAGGCAAAGGTAAAGTCGGTCGACCACTCGAAGTCACCTGGCTTGACAGCCTCGATGTTTCGAGTAGAAAGGGTGAACTCAACACCGTGCGACTTCATCTCGGCTACGTTGGCATACTTGTGAGTAATACCACCGACACCCTCGGTATATACACCACCAATCAGGTCGTAGTTATTACGCTTGTACCAGTCGAAGACGAGGTTGATTCGGTTGTGATAGAAACCGAGGTCAACACCAATGTCAAACTCGTGCTTCTTCTCATAAGTAAGCTCGGTATTGGCAATGTTAGAGAGGTAAAGGTCCATCTCGGCATCTTCGGGTTTCAGACGCCATGGTTTATCAGGATAGTAAACTGGCAGCGCATTTGAAACGCTCGAAGGACCTGCATCGGCGGTCAGCGAGTAAGACAGACGAAGCTTAGCATAGCTCCAGATACCCTTCTGGTAGAATGGAGCATTGATGAAGAACTGCTCATCGCTGGCATTCCAAGCGCCTGAAATGTTCCAGGTTGGGAGCCAACGGCTCTTCTTAGCCTTACCCAGCTTGTTAGAACCTTCATAACGGAATGTACCGGTGAGGATGTACTTGCCTAGGTAAGAATAGCTACCCATTGCGTAGTAAGCCATGTTGCGGCCATATCGCCAAGCCTCACTGTAGTAGTTGTGGTTCTCCTCAACTTGCTGCTTAAAGAGGTTCTTGTCGAGGAATGGAATGTTACCGTTCTCATAAACGATACCCCAGCCCTCAAAGCTCTCGGCATGACGCTCAATCTTGCTGAGCTCATAACCAGCGAGAAGGTTGATGAGGTGGGTTTCGTTGAAACTCTTGTTATATTGTGCCTGTGCACGCAGGTCAAACTGCGACATTGAGTTCACATCGTGGAAGAGAATACCACCCTTGGGGAGCACAGTTACAGGAAGTGCACTGGGCTCATCGGGGTCAGTGTATAGATAGGTGTTATAAGCACGGATTGTTGCATTCTCGGGATCAATACCTGCACGATAAGCATTAGCCTGGTTAGAGTCGTCCTTTACATAGTGGTTCTGAGTACTGCTATTGTAGCGGTAAGAAGCAAGTCCCTTAATCTCAAGACCCTGAATGGGTTTCCATGTGAGCTCGCCCTGGAACTTCAAGTCAGTCACACCAAGGTCGATATAGTTCTGCTCAAGCTCATGGAAGATATTGAATGCAGCATAGTTACGAGTGTAAATCTGATTTGGGTCAGCGGTACGCGATGTATTCAACGCATAGCTATAGGGGTTGATATCGAAACCACGGCTCACGGCACCGTTCACAACGTCGATATCCTGACTCAGTGTACCAGGAGCACGCTGTTTACGATAGCTATCGCTAGTCAAAATCTTAACAGTCAGAGTCTTTGATAAGTCGAAGCTGGCATTAGCATTGAATGTGTAACGAGTTACCTCGCTCTGCTTGGTCCATCCTGGGTCATACATGATAGATGCCGAGGTATAGAAACGAGCGCGGTCGGTACCACCCGAAATAGAAATGGCATGGTTTTGTGAGATGTTATTATTGAATAACAGGTCAAACCAGTCGGTGTTACGGAACTCAGCCTCACGCAGATAAGCGTTCTTGGCAGCGAGGGTGTTAGGAAGTCCGAATCCAGTGGCTGGATTATACTGGTCCATTAATTTGTACATGGTACCATATACACCTGAACTTGAAGAGTTGGCAAGGCTTGCGAAACTCAACCAGCCCTTAGCCTCAAGTTCCTTATAGATACCCATCTGCTCCTGAGAGTTACTGATGTTGAACTCACGGTACATGGGTTTCAGGCGGTAAGTAAACTCACCGGTGTAGTTGATACTGGCCTGACCAGTACGACCCTGCTTGGTGGTAACGACAATCACACCTGCCATCGCGCGAGCACCATAGATAGAAGTTGCCGAACCGTCCTTAAGAATCTGGAAGCTCTCGATATCGTCGGCATTGATACCTGCGATAGCACTTGCGATAAGTGTAGTGGCATCACCACTCGAGAGAGCGTCGGCGTCGAGCTCAACGTTGTCCTCAAGAATCACACCGTCAACTACCCATAGTGGGCGGCTGCTACCGTAGATTGATGTGGCACCACGCACGCGGATCTTCGGAGCTGTACCGAAAGTACCCGACACGTTCTGCACACTCACACCGGCAGCACGTCCTTCAAGGGCACGCGATACGTCGGCAACACCATCGAGCTTAGCCTTGTCGGCCTTGATACTCGTTGTCGCACCGGTAAAGAGGCGCTTGTCAATGTTTTGATAACCTGTTACAACCACTGTCTCAAGAGTGGTCTTCTCATCGTTTTGCAAAACGATTCTCATCTCACCCTGGGTGACCTGCACCTCGGCATCGGCAAGACCCATGTACTTCACAACAATGTGACTTTTGAGTGAAGGCACTGTAATGGTGAAGCGACCGTCAAAATCGGTGGCGGTACCATTAGTGGGTTTTGCTTTTTCCGATACATGAGCACCAATAACGGGTTCATTGTCCTCGGCCGAAACTACGATACCGGTCACCTTGACCTGAGCGGTCGCTGAGAGCGATAACAATATTGCAGCCGTTAGCAATAAAAGTTTTTTTAGACTCATAAGCATTGAAAAATTATTAATAATTATTTGTTTAAAATTTTCTCAAAAAAACATCCACTTAGAAAGCTAATTATCAGCAAATAAAGACTACCTTTCATCCTAAAAAGCCTGTATTCATGAGTCAAATACAATGGCATTAGTAGTATTTTGTTGCATTTTCAACCATCTAACAGTTGTGAATGCATTATTAACACTATATTAATAATAGAATTTAATTAAGGTGCAAAGAAACAATTTTTTTTTAAAATATACCAATTTTTATTGTTAAAATTGAACAGAAAACAGGAAATAATTGACCAAAGACAGTCTTTCAACAAAAAACATGTTTTACAACACAACAATTCCTGTATCAATAGACAAATAAAAAAGCCAGCTCTTGGTAGGAGCCAGCCTTCATGCTCACCCTATTGGCAAGCCAATTCGGGTTATGTGTTTTAAAAATGAAAAGAGCCTGTCACTTGATTGCTTCCAGCAATTCTTTGTCGCTTGGATTAACAGCAATAACAACACCTCGCGAGTCAAGCAGATAGGTGTTGTACTGGTCAACGGTACCCCACTTCTGTTCAAACTGCTTGCGGTCCTGGTGCTCACAGTAGAACTGGCTTGATGTGTCGAGGCTGTCGGCAAATACCACCTCGTCAAACAAGGCACGGCTACGGTCAAAATTCACCGCGAGCTGAACAAGTTTGTCATTGTTCTTTGTAAGACGGTTATAGCGCATGTTGTCAAGACGTGCAACAGCATCGGCCGACGACCAGAATGTGAGTAGCACCATCTTGCCACGGAACTGACTGAGTGTTACTACATTGTCATCATTGCCAATAGTAAAGTTTGCCGCCTTTGTGCCAATGCGGCTATCGGAAGAAACTGTGCCCGAAGCCGATGTGAAAATCAGCACAAGCACACATGTCACCATCAAAAAAACCAATTTCTTCATATCGTAATCCTTATCATTTTTGCGGTGCATCGCACCAGCCTGATTGAAATGGGCGACAAAGGTAGGTAAAAACTCGTTAACTCACAAGGAATTAAGATTTTTTACCATTTATGGCTGGCTATTAAACCCGCCCAAAAAACACAAAGTCGAGACAGTGAAAGATTTGTGATGACGTCAGAATTTATAGACTGCACCGACGCCTATAACTGCCTGATCTATAGTACTTACAATGGAGTATTTAAACTCGGCATTAAGCACTATTTGCGGTGTAATGTCATATTCGCATCCACCGCCAAGATTAAGACCGAATCGGGTCACCGAGTCGTCCTTGTCGCTATAGCTCTTGTTGACAACAGTAAGTCCGGCAAGCGGATAAGCCCTGAACTTGTTGGCGATAGGGAAAAGGTAGTGCGCATTGGCATTGATGTCCCACATGTGGAAGCCATTATTGGGAAAATAGTAGTTGAACGAGGCTTCACCACGGAAATTATCAAAAATGCCATATTGGAACTTGGCACCAAGACCCAACGAGTTCACCTCCGACCCGTAAAGCAGGTTGATGCCTGCTGCCATCTGCCCTTTTTGCGCCCATGCGCCAGTGCATACCACTATTGCCAAGAGTGCAAATGCTAAAAATTTCTTCATAATCGTTGTATTGATGTGTTTTCTAATAAAACGAGAAAAAAGCACATTTATTATTAATCTCGCCACTTAGCTAACTCAACAAACTGCTGCAAGTTAGCTCCGCATTTGTAACTAGCGGCGACGACCGGCACGCATGAGCTGCTTGGGACTCATATTGCTCACCTTGTGCATTGCTTTTCGCGTCTGGTCAAACTGTGTGAGAAGGCGGTTAACCTCCTGAATGCTAGTACCACTACCCCTTGCAATGCGTTGACGGCGACTGCCGTTGATTACCTCGGGATGTTCACGCTCGTAGGGAGTCATAGAGTGGATTATCGCCTCGATGCCCTTGAAGGCGTCATCGCTGATATCGACATCCTTGATGGCCTTACCCACACCGGGAATCATCGATGCAAGATCCTTAAGATTACCCATCTTCTTTATCTTGCTGATTTGGGCGATAAAGTCATTGAAGTCAAACTTATTCTTGGCAATCTTCTTCTGTAACTCGCGAGCCTGTTCCTCATCGTACTGCTGCTGCATGCGGTCAACGAGCGACACAATATCGCCCATGTTGAGGATGCGGTCGGCCATACCGGCGGGACGGAATGGGTCAATGGCTTCAAGTTTCTCGCCCGTTCCCACAAACTTGATAGGTTTGTTGACAACAGTGCGGATCGACAAAGCTGCGCCACCGCGAGTATCACCGTCGAGCTTAGTAAGCACGACGCCGTCGAAGTCGAGACGCTCGTTGAACGCCTTGGCGGTGTTCACAGCATCCTGACCTGTCATCGAGTCAACTACGAAGAGGGTCTCGTTAGGATTGATTGCATCCTTTATCGCCTTGATTTCCTGCATCATCTGCTCATCGACAGCCAAACGGCCAGCGGTATCGACGATTACTACACCATAGCCTTTGGCCTTGGCCTCGGCAATGGCATGCTGAGCAATTTCTACCGGATTTTTATTCTCGGGCTCGCTATAGACGGGCACATTTATCTGCTCACCAAGCACCTTGAGCTGCTCGATAGCGGCTGGACGGTAAACGTCGCACGCCACAAGCAACGGGTCGCGCTTGATGTAACGGTTGGCAAGCTTTCCCGAAAAGGTTGTCTTACCGGAACCTTGCAAACCCGACATAAGTATGATTGCGGGATGTCCTTCAATGTTGAATGGTGCCTGCTCACCACCCATGAGCTTAGTGAGCTCATCGTGAACTATTTTAATCATCAGTTCCTTGGGTTTCAACGAATTGATTACATTCTGTCCCAAGGCTTTTTCTTTCACTGTGTCGGTGAACGACTTGGCCACCTTGTAGTTCACGTCGGCTTCGATAAGGGTGCGACGCACTTCTTTCAGGGTCTCGGCGATGTTGATTTCGGTAATTCGACCTTCACCCTTTAAAACTTTAAACGCTCGTTCTAGTCTCTCGCTTAGATTTTCAAACATATAATTGTTAAGTGTTAAATATCAAGTTTAAGTATCAAGAGTTAAATGCCTGGTATTAAGTGCGGCAATTAACTATATCAGCTTGTTGGTTGCTGTGTCGGGGAAAATGACTTTTGGCTTGAAGTCCTTCGCCTCCTCGGGAGTCATTACGGCATATGACATGATAATCACGACATCACCTGGTTCCACCCTACGGGCAGCAGCACCATTAAGACACACCTCGCCTTTTCCACGTTCGCCAGGGATGACATAAGTGTCAAGACGCTCGCCATTGTTGTTGTTGACGATGAACACACGCTCCCCCTCAACGATACCTGCTGCATCGAGCAAATCCTGATCGATGGTAATGCTGCCAATGTAGTTGAGGTTTGCACCGGTAACGGTGACACGATGAATCTTAGATTTTACAACTTGAATAAACATGATGCAAAAGTATTATATTAATAATGTGAATATCGATTCAGCAAAAATCGTGCCACATTATAAATTCTCTGGTTTTTTGTAGGTGATATTGTCTATTTCGCGCACGTCACCACAGTAAACGGTGATGCAACCAACGATGTAATCACTGTCGTCCCAGCCAGTTACGGGCTGAAGGGTCAGTCCGTCGCAAATTGAGAAATACTCCACATCCATTTCAGGATAAGCGTTGAGTGTTGCAACCACCCAATCGTGGGTCTGCTCAACGGTATGATCCTTTGCAAACTCCAAGCTGTCGCACAACACTCGGTAAATGTTTGGGGCAATCTTCCGCACCAATGGGGTGAGGCGCACATTGCGGCTGCTCTTTGCCAGACCGTCATCCTCGCGAATGCAGGGGCACTGCACTATGTCAAGATTAAAGCCAAGTTGCTTGATCATGGCACGGATAACAGCTATTTGCTGAAAGTCCTTCTCGCCAAAGTAGGCACGATCGGGTTCTACCATCATGAACAGCTTGCTTACAATCTGGCACACACCATTGAAATGGCCGGGACGCATGGCACCCTCCATAACCTCGGCAACTGGTCCCAGGCGGAACACGCGTGTGTCGGGCACTGGATATATTTCATCGGCCGTTGGCATGAATGCTATGTCCACTCCACAGCTCTCAAGCAAAGCGGCATCGGCCTCGGCTGTGCGAGGATAAGTACGCAAGTCCTCCTTGTTGTTGAATTGTGTTGGGTTTAGAAAAACACTAACCACAACGATATCATTCTCACGACGAGCACGTTCCACCAGCGACTGGTGACCGCCATGCAACGCACCCATTGTAGGGACAAGTCCTATCGACTTCCCCTCACCGCGAAACTTCTCGACCTGCTTTCTCAGCTCGTCGACTTTATTAATAATTTTCATTGTAATTACAATAATGATTTCAAAATCGCCTGCAAAGATAATTAAATAATTCATAATGCACAATTCATAATGAATAATTCACGAAATTCAATCTAAAGCCAAGAGGAAAACTGCACTCTTTTTCGATTTTTGCCGTTTAATAAATGTTTTGTAAATTTGCGACATGAAGAAAATCAAGATACTCTTTGTGTGCTTGGGCAACATTTGCCGCTCTCCGGCAGCCGAAGGGGTGCTCCAAAAGTTAGTGGAAGAGCGTGGAATCGGCAATCGCTTTGAGATAGATTCAGCTGGCACCTATAGCGGACACCACGGACAGTTACCCGACCCTCGAATGCAACGCCATGCAAGTCGCCGAGGCTATAACCTTACTCATCGTGCACGACCCATCACGAGTGACGACTTCGACCATTTTGACATCATTGTAGCGATGGATGAGAGTAACCGCCGCACTCTCATGCAACTTGCTGCCTCGCCACAACAGCAAGCAAAAATCATAATGATGGGCGACTATATCGTGAAGCTCAGGGCGCATTACGACTATGTTCCCGACCCTTATTACGAGGGTTCCGAAGGGTTTGAGTTGGCGCTCGACCTGCTTGAGGACGCCTGTGGCAATCTTCTTGACGACATAATCAACAACAATCTAAAAAAACAATGAAGACATCAATCATCAAATCTGTGCTCATCGCCGCAACAATGACCATAACAGGAGTTGCTGCTGCAGCCCAGTCGCCCATTGCTGTTCGATGGGACATGGGTAAGAACGATGCCAAACCAGGATACTACAGCTCACGGTTTGTCATCAAAAATGTCAGTGACAAGCAGCTCGAAGGCAACTGGGTGTTCTTTTTCAATCAGTTCTCGCGACAGTTGGAGCTCTCCCCTACTTGCCCTGTCGACATAAAGGAAATCTCAACTACCTACTATCAGGTAAAACCCAACAAGCGTTATGCCACCCTTGCTGTCGGCGACTCACTAGTCATCGACATGACGATGAAGGGAAAGTTTGTCAACCTGTGGTATGCCCCTAATGGTGGCCACGTGGTACTAGATGGCGACACTCATCATCCCATTGCAGTGAAAATTGAACACAGTGAGCTCAAGGAGCCAGGTCAGTGGAGTGCAACAAGCAATTATCCCGATGGCGCCTGCGTGTATGCCTTCAATGACGAAGTAAACAAAGGAAGGATTGAGTATATGCCATTTAACATCTTGCCACGCCCCAAGAAAGTACTGCTCAATAAAGATTGTGAAAAATGTAAAGAGATACGTCTTCCAAACCTCGTTTCGTTCAAGGCTCCTCCATTCTTCAAGAGTCGCAAACACAACATAGGGCAAGTAAAGAATCATCTTGCTCAGAACCTTGCTTTTTATGGCATTCACATTATGGACGAATGTCCGTTTGTGATAGAGGTAAGACTTGACAAAAAGCTGAGCACCAACATTGAGCATTATGAACTTGATGTCACCGAATCACGCATTGTAATCACTGGCGTGAGCGATGTAGCACTGCTCAACGGCGCCAAGACACTTGTCGCAGCACTCAGCCACACTAAGCGCAACACCCTGCCTTTAGGAAAGATAATTGACGAGCCCGACTTCGCTTATCGTGGCTTCATGGCCGACATAGCCCGCAATTTCTATGGTCTCGACGACCTGAAAAAACTAGTTGACCTGTTGGCATTTTATAAAATAAACACCATACAGTTCCACTTTGCTGATGATGAGGCTTGGCGATTGGAAATTCCTGGCTTGCCTGAGTTAACACAAGTAGCATCGCGCCGGGGATGCACTCTCAACGAGCTGGAAGATGGATTCCTAGCTCAGATTTTTGATGGCAACGGAAACCCTGACGACTTGAGTCAAAGCGCCAACGGGTTCCTAACCCGAAAGCAGTTCATCGAATTTATACGCTATGCAAACACCAGCGGCATCAAGGTTATACCTGAAATTGACACCCCTGGACACTCGCGCGCCGCCATTGTAGCTATGAAATACCGTTATAACAGACTCGCTCCTACAAGTCTTAAGAAAGCACAAGAATACATGCTTTGGGACCCTGATGACAAGGGAGGTTACCGGTCGGTTCAAGCCTATGCCAATAATGTTCTCAACCCTGCTCAAGAAGGCACTTACCGATTCATAGGCAAAGTGGTAACTGAACTGGAGAAGATGTATCGTGACGCTGGCCTTCAGCTTGACATCGTGCACCTGGGCGGCGACGAAGTGGCAAACCATTGTTGGGACAATAGTCCTGCCGTGAAGAAACTAATGGCAAAAATGAACATGAAAGACACTCATGCCATGATGGAGCACTACATCGACCGAGTATCAGAGATGCTCATCAAGCGAGGCATCAAAATTGAAGGTTGGCAGGAAGTGGCGCTAAACCACAGCGATGAGTTTAACAAGCGCGTAGCACCACGCTTTGCTGGTGTGAATGCCTGGAGCACTATTGGCAGCCGCATCGAGGTGCCTTACAAAGTTGCTAATGCTGGCTACCCCACAATTCTCTCCAATGTAGATAAATTTTACATGGATATGGGCTACAGCATGCACCAGTATGAGCAGGGCCTGCACTGGGGTGGCTCGGTCAATGAGTTTGACTCCTGGAGTGCTGAACCATGGAATCTATATGGCGACAATACCGAAGGCAAGATGCCTCTCATCCGTCATGACAATATCATTGGTGTGCAGGCACAGCTGTGGGCTGAAACCCTGCGCAACTTCAACGAAGTGGAAAAGCTTCTAATTCCAAAGATTTTCGGTGTTGCTGAGCGAGGATGGAATTCCACTCCTGAGTGGTCGGGCGACAGTGTTGCCATGGCTCAAGCTCGTGAAGACTACAACATCAACATAGGCTTTTGGGAACTGCCCATGCTTCACAAGCGCGATTACAACTTCCATGTTGCTCAGCCTGGAATCATAATAAGAGACGGTCTATTATATGTCAACTCACAGTACTGCATAGAAGAAATACACTACACATTTGACGGTAGTGAACCAACCATTGCGTCTCCTTTGTGGAGAGAAAAGGCAGTGCCGGTGCCTGACGTCTGCAAATTGGTGAAAGCAAAAGCATTCTACTTGGGAAATAAGAGTGCGACATCTTACCTTTTTAGATAGGACTATTTTAAGTAGTTTTTATAAAAAAGTAATAATTTTAATAAAATATTTTGCCATTTTATAAAAAATCATTATTTTTGTGGATTGATAAACTAAAAGTTCTAATTTTGGAATAAAAATAAATCTAGAGTTATATTAACCATTATTTATTAACTAACAATTAAGCAATTATGAAGAAATTTTTACTTCTCGCAGTTGTAGCAATCACTGCTTGCGCTGCTAGTGCACAAATGAACCTTACTAAGGCTTGGCAGACCACTGCTCCTGCTCTGGCTAATACTCGTCAGGGTATTGCTATGGATGGCAAATTCCTTATCAACGACAAGGTTCAAGGTAAGGTATTTGCCTATGATGAGAATGGCGCTGCCGATTGGGGTGTAACTGGCGCAACTGCTGCATGGCCAGCAATCGCAAAAGATGAGGCTGGCAACGTAATCGTACGCGTTGACAACAGCTGGCCCGGCAGTTTTATGGCCGACACCATTCTGTTCAAGATCTTCCCCGCTGGTGGTGGAGACCCCATTGCTGTTGAGGGCAACATCTTTGCTGACTTCTCCAGTGAAAATGGACGTATGGACTACCTCGGAAGCGCAGAGGGCAACCTTCTTCAAGAAGGCGCTCTCTATATCGTAACCAACAAGTCTACTGGCATTCTGAAAGTTCCTTTTGTTGATGGAGAAATTGATGGTGACCACATTGCTCTGATTCCAGCTAATGGAGCTTCAAGCTTTGCCAACACTGGTGCTGTTGTTGAGCCTTGGACTGCTGCCGACGGAACTAAGCATTACATGCTCTTCTGGCGTGGCATCAATCCTTATGACATGGTTCTCAACGAGGCTGGCGATGAATTTACTGCTACTGCTTTCACCCTTCCTAACCGTGCTAACCTCACTGGCTACAAGCCATTCTCAAGAGATGGCAAGAACCTCGTAGCTTACTCTCTCAAACCAGCTGACCGCACCTATGGTGATGGTTGGGCAATTGCTGAAATGAATGCCGAGGAGCCTCTCTTCAGCGTTGAAGACACTGGCCTGGACCTGAACAATGGTCAGATTTGCGTTCAGTGGTTCGACATTGAAGGCGACAAACTCTTCCAATATGCAGGTGCTAATTACATTGCTTGCTATGAGTTCGAGGGCGCTCCTGTAGAGCACACTTACGCTGTTTGTGGTGCACCTGCTGCTCTGTTTGGCATGGAGAATGACTGGGATCCAGTAGCTGCTCCCGAGATGCAGATGAACGACAATAATATCTATGAGTGGACAAGTGCTGAAGTTGCTATTCCTGCTTGTGACATTGCATTCAAGGTTGTTCAAGACCACGCTTGGGAGGTATCTTTCCCAAAGGACAACTATGTAATTCCTGCTGTTGAGGCTGGCACTTACACTCTCAATGTAACTTACAACCCTGAAACAAACGAAGTTAACGCAGTTCTCACTCCAATTGAGCAACCAGTTGAGCCAACTGAGGTTTACATCATTGGTGAGGTTGACGGCAACCAGTGGGCTACCAACGTAGGCGTTAAGATGGAGACTGAGGACAACAAGGTATTTACTAAGGACGTTGTTCTTGACCTTGGCGAGAATGGTATTGCTCCTAAGGTAGTTGATCCGATTGGTGGCAACAAATACTGCTACTTCAGCTTCGCGACCAAGCTTATGGAAGCCGCTGACGACTGGAATGGTCTGGCACCATACCGCTTCGGCGCTGTCTCGGAGGCTACAGAGGATAATCCAAACGGAGACTTCCGCTTCTACAAGAACATGATGGGGCAGCCTCTATCACTCACCGCTGATAACGGTAAGGCATTCCAAGTAGAGGAAGGAACTTATACCCTCACAGTGGATATGGAGGCCATGACTCTGACTATCGTTGGCGAAAGCAAGACCGCTATCGAGACCATCAACCTTGACAACAAGGTTAAGAGTGGCCGCTACAACCTGATGGGTCAGCCCGTTAACGAGAACTACAAGGGTATCGTTATCGAGAATGGCGTTAAGAAAATTCAGAAATAATTAAGCGTTAAGCCTAAATAAAGAAGATGCGTCCTCTTGGGCGCATCTTTTTTCTTTATTATCTCAATTACATGTAAAGACAAGACCAGCTAAGTCCCCACCACTCTATTGGTAATCAAAACAATTCAACAAACAACAAAGCAAGCTAATAATAATCATGTTAATTTCTCGTTATTATTTATACATGAGAAATATAATAAGGATGATGATTGTGCTGGCGGCACTCGTTGCCACGGCATTTTCAATGAACGGACAAATAAAAATTACCGGAACGGTTGTCGACGAGTTTGACAACCCACTTGAGTTCGCGACTGTACGTATTCAAGGCACCACTCTTGGCGTTAACACCGACCTGAAAGGTCAATACGAAATTACTGTACCAAACAATGACACCATTAATGTGGTGTTCTCGTGCATTGGCTATAGCGATGTCAAGCGCAGGCTCATCAAGCCGGTAAGCCCAGTTGTTCTAAACCCTAAGCTTTACAAGAACACCGTTGAGCTTGAAGAAGTTCAAGTCACAGAATATAAGCGACAGACCAACACCATGCAGGACATCGACGTGGAAATCGCCAAACTCACGCCAAGCGCCAGCGGCAACACTGTTGAGAATGTCATTACCACTCAAGCCGGCGTGAGCAGTAAGAACGAAATGAGTTCACAATATATGGTGCGCGGTGGAACCTACGACGAAAACAGCGTCTACATCAATGGCATTGAGGTCTATCGCCCACAACTGGTGAGCAACGGCCAGCAAGAGGGTCTGAGTATCATCAACGGAGACATGGTACAGAAAGTCACCTTCTCGACTGGCGGATTCAACGCTGAGTATAGCGACAAGATGTCGAGCGTGCTCGACATAACCTACAAGGAGCCACAGTCTTTTGAAGGAAGCATCAGTGCCAGCCTGCAAGGTGGTAGCATCACACTTGGCCACAGCACAGGCAAATTTTCACAAATGCACGGAGTGCGATACAAGCGCAATTCGTCGATGCTGGGTTCACTGGAATCAAAAGGCGAATATGACCCTCAGTTCCTTGACTATCAGACACACATCGTGCTGGCTCCAAGCAAGAAATTCAAGGTTTCACTGCTTGGCAACGTGTCAATCAATGACTACCGTTTCACTCCTGCCAATCGCGAGACAAGCTTTGGCACCTCAACCAATGCCAAGTCATTTCTAGTCTATTTTGACGGTCAGGAAAAAGATAAATTCCACACCTATTTTGGCGCCCTGCAATTGAACTATAAGTTCAATGACAAGGGCACTGACCTCACACTTACAGGTAGCGCCTATCGTACTGACGAGCTGGTATCCTATGACATTCACGGTGAATACTGGCTTGACCAGGCAGGCACCAGTGGAGAGGAGTCGGTCGGTGGAGAACTTGGTGTGGGCAAGTATCATGAGCACGCACGCAACCGTCTGAAAATAAACGTCTACAGCGCATCTCTGAAAGGAAATATTGGACTGAACAACAATAACATCAGCTATGGTGTTCAGATGCGCCATGACGTAATCTACGAACGTTCGCGTGAATGGCAATGGCGCGACTCGGCAGGATATTCACTGCCACACATTCCACAGGAGGTAAACGTAATCTACAACATGACGTCGAGCAACGACATCAACACCAATCGATTTGCAGCTTTCGTACAAGACACCTATCGTCTATACACCGGCGCCGGTGCATTCACCTTCAATGTGGGAGTTCGTTACAGCTATTGGGACTTCAACAAAGAGTCGCTCATCTCGCCTCGCTTCAGCATTGGCTACGTGCCTGAACGTAACAACCGCTTTGCAATGCGTCTGGCAGGTGGACTCTACTATCAGTCTCCCTTCTATAAGGAATATCGAATCAACACAATCGATGAAAACGGAAACTCAATAATTGTGCTCAACCGAGACATCAAGTCACAACGAAGCATTCACGTGATTTTGGGTGGAGACTACTCCTTCCGTGCTCTGAACCGTCCGTTCAAGCTCACAACCGAGGTCTACTACAAGAACCTGAGCAACATGATTCCCTATGAGGTAGAGAACCTCAAGCTCAGCTACAGCGGCATTAACTCATCAAAGGGATATATCGCCGGTATCGACTTCAAGATTTTCGGACAGTTCGTTGAGGGTACCGACTCTTGGATAAGCTTCTCACTGATGAAGACTCAGGAAGAACTCAACGGTGTGAAAGTACCACTTCCTACCGACCAACGCTACAGCGTGGCATTATTCTTTACCGACTATTTTCCCAAGTTTCCACGCATCAAGTTCAGCCTGCGGGGTATTATCAGCGACGGTCTGCCCACCACGGCACCTCACAAGACGCGCGACGAAGGATACTTCCGTCAGCCCGCTTACAAGCGTGTCGACATTGGCCTGTCATACCTCATCCTTGGCGAAGGCCACAAACCGGCAAGCGGCTTTTTCAGCCATTTCAAGAGCATCTGGCTGGGACTTGACGTGTTTAACCTGCTCGACATCAGCAATGTGAGCAGCTACTACTGGGTAACCGACGTGAACCGCATCCAATATGCCGTGCCCAACTACCTCACACGCCGACAGTTCAACGTGCGACTGACAATGAACTTCTAGAGCAAGCGGAACAAAGGCAAAAAAATAGTGGTTCTATGACAGATGTTTGCCGCAAAATCACTATCTTTGTAACATTCAAAAGAAAAACATAAATTAATCATAAAAATTAACTAATTAAATCGAAAGACATTATGGCAAAACCTTATGTAATTGGTATCGACATGGGCGGAACAAACACCGCTTTTGGTATTGTTGACGCACGTGGCACAGTGATTGCAAGCAGCTCTATCAAGACTGGCAAGCACTCGAAAATAGAGGACTATATCAACGAACTCTATGAAGAGATTACTCGCATTATCGTTGCCAACGACGCAGAAGGCAAAATCAACGGTATCGGTATCGGTGCTCCAAATGCCAACTATTTCACTGGCGTTATTGAGGATGGTGTGAACCTCCCGTGGCCAACCCCAATACCACTGGCCGACCTCATCTCCGAGAAGTTTGGAATTCCATGCGTTATCACCAACGACGCTAACGCAGCTGCCATTGGCGAGATGACCTATGGTGCCGCACGTGGCCTGAAAGATTTCATCATGATCACGCTGGGCACAGGTGTAGGTAGCGGTATCGTGGTTAACGGACAGATGGTATATGGTCACGACGGCTTTGCCGGTGAGCTTGGACACGTTATCATGAAACGCAACAACGGTCGCGTGTGCGGATGCGGACGCACAGGCTGTCTCGAGGCTTATTGCTCGGCCACTGGCGTAGCACGCACTGCCCGTGAATTCCTGGAAATTCGCGATGACGCTTCATTGCTACGTGAATATGACATCGAGAACATCACCTCAAAGGATGTATATGACTGTGCCGTTAAGGGCGACAAGCTGGCTATCGACATCTTCAATTACACTGGAACCATCCTTGGTGAAGCTCTTGCCGACTTCGTCACCTTCTCCAGCCCCGAGGCATTCGTTATCTTTGGTGGTCTTACCAAGAGCGGCGACTATATCATGAACCCTATCCGCGAAGCCTTCGACAAGAATATCATGAAGGTCTTCAAGGGCAAGGTAAAGATTCTCATCAGCGAGCTCAAGGAGAGCGATGCCGCAGTCCTTGGCGCCTCGGCCCTGGGCTGGGAAATCAAGGAAGACTGATTGCAATGCATAATGCACCGAAACTGAAGGTTTTGACCTTAGATTTTTAATTAACAATTGGGGTTGCATAATGTAACCCCAATTTATATAATTTATTTTGAAGAGAAAACTCTTATATATAGCATTGACATTGGTGGTACTGGCTGGTGCCATGCTACTCTATCTGCGGCACAATGAACCTGCTGTGCCTGAACGCACCATAATCGCACATGCTGGGGGCAACATCGACTCGTTGTGTTACACAAACAGCCGCGAGGCCGTGCTTCATGCAATCGACTGTGGAGTGAAATACATAGAGCTGGACATTGTCATCTCGCCTGAAGGTGAGCCCCTGGCGTTCCACTCTAGCGAAGACATGATTGACACCATCTACTCCTGCGACCCGCCACACATTAGCGAGTTCACAACAGCTCCACTGCGTGGCAAGAACGGGAAAACCTATACCCCACTCACCTGGCGCGAGATTAATGAGATATTCCTCGCTCACCCCGACCTGATACTCGTGGCCGACAAGACCGACGATCCCGACGTACTTGAGAATTATTTCCCAAAACTCAAAAAAAGAATGATAGTGGAATGTTTCTCGATGGAACGATATAAGGAGGTTACCAAACGGGGCTTCAGGCAGGCAATGCTCAGTGAAGGGAATTTTACCACTCTATCACTGCTTATTCAAAACCTCAAGCATTTGTTCTGCAGTGATGAGCCACGAGTGGAAATGCTTGCCATGTCGAGACACACCTACAGCACTGCGCGAATGTTGCGATGGTTCATCAAGATTACTGACATGAAACTCGCAATATGGACCGCATTAGACCGACAAAGTGCCGACGACATGTTCAACCGCATACCGCAGGCACAAATGATTTACACCAATGAACTAAAATAAAACATCGAGGCATTCA
>JAEEGL017157268.1_pt1 | contig 24004 bp, 14 predicted proteins | sample 9134231 | NCBI WGS metagenome assembly JAEEGL01 (sample SAMN16246548, study PRJNA631951) | gut metagenome | biome: gut microbiome; feature: rumen; material: fiber-attached | host: Bos | place: Iran: Karaj | collected 2018-10
ATACGGGAGGAAGACCATGGAACGGGGTATCTATTTCGACGGATGGTTCAAACATCAGTTCTGCTATCATCCGAGTCTCCCCATGCGCAGCCGGCAGATGCTGGAAGATCTTGAAACCTATCATGGAACGGTTCTGGCCTGGGCAGGGCTCGGAGGGGGAAGCATCAGTCTGCCGTTTTTATCCCATGAGGCCTTTGGGCCGGTGGATCCCCGTCTGCAGATCTACGGCTTTATGAACGACAGCGAGTTCATTGCGGAATGCAACCGCAGGGGAATCAAACTGTTTGGCATTGTTTTTGAAGTGCAGGGGTGGGAATATCCCGTGGTTTTTGACCGACAGGGACATATCATCCGGATGAATCAGAGGGCGGAAGAATCGGCAGACATGTCGTGGTATGGACTGCGGGAGTTCAGCGCAGACACCTGGCCGGAAGCATTCCCCACCCGTCTAGGGGATTATTATCCAGAAGGCATCCTGGATGAGGAGGGAAACCCCGTCAAGGACCTCCTGGAAGCATGCTGCACAAGGGACCTCTTCGGCAGACCGATCCATGCCCAGTGGGTGGAAATCCGGGGGCATAAGGAGCAGTGCTACCAGATGTGCCGGAATAATCCTGTCTGGAGAGGCTATCTAAAAAAAATCATCGAGATTCAGATTGATGCGGGGGTCCCGGGAATTCAGCTGGACGAATGTGAGCTCCCCATGACGTCCATCAGCTCCGGAGGCTGTTTCTGCAAAAGCTGCATGCAGCAGTTCACAGCATGGCTGAAAACACAAAAAGCGTCCGGAAAGCTGGGCGCTGCTTGGAATGAGGTGAACCTGGATACCTTCCATTACGGAGAATACCTGAAGAAGCATGAATGCACGTTCCCGGAACAGGCTCCGTTTTACCGTGAGTACTGGGAATTCCAGGTGCGGCAGGTCCGCCGGTATTTCGGAGAGCTGGCGGACCATGCCAGAAAATATGCCAGGGAAAAGTATGGCCGGGAACTGCTGGTCTCCGGGAATTTCTACAATATGCAGCCCGTGTATTATCCCATTGAGAATAAGGTGGATATTGTAATCACGGAAATGGATCACACCCTTTTCCGTCAGCCGCATTACTACCGATACTGTGCAGGGTTTGCTCCGGGAAAACCGGTGATGATTGCAGAAAATCCATATGGAGGTATCATTCCGCAGCTTCTGAAACTGCTGGACAGAGGAAAAGGATATGACCTGTACAGAATTTTCCTTCTGGAAGCTTCCGTATATGGGTGCAATATGTCCGTCCCCTACGGGGGATGGATGGGCAACACCATCCAGGATGCTTTCTGGCCTCCCCGGGATGTAACGGCTTCGGTGCAGGCATTTCTGGCCGCGCATGAGGCATGCTTTCCGAAAACGCCTTCCTGTGGGGCAGCGGTCCTGTATGCCTATGGGAGCTACTACTGGCGGGATTCCAGCAAGGGAAACGGCGCAAACGGGATGCAGGATTCCTATGGCTCCCTGCTGGATGCGACGGCAGCGGAATGGCTGGATCCTGACCAGAAACCGGTACCGTTCTGGGAGGTGATCCGGGCCTTGAGCGCAGAGAATGCACAGTATGATGTGCTGATGCTCCCGGACGGTGAACTGCGTGAAGATGATTTTCCAGAGGACAGACTGGATGGATATCCGCTGGTGATTATTCCGGACTGCTTTTTCCTCACAGAGCGTCAGTGCCGTGCAATCCTGGGCTATGCCCGGAAGGGCGGAAAAATCCTGGTGCAGGGAAGAATTGCGGAGGGAACACACCTGAAGGAACAGCTGGAGGCAAGCGGCGGTGCAGCCTTTGTCGGGCTGGAAGGAACCCGGGAAGAAAATATGGCCCGGTTTATGGACACTTTCAGACAGCTCTATGACCCGCTGGCTCCGGTTGCGTGTACGGCCGGGGATGTTGGAATCCAGCGCTTTGACAGCGGCGAAAAAACCTGGGTCCATCTCCTGAACTACCGCTATGATGCGGGGGCAGACCGCATTCTCCCGATCGACCGTCTTCAGCTTTTTGTCCGGGGAACCGGAAACCGGAAGGTTGAGATACTGGTGCCGGAGGGAGAGCCTCTTCCGGTGCTCGAAATGAAGGCAGCCGGCAATTCCGCTGAGATTACACTGTACAATATGGGCCTGTATACGGTCCTTGCATTTTCCTGAAGCCGGTCAGCCCTTAACGGCACCGGCAATCAGGCTTTTCTGTACCTGACCGCTCATGCACATGTACAGGATCAGCGTAGGAAGGGTGGCAATCACAAGACCTGCACCCATGGAGCCGTAATCCGTCTGGTACTGACCGCTCATCTGCTGAATGCCCACAGTCAGGGTACGCACTTTATCGGTGGTAAACAGGGTTGCCAGCAGCAGTTCATTCCAGACCTGGAGGAAGACAAAGATGGCAGCAGTAATCAGGGCAGGCACCATCATGGGAAGAATGATCGTGAAGGCGGTGCGGTAAATCCCGCTCCCGTCGATGCATGCTGCCTCTTCCATTTCATAGGGTATGTTGGTGATGAAACCGCTGAGGATCAGAACGGTGATGGGAATATTGAACGCAGTATAGGGGATGATCAGGGCCCAGTTGGTTTTGGTAAGGCTCAGCAGCGTTTCAGTCAGCGGGTACAGGGCGGCATGCATGGGAATCATCATGCCCATAAGCAGATAGGTAAACACAGCCTTCTGCCCTTTCCAGCGCATGCGCAGGAGACCGTAGGAGGCCATAAACCCGAAGAAACTCGTCAGAATCAGGGTGGCGAAGGTATCAATGACGCTGTTGAGCAGATAGCTGCTCACCCGTCCTCCGCTGCCCCAGGCATTGGCATAGTTTTCCCACAGCCACTGGGTCGGCAGACCAACCACATTGCCTCCGAAGATTTCGTTGGTGTCTTTCAGGGACATCGTAAACATCCAGTAGAGCGGGAAGAGGCAGAGCAGAAGCCACAGAATGAGAAAGACATGCTCCAGGATCTTTCCTACTGTCCATTTCTTCTTTTTCACGGCTCATTCAGCTCCTTTCCCTGTGCTCTGTCTTTCTGCTCCCGGAACAGGATGTTCAGAAGAACCGTGAACACCAGGCATTCCAGTACAATGAATATGGCCTGAGCACTGGCATAGCTGTATTTGTGGTTGGAAAACATTTCCACATACATGGAAAGTGCAGGGAGGTCCTTGTTGGACCTTTCCAGAAGAATCCAAGGGGTGTCGAACAGCTTGAAGGAACCGATGAGCGAAAAGGAGAGGCAGACCTTGAGCATGGGTTTAATCATCGGAATCTGAATGTGGAAGGCCAGTCTTGCCCCGGATGCTCCGTCCACGGTGGCGGCTTCCAGGACATCCGGTGAGATGGATTTCAGCGCTCCGTACATCAGCAGCATATGGTAGCCCACGTACTGCCATAGGCTGGGAAGGAAAGAAAACCAGATTTTCGTTGTCTTGTTTCCCAGAAAACCATTCTGCGGCATGGCCCATCCGAATTGTTCAAAGACCTGGGGCAGAAGTCCCTTGTAAATGCGCTGCCAGAGCAGGCTGACCACCACAGAGGAGATGACGACCGGAACAAAATAGATGTTGCGGTACGCACTCTCGCCCCGTATGCCATTGGCCAGAAGCAGTGCAATGAACAGGGAAAAAGGCAGCTGAAGAAAAACAGAAACGGCGGCATACAGCAGCGAGTTGCCGACGGCACCGGGAAAACTGTTCCGCCTGGCTGGCGTCAGCATGGAAATATAATGCTCAAGCCCGGCAAAGTGGGATTCACTTCCGACTTTGGCGGGTATTTCATTGAGCAGGCTGTAGACCAGCGTCTTGAAGATCGGGATGACAACGATGTAGGTAAAAAAGAGTACGGTCGGCAGAACAAAGACCGCGATGCTCCATTTGTTTGAAAGAACACGTTTCAAGAGCAGTCCTCCCATCATGGCCATGGCGGGCGAAAGCCGTCTTTCCTTGGAAGCTTTGAAATAACGGAGAAACCGCCATCGGCAGGGACATACGGATGGCGGATTGGTTCATGCAGTTCTCCATGTTCCGGGGAAAACAGGGGCTCAGGCAGATACACCTGAACATCGCACCAGACTGGCTGAAATGTCAAAAAGGGGGGACGGGTATACCGCCGCCCCCTGTTTTTGCAGAATGGATTACTTGAAGATGGTTTCCATGTCTTCACACCATTCTTCCGGTGTGATTTCACCGGCAAGTACGTCATAGACGGTCTGTCCGATGAGGGTGGCATCTTCGCCGGTCAGGGCAGTGTTGCCCCAGAGCAGGAAGGATTCCGCGCTGGAGGTTTCCGCAACGATCTGCATCAGAACCGGATTGATATCGGTATAGGCAGAGAAGTCATACTTCCATGCGGGCAGGCCTGCACCGGAAATGAAACCGTTCTTGGACTGGTTCTCAGCGAAGAATTCGCAGGCGATGAAGGCCTCATCCGGATGCTCGGTGTAGGAGGAAACGCAGAAACCTTCTGCCGCGCCGCCCATCCACTGGTTGTCATAGCCCTTGCCTACAGCAGGGAATTTGACAGCCTTGACTTTCTGCTGCATCTCGGGAGACAGGGAGCCCGCAAACCACTGGCCGTGAACATACATCGGGATTTCACCGTTGAAGTAAGGAACTTCAGATTCGTCACGGGTCAGGGAAGCTGCATCGGCCGGGAAAGCACCCAGGTCAATCAGTTCTTTGAAGGCTTTCACACCGTCAACCCAGTCCTGGGTCATAAAGGTTGCACCTTCGGTCTTGTAGTAGCATGCACGGCAGGCAGCATCACCGGCGAACCGGAGTGCAATGATGTCCGTGTACATATTCGTCGGCCACTGATCTCCGCCGCCCACGGTCATGGGGGTTACGCCGGCATCCTTAAATGCCTTGACAGCAGCGATCAGCTCATCCCAGGTCTCGGGAATTTTGACACCGTACTTCTCGAACAGCTCGGTGTTGCAATACAGCAGGGAACAGGCCTTGGTGTAGGGCAGCTGATAGATTTTTCCATCAAAGGTCATATCGGTCAGCGTGCCGCCTTCAATCCGGTCCATGATTTCAGGAGTCAGGTAATCGTTCAGCGCCATGATATCGCCGGACCCGACCAGATTCCACAGTACGCCGCCGGCGTTCCAGTAGAATACATCGGGGAGGCTGTCAGACAGGGCAAGGGTTTCGCCGGTGTCTTTCCATGCATTGGCTTCATACCATTCCACATCCAGCTTGATCCAGGGATAGGCTTCTTGGAACTCTTCGAGTGTTTTCAGGAACGGGGCACGGTTGGCTTCGGTCTCTGCGGACCAGATGGATGCAACCTTCAGGGTGACTTCCGCGTGCTCTTCGGCAAATACGGAGGTCAGGGTCATGGCCATCGCAAGGGCCAGTACCAGGGCAAGCAATTTTTTCATACGGGAAACTCCTTTCTGCATATCAAGTTTTTGTCGGAAATCCAACTGCTGAAAAAAGTATAGTTTGGATTTTTTGAAAGTGCAATAACTTTGGCAGAAGAAATGTACAAAATGTACACGAATGGGCCGATTATGACAAAAAATGGGCAACATAAAAGAGAAGATAGACGAAACTGCAAAAAAGGATCATCCATCAGATGGGCGGGAAATACATAGACAGAAAAAACCGTGCAGTCAGCATGCAGGAAGCTGAATGCACGGGACACGGCGGGATGATTCCGAAGAATGTTGGCTTATTCGGAGAGCCGGCGTATGCTCAGGGCAGTGGAGGGTTTTCTTGTCGTAATATTCAGGACGTCCATCTTCATGTATTTCCGGAGTACATCCTCATCATTGAGTGTCCACAGGGAAATCCCGATGCAGCGTTTTCTGAGTTCGGTGAATAACGCAGGACTCATATGGGCATAAGGGAAATTGATGGCAGCCGCACGAAGTGAATGAAGACGTTCTGCGGCACGCTGAATATTGTTGAGAAGAAGTTCCGTCTGCTTCAGTCGATCTGCCTGTGTGTCGGGAAACAGATCCCGGACCAGAACCTCAGAGTTCAGAAAAATGCGGCAGTGGTCAGTTATATCAGGGTTCTGCTCCAGCAGGCATGGACTCACGGAACCGGAGAAGATCAGTTGCTCCCGTCCGATGCCGCAGACCTTCGCGGCTTCCAGGGTGGGGAGGAGGGCACGCTCCTCCTTCAGATCACAGTTGACGGCAATGCCACCGCGCCGGATCGTCTCAAAGGCCGTTTCCAGAGAGACCAGACCGGAAAAAGAATCCGGCATATCGTGTGTCAGAAAGAGGCCCCCATCCCCGTCAGCACGCAGGTCGATTTCCACACAGTCCGCCCCAAGCCGGACGGCTGTCTCAATGGAAGCGATCGAATTGTCTGGGGTTTCTTCACAGCCGGAATGCGCTGTGATCATAACACTTGATTTCATTGTTTCCCTCATTTGTCTTGCTGCATGTCTGCAGACATGCACGTGGAATGCAGGGCATGAATAGCATGAAATGCTTACAGCTCAAACAGTTCCGGTGATTTCAGGATACCCTGCTGCCAGAGACAGTATTCATCACTCCACATAACCCCAACGGTGCGCCATGAGTCGGGACCCCACCAGGTAATGGTTTTGTCGGCCAGGTGGACCTGTCCAAAGGTGTTGATCCGGCATCCGAAGGCTTTGATCTCAAGCGTGTGCCGGCCTTCTTTAGGAATGTCGAACATGATCCGGTAGGGGGCATAAGCGATGACACCGAGGTCTTTCCCGTCCAGGCTGACCCGCAGGAGGGCAGACCTGTAATCACTGACCTGCAGTGCATACTGTCCGGAAGGAAGATTGGTATGTATCCGATAGGTGATATTTCCGCCATAGAAGGGGAGTCCCTGACGGGTGATGTCTCCGAACGTGATCTCGCAGGGCAGAGCGGTCAGTGTGCAGTAAACCCCCTGAACTTTGACGCCGAAGGCGCCGAGAAGATACATGGCCTCCGGATTGGTCCTCTTCCCATAGGGAATACTGACCTCCAGCTTGTTTTCTCCGGGCCGGATCTGGGGCAGAATGACTTTCCGGATACACTTGTCCACATACCATCCGTAGGCCGGGACGGTTCTCTGACCGTTGAGGGTCACGGTGCAGGCAGAGGCATTCTCCAGTGCCAGCTCAGCCATGCTGATATTGATTTCACTGCGGATGGTGTAACGCAGATTCAGTGTATGTGGTGTAGAGTGGTCGGTTTCCACCCAGGGCTGTGCGATCGCTCCTCCGCGAAGAGGCCAGCCCAGTTTTCGGCGGACTTCATTGTCGAGCCGGAGAATGTCCTCGGCAGGATTCCAGAGCTCATCGTCCAGAGCATACTCAGCTCGGTCCAACAGAAGCACGTTGGGCTCTTCCAGAACATAATCCATTTTTCCAAGGAAGCGGCGGAACGGCTTGAGGACAGCATCCGGCGCTGCAGCCTCGCAGATCTGGCGTTTCCGTACGACAGGCGACAGGCGCAGCAGAAGGGAATCCTGATCGTAGAAGGATGTCTCATAGATGGTCCATCCGTCTGTATGCCGCACACACAGCGGCGTGATCTTCCCGTCCAGCGTGTTGTACAGGGTCAGATCCCAGGTGCCCCGGAGGCGGATGCGCAGCTGATGGCATTCCGGCACGTCCGGATTCCGGCAGGGGTCTGCGTGGCAGATGAACAGCCAGCGCTCGTTTTTCTCCTGCCGCATCTGATGGAGCAGGTAATTGGTTTGGATGCCCCGTTCATCCCTGACTTCCACATCACGAAGTCCGGAAAGACGCTCAAGAAGGGATACGCGGTCAAACAGGCAGTGCTCACATACGTCAAACAGGGCTTTCGGGGCATCACTGGGTATCGCATCGGCCAGTTCCGGTGCACTCCCCAGGAAGATAACACGTCCGCCTTTTCCGGCAAAATGCCGCAGACGGGAAATGGTGGTGGAGCGCAGGGTTTCCACAGGTGGTACAAGGATGGTCTCGTAGTGCATCTTTCCGACGGGGAATGTATCTTCCGTGAAATCTTCCGGACACTGCTGGGGGAGCAGGGATTCACTGATGAAATCAAAATCGATCAGTCCCCTGAGAAGCCATTCGGTCAGGTTCCGGAAATGCTCGTCCATCTGGGTACGGATCGCCGCGGTGTTTTCCTTGGCTCCCCAGTGCAGCCAGTAGCTCTCCACTGGATGAATGACGCCCACGCGGCAAAGCGCTGTTCCCCGGGTCAGGACAGTATTCAGGCGTGCAAAATGATTTTCAACATAGCTGTATTCCCTGTACCAGGGCGTCTGATAATTGAAGGTGGCAGGATAATCGCGTTTTGCCTCACCGTTCATGGAGACCCAGGAGAGATGCGGCACACGGACGGTGACGCCGAGAGCAGCCTGCCAGTCACCTGCAAGCTTATGACCGCGGAAATCGAAGTTCCAGTTGGTAACGCCATACAGTTCGGACAGCACCCCCTCCCTGCCATACTGGCGGGATGCGGACTGGGCCTGTTTGGTGGTTGTATATTCCCGCCAATCGCACAGCATGTCGATGCCGGGCATCTGGAATCCTCGGTAGGACCGCATGGCCTCTCCCAGAGCGCTGGTCTGGCTCTCCAGGGTCGGCTCACTCATCATGTGTCCTGTGAGCATCAGGCCGTGTGCATCACACCAGGCGCCGCACTGGTCGGCAAAGGCCTGGGAGAAGCGTTCCGCAATATGGTCGTGAAAACGGTACCTCAGAATGGAAGCTTTGCCGTCCGGAAGGTCCCACAGCAATTCAGGCATGCCGTCGAAAATGTCCTCATGGAAGGCGGCAGTATACGTCTCAGGCAGATCGTCTGTCCAGGGAAGAGTGATGTCCCGTGTGTCCAGCGCATAATTCAGTGTCTGTTTGCGGGAAAACTGAGGTTCATCCGTGAAGATGGCAGGAATCACCCCGCCGAAATCACGCCCCACATTTGCTGCATAGGCTTCGTGGGTTATCCGGAGGAACTGGCGGATACTTTGGGGATCGAGTGTATTGACATAAGCCTGGTTGTTATACCAGGGGGAGTCTCCCATGATTTCACGATACACATACAGGGGAAAACCTTCCGCGGTGTCCTCTTCCCCCATACGGCGGTATTTGTTCAGTGTGCCGTCAGGATTTAGTGTGATGTCGTAGGCAGCAAGAAAATGCCCGTCTTTCCGTTTCGTGCGGGTAAAAACTGCATAGCGCTGGCGGTATGCCGGATCTTTTGTGACCAGTCCGCCGGCTGCACCGGAAGGCCAGCGATCTTCATCATAGAGCCAGATCAGCATGTGCTCCTGTCTCGCCTTTTCCACACAGGCGTGGATCAGATCAAAGAATTCTGTTCCGAGGTATTCTGTTTCCAGTCCGGTCCGCACATGAATATGAACGCCGCCGAAGCCCATTTTCTTGAGCTGCTTCATCTGCCAGAGCAGGTCCTCCCGGGTGAGCTTTCCGTTCCATGCCCAGAACGGAGCAGCACGATATTCACAGTCAGGATTTGCAAAGAGGCTTTCGGTCAGGGGCTGATGGCTTTGGCGGTAGAGCTGCATTGATTCTCCTCCCTTTATCAGTCAGGAATAGGGACTTCGGATTCGTGGATGAATCCGGAATCCGCAAAAACGAGACAACGGACCATGTCATGGATTGTCTTTTTCAGGGTGTCCGAAAGATCTTGTTTTGAATGTGGAGTTTGTCTTATGCTGCACCAACAATGAAGTGCCGGGGCTGATAAGATCAGACCAATGGAAGTGGATTCTGACGGTTTCTTCTGGAAACTGCAGGCAGAATGGAAATATGGAACGCAGTCGGCAGATAGCTGCCTGTTTTCTGTGCATCAATGCATGGCTTTATTCATATATTCCATTATAATCAGGGAATGGGAAATGACAAGCATGAAGTATCACAGATGAGAAAAACCTTGCGGAATGATCCTTTCGTGTCTTGCAGGATGTGTTTTCTTTTCCACGACAAAAATGCCCGTCCGAAGACAGGCAAATCATGGAAGAATCTGATGGTTTCCATCATCAGGGATTTTCTGAAATAAAAGTATGTCAGTGCAAGGTGACAACTTTTGCACCAAAGGGAGTCAGAGCAAGCTTTGCAATCTTGAAAAACTGTTTTCCGAAAGGAATGCCGACGATGGTAATACACCAGAGCATGCCAATCAGGAGATTTCCGAAGGCCATGACGATGCCGAAAAAGATCAGCCAGATGATATTGGCAAGGGTGGAAGGCGCCCCGCCTCCATAGACAATTTCCTTGCGGAAAGGACAAAAGGACATGCTGGCAAATTTGAAGCACTGCCGGCCATACGGGATGCCGATGATCGTGATGCACCAGATCATCCCTGCAAGCAACCAGGACAAACCGCTCAGGAACCCTCCGAAGATAAACCACAGGATGTTGCCGATTGTTTTCATAATGGAAATCCTCCAGATATGGAAAAAGTGTCCTTCCGATGGGAACGAGACGCATCGGTATGACATCTGCATTATACAGAATCAGACAGTGGAAACAAGGAGGATATTCTTGGAAGAGGATGAGAAAATCATGAAAAAGACCCGGGAGAGAAACTGGGTTGGGGTTCCTCGTTTGCCGTTTCTTCCAGAGCTCAGAAAGAAGGAAATGCTTATTCCCTGCCGTTCCGGTATGCCCTGGGGCTGACACCGTAATGCTTTTTGAAGCAGTCCTTGAAGTAGTTGGCGTCGGTGAATCCGCAGCGCAGCGCGATATCGATGATCAGATCAGGGGTTTCCACCAGCTCAAGGGCTGCCTGGTGGAGACGAACGTAAGCCAGATACTCATGGACGCCCATACCGGCGGCCTGGCGGAATTTCCGGCTCAGATAGTTGATGCTGAATCCTGCTGCTCCGGCAATCTGTTCGGCCGTGACAGGCTCCCTGAAATGCTCCCGCATGTATTCTGCTGCGCGCACAATGGCCTGATCGGTTGTGTGAATATCGGCAGGAGGATCTTCGGGCAGAATGCCGAAACGGCTGCAGACCAGCAGTGTCTCCTGAAGTCTGCATTTCAGAAGAAGGGGAGTCTGCTGGTCATTGATTTTTTCTTCATTGAGCATCCTTCCAAAAAGTGCGGTCAGCTGCTCCTGATAAAAGTCCGGAATCTGCAGGAGACGCCAGCGGCTGAAGAAATCGTCCTGTCCCGGAAAGGTATTCCGGATATCCTGTTCCAGGTCCTTCTTGCGGAAGAAGAGGTTGAAACGGCGGCAGGGGCCATAGAGATAGCGGGTATAATGCATGGTCCGCGGAGGAATGATCAGCAGGTCACCAGCATGAACGTCCAGCATCCGGCCGCCCATGAAGAAACGGCATGATCCGGTTTCAAGATAATAGATTTCATAATAAGGATGATAGTGGTTTGTGGGTACAGTGTAGTTGCTGTCCCTGAGCTGTTCTTCAGCATAGATCCGGTCAATGGGCTTTTCCGGTTCCCGGGTTGAGAAATCATTCTCCATTTTTATCCTCCTGGAGTGTTGAAAAAAAAGCGGTATTATGAAATTATAGGGGAAAACATGTAGAAAATCAAGACAAAATGCCGTATCCTTACAACTGCAGCGAGGAACAAGCTGCATGGGAAAAGCTTACATGATGTTCCGAATCCCAGGATTTTGCGGGGACCGAGGAGCAAATAAAATAGAAGGAGAAAGATGATGAAAATGTTTATGAATAAGTGGAGCAGAAAAAACGAAGGAGCACAGCCTATGATGGTTGCTGCAGACAGCCTGGTTCATTTTATGAATGGTGGATCCAGGATGTTCCGCGAAACCGCGGATGACGATGGCGTGACCGCCATGGAAGTTGCAAGAACAGCTTATCTGTGCATGAACAACCTGTAAGGCTGTCAGGAGAGCAGGGAGAACACGAGCGCGTGTTCCCCTGCTTTTTTATGTGCTGCAAAGACAGTACAGGAACCACTGCAAAGGAACAGACGAAATGATACTTGTTTTGAAGAAATCAGTATGATATCCTTTGTTTATTATCTGCGTGTGAAAAGAATCTGCTGGTTTGAAGAAGACTCTGCCGGAAAGGCGGGTTGTTGCAGCAAATAGAATATTTTGCAGGACTGCTTCTGAAACGCAGGGTTCGGTTTTTGAAAAAGAAATCAAAGCGAGGGTGTAAAGCATGGCCAACTGTCTGACACTGAAAAAGTCCAACTGCAAGAACTGCTACAAATGTATTCGACACTGCCCGGTCAAATCAATCCGCTTTTCAGGAAACCAGGCCCACATTATTGGCAATGAATGCATTCTCTGCGGCCATTGCTTTGTCGTCTGTCCCCAGAACGCCAAGGAGATCGTGGATGAAACTGAAAAGGTACGTGTTCTGATTCAGGGCGGTGATCCGGTGGTGGTTTCCCTGGCACCGTCCTTTGTGGCAAACTATGATGGAGTTGGCATCGAATCCATGCGGGAGGCACTCAAAAAACTGGGATTTCATGACGTGGAGGAAACTGCACTCGGTGCCACCCTTGTCAAGCGCGAATATGACCGAATTCTGAAAGAGGAAGACCGGGATATTCTCATCTCTTCATGCTGTCATTCGATCAACCTTCTGATTCAGAAATATTTCCCGAGGGTACTCCCATATCTTGCCGATGTACAGTCGCCCATGCAGGCGCATTGTTCGGAGATCAAACGCCGTATTCCCAATGCGAAAACAGTGTTTATCGGTCCGTGTGTTGCAAAAAAGGATGAGGCAGATTATTACAGCGGCATTGTCGATGCCGTGCTGACCTTTGAAGAGCTGACCCAGTGGCTGAAAAAAGAAGGCATCGAACTGAAAAAGGAGAAAAAACCAGACAACTGCAGCCGTGCAAGGTTTTTTCCCACAACCGGCGGCATACTCAAAACCATGGTGAAGGATGCACCTGGCTTTCAATATCTGGCACTGGATGGTGTTGAAAACTGCATTGCCGCCCTCCGGGAGATTGAGCAGGGAAATATTCATCATTGTTTTATTGAGATGAGTGCCTGTGTGGGGAGCTGTGCCGGTGGTCCGGTCATGGAGAAGTATGGCCACAGCCCGCTCAAGGATTACCTGGCGGTGGCTGAGTATGCAGGTGAAGAGGACTTTGATGTTCAGCAGCCGGAAATCCGCGAACTGCGGAAGCGCTTTGATGCAATTGAACGCAGGGCGGACCAGCCGAGCGAGGTGGAGATCAGGGACATTCTGCGGGAAATGGGAAAGTTCAAGCCCAGCCAGGAACTGAACTGTGGTTCGTGTGGTTACAACACCTGCAGAGAGAAGGCCATCGCGATCTATCAGGGAAAAGCAGAGATATCCATGTGTCTCCCGTATCTTATGCAGAAAGCCGAAAGCGTAAGTGACACCATTGCACGCAACAGCCCGAACGGCATCCTTATGCTCAATGACCAGCTCGAAGTGCAGCAGATCAATCCCGCTGCCCTGAAAATACTGCATCTTCGCTCAGACGGAGCAGTTCTGGGCGATCAGGTGGTTCGTATTATGGATCCTATCCCGTTTATGAAAGTGAAGAATACCGGGAGAGGCATATTCCGTGAACGGACGTATCTTGCTGAGTATGACTGCACGGTTGAACAGACGATCGTTCCTGCAGAGGACGGAAGAATGCTGCTGTGCATCATGCGTGACGTAAGCCAGGAAGAAGAAACACGACGTCAGAAGGAAGAAATCAGCCGCCAGACAGCTGAAGTGGCCGATAAGGTTGTGGACAAACAGATGCGTATTGTGCAGGAAATCGCCAGTCTCCTGGGTGAAACGGCTGCTGAAACGAAAATTGCCTTATCCAAGCTGAAGGAGTCGATTAACAATGAATGATCTGACGTGTGATATCGGCTATAAGAGCATCAATCATGCAGGAGAACAGCTTTGCGGAGACCATGTGGAAGTCGCGGAACAGGAAGATGGTTCAAAGGTCATCGTGCTGGCGGACGGACTTGGCAGCGGCGTGAAAGCAAGCATTCTGTCAACTCTGACCAGCAAAATCATTTCCACCATGCTTGCTGCAGGGATGTCCATCGAAGAGTGCGTTGAGACCATCGCGGCTACGCTTCCGGTGTGTTCGGAGAGAGGCGTTGCCTATTCCACTTTTACTATTATCCGGCTGATACAGGATCATACCGCAGAATTGATCCAGTATGATAATCCCCAGGTGATTCTTGTACGCAATGGAGAAAACTGGGAATATCCCCGTACGGAAACCATGATCGGAGGTAAACAGATTTTTCATTCCGTGATCCGTCTGCAGGCGGATGATGTGTTCATTGCCATGAGCGACGGCTGCCCGCATGCCAGCGCAGGAATTGAGTACAACATGGGCTGGAAAAGGGAAGACATTATCACCTTCATGGAAGCTATGAGCCTGTGCGGTTATTCTGCGAAGACACTTTCCACCATGCTGGTGGATGAGTGTTACAAGCTTTACGACGGGGAACCAAAGGATGATGCGACGTCTGTGGTGGTGCGTGTCAGAAAACGAGTGCCCATGAATCTTCTTTTCGGGCCGCCCAGCAACCGGGACGATGTGGACCGCATGATGAGTCTGTTTTTTGCGAAGGAAGGAAAACATATTATCTGTGGGGGAACGACGTCCTCCATTGCTGCAAAATGGCTGAATAAACCGCTCCGTGCGTCCATGGATTTCGATGGGGATATTCCTCCGATTGCCTATCTTGATGGCGTTGACCTGGTCACCGAAGGCGTTATTACGGTGAATCGTGTAGTGGAATATGCCAAGGATTACATTGGAGAAAACAAGCGCTACGAGGAATGGAGTGATCATAAGGACGGGGCGTCCATGATCAGCCGTCTGTTGTTTGAAGAAGCAACGGATATCAGCTTTTTTGTGGGAAAAGCGATCAATCCCGCCCATCAGAACCCCAATCTGCCCATTAACTTCAATATCAAAATGAGTCTTGTGCAGGACTTATCTGAAGCCCTGAAACAAATGGGGAAAAAGATAAAGGTCAGCTATTTCTGATCAGGAATCCGTTCGAACCGACAAAAGAGCACAGAACAGAGTTCCGAAAGATCAGCGAGACAAAGCATGCCGGCTGATTCGTTCAGCCGGCAATTAATACGCATAGAATCATACAGGACAGAACAGGAACGGATCGGACCGGACCGGCAGAAGGAAGCATGCCGGCAGAGAACAAAAGAAGCCAGATCAACGAACTGGCTTCTTTTGTTTTTGAAAGCTGCAGGCTATTGGACAAGCAGCCATTGACTGATTTCTTTTCCGGCAGCCCTTCCGTCTGCCAAAGCCCGCACAACCAGGGACTGTCCTGTCCGCATGTCTCCGGCACTGAACAATTTGCCTCCCAGATAATGGGAACCGTCAGAAGGCATACAGCGTCCCCTGTGATCCGGTGTGATCAGGAAGCGGGCGGGTGTCTCCTCCTCACATCCGGTAAAGCCGGCGGCGATCAGCAGCAAATCGCAGGGAAGGATCTGCTCTGACCCGGGCACTGGCACAGGCCTGCGTTCGGGAGACATGGCCAGGCGAACGGTCTGGATTGCACAGACCTGGTTTGCTGCATTGACCTGAATGCTTTTCACGGTGGTTTCATAAAACCTGGGATCACAGCCCTGACGTGCAATGGCTTCCTGCTGACCATAGTCCGTTCGCAGGATGCGGGGCCATTCTGGCCATGGATTGGAAGAGAGCCTGGCAGAAGGTGCCTGCGGCATCATTTCAAGCTGGGTGACAAATGCGGCTCCCTGGCGCAACGCTGTGCCGACGCAGTCATTTCCGGTATCGCCGCCGCCGACAACAACGACATGCTTTCCCTGGGCAGTGACGGAAGGGGATGCCCCGGCCAGGATAGATCTGGTGGCCTCCTTCAGATAGCTGACAGCATAAATGACGCCTTTGGCATCCAGGTGCTCGACAGGCAGTGAACGCGGTTTTCTGGACCCACAGCACAGAAGAACGGCATCATAGGATGTGAGCAGAACCGGATCCGCTTCCGTGCTGAGCTGAAAAGCGATGCCTTCTTCTTCCATCAGGCGGATGCGCCGCTCAACAATTGTTTTGGGAAGTTTCATATTGGGAATGCCATACATGAGAAGGCCGCCGGGCCGGTCATCCCGCTCAATCACTGTTACCGTATGACCGGCCTGATTCAGATAGTCTGCTGCAGAGAGCCCGGCAGGTCCGCTTCCGATCACGGCAATCGTCTTTCCGGAACGGATGGCAGGAATCCGGGGGTGCATCCAGCCCTTTGAAAAACCGGTTTCGATCAGATACAGCTCATTGTCGCGGTTGGTGACACCATCATCCGCAAGATTGCAGGCCTTTTCACACAGCGCCGGGCAGACTCTTCCTGTAAACTCCGGAAATGGGGCTGTCTGGAGAAGACGGGCAAGTGCTTCGCGTTCCATTCCCTGACAGAGCAGATCGTTCCACTCCGGAATCAGGTTATGCAGGGGACAGCCGAAATCAGACTGACAGAAAGGCACACCGCAGTCCATACAGCGAGCGGCCTGAGCGTACCGGACCTCCGGAGATTGTGGAAAATGCAGGTCATGATAATCTTTCAGCCTGGCGTCCGCATCCCGGAAAGGGTTCTCGGAACGGGCATATTCAAGAAAACCGGTCGCTTTTCCCATACGGTCACACTTCTTTCAGAAAGGATACATATTCATCGGAAATCACGGCCCGGAAAGAGGGCAAAAATGCTTCAAAATGATCCAGGATGTTTCTGGCCTTTCGGGAACCGGTGATTCTTTCATGCATTTTCAAAAGACGGTGAAGCTCTTCTGCCTGATGGCCTGAAACGGCATACAGCTTTGCATGCTTCAGGTTCATGCGTCCGGTAAGCTGGCTGTTTTCATCCAGAACCCAGGCGATTCCGCCGCTCATGCCGGCAGCAAAGTTATCGCCGACCGGCCCGAGAATGCAGACCCTGCCTCCTGTCATGTATTCGCAGCCGTGATCACCGCATCCTTCCACCACGGCCCAGGCACCTGAGTTGCGAACCGCGAACCGTTCTCCGGCCATTCCGGCGATCAGGGCATATCCGCTGGTAGCACCATAGAGGGCTACATTGCCGATGAGCGTGTCCTTCTCTTTCCATACACTGTCTACAGGAGGACAGACGGCAATTGTTCCTCCGGACAGTCCTTTGCCGAGGTAATCGTTGGCCACGCCATAAAGTGTGATCTCCTGGCCGGCGGGAAGGAAAGCGCCAAAAGACTGGCCTCCGCAGCCCTGGGCCTGGATGGAACGATTTCCTTTGAGCATGGTTCCAAAGGCACGATCCGTAGTCATCAGGTGAACGTGGTCTTGGAAAAGGCGCATATCGGTACGCTCCGAAAGATGAAAATCATGTTTTGCATCTTCCTGAAAATGCGTATTCCGGGAGAAGCCGATAAGATCCGACAAATCCACTGGGGTCCCTGCTTTCATTTTCAGGAGATCACTTCGACCGATAAGCTCCTGGACCGTTCTTGCCCCAAGCCTGGCCATGATTCTTCGCATCTGCTCTGCGATATAGAGCATAAAGCGTTCCACATATTCCGGTTTTCCTGCAAAGCGTCTGCGAAGTTCCGGATTCTGTGTGGCAATGCCAAAGGGACAGGTGCCCAGATGACAGACCCGCATCATCCTGCAACCCATGGTGATCAGGGGGGCGGTCGCAAAACCAAACTGTTCAGCACCCAGCAGGAGGGCGACCATGACATCATGACCGGTCATCAGCTTGCCGTCCGTTTCCAGGGTGACCTTCTGTCGCAGTCGGTTGCGGCAGAGCACCTGGTGGGCTTCTGCCAGGCCGATCTCCCATGGCAGGCCTGCATGGTGGACGGAACTCAGAGGAGCTGCTCCTGTACCGCCTTCACCGCCGGAAATCAGGATTCCTCCGGCACCGGCTTTGGCAACACCACTTGCAATGGTACCGACACCGGTTGATGAAACCAGCTTGACGGTGATTTTTGCCTGCTCATTGGCACACTGCAGATCATAGATCAGTTCCGCCAGATCTTCGATCGAATAGATATCATGATGCGGGGGAGGGGAAATCAGGGATATACCGGGCGTCGAGCATCGCGTTTTTGCTACGCTTTCCGTGACTTTTGCTCCAGGCAGGTGTCCGCCTTCACCCGGCTTGGCACCTTGAGCCATCTTGATCTGTATTTCGCTGGCAGAGAGCAGATATTCACGGGTGACGCCAAAGCGGCCGGAGGCGACCTGCTTGATTGCAGAATTCAGGCTGGTTCCGTAACGGCTTGCCAGTTCACCGCCTTCACCGCTGTTGGACCTGCCGCCAAGATGATTCATGGCGAGCGCCATGCATTCGTGGGCTTCCTGGGAGATGGAACCATAGCTCATGGCGCCGGTACGGAAACGCCGGACGATCTCTGCGGCACTCTCGACCTCCTCGAGGGGGATTTCCCGGCAGGCTTCATAACAGAAGTCAAGCATGGAACGGATGGTGCGGGGACCTTCGTTTTCAATCCGGGCACTGTACTGGTCGAAAAGCTGAGGGCTGTCGGTCCATACGGCCTGCTGAAGAAGGTGAATGGTTTCAGGGGAGTAGAGATGCTCTTCTGCATCTTCTCCTGAACGGAGTCGATGTACACCAATACTGGGCAGGCCCCGGAGGGGCGAACCGAAAGCAGCTTGATGATGATATCGGCTGTCGGACTCAATCCTGTTCAGATCCGTTCCGCCAAGTGTGCATGTTGTATTGGTGAAATACTGCTCTACCAGCTGATGGTCGAGGCCGACCGTTTCGAACAGCTGTGCGCTCTGATAGGCCTGAAGTGTGGAAACACCCATTTTTGAAGCGATTTTCAGGACGCCGGCTGTCAGGGCCTGGTCATAATCCGCGACTGCCTGAGAAAAGGACTTCTGAATCTGCCCATCCCTGCAGAGGGCGTGGATGCATGCATGTGCGAGATAGGGATTGACGGCTCTGGCACCATAGGCGATCAGAAGAGCCAGTTGATGGACATCCCTTGGCTCACCGCTCTCAAGGAGGACGGAAACGGCCGTGCGTTTCTTGATCCGGATCAGATGCTGTTCGAGTGCGGACACAGCAAGCAGGGAGGGAATAGCAAGGTGCGCCGAATCCATGCCGCGGTCAGACAGAATCAGGATATTGATTCCGTCCCTGCACGCCTGATCGCAGGTGGAAAAAAACGTCGACAAAGCCTGGGAAAGACTTTCTTTTTCCGCATAGACAAGTGAAACGGTACGCACAGAAAAGGCTGGGTGGGATATGGCACGGATCTTGTTCAGCTCATACTCTGTGAGCACCGGTGTGTTCAGTTCCAGGACGGTGCAGTTGTCCGGACCATCCGACAGAAGATTGCCGTCATCGCCGATGTAGATGGAACAATCGGTTTTGATCTCTTCACGAAGTGCATCAATCGGTGGATTGGTGACCTGGGCGAAGCGCTGTTTGAAATAATCAAACAGGGATGGATGGGTTCGGCTGAGTGCAGCGATCGGCTCATCGGCACCCATGGAAACAATCGGCTCACTGCCTGTTTTCGCCATGGGCAGAATGATATTGTGCAGGTCTTCCCAGGTATAATGGAAAGCTTTGCAAAGCTGCAGTCTGATTTCGTCATCCGGCACGGAGCAGGACGCGTCGACTTCCGGAAGCGCATCCAGACGGATCAAATGCTGCATCCATTCACTGTAAGGGCGGGATTGGGCATACTGTGTTTTCAGGGCTTCGCTCTCAAGAAGACGTCCGGTCTGCAGATCGGCTTCAAGCACATCCCCGGATTTCAGTTTCCAGCGCCTTATGATATGGGCGTTTTCTTCAAACAGGACACCGGCTTCGGATGACAGGATCAGCCGGTGGTCGTCCGTCAGTGCACACCTCAGGGGACGCAGGCCGTTCCGGTCCAGGGAGGCACAGACCGTATCACCGTCAGAGTACAGGATGGCGGCAGGACCATCCCACGGTTCCATCATGGAGGCATAATAGCGGTAGAGATCGCGCCAGGGTGTCTCCTGCGCAGCTCCCTGCCACGGTTCCGGAAGAAGAACCATGCCTGCAAGGGACAGCGGGAAGCCGTTCATATGCAGAAACTCGAGCGCATTATCCAGCATCTGGCTGTCACTTCCGCCGTCTGTAACAACAGGAAGAACGCGCCGCATTTCGTCCCCCATGACGGGGGAACGCATGGTCTCCTCCCGGGCTTTCATGCGGTCATGATTGCCGCGTATGGTATTGATTTCACCGTTGTGCAGCAGCATGCGCTGCGGATGCGCTTTGCTCCAGGAGGGAAAAGTGTTTGTCGAAAATCGGGAGTGCACCATGGCCATTCTGCTTGCATAACGCACGTCCTGAAGGTCATCATAGAAAGCCCGAAGCTGACTGACCAGCATCATGCCCTTGTATACGATGGTTCTGCAGGACAGAGAGCAGACATAGGTGTCCGTATCCTGCTTTTCAAAGATACGGCGGAGAACATAAAGGCGACGGTCAAAGTCGGCACATGTGGATACATCTGCGGGACGTCTGAGAAAACACTGCCGGATGCGTGGCATGGTACGGCGTGCCCCGGCACCGAGCAGTGCCGGATGACAGGGGACGGTACGCCATCCAAGGACCTGAAATCCTTCGGAAACGGCCAGCTGATTGAAAATATGGCAGATATTCCGAACTCCGACTTCATCTTCCGGAAGAAAAAACATCCCTGTGCCGTATTCACCCGGATTCCCAAGAGAGATTCCTTCCTCTCTTGCCCAATCTGAAAAAAGGGCATGGGGCAGGCAGGTCATGATGCCGACGCCGTCCCCTGTAGTGCCGAGAGCATCACTGCCTGCCCGATGGGCCAGACGTTCCACGATAGACAGCGCCTGGTCCACGGTCCTGTGCGTTGATTTCCCGCTGAGGTCTACAATGGCACCGACACCACAGCTTTCATGTTCGAGTTCCTGATGATAAAGCGGATACTGTCGGTCCTTCATGTCGATTCCTCCGTTTCTGAGGATTCCTGTATGATCCGGCGGGCCAAATCGGCCATCCGCATACCGTGCTGCATGGCATGCTGCTGCAGATACCGGTGTGCCTGAGCTTCTGTATATCCATTCTCGTGCATCAGGTGTTTCTTTGCCCGTTCTACAAGCTGTTTCTCTGTTTCACTGCGTTTTGGCAGATGCATCTGATGAAGCTGGGTGAGCATCTCCACAGCACCGATGACTGCCTGGCTGGAGAGGGGCAGATGAAGACGGAAAAGCCCGGGGTGTTCAAAGGAATCAAGTGCTTCGGGTTTGCCGATCAGCAGGAAGTGGATATGCTCTCCGTAATCCCACTGCAGTTCATCAGGATTGCAGCCAGGAATGCTGCCGGCAAGAATGACAATACCGTCTTCACATTCATTGATGGACCGTCTGAGCTCACTGCCGTTTCCGCAGCATCGGAACACGGAGAAACCGGAGGATGACAGGAGACTTGTCAGCTGACTGCGGACCTGCGCTGAAGCGCTTGTGATGATAATGCGTGCCATCCGGCTTCACCTCTTTTCTGATATGAAATAGCTGCAGTGCTGGAATTCCATGGACAGGAGAATGGAGAAACGATTCAAGAAGAATCAGTACATCACCAGATAACGGTCCGTTTCCCACTGGCTGACATGGGTCCGGTAGGCATCCCATTCTTTCTCCTTGCCCTCCACATACTGGGAAATCACATGCTCGCCAAGGCTCGCACAGATCAACGGATCCGCCAGAAGGCAGTCGATGGCATCCTTAAGCGTTCCAGGCATGGAATGGATCCCTCTTTCTTCCCTTGTGGCTTCATCCATGGCAAAGATGTTATCGGTGATTTCATCGGGCGGTGTCATGCCCTTTTCAATGCCGTCAAGACCTGCTGCAAGACATACGGCCATGTTCAGGTACGGGTTGCAGCTCGGATCGGGACAGCGGAGCTCAACACGGGTTCCCATGCCACGCGAGGCGGGAATACGGATCAGTGCACTGCGGTTGCTGGCACTCCAGGCAAGATAGCAGGGGGCTTCATATCCGGGGACAAGGCGTTTGTAGCTGTTGACAAGCGGATTGGTAATGGCTGCCATCCCGCGTACGTGGGCAAGAATGCCTGCAATGAATGCATAGGCCTCGCGGCTGAGACCGCGGGCGTCCGAGGGATCAGCGAAGACATTCCTGCCGTCCCTGAACAGACTCATATTGGTATGCATTCCGCTGCCGTTGATGCCAAAGACCGGCTTGGGCATAAACGTGGCATGGAGACCGTTCTTCTGGGCGAGCGTTTTTACGGCAAGCTTGAAGGTCATGATATTGTCCGCTGCGGTCAGTGCATCTGCATATTTAAAGTCGATTTCATGCTGTCCGGCAGCCACTTCGTGGTGGCTGGCTTCAATTTCGAAGCCCATCTGCTCCAGCGTCATGCAGATTTCACGTCGTGTACTTTCACCGTGGTCGAGAGGGCCCAGGTCAAAATAGCCGGCTTCATCCCCTGTGGTTGTGGTCGGACGGCCCTGCTCATCCGTCTGGAACAGGAAAAATTCCATTTCAGGGCCCACATTGAAGGAATAACCCATGTCTTCTGCCTTTTTCAGCACCTTTTTCAGAACACCGCGCGGATCTCCTGCAAATGGGGTGCCGTCCGGGTTATACACATCACAGATAAGACGGGCTACTTTGCCATGCTGTGGACGCCAGGGCAGAATGGAGAAGGTATCAAGGTCCGGGTGGAGATACTGGTCGCTCTCATTGATCCGGACAAATCCCTCAATGCTGCTTCCGTCAATCATAATCTGATTGTTGACAGCCTTTTCAATCTGGCTTGCTGTGATAGCGACATTTTTCAACTGACCGAATATGTCGGTAAACTGCATCCGGATAAACTCCACATCATCTTCACGGACCATACGGATGATGTCATCCTTGCTGTACCTGCTCATGAGAAGACCTCCTTCGAAATAGAAAAAGACAAGGGAACCAGAACAACCTGACTCCCTTGTCATGTTGGGCGAATCTTAACACGGGGGAAAAAGGGTGTCAATAGTGCCGATTGTATTCCCGATGTTTTTTGGAATGGCGGGCCATTTTTGTTTTTTGAATGTTCTGCATGTTGACAAACTGAAACCTCAGGGAATACAATGCGGTCAATTTCAAAGACAAAGCGTTGCGGAAGCAGAGTACTCCGGAGCATGGACCTCACAGAGAGCGGATGATGGTGAAAAGGCCGCAGGACATACCGGACGAAAAACCCTTCCAAGTCCAAACCCAACGCCGGGAGAGCCGGCCAGTAGGGGAGGCGGGAAATGGCCCGTTACAGCCATGAGGACTTGATAGAGTCTGAAAGAGAAGCAAATCAGGTGGCACCACGGAGCGGCGGCCTTCGTCCTGAAATATCAGAGCGATTGCCGACCTTGAACGGAGGTGCCACTTATGTGTTCCATTTTTGGTGTTACAAGCAGGAACATGGATAAGACTGTCCTGGAAACATGTTTTGAACGCACGGTTTCCCGTGGGCCTGATATGAGCCGGTTTGAGGAAATCCCATGCGGATATCTGGGATTTCACCGCCTGGCGATCATGGGGCTGGATGAAAGGGGAATGCAGCCATTTCATCTGGATGAAGATGCCGTGGTATGCAATGGGGAGCTCTACGGCTTCAGACCGCTGAGAGACAGGCTGATGAGCCGGTATGAGCTCCTCAGTCAGTCCGACTGTGAGATTCTCCTGCCGCTGTACCATGAATACGGCGTGGAAATGTTCAAGACACTGGATGCAGAATTTGCAATGATCCTCTGGGATGGTTTGAACGGAAAACTGATTGCTGCGAGAGATCCCATAGGGATCCGGCCTTTGTATTACGGGCGGCTTCCCGATGGGGAATGGGCATTTGCCAGTGAACCCAAGAACCTGATGGGTCTGTGCGAAACCATCCTGCCCTTCCCGCCGGGGCATTACTGGATAGACGGGCAGTTCATTCAGTACGCCGATCCCGCCTACGTGGGATATTTCACCATGAAAACGGAAGAAGAAGTGTGCGCGAAGCTCCGCCGCCTGCTCATGGACGGTGTGGAAAAGCGCCTGGACGCCGACGCGCC
>JAEEGL015681459.1_pt1 | contig 24003 bp, 21 predicted proteins | sample 9134231 | NCBI WGS metagenome assembly JAEEGL01 (sample SAMN16246548, study PRJNA631951) | gut metagenome | biome: gut microbiome; feature: rumen; material: fiber-attached | host: Bos | place: Iran: Karaj | collected 2018-10
GAAAACAGTTAACAATTAGGGCGAATGGCCGTAGAATTGCGAAAGCCGCAAAGCGGCGGAGCAATTCGTGTTATCGGAAAAAAATAAACATTTAGGGATAACGGACATGAGCAAGAAGCGAAATGTTTGCAGAGCAAACATTTCAGCGGATTGCGAATGGCCGTAGAATTGCGAAAGCCGCAAAGCGGCGGAGCAATTCGTGTTATCGGTAAAATGTCGATAAAAAATTTAATTAAAGGGAGAACATAAAATGAGTAAGGAACTGGCAAAAACATACGATCCGAGCGGAATCGAAAACAGACTGTATGAGAAGTGGGAATCAAAGAAATACTTCCATGCAGAGGTGGATAAGAGCAAAACTCCTTTTACTATTGTGATCCCGCCACCCAATATCACGGGACAGCTTCACATGGGACATGCGCTGGATGAGACTATGCAGGACATACTGATCAGGTTCAAAAGGATGCAGGGGTACAATGCGCTATGGCAGCCGGGGACAGACCATGCTTCCATTGCAACCGAGGTTAAGGTAATAGAAAATTTAAAGAAGCAGGGAATAACAAAGGCTGATCTTGGACGCGATGGTTTCCTTGAAAAGTGCTGGGACTGGAGAAAAGAGTACGGCGGAAGGATCGTAAACCAGCTCAAGAAGCTTGGATCTTCCTGTGACTGGGATCGTGAGAGATTTACAATGGACGAAGGCTGCAATAAGGCAGTTACGGAAGTCTTTGTTAAGATGCATGAAAAAGGATATATATACAAGGGCAAGCGCATGGTAAACTGGTGCCCGGTATGTAAGACTTCCATATCTGATGCGGAAGTAGAGTATAAAGAGCAGGCGAGTCATTTCTGGCATATCAAATATCCTGTAATAGAGGATGACGGTTCAGTGTCGAAAACCCGTTTCCTTGAGTTTGCAACTACAAGACCGGAGACAATGCTGGGCGATACGGCTGTGGCCGTTAATCCGGAGGATCCCAGATACAAAGACCTTATAGGCAGGAACGTAATGCTTCCCATAATCAACCGCCCCATCCCTGTTGTAGGTGACGAGCATGCTGATATGGAAGTGGGGACAGGTGTTGTTAAGATTACACCGGCACACGATCCTAACGACTTTGAGGTAGGAAAGCGTCACAATCTGGAAATGATCAATATCATGAATGATGACGCTACCATAAATGAAAATGGCGGTAAGTTTAACGGCATGGACCGCTACGTTGCAAGGGATGCTATCGTAAAGGAACTGGATGAAATGGGCCTTTTGGTATCCATAGAAGACCTTACCCATAATGTTGGAACCCATGACAGGTGTAATGCAACAGTAGAACCTATGGTTAAGGAGCAGTGGTTTGTCCGTATGGATGAGCTCATCAAGCCTGCAGTAAAAGCTATAGAAGACGGTGAGATAAAGCTGATTCCCAAGAGCATGGAGAAGACCTACTTTAACTGGACAAATAATATCAAGGACTGGTGTATTTCCAGACAGCTCTGGTGGGGACACAGGATTCCGGCATGGTACTGTGATGACTGCAAAGAGATAGTCGTTGCAAAATCTGCACCGGAAAAGTGCCCTAAGTGCGGCTGCACACATCTTACCCAGGATCAGGATACCCTTGACACATGGTTCTCATCGGCACTCTGGCCGTTTGAAACATTAGGCTGGCCTGAGATGACAGAAGACCTTAAGTATTTTTATCCTACGGATGTGCTTGTTACCGGCTATGATATCATATTCTTCTGGGTTATCAGGATGGTATTCTCAGGCTATGAGCATATGGGGGATAAGCCTTTTAAGACTGTGCTCTTCCATGGCCTGGTTCGTGACGCTCAGGGCAGAAAGATGAGTAAATCCCTTGGAAACGGCATCGATCCCCTGGAGATAATCTCTACATATGGTGCAGATGCGTTAAGGCTTACACTTGTGACCGGAAATGCACCCGGAAATGATATGAGATTTTCTACCGACCGTGTGGAGAACAGCCGTAACTTTGCAAATAAAGTATGGAATGCATCCCGTTTCATCATGATGAATATGGGTGACGAGGAGATAAAGAATGTAGCTGAGGTAAAGACCGAGCCTGTTGACCGCTGGATCCTGTCCAAGCTCAACAATACTGTCCGCGATGTTACCGAGAATATGGAAAAATTCGAGATGGGTGTTGCAGTACAGAAGGTATATGACTTTATCTGGGATGAATACTGCGACTGGTATATAGAGATGGTAAAGCCCCGTCTGTATAAGAAGGAGAATGAGACGGATGCTGACAGGGCATCAAGGGCTGCTGCATTGGCTGTACTTAAGGCTGTGCTGGTGGATTCACTTAAGCTTCTCCATCCTTTCATGCCGTTCATCACTGAGGAGATTTTCTGCAACCTGCAGGATGCGGAAGAGTCCATAATGATCTCCTCATGGCCGATTTATACCGAAGAAAGAAATTTTGCCGAGGATGAGAACAACATCGAAACCATAAAGGAAGCTGTAAGGGGCGTACGAAATGTGCGTACCGAGATGAATGTTCCCCCTTCAAGGAAAGCGCAGATATTTGTTGTTACCGGAAATGATGACGTAAAGAAGAGCTTTACTGAAAATGATTATTTCCTGAGGACACTTGCTTATGCTTCAGATGTTACAGTTCAGGCAGACAAGACCGGTATAGCGGAGGATGCAGTGTCGGTACTGCTGGCACATGCGGCAATCTACATTCCTTTTTCTGATCTTGTCGATCTGGAGAAAGAGCTGGAGCGCCTTAAGAAAGAAGAAAAGCGGCTTGAGGGAGAACTGAAGCGCTCGAACGGAATGCTTAACAATGAAAGATTCCTTTCTAAGGCCCCTGCGGAAAAGATTGAAGAGGAAAAAGCTAAGCTTGCTAAATACGAGAAGCTGATGGAACAGGTAAAAGAACGCATAGCTAATCTGAATAAATAACGATATATAATTTTGTGTTGATTTTTACATGCAATATCGTTATTATGTTGTATGTGAAAAAGTATTGTTGATTATTATGTGGATTTATGCCATCAGCCGGAGACAGGTATGATCATTTTTGAGGAAGAACTGAAAAAATTTCATAAAAGCCTTGAAATGGGCGATGCTGAAAGCGATATATACGAAAAGCAGGATGAGGGCGATGTAGTGGAAGTGCTGCTTAATCTTGCACAGAATTCGGATAGTGCGGCAACCGGCGAGGGAGATGTTTACAACGAGTAGGAGCAGTATCTGTGAAATGTTTTAATTGCGGATGTGATCTGACCGAACTTGAGTTCTGCACAAACTGCGGTGCGGATGTAAAGCACTATAAGAAGATAATATATACTTCCAACAGACTTTATAATGAGGGTCTGGAGCGCGCAAGTGTAAGGGATCTTTCAGGAGCTGTAAGGGCGCTTAAGGAGTGTATCCGTTTCAATAAAAATCATATAGATGCAAGGAACCTTTTGGGACTTGTTTATTATGAGACAGGTGAGGGCGTAGAGGCGTTGTCCGAGTGGGTCATCAGCCAGAATATGCGGCCTGAGAAAAATGTTGCAAACGAGTACATAAATGCTCTCAAGAACGATCAGGGGCGTCTTGAAAATATCAAGACATCCATAAGAAAATTTAATAAAGCTCTCGACCTGTGCTGGCAGGACAGTTCTGATATGGCCATCATTCAGCTGAAGAAGGTCATCAGCATGAATCCGAATTATGTCAAGGCTCGTCAGCTGCTTACCCTTCTGTATATACAGAAGGAAGAGTGGGAAAGAGCTGCCAGGGAGGCTGAGAGGACGCTTAAGATAGACTGCGGAGATCTTAAGTCCCTCAGATATAAAAAAGAGATAGATGCGGTTCTTAAGCAGGCAGCGGATAATAAACGCGGACGCAGGAAGAAAAAAGAAGAAGTAACTGCTGTCTACAAGACCAGTGGCAATGAGACCATAATACAGCCTGTGGGCGTCGGCGAAACTCTGGGAATAAATGTATTTGTCGAAATTGCCATAGGAATAATCATAGGCGTGTGCGTGTCATATTTCATTATACTTCCGGCCAGGATTTCGTCGGTCCGGGATGAGGCTAATGCCAAAGCTTCGGAATATGGGGCACAGCTGGATGAGAAGAATGCCGAGATAACTGATCTGGAAGCCCGGATAACCGAACTTCAGGCAGATATCCAGGCACAGAAAGAAATGATAGACGGCTATTCCGGATCAAACGGGACCGCTGAGATAAATGATTACCTGATGGCAGCGGCTTATGCATATATGGATTCCGATCAGGATAATATGACTGTTGATGAATACCTGGAGAAGATACCGGCTGATTATCTGGATGATGGCGCATCGACGGAATTCCTTGATCTTTACGCTTACCTGAAGGGCGGTATCGGGGCTTCGGTGGCAGAACGTTTTTACGAGAAGGGAATTGAGTCGTACAATTCAAGAGACTATGAAACAGCCATAGAATGTCTGACCAGAGCATATGAATACGATCCCGACAGTGATGATGCTTTGTATTATCTGGGATTAGCATATTATGAAAATGGCGATGTAAGCAGCGCAGCAACAAAATTTAATGAACTTTTGGAAAAGTTTCCGGACAGTCTGGAAGCTCAAAAAGCAAGTCAGCATCTTGAAGAGATAGGTGACTGATAAAAGGGAGGAAGAAAAATGGCAACTATCAAAGTTAAACCGAAGGTTGAAAAAGAGCCGAAGGACATAGCAGGAAGGATCATAGGCGTATTATTCCTTCTGATGGTCATTGCAGGCGGATATTATCTCTTTGATATGTTCAGGCAGCTGGATGTCACTAATGACAATATACAGGGAGAGTGGAGATATCCCAAAGCATTGGGACAGGATACAACCGAGTGTTGGGTTTTCTCGCAGGACAATAAGACTGACGAGGGTAATACCGGAGTTGCTACAAATTATACCCTTAATACAAAGGATGGTTCAAAGTCCAATATAGTGGAATATGATTATGTTTTGGAGTCTTATACTGATAAGACCGGGGCTGAGCGCTATCATATAATGGTTACTACAAAGAACGTGAAGTCATCAGAAAAAAGAACCAGAGAGATAAGGGTTACTTCGTTGAGTAAAATGGAAATGTCAGTTACATTCGTGGAGAATATGACTGCAGATATTACCAGACTGGTGCGTACAACAGTTTTCTGATATAATTCAGGAAACACGTTTTCTGCTGCCTGATGATCTGAGGGGGGCGTTGTGTTGTTCTTTACAATGCTCAGGGGGGGATGATAATTGGTATACCGTGTCTATTACCTAGACATTGCGACTCTTTTGGTCTGTGCGGTCCTATTGCTGTCGCTCTGTTTCAGAAAAATGTACAGAGGCAGGACGAATAGGATTTTTTTTGCATTCATTGGTCTTATTATTCTTACCACATGCATGGATATCCTGAGGTCAGCTCCTCTTGACTGGTTCGCTCCCTATAATAATACTATAGGTTTCAGGAACATAGCCTGTGGTGCTTACATTTTCTTCAATTCCCTGGTATATCCTGTATATATTTATATGGTAGGAAGCATTACCGGGACTTTTAAAAAGATCCGGTCTTCTCTTGCTTTAGCGGTTATGTTTTTTTCTCCGTTGCTTGTGAATCTCATGCTTCTCATATCAAACGGTTCCACGCATGCGCTTTTCTATCATACCTATAGTCCGGATGGAATCCCTGTTTACCATAGAGGATTCATGATAGGTGCTTCGGTAGCGGTTGGATTTTACTATGTTATATTCTGCCTGCTGCTTATTATCTACTGCAGGGTAAAGAAGCGTATAGAGACCATAAAATTTCTTGCGCTTCTTTTTATCTATCCTGTGAATCTTCTGGCATACTATATTCAGGCTACTAATCCGAAGCTGCTCGTCCAGATGTTTGGCATGGCACTTACGGTGCTGTTGCTTTCATTCTTTGTACTCAGCATAGAGGAAAACTATGATCTTGAGACCGGGGCCAAGCCTTTTGTTGCATTCAAGCATATGCTGGGCAATATGTATGCGGCCGGTGACAGTACACTTATCGTATTTGTCAAGATAAGGAGCAGCAAGCCTCTGGAAAATTCACTGGGCAGGGTGGTTTATGAGGAACTGATGCGCCAGGTGTCGGACAGACTCTTTTCTATCCTGCAGAAGGAGAACAGACATCTTGCAGAGCTGTACTACCTGAAAAACGGACTTTTTGCTATTGCTGACAGGGGAGACGTTGATAAGGATAGGCTTTCATCTGTTGCAGATAACAATATCCCTGTCATTCGTGAGGAGTATAATCTTGACGGCATACGTATGAAGCTGGAGTTTGCGGTATGTGGAGTAGAGCTTCCTTCGGAATGTGGCAATGAAGAGGAACTCTTAAAATTCGCTGAGACTTTTGTTAATTACCTTCCGCCTAATGTTTTTGTCAAATACTGCGATATTATTCCGGACAGAGATTTTGTTATCAGCAATACCATTGACCGCATTGTGGCTGACGCCATCAAGAATAATAAGTTTGAGGTGTTCTATCAGCCTATATATTCCGTTAAGGATGGGGCTTTTACATCTGCAGAAGCACTGCTCCGTCTAAAGGATGAAACACTTGGATATGTTCCGCCTTCAATCTTTATTCCGGCTGCAGAGAAGAGCGGTGCCATACTTCAGATAGGCGAGTTTGTAATCCGTGATGTGTGCAGGTTCCTTTCGGAAAGTGATGCTTTTGACAGAGGGATCAAGTTTGTGGAAGTAAATCTGTCTGTGATGCAGTGTACCCAGAAGGATATGGCCAGGAAGATCAAGGAGATACTTGATGAGTATAAGATAGAACCCGAACGTATAAATTTTGAAATTACGGAGACAGCATCGGACTATCTGGCAGATGCTGTTATAAAGACAATGAGCGATATATCCGAAAACGGAAACAGCTTTTCCCTGGATGATTATGGCTCGGGTTATTCTAATCTGGGCAGGATAATGAATTTCCCGTATAAGATAATAAAGCTGGACAAATGTCTTATTGACGGACTTGTTGATGACAGACGCAAAAATATAATGAAAGAGACCATAAGCCTTCTTAAGAGCCTTGGCGCGGAAATAGTGGTAGAGGGTGTAGAGGATAAGGATAAGGCTGAGTGGTTCATAGAAATGGAGTGTGAATACATCCAGGGATACTATTACGCAAAGCCTATGCCTGAAGAGAATTTCCTGGCGTTCCTTGAGGAAAACGGCAGAAAAAAGAATACCGTCAGTGAATGATGATCAATTCGGTTATAAATACTACAGCGCATGATACCAGGGCAACCAGTATCATACTTTTTTTGAAATAAGACATTATCAGAGCAGTTGCAAAGCCGGCAAGGGCTGAGTACAGGCTCCTTGTGGCTCCCAGTATTGCGGGGAAAGTCATGACTGTCAGTGTGACATAGGGCACATATGCCAGAAATGATCTGAGAGTTTTGTTCTTTATTTCTTTTCTCAGGATGGTCATGGGGAGCATCCTTATCAGGTAGGTTACTGCGGCCATTACGGCGATGTATATCCAAGTGTTCATGTCTTAGTGTTTCTCCTTTATTGAAAAAACGGCACTATGAAGTGAATCCGGCCTCTTTTTCTTCCTTTATGCTGTCTGTATGTCCGGCATCTGTTTCATCCGAAGACTCGTTATCTATAGGTTTTATTATGGCAAATATCAGGGATATAAGTACCGTGAGTATTATGATGCGGCTGCCGCCGTCTATGTCTTTGATATAAGGAAGGTACGTGGCTGCAAGGCTGGCTGTCATTGAAGTGATCACAGCAGCACAGATACGCAGGTCTTCCCTGGATCTGGGGATAAAGACAGCGGTAAACATTCCATACAGTGCCAGATTTAATGCGCTTGTGACGGAATCGGGAAGTATGCTGCCGGCAATGACGCCTATGGCCGTGCCTGCGGTCCAGCCGGGAACAGTAAGGAGAAGTGCACCGTATGTATAAAATGGTGAAAGCGGGTATTTCTGTCCTATTGATACTCCGAAGATCTCATCCGTAATGCCATAGGACATTAACAGCCTGTGATGTGTGGGAGTTTCCGGTCTGATCTTCTGGGAAAGCGCAAAACTCATCAGGCAGTAGCGGAGGTTTATTATGAGCTGTGAAAGCGCTATCGAAAGATAGGAACCGCCTGCACCGATTATTGACAGTGCTCCGAATTCTCCGGCACTGGTCAGATTGGTAAGGGACATGACAGCCGCCTGGAATGCATTCATGCCTACATCCTTTGCCTGTATGCCCAGCGAAAATGATACGGCAAAATACCCCAGTGCTATGGGAAGACCGTCTCTTAGCCCATTAAGAAAAGCTTTGTCTTTTTTTCGGATATCTGATTTTGATTCGTTTTCCACAGTTTTGCTCCGTGACACACCGAAACTCTTTTTGCGCGGTCGTTTACTGTATCGGATTTTGGTTGCGGGAAGCGTTATGTTTTGCGCGACCAAAATCCGTGCGTATCCGGTCGGAAGCATACAGTAAAAGCGATCGTGATTGTGCTTAATGTATGCTTACTGAAGGTGGATCATCACAAGTGACTATGATAAATAAAAAAACACGGTATATCAAGTTTTTTTTTACTTCAAAATGTCGTATAATCAAATGTAGCAAAAATATATTCTGTCTGTATCGGAGGGGTTCCAAATTGGATAAGAAAAAAAAGACAAAAACCATTGTCATAATGCTGGTGCTGACGGCTCTCAGCATTGTGGGGACGGTGTTTACTTTCCATGCTGATAAGCATGAAACCGTAAAGGAAGTAATGCGTGATGCCGTACTGCATGAGACAAATAAGATATCGGTTTTCGGTATTATGCAGATCGATCCGTCTCTTCTTTCGGGATTTATAGTGACGGCTCTCATTCTGGCGGCTGCACTGATAATAAGGATCTTCGTTATCCCAAAATTTAAATTTGTTCCGGGAAGATTCCAGATGCTCCTTGAGATGTGGGTAGGGCTGTTTGACGGACTTGCCAGGTCTAACAGTCCGCATAGGAATAAAGCTCTCGGCGCGTATATTTTTGCTATAGGATCCTATGTATTCGTAGGCACCATGTTTGAGCTTTTAGGTATACAGGTAGTATCTACCGCGGGCAATTCACTGGCGTTGCCGGCGCCCCTTGCCAATATAAACGGAGCAATAGCGGCAGGCTGTTTTTCATATCTGTTCATCGTTTTCGGTGCAGTTACGGCAAATAAATTTGCCGGTATAGGGAAAGCGCTTAAGGAGTTTTCGCTGCCGGTATCCATGACTTTCAGATTATTTGGCGCATTGCTTTCGGGTATGCTTACCACTGAGCTGGTTTATTACTACCTGTCGCTCAGCTTCGTGCTGCCGGTACTGGTGGGGGTGCTTTTTACCGTATTGCATGCAGTTATTCAGGCTTATGTCCTGACTATGCTTACGAGTTTCTATTATGGTGAGGTTACGGAGGTAAGGGAAAAGAAGAAGAGAACGGAAGCATCGGAAGTAACAGCGGCATAAAGCATAAATAATTAAAGTAAAAGTTTAAATATAGTTTTATTCCAGAACAAAAATTTAAAACTCCGGAGGGAAAGAAAATGAAATTAAAGATGATCAAAACAATGGCAGTTGCACTTGCAGTGATAATCCTTGTTATGGCAGGTGTAGGGGTAGCAGGAGTCATAAGCGCTCAGGCCGCAGATACTACAGCGACAGCATCGGAAGCGGCTGCAGAAGCAAATGTTGGGATAAATGATATTTTGGGAAAAGCCATCGGCGCAGGTGTTGCGGTTGGTCTTGCCGCACTTGGTGGCGGTATAGGCATGGGACTTGCAGTTGGACGATGCGGTGAGGGCGTAGCAAGACAGCCTGAGATGAGCGGAAAGATACAGACGATCATGATGTTAGGCCTGGTATTTATAGAGACGGTAGTAATTTACGCACTGATCATTTCGATACTGGTAATCTTCGTACTGTAAACAGGACGGGACCTGTGTTATAAGCTGCATTTGAGGATCTGCGCTGCAGATCTCTTCGCATAGCCGTATGAACGGCAGGAAGGGGAAAAATGATACTCGGAATAGATTTTATGCAGATTTTCCTGCACCTTTTCAATATAATCCTTCTCTTCGGAGGCCTTTATATTCTTTTGTATAAGCCCGTAAAGGATTTTATCCAGAAACGAGAGGAGCATTACAGGGAAATGGATGAGCAGGCAAAGAAGACGCTTGATGAGGCTAAGGCTTTAAAGGCAGAGTATACTGCCGCAATGGATAAGGCAGACGAGGAAGTTGAGGCTAAGATGAGCGCCGCTCAGGCCGAAATCGCCGAGATGCGTAAGACAGAGGAAGAGAGCCTTAAGAAGAAGGCAGAGAGTGTTATTGCTGAAGCCAAGGCTGAGGGTGAAAGAAAGAAAAAGGGCATTGTCGAAGGTGCCAAGGAGGATATCTCCAAGATGATAGAGGAAGCTACCCGCAAGATAATGCTTGACAGCGAGGGTGGTTCGTCCTTTGATTCATTCTTAAATGAGGCAGAGAAGAGCACTGACGGAGGAAATTCTGATGGAAGAAAGTAAGACCTCAGCCGTTTCAAAAAAAGAGGCGTATATTTACAGTGCTGTTTCACCTGATGTCACGCAGAAGAAACGATTTGAAGCATTTCTTTTAAAAGAACAGGGCGAGGAGTTTGAACTGGTCTGGAAGAAGGATGAGACTGTAGGGAACGGCTTCAGGCTGGAGGCAGACGGCGAGGTATATGACTGGACACGTGAAGGCAGATACAGGCAGTTGGCCGACATGCTGGATGAAATAGCCGCGAGGTATGATGACGAAGAGTCTGATGTCATCACGCTTTTTAAGTCATCTATAGATTCCTGGGAGGCGCATGTCCGTCCTGAGGAAGAGGGTGTCGTACTGACTGTGGGCGACGGAATAGTTCTGGCTGAAGGGCTTCGCAGTGTAGTATATGGCGAGATAGTGATATTTGAATCCGGTGTAAAGGGGATGGTGCAGGATCTAAGACCTGACTGTGTCGGCATCATACTTTTTGGTGACGATACGGACGTTACCGAGGGCAGCAGGGTAAGACGGACCAAAAAGACCGCAGGAATTCCGGTGGGTGATGCATACATAGGAAGGGTAGTTAATGCACTTGGTGAACCCATAGACGGAGAAGGTAAGATAAAGGCTGCCGGGTATCGTGCCATAGAATCACCGGCACCGGATATTGTGTCCAGGCAGGGGGTTAATACCCCTATGAATACGGGACTGCTCTCCATCGATTCGATGTTTCCTATCGGACGCGGACAGCGAGAGCTCATAATCGGCGACAGACAGACCGGAAAGACCACTATTGCCACGGATACCATATTGAACCAGAAGGGCAATGGGGTAATCTGCATATATGTTGCGATAGGACAGAAGTCTTCAAGTGTGGCACATATAGTCGGTAATCTCAAGAAGCAGGGGGCAATGGAGTATACCATAGTGGTTTCCGCGTCTGCGTCTGAGACGGCTCCTGTCCAGTATATCGCTCCTTATGCAGGGGCGGCTCTGGGCGAATATTTTATGTACCAGGGCAGGGATGTGCTCATTATCTATGACGACCTTTCCAAGCATGCAATAGCGTACAGGGCGCTTTCGCTTCTGCTGGAGCGTTCACCGGGAAGAGAAGCGTATCCGGGTGACGTATTCTATCTGCACTCAAGGCTGCTGGAACGCTCGGCAAGGCTTTCCGATGCTATTGGCGGAGGAAGTATGACTGCACTTCCTATAGTTGAGACACAGGCAGGAGATGTTTCTGCATACATACCCACTAATATAATTTCCATAACTGACGGACAGATATTCCTGGAAAGCGATCTTTTCTTTGCAGGACAGAGACCTGCTGTCAATGTCGGACTTTCCGTATCGCGTGTGGGCGGAGCAGCACAGACAAAGGCGATGAAAAAAGCTGTGGGAAGTTTAAGACTGGATCTTGCACAGTACAGGGAGATGGAAGTATTCACACAGTTTTCCAGCGACCTGGACGAGTCTACAAAGAAGCAGCTGAACTATGGGCAGGGATTGATGAAATTGCTGATACAGCCACAGGGACACCCATTCTCACTGCATGAGCAGGTGATCATACTATGTGCCGCTATTGCACATGTTATGGAAAATGTACCCCAGGATAAGATCATTAAGTTCCGCGATGAGATGCTTAAGCATTTCGCAATGACGGAGTCTGCACTCTGCGCAAAGATTGATGAGACGGGAGTTATGACTCCTGAGGAAAAGGAACAGATCATTGAAGCTGCAAAGAGATTCTACGAGGATAAATGGCAACACTGAATGAAATAAAAAACAGAATATCGGGCGTACGCAGTACAAAGAAGATAACCAATGCCATGTACCTCATATCTTCTGTGAAAATGAGAAAGGCCAGAGCCGATCTTGAGAATGTGCGTCCTTTTTTTGAAGCACAGGCCAGGGAGATAAAGAGGATATTTAGAAATGCGCCCTCGGTTGATTCAGGTTATTTCAGTGGGAGCAACATGCACAAGCGAAAAAGGAAAGCCAAGGCTTATCTCGTGATTACTGCGGATAAGGGAATGGCCGGTGCATACAATATGAATGTGCTTCGTGCTCTGGAGAAGGAGAGGAGAAAGGATCGCAGCATAAAGATATTTGCTATCGGTGAAAACGGGATCCGTTATTTCAGAAATCACAGGATACCGGTGGTGAGGGAATTCCATGAGATAGCGCCTACGCCTTCCTATAAATGGGCGAGGATGATATGCGCCGGTCTTCTGACTTCTTATCTAAGCGGCGAAGTAAATGAGATAAGGATGATATACAGTGATGTGGAATCTGAGCTGTCGTGTGTGGTAAGGAACGAGAGGCTTCTGCCCTTTTCCACAGAAGAGTTTATTGATGAAGATGAAACGGAAAGGCAGAAGAAATATTATAATTTCGAGCCTTCCCCGGAGGGGATACTGGAGAGCTTTATGCCCCAGTATGTATCCGGGAATATATACGGCGCCCTGGTGGACAGTTTTTGCGCGGAACAGAATTCCAGAATGGCTGCCATGCGGTCAGCAAATGACAATGCCGAGGAATTGTTATATGAGCTTCGGATAGAGTATAACCGTATCAGACAGGGAATGATAACCCAGGAGATTACCGAGGTGGCAGCAGGCGCAAGGTCGCAGAAGAGAAAGCGAAAGAAGAAAAAGCATCTGAAAGATGATATTAATTCTGATACCGGAGGACAAACGGCGTGATTAAGGAAAAGAAAAAGATACGCAAAGGCAGGATAATACAGGTTTCCGGACCTGTTGTTGATGTGGTTTTTGACAAAGGTGAAATGCCGAGGCTGAGGGAAGCGCTTACTGTAAAGCTGGAGGACGGCGTACGTACTATGGAAACCGCGCAGCTTATGGAAGACGGCGTAGTGCGATGTATCATCCTGTCACAGTCGGAGGGTCTTGCAAGGGATATGGAGGTCACAGCTACAGGCGAAGGCATACGGGTGCCTGTCGGTGATGTGACTATAGGAAGAATGTTCAATGTACTGGGCAATCCCATAGATGGCGGTGAAGCGATACCGGAAGGTACGGAAAAGTGGAACATTCACAGACCGGCACCATCATTTAAGGATCAGAATGTGGCCGTTGATATTCTGGAAACAGGCATCAAGGTTATCGACCTGCTTGAGCCATATGCAAAGGGCGGAAAGATTGGTCTGTTCGGCGGTGCGGGCGTAGGTAAGACAGTACTTATACAGGAACTTATACATAACGTTGCCATGGAGCACGGCGGCTATTCAATATTTACAGGTGTGGGTGAACGTTCCAGAGAAGGAAATGACCTGTGGAATGAAATGAAAGAAAGCGGTACTATTGATAAAACCGCTATGGTATTCGGACAGATGAACGAGTCCCCAGGAGTACGTATGAGGGTTGCTCTTACGGGACTTACTATGGCAGAATATTTCAGGGATGTGCAGAACAGGGACGTGCTGCTCTTTATTGATAACATATTCCGTTTTGTGCAGGCCGGTTCTGAGGTGTCAACGCTTTTGGGACGTATGCCATCTGCCGTTGGATATCAGCCCACACTGGCACAGGAAATGGGCACACTGCAGGAGCGTATCGCGTCAACGGCAGCGGGGTCCGTTACGTCTGTACAGGCAGTATATGTGCCGGCAGACGACCTGACTGACCCTGCACCGGCAACCACTTTCTCTCATCTGGATGCGACCACGGTGCTTTCTAGAAAGATAGCCGAGCAGGGAATATATCCTGCGGTTGATCCATTGGAATCAACGTCAAGGATACTTGAGGCAGATATAGTGGGACAGGATCACTATGATACTGCCAGAGAGGTGCAGCGTTACCTTCAGAAATACAATGAACTGCAGGATATAATAGCAATACTCGGTATGGATGAGCTTTCCGATGAGGATAAGAGTATCGTAAACAGGGCACGTAAGATTATAAGATTCCTGGCTCAGCCCATGTTTGTGGCAGAGAAGTTTACCGGTACTCCTGGGATTTATGTGCCCAGGTCAGAGACTGTAAGAGGATTCAAGGCAATCCTTTCCGGAAAATATGATGACTACCCGGAAGCAGCGTTTTACAATGTGGGAACCATAGACGATGCCATCAAGAAAGCGGAGACTCTGTAATTGGAAACCATTAATTCATTTCAGCTTAGAATATATGAAGCTAATTCTGTTTTCTTCAGCGGCGGGGTGGAGTTTCTTGCCGTGCCTACTGCTGATGGAGAGTTCGGCGTTATGGCCGGGCATGAGTCGGCAGTAGTAGCGATAAAAGAGGGATTGCTTAAGTACCGTAAGGATGAGGATCCCGAAGACAGTATGCGTTATGCAGCTGTTTCAGCAGGGATAATGCGTGTTGAATCCGATGAAGTGCTGGTGCTGGTGGAGTCTGCGGAAGATCCTGATGAAATAGACGAGAACAGGGCAAGGGAATCTGAGAAAGCAGCTAAGGATATGATAAAGCTCAAGCAGGGCAGGCTTGAGGATCAGCTAGCGGAGGCTAAGCTCAGACGTGCGTTGAACCGTCTGGATGTAAAGAAGAAGTATTCAGGCAGAAAGACTGACCTGATCTGATAATGAAAAAAAAAAACTGAAAATCATGGTCCGGGTGAAAAAATGACTTGATTTTGAATATGAAGTGTGATATTATCCTCGCATGAGAGTTCACAGATACCGTTCGGTATTGTGCATTCGCAAAGGCGGTTAGGTGTCCGCCGGAATTCCAGTAGTGAAGTAACAGTGTAATAATAGTGTATTGATGGTGTGATGTTTGTAACAGCAATGAAGCTATTTTGAATTACGCTTTTTGAAATATCCTGAGCATGGTATTTCTATGTACCTTGAAAACTGAATACAGTACCGGAATAGTAATTTTTATAAATTTTATGTTGACAAACACGAACAAATGTTTTAACCTAATAAACACGAACAGATGTTTTCTGTGAAAGGAGAAAAGAGATGGAGAGAGAAGAAAAGTTAAGAGCTTTGGATGCGGCCTTAAAGCAGGTTGAGAGACAGTATGGCAAGGGCGCGCTTATGAAGCTTGGTGATCCCAGCAATAAGATGAATATAGAGACAATTCCGACAGGGTCCCTTTCACTTGATATAGCCCTTGGTATAGGTGGTATTCCAAAGGGCAGAGTTATAGAGATATACGGTCCTGAATCATCAGGCAAGACTACGGTTACCCTGCATATGATCGCGGAAGTTCAGAAGCGCGGCGGAATTGCAGGCTTTATCGATGCTGAACATGCACTTGATCCTGCATATGCTGCAGCTATCGGTGTGGATGTTGACAATCTGTATATCAACCAGCCCGACTATGGCGAACAGGGATTAGAGATTGCAGAGACAATGGTAAGATCCGGTGCTGTGGATATAGTGGTCATTGACTCTGTTGCTGCATTGACTCCGAAGGCAGAGCTTGAAGGCGACATGGGAGATTCACATGTGGGTCTCCAGGCAAGACTCATGAGCCAGGCGCTCAGAAAACTGGCAGGTGCGATCAGCAAGTCAAACTGTGCGGTGATCTTTATTAATCAGCTGCGTGAGAAGGTTGGCGTGTTTTATGGCAATCCCCAGGTTACTACCGGAGGAAATGCACTTAAGTATTATGCATCAGTGCGTATGGAGGTGCGCAGGGTAGAACAGCTTAAAGCCGGTGGCGATTCGGTTGGTAACCGGACCAGAGCGAAGATAGTAAAGAACAAAGTCGCTCCTCCTTTTAAGGAAGCTGAATTTGATATCATGTTCGGAGAAGGCATCTCATACGAGGGTGATCTGCTTGATCTTGCAGTTGATATAGATGTGATCAACAAGAGCGGCGCATGGTACGCATATAAGGGTGACAAGATCGGACAGGGCAGGGAGAATGCCAAGATCTATCTTAAGGATCATCCGGATATGTGTGCAGAAGTGGATCGCCTGGTACGTGAACATTATAATATAGGCGGCGCACCCTCAGAGATTGATATCAAGGCAGAAAAAAAGCCCATGAAGCGTGCTAAAAAGTCTGATGATGAGGCAGTAGCAGAGAATACAGCGGAGTCCGGAGATAAAGCATGATAATAACAGGTGTTAAGCCTGTAGGGAAAGGCCGGTACGAAATCTTTTTAGATGAAGGTTCGTATCCGGCCTTTGCTCTTTACAGGAAAGATATGAAGAAATTTGATATTCGTGAAGGCAGTGAGCTTTCCCATGATACTATGGCAAGGATATGTTCAGAGACACTTGTGAAAAGGGCGGTTCTGCGGCTTTACCACCTGATAGAGAGCAGGGATTATACGGAAGCGGAACTACGGGAAAGATTAAGACGCGGAGCGTATCCGTCCTCTGTGATAGAGTCTGCGATTGAGCAGCTGAAAGAACAGGGATTAGTGGATGATACGGACTATGCCCTGCGTTATGCTGAATGTTATATTGACAGGAAAAGCAGAAAAGCTGTAGTACAGGCCTTGGTCCGTAAGGGTATTGCCGGAAATGTGGCAGCTAAGGCGGTAGAACAGGTTTGTGAAGAACGGGTAGTCTCAGTTTCAGCTGCCGGGGATAACGGTTCAGCCGGTGACAGCAGTCTTATATCTGCTTATCACGAAGGAGAGTATGATGAGTGCTATAAGATCCGCAGACTTCTGGAAAAGAGGCATTTTGATCCGGCAGCAGCGGACAGCAGGGAATACAATAAGCAGGTGACTTACCTTATGGGTAAGGGCTATGCGTACAGGGATATCAGCAGAGCAATCTGTGATATGGAAATTTTATAAAATGCTGGTCTATTGTGCCTGTTTGCATCAGGCTTAACAGGTGCAATCAGCGGGGCAGTCGCCCCGGTCAGGGCTCGTAGCCTTTTTATCAAAAGAGGGCTGAGTCATTCCCGACAGTGGATGATCAATTTTTAAAATTGAATAAAAAAAGAAAACTGCTTATATGGTCTATATTATTATATTGACCATCCGGTTTTGCGTGCAATGATACAGGGCGTTGACATTGCAAAACAGCTGTCGGGATTTCTATTTATTTCAACAGTAAAAAAACTTCCCATTTGCTATATATCACTAAATCCCTCACACCGATAGCCCGCCTGGCGGTGGTGCTGACCGCGCTGCTCACTTAAATGCCGTAAGACAGGGGTGCAGGGTGTGGGAGGTTTTAGACAATAATATAAAAGGTCTAAGGTTATTGTTTGTGGTCATTGATCAGGCAGATAGTATGGAATAAGCTGATGATAAATGCGTCTCCCAGTGTGCTGTCCGGAGTATTGCAGCAACCTCAGGGATATGTAGTCAAAAATGAATCTGCGTGGGCCGTCTGCAGGGATCTGATCCCGGAAATCGGTTCGGAAGCAGAAAAAGAATTCGAATCACATTTTGAGGATGCACTTCAGGATCATATGCGGATAAATCAAGGTCATTGACATAACATTCCTAAAAAAGGTATAATAATTGCTAATTGTGGCGTTGTGTATCCTTATGGCAGGATTGTTCGGTGCTGTAACAGGAATGTCTGATGGTATCTCGCACAATGTAAATTTGATCAAGGAGGGCTCCTGTACAATGATGGGGATAATAATCGCCGCACTCATTGCAGTAGCAGTCACCCTCGTAATAGCTATTCCGGTAACGGCCAAGGTTTCTGTAAGCAGATACAGAAAAGAGGTCGAGGGAAAATTAGGGAATGCAGATGCGAAGGCTAGACAAATAATTGATGAGGCTCTGAAAACTGCTGAGGAAAAGAAACGCGAGAGCATGATCGAGGTGAAGGAAGAGACGATCAGGGCTAAGAGCGAGCTTGATAAAGAGCTTAAGGAACGCAGAAATGAGATAAGCCGTTCCGAGAGACGTATACAGCAGAAGGAAGAGAACATCGATAAAAAGACTGATGCAATTGAGCGCAGAGAGCAGAGTTTAGCACAGAGAGAGGAAAATCTCAACAAGAAGAGAGAAGAAGTCGACAGGCTTAGTGCCCAGAGGCTGACAGAGCTTGAAAGGATATCGGGACTGACATCCGATCAGGCAAAGGAACTTGTGATTCAGACGGTCGAAGAAGAAGTAAAGCACGAGATCGCCATGAAGATCAAGGAAGCTGAAGTTCAGGCTAAAGAAGAGGCTGAAAAGAAAGCGAAGGAATATGTTGTTACTGCCATTCAGAGATGTGCGGCTGACCATGTATCCGAATCTACTATTTCGGTTGTACAGCTTCCAAATGATGAGATGAAGGGAAGGATCATAGGACGAGAAGGAAGGAATATCCGGACTCTTGAGACTATGACAGGGGTGGAGCTTATCGTAGACGATACCCCGGAAGCAGTAGTTCTTTCAGGATTCGATCCTATCAGACGTGAGGTTGCACGTATTGCTATAGAGCGCCTCGTGGTTGATGGTCGTATCCATCCTGCAAGAATTGAGGAGATGGTTGAAAAGGCACGCAGGGAAGTGGATGCCGTGATGAAGGAAGAGGGTGAGGCTGCTGTACTTGAGTGCGGTGTTCATGGACTTCATCCTGAAGTGGTAAAGCTTCTCGGAAGGCTGAAATTCAGAACGAGCTTCGGTCAGAATGCGCTTAAGCATTCTATAGAGGTTTCGCAGCTGGCTGGACTTCTGGCTGCTGAACTGGGACTCGATGTTCGTACTGCCAAGAGGGCAGGGCTCCTGCATGATATAGGCAAGGCTGTTGATCACGATATGGATGGTTCACATGTGCAGCTTGGCGTGGAACTCTGCAAGAAGTATAAGGAATCCCGTGTAGTGATAAATGCAGTGGAAGCACATCATGGTGATGTGGAGCCGCAGTCACTGGTTGCTGTATTGGTTCAGGCTGCTGATGCAATATCTGCTGCAAGACCGGGCGCAAGACGTGAGACTCTTGGAACTTATACCAACAGGCTTACCCAGCTTGAAGAAATCTCAAATTCGTTTGAAGGCGTGGAAAAGACTTTTGCAATCCAGGCCGGAAGGGAAATCAGAGTCATGGTTGTTCCGGATCAGGTATCCGATGATGATATGGTCATCCTTGCGAGGGATATTTCCAAAAAGGTGGAAGCAGAGATGCAGTATCCCGGTATGATAAAGGTAAATGTCATCAGGGAATCCAGGGTAGTGGATTACGCAAAGTGATGTACGATTCCATGAAGTAGTGAATGAACCGGATTGCCGATCCGGAGAATAAGAGTATTTTGCTGCCGTCCCTTAAGGGGGACGGCAGTTTTATATATGGCATGTAAATTTGCCGAAAAATTCTGTTATTTTTTTTGAAATCTGTGAGATAATACAGAATGACAGTAATGATGCAGGGGGGAGTTCAGATGGGGTTCTTGGGAAATGTGATAGGAAATGCTGTTTCACATGCCGTGTCGGATGCGGTAAGTTCGGCAGTAAGCAGTGCCGTTTCCGGTGCTGTTTCTTCAGCAATTGAAATCAATAAGGAAAAGGAAATAGCAAAGATACGCAACAAGCCAAAGCCTGAGGTTGTGCTTGCTGTGTGCCCAAACTGTACTGCGCCGAATACGGATTCACTCCGTGTCTGCCCCTACTGTGACAGCCTGCTTGTGAGAGTGCAGGGAGATGATGACGTGGCGAATGCAAGGCAGCTATGACTTGGGAAAAGAGGATTATAAGAATAGGCCCGTATTCATAAGCGAGAATTTGGATATAGGGATAACGGGGGCGTTCTATGACAGAGAATATCAGGGTTTTCAGGCACAACAGCATACGTATAGAATCTGAAAAAGGAATGATATATGTGGATCCCTTTAAGATGGATGATGCGCCTGCGGATGCGGCCTATGTTCTGATCACGCATGACCATTATGACCACTTTTCTCCGGAGGATATAGAAAAGACGGCGTGCGGGGACACTGTCCTTGTGGTGCCGGAGAAGATGGCAGGCAAGGCAGAAGCTTTATCAGGAATGGTGTCGGAGATAATAACCGTTTTACCCGGGAAGAAATACGCTATAAGAGGTCTTAATATAGAGACAGTACCTATGTACAATATACTCAAGCCTTTTCATCCAAAGGGGGCAGGCTGGACAGGGTATGTTGTTGAGACAGACGGAAAAAGGATCTATATCGCCGGAGATATAGACGCAATAAAAGAAGCTGAAGCAATAAAGTGTGACATCGCACTGGTGCCGGCCGGAGGCTTTTATACAATGGATGCGGTAAAGGCTGCTGATCTTGTAAATACAATGCAGCCCAAAGTCGCAATTCCGGTTCACTACGGAGAGATTGCAGGCAAGCCTGAGGACGGTGAAATTTTTGCGGCACATGTCAAACCACCGGTAAAGGCTGAAATATTGATACGCTGAGTCTGTAACCGACGCAGTTATTTATAAAATTCTGAATATTATCGTCTGATTTTTCAGCAGCGACGGTTTGAAAAACTCTGTAGCTAAGCAGTCAGTAATCTGTTATAGTTAAGCAAGCGCATTAAGTGGCGTTTGCTTTTTTAGTATACTTTGAGTACATCACGTTTTCAGCATTATGATGCGGTGTCGATATGGAGAGGGGCTCATATATGGATTCATTGACTAAAAACAGAAAAACAGGAAGCTGGATGCTATGGGTGCTGGCGGGATTTGTAATTCTGATAATGCTGCTGATCGTGTATTTCACCCTGGACAGAAGTAAGCGGGAACAGGCGTATCAGGCATCTGATCTGCTGATCGATCAGGTGCGGAATGTGCTTGATGCTAATGAACGCAAGGAACAGTCACTCACGGACTCGCTGAAAGAAAGCTATACTTCGAAGGCGAAAGCTGTTGCTTATGTTATCGACAACATTCCGGAAACAGAGTATGACATTGCAGAACAGATAAGGCTTGCAAAACTTATGTCAATAGACGAGATACATCTTTTTACTGCTGATGGCGAGATTTACAGTGGGACAGTTCCGGCATACTATGGCTATACGTTCGATTCCGGTGAACAGATGGAGTACTTTAAGCCTATGCTAAACAACAAGGCGCTCTCCATGTGCCAGGATGTTACTCCTAATACAGCTGAAAGCAAGCCTATGATGTATGCCATCTGCTGGAATGACAGCGGAACCCGTATGATACAGATTGGTATAGAGCCGAGACGCCTGATTGAGGAAATGCAGAGTAACGCTATTTCAGAGGTTGTCAACAATATCCCGGCTTATGAGGGAGTTAATATACTTATTGCCGATGTTGACACAGGTGAGATAATGGGAGCTACCGTTAATCGTCACTCAGGAAAGAAGCTTTCCGATCTGGGGATAGATACAAGCGGTCTCGCTGATGAGAACATTTCGCATTTTTCTGCAAAGGTGGATCACAAAGCTTCATACTGTGCAATGCAAAAGCTTGATGATTACAATATACTGGTGGTGCAGGAAAAGGAAGAGGTTAATCGTGAGCTGCCGCTTACTATGATACTCATATTTGTTTATCTTATGATCGCAGGTGTATCGCTTGCAGTTGTAGTAAAACGTATGACTGCAAGAAGGGAGCGTCTGATCGCTATATCGGAGAGAGCAGTTGCTGCCAATGAGGCAAAGTCCTCGTTTCTTTCCAATATGTCCCATGAGATACGCACTCCTATCAATGCGATACTGGGAATGAATGAAATGATACTTCGTGAAAGTACTGAAACAGATATACTCTCATATTCACAGAATATCAAGACTGCAGGAAATACCCTTTTAGGTATCGTTAACGACATTCTGGATTTTTCCAAGATAGAAGAAGGAAAGATGCAGATAATCCCGGTGGATTACGACCTGTCTTCGATACTGAATGACCTTGTAAATATGATAAAGATCAGGCTTGATGCAAAGGGGATCAAGCTTGTTCTGGACTTCAATGAAAATACCCCAAGGTATCTGCACGGCGATGAGATCAGGATCAAACAGATCATAACCAATATACTTACGAATGCGGCTAAATATACCGAAAGGGGCAGCGTCACTTTCAGGGTATCCTACGATAAGATACCGTCTGAACCGGACAGCGTTATGATAACGGTTTCTGTTAAGGATACGGGAATCGGGATAAAGCCGGAAGATATGCAGAAGCTTTTCTCAAAGTTTGATCGCATAGAAGAAAATCGCAATAGAAATATTGAGGGAGCGGGGCTGGGAATGAGCATTACCAAGGGACTTCTTGAAATGATGGGAAGCGACCTGGAAGTGAACAGTATATACGGAGCCGGATCGGAATTCAGGTTTGTCATAAAGCAGACTGTTGTAAAATGGGAACCGCTTGGCGACTATGAAGAGGCACGAAAGAAAAATCCGGAGGATTTGAAGGAATACAAGCAGAAATTTGAAGCTCCAGATGCGGAGATACTTGTGGTGGATGATAACCGTATGAACCTGATGGTGTTCACCAGACTGTTAAAGCAGACCAAGGTAAAGATAGACACGGCTTCCGGAAGTGATGAAGCTGTAAAACTCATATTGGGAAAGCGGTATGACATTATTTTCCTTGATCATATGATGCCGGGAAAAGACGGTGTTGAAATATTGAAAGAATTGAAGATAAATACCTGCTATCCCAATATAGAGACGCCTTATATCTGTCTGACCGCAAATGCTGTAACAGGTGCAAGGGATGAGTATATGGATGCGGGGTTTGACGAATATCTTACCAAACCTATTGATCCTAAGGCACTGGAAGATATGATGATAAGATACCTTCCGAAGGAAAAAATAAAAAGGGATGCTGAAATCAAGGCCGGTAAGCTGCTGACCCAAAAGCCGGAAACATCAGGGAAAAGCGGTGCAAATGAGCCGACGGAAGAACTTTCCGTTATTCCGGAGGAACTTTCCGGGCTTGAACAAGCAGGACTTGATGTTAATAAGGCACTGGAGTACGTGGAAACGTTAGAGACCTATGTACAGATACTTGGAATGTACAGGGAAGCTGCAGAAGAAAATCTGGCAGATCTTAACAGGTTTTTTGAAGAAGGGAATATGGAAGATTACTGTGTAAGGATCCATTCCGTAAAGAGTTCTTCTTATACAATTGGAGCAGATGCGTTGGGAGATGCGGCGAAAAAACTTGAGGAAGCGGCCGGCAGGGGAGATGTGGATTACATAGCAGAGCATCATAAAGCATTTCTGGATGAGTATATAAAATTAAAGAAAATGATTGCCAATGTGCTTTTTCAAAGATGAGATTTGTCAGTAAACGATTTACTGACAGCTGTTTCTTTCGGCAGTGGCTGGTTTTACAGCCACTGTCAGCTTATATCAGTTCTTATATCAGTTCGGAAAATAAAGTTCTTGACATTTACCATTGTTGAAAAGTATAATAGTCGAGCATGCGCAAATGTATGTTTTTTTCGTTTGCACATAGCTTATGTTAAGTCAGAAAGGAGATGAATCAGAATGCCTACATTTAACCAGTTAGTAAGAAAGGGACGTGAAACTTCGGTTAAGAAGTCTACTGCACCTGCATTGCTCAAGGGTGTTAACTCTCTTCACAAGAAGGAGATCGCTACAAGCTCACCTCAGAAGCGTGGTGTTTGTACAGCA
>JAEEGL011482145.1_pt1 | contig 24002 bp, 24 predicted proteins | sample 9134231 | NCBI WGS metagenome assembly JAEEGL01 (sample SAMN16246548, study PRJNA631951) | gut metagenome | biome: gut microbiome; feature: rumen; material: fiber-attached | host: Bos | place: Iran: Karaj | collected 2018-10
AACCTGGCGGATAACACGGACGCCAAACTGGAGTCCTTCCGGGAGATCCTCGAAGGGACCTCCGCGGAAACAAAGGGCTTACTGGGATTCAACAAACTCTTCGAATCAAATCTCTATAAGAGCGTCTGAAGGCTCAAAGTCTGGCGATAAACCGCTGCAGCCGCTCCAGCGCCCGTTTCAGGTCATCCAGGGAATAGGCATAGGAAATGCGGATGTATCCTTCGCCGCAGTCACCGAAAGCCGTGCCCGGTACGACGGCCAGTTTCTCCTCCTTGAGCAGCCTCGTCACAAATTCGTCACTGCTCATGCCGAACTGCCGGATATCCGGGAACGCATAGAACGCCCCGAACGGCTCAAAACACGGCAACCCCATCTCCTTAAACGCATGCAGCAGGTATTTCCGGCGGCGGTCATATTCCTCCCTCATCATCGCCACATCCTCATCCCCGTTTCTCAGGGCCTCCACTCCGGCATACTGGCTGGTCGTGGGCGCACACATGATGGCAAACTGGTGGATCTTGATCATCTGCTGCATGATGAGCTGCGGCCCGACGGCATAGCCCAGCCGCCAGCCCGTCATGGCATACGCCTTGGAAAACCCGTTGATCACGACAGTGCGCTCCCGCATCCCGGGAAGCGCCGCGATGGAGACATGCCTGCCGCTGTAGGTCAGTTCACTGTAGATCTCGTCCGAGATCACATAGAGATCTTTGTCGATCACCACACGCGCGACGGCTTCCAGATCCTCCCTGTCCATCACCGCACCGGTGGGATTGTTGGGATAGGGCAGGATCAGGATCTTGGTCCTGTCCGTACATTTCTCCAGGATCTCTTCCGGTTTCAGCCGGAAATCATTCTCCCCTTTGAGTTCGATGATGACCGGTTTCGCATCCGCGAGGACCGCACAGGGCTCATAGGACACATACGAGGGCTGCGGGATCAGGACCTCGTCTCCCGGGTTCACCATGGCCCGCAGAGCGAGATCGATCGCCTCGGAACCGCCGACCGTCACAAAACTCTCGGTCATCGGATCATAGGTCAGTCCCTGCGTCCTCTTCATATAGGCGCAGATCTCTTCCCTGAGCTCCTTTAACCCCGAATTGGAGGTATAGTAGGTACGGCCCTTCTCCAGTGAATAGATCCCCTCGTCGCGGATATGCCAGGGTGTGTCAAAATCGGGTTCCCCGACGCCCAGCGAGATGGCATCGTCCATCTCCTGCACGATATCAAAAAACCTGCGGATCCCCGAGGGACGGATCTCAGTTACCTTGTCGGACAGCGGATTTCTCATGGCGAAACCATCTCCCTGGTATCTTCATATTTCTTCGTCAGGATCGTCCCGTGATCCTTATATTTCTTCAGGATGAAACAGGTGGCTGTGGACAGGATGGAATCCATGGTGGAGAGCTTGTCGGACACAAAGCCCGCAACCTGCTGCAGCGTCTTGCCCTCAATGATCACCATCAGGTCGAAACCGCCGCTCATGAGATAGACGCTCTGCACTTCGGGGTATTTATAGATGCGCTCCGCGATGCTGTCAAAGCCGAGGCCTCTCTGCGGGGTCACGCGCACCTCGATCAACGCCGACACCTCCTCGATGGAGGTCTTGGACCAGTCGATCATCGTGTGATATCCGCAGATGATCCCCTCCTCTTCCAGTGCCTTCAGCTCATTGGCCACATCGATTTCCTGCTCCGAGAGCATGACTGCGAGCTCATCGATCCCGATCCGGGAATTCTTCTCGATGAGGGGGAGCAGTTTTTTTCTGAGTTCCTTATTCTCCGACATATCCTTATTCCTCCGCTGGTTCTCCTTCTTCTACAGGTGCCGCCTCTGTCTCCGGCTGCGGTGCAGGTTCCGCCGATCCCTCCTGTGTCTCCGGCTGCGGCTGCGGGGACGATACGGCTCCCGCCCGGATCGCGGATGCGATCTGCTGTACCAGATCGATGGAGCCGGAGGAGATTGCCTGATTCAGCGCATTTTCCGCGGCGGGATCCGTGGTTGCCGTTCCTACCGTGGCGATCCGCGGCACCATTTTGTAATTGGAACTGTTGATCACATCTCTGCTGACCTGTACTCCGTTCTCCGTAACGATCTTCCACAGCTGCGCGCGGTAGCCGATATGGGCGCTCTGGATCTGGACCTCTCCCGCGGGCAGGGAGGCATTGGCATTGATCACGTCTCCCTCCGGCATGATCTTCTCCAGTGTCTCGCTTTCAAAGGACACCTTGTGCCCGGGATCCCTGGTCTCCTTGCCGTAGATATTAAAGGTGATCCTCTTGTCGGAATCCGTGATCCCCTCGATGTAAACGGGCGTATCCAGATCATTGACGAACTTGAAATCCTTATTCGTGCTCTCCGCAATGGCGGCGTCCGCCGACGGAGAAACGTAGGTGACGATCATGGAGTGATTATGCCGCTCCTTGACGGCCAGCTCCGCGAGCAGTACCGCATTATACAGCGTTGTGGATACCTGACAGATCCCACCGCCCAGTGAATCCACCACCTGTCCGTTCTGATACGAAGCGGCCAGCTGATAGCCGTTGCCCTCCGTAAACGGAGTGATGGCGGAAAGCACGGAGAATTCCTGCCCGGGGTAGACGGTCGTATCATTGATCAGACGGCAGCCGTTCTCCACATTGGCGCTTCGGGCGCCGGTGGAACTGCGGTAGCTGGTGGTATAAGTGCCGAGAATATCCTTTACGGACTCCAGTTCCTCCTTGCTCCCCATCGGTTCCTGCACGACGATCGCCAGCTCGATATCAGCGGGCCCGAAATCCCAGTCCTCCGACACCTTGCTCATGATCCGCTTCAGCGATTCCTCCTTGTCCAGCTCGCTGCCGCGATTCCCGTTCGTGATGACAAAAGCACCGTTCTGCCGGTGAAGCTCATAATTCACCGCCTTCTGCTCATAGCGCTCCGCATTCTCCTCCAGCCATTCCCGCACCAGCTTCTCATCGAGCGTGACCTCGAGATCCAGATGCTTCATGTGGTGTTCCAGATCCTTGAGTTCCTTATACCGCCGGACTGCGTTTCCGCGTTTGCCGTAGTTAAATGCCTCCTGCACGATCTCGGGATTCTTCCAGGACAGTCCCATGGCTCTGGGGGTCACCCCCTGTGCCTCTCCCTCGTCATCCTTCAGGGAGAGACGCACGCCGCCGGCATCCTCCAGAAAAGCCCCTACTGCAGACTTTGCCTGATCTGCCGTCATCCCCCCGACATCCACGGGGCCGATATAGATCCCCCTCGGGATCACCCGGTCTCCCGCAGCCCCGCCGTTCGCACCCGCGTATACCAGCCCGCAGGGCAGAAACACGAAAAACGCGACGGCAAACGCCATGACCACACGCATCGCCACGCGTGTCCATCTATGATATAATGTTCCGGAATGCTTGTTCATCTGCGGGTTCCTTTTGATAACACTTGTTACATTATGGACTAAAGAAAGATTATACCATGATTCTGCCTATATTTACAAGTTTTCTTATATTTGTTGCCCTGATCCGGCTCGCCATCCGCCGCGGCGATGACCGGAAAAAGGCGGAGGATGCCGAGTTTTTCCGCAGGGAGCAGGAAGCGAATTTTGTCCGGAAGAAGAGTCTGGATAATCTGGATTATATCCGGATCCCCGTTGACGATCTGCCCTTCGGCGCACCGGCGGGCAACGCCGCCGCTCAGTCCGCACAGGATACGATCCGGCGGCTGTCCGGCGAAAAGATCGTCAATCTCACCGGCATTTCCAATACGGATCTGAAGCTGGCCTACGGAACAGCCAATATCACGCCGCTCACCCAATATGACGTCAATTACATGGAGCTGGCCCGCTCTCTGCAGAAGTGGGGTAAGGAGCTCTTCGCCGAACGGATGTATCCGGAAGCCGCGCAGGTCCTGCGTTTTGCCATCGACACACGGACCGACATCTCCCAGAGCTGGCACCTGTACATCGACTGTGTCCGGATGCATCTGGGGCTCACCGAAGAGGAGAGCCGTGCGCTGCTTATGCCACTCATCCCCGTCGCAAAATCCCTGCAGGCTTTATCGAGGGATTCGATCCTGCAGGAGCTCACGGAAGCATGCTCTGATCCGGGGTGATCTCCCGGGGGCCGTCCCCGATCTCCACGATATAAAAGGCCGCCTCCAGACCGGTCTTCTCTTTGTAAACGGTACCCAGTCGTTCACAGTAGCCTGCCACATGTTCCTCTTCAACGATCGCCACCGTGCAGCCGCCGAACCCGCCGCCCGTGATCCGCGCTCCCAGGACTCCGGGCAGATTCCATGCTTCCTCCGCCAGGATATCCACTTCCGGGCAGGACACATCGTAGTCATCCCGTAGAGAAACGTGCGACTCGTTCATCAATCTGCCGAACGCCTCGATATCCCCCTGTTTCAGCGCCTCCACGGCACGGATCGTACGCGCGTTTTCGTAGACCGCGTGTTTGGCCTTGCGGCGCGTATCCTCATCGGGGATCGCGTCCCTGATCTCCTCAAACCGCTCCGGGGTGAGTTCTCCGAGCGCCCGGATCGATGTAACCTTATTCAATGCTTCCACCGCCTGTTCGCAGGATCTGCGGCGATCATTGTAGCCGGAGTCCGTCAGCTGGTGCTTCACACACGAATTGGTGATGACAAGCTTCTTATGCTCCAGCACCACCGGCGCATAGGTGTAGGACAGATCCGCCGTATCAAGGAAGATCGCATGATCCTTTTTCCCCATGGCGGAAGCGAACTGGTCCATGATGCCGCACTGCATGCCGTTATAGTGATTCTCCGAATACTGGCCGATCTGTGCCAGTGTGATGCCGTCCACATCGAACCCGTACAGACTTTTCAGCACAAAACCCGTCAGCACCTCCAGCGAGGCTGAGCTGGAAAGACCGGATCCGGCGGGGATATTGCCGGCGATCGCCATCTCAAAGCCGGAGGACAAACGCATCCCGCGCCCCGCAAACGCCCACACGACCCCCAGCGGATACATCGTCCAGCCGCTCTTGCCCGCCGGTTCAAGATCCTCCAGTCCGTAACTGACCGGTGCATCACCCCCGGCATTGACGGAATAGAAAAGGATCCTGTCATCCGCACGCTTTCTCGCCATGGCGTACGTCCCGATGGTGAGCGCACAGGGAAACACATGACCTCCGTTATAATCCGTGTGCTCACCGATGAGATTGACGCGTCCCGGTGCGAAAAAGAGGCGCGCGCCTTCCGTGCCGCCGTAGTATTTTACAAAACTCTCCTGCAGGTTTTTCAGGATCTCCCGCTCTGTCTCTCTTGCTTTCATAAACGCTCCTTATCAGGTTGTTTCCGCTTCCGCACACCTATTGTACCCCAATGACACGGAGTTTGCTCCTGATTTTTCAGAAATTTTAGAATTTCTCCCTTGACAATCGGGCGTCTCCTTTTTATCATCTTCTTTACCGGCAGATCCCTGCCGGCCGTGCAGACGTTCTGCCGCACGTGTCACCTATCGGATCAGGATCCGCACGCAGCGATCTTACTCCGTATCACCCCGTTTATTCCCCGGATAGGAGTATTATGCGCTTCGCCGCGAACAAAGCCGTCCTGACGGATGCCGGCGCCAGGCATCTGGTCAATCAGGACACCGTTCTGTTAAAAGCTGCCGTGAGCAAACGCTACGGTCAGATCTTCTTTGCCGTTGTCTGTGACGGTCTCGGAGGCCTCTCCCGCGGAGAACTGGCGAGTGCCTTTCTTGCCAGACGGATGGAGGACTGGTTTGAACATGATCTCGTCCGGCAGCTGAAGCATGCCGCCGATCTGAAAGAGGATATCCGCTTCTGCCTGCGGCGGGTCCGTCTCATGTGGGAGGATCTGTTCGCCGGCACGAATGATGAACTCGCCCGCATGGGCGGATCGAGGGGGATCCGCATGGGGACCACCGTTGTGGCATTTCTGATGATCGGCAGTCAGTATCTGGTGGCACATGTGGGCGATTCCCGTCTCTATCTGGCCGATGAGAGGCGGCTGCTGTGTCTCACCAGAGATCATTCCCTGATCCGCCGGCAGCTCGATGCCGGCATCCTGACGCCGTCCGAGGCGGCGGCCTCTGACCGGAAAAGTGTGCTCCTGCAATGCATCGGTGCCTCCTGCAGGGTCCATCCCGATTTCACGGACGGGACGCTTTGCCGGAACACCTCTGTCCTCCTGTGTTCCGACGGCTTCTGGCGGAGACAGCGTGACGGGGAACTCTATGAAGCCATACGCTGTGACCGCGCAGGCAATGAAGAAGAAATGCGCCATACACTCGAGAGGATGACGGACTATGCCAGAAAACGCGGAGAACACGACAACATCTCCGTCATCTGGCTGCGGTTCGCCGCCGAAGCTACGGAGGAAACCGTACCCGTTCCCTGCGCCGCCAGGCTGGCGGTGCAATGCTGATGGCCGCGGCCGTACTGACCGTCGGCGAACTGATCGACGGCAGATACCGCATTCTCTCTCAGATCGGCCGGGGCGGGCAGAGTCTGGTCTATCTGGCGGTCAACGAGCATACCGGCAAAAAATGTGCCCTGAAGCAGCTGCGTCCGGATCTGCCGGAACCCGCTCTTGCGCGCAGGAGCTTCCGTTCCGAGCTGGTCCTCCTGAAGGAACTGCGTCATCCGTGCATCCCCGCGATCCTGGATGTGATCGACGCGGAGGAACGTTCCCCGGTGATCGTCATGGAATACATCGAGGGACGGACCCTGTCCGTCCTCCTCAGGGAGCAGGGCGCCCAGCCGCAGGACATGGTGGTCAGCTGGTGTCTGAGCCTCTGCGGCATCCTGGAATACCTGCACACGCGGACACCTCCGGTGATCTACTGCGATCTAAAACCCGGGAACATCATCCTGCGTGCCGACGGGACAGTGGCTCTCGTGGATTTCGGCGCAGCCATCCGCACCGAGAGCGGTGCCGGCAGCGGCGTTTCTCTGGGGACGCGCAGTTTTGCCGCCCCCGAGCAGCTGCGGGAAGGCAGCCGGATCGACCGTCGCACGGATATCTACGCGTTCGGGCTCACGCTGTTCTCCCTGCTGACCGGCTCGCTCCCCTCCGCATATCCGAACGGACTTCCCGCCGTGCGGCGCTGTGATCCCGCACTTTCCGCGACACTGGAGCACATCATCCAGAAATGCATCCGCCCTCTCCCCGCGGCGCGCTACTCCTCCGTGCGGGAGATCCGACCCCTTTTGATCTCCTACCGGTCCAGGGACCGCATGCTGCGCATCCGCACCCTGACCCTGCGCTCCGCGGGCTGGAGTGCGTTCGCGGCCGGCGTCGTTCTGGCCATCGCCATCGGCCTGCTCGCGCGCACCCATATCGCATCCGCTTCGGAGAGCTCCCCGCCGGCACCGGAGGAACAGACGCTCAGTCCGGAGGAACTGGAATTCTATCTGGATCTGTCCCGGCGCATCCGGGATGACACACCCGCTCTCCTGAAGGCCGGCGTGGAAAAGGAGGAACTCGAGGAGATCCTGCGGTATATCGTGGAACAGCTGGAGGAGCAGGAAAAATAACCGGCTCAAGTCACACTTGAGAAAAGAATTGAATCTTAAACGGATACTTGCTACTATTAAGTGGATCCTTCGTCTATCATGATCCTGCACGGAAGCGGCAGGAAGGAGGAGCAGCATGAGTCTCGGCAATAATCTCAAGGCACTCAGGGAAGAACGGAAACTCACACAGGATCAGATCGCGGAAGCCCTCGGCGTAAGCTTTCAGGCGGTATCCAGCTGGGAACGCGACGAATACAAACCGGATACCGACAATCTCATCAGACTTGCGGCCTGTCTGGACGTCTCTGTCTCCGCCATCGTAGAAGAAAAACCGAACACTTTTAAGACAAAGGAAGCGATCTACAACTGGGAGCACATGAAGACCTACGTCAAGACGACGGCCAGGAATTTCAAACTCAACAACACACTGAAAGCCGTCGATTACGCGGTCGACGCCCATAAGGGCCAGAAACGGAAGCGCTCCGTCGTCCCCTATATCTATCACCCGCTCAATCTCGCCTGCCACGCCCTCTCCATGGACATCATCGATGATGCGATCATCGCTGCCTGCATGCTGCATGACGTCATCGAGGACTGCGGTAAATCGCTGCAGGAGCTGCCGGTCGATGAGGAGACCAAAGAACTGGTCCGGCTGCTGACACATGAGAAGACCTCCGGCGAAAACCGCGACGAGATCATGGACGCCTATTACGGCGCCATCGTGGAAAACCCCAAAGCGGCACTGATCAAATGCATGGACCGGTGCAACAATCTGACGACCATGTCCTGGGGCTTAAGCCGCGACCGGATCTACCGCATGATCAGGGAGACCGAGCAGTACTACCCGATGCTGATCAAAGCGATCAAGGCCACCACCGAATACAACAATGCCTCCTGGCTGCTGCGGTACCAGATCGAGAGCATGCTGGATATCTATAAACGGCTGATGTGAAGAAGCAGTATTCATGAAATATGGCTGATCGCTGCCGCGATATCCTCTTTTATCTTCTGATATCCGGATGTCCTGTTAAGACCATGATCCATATATAGTCCCCGATTGAGTTCGATCATCACGGACCGTACCCTGCTGTCGCGACGGTAGTATTTCATCGGTACAAGACTGCCGGCAAACGGACGATCGACCGCCACCGAATACCCCCTGCATTGAAAAAACTGAAACAGACACTCCGTAAGATCATCCGGTGTGTGATACGCATCTGTTCCGATGCAGATATTGGGACGCACCGTGTTTTGATCCGATTCATAGGGAAGCGGTACGTCATGGAATGAATGCCCGTCAATGAGCAGGCAGGTTCCGAAGTGCCGGAGTTTCTCCTCAACGGCCCTTTCCAGCCGCTGATGATGCGGATCATAGTAACGGGAAAGGATCTCCTCCCGGTGGAGCTGCGAAATACGCTTCAATTCGCTCCCGTCGGAGCAGGCGGTATAAACCGCGCCCATTCCGATCCGGGCCATTCCCTCATCCGCATCCTCCCGGAATCGCTCAGGATCGCATACCAGTCTCGATATCGGAAAGCGGATCATCGTATCTCCGGTATCATACAGATCATCGCAGTAATGGTCTGTCATTACGGCAATCTCACGCGACAGATCATGTGTGACAAAAAACGGCTGTTCCTCCGGGGGGATGCAGACAGATGCATGCGGCACATGGATCACAACGGGTTGATTCTTTTGCATGACAGCCTCCTTTTTGAATCCTGAAGAGGCTGCAAAGGACATCCTTCCCGTGAACAGAGTGCACAGAAAAGACCCATCGTCTCGACGGGCCTTCAGATCCTGACATTCACCCATCGATCAAGCATTGGCACCTTACCCTTCCGGGCAGGTTGTCGTGCGGTCACAGGGCTTGTCCCTCGCGCACTCTTCATAGGTATATATGTATATTATGAATCTACCACATCCGCCGGCATATGACAAGCCGGCCACCCGCTTTCGCTCTGCTTCCGGATGCCAACTCAGAGCTCCTGTAGTATAATGTTCCCCATGAGCACAGAGTTTGAGACAATCGAACTGCCGGATCCGGACGATGCCGGCGCGGAGCGACTGGCCGCGATCGAAAAGTGCATCGTGAAAAAGTACCGTAAGCAGCTCTGGTCGCCGTTCACCAAGGCGGTCAAACTCTACCGGCTGATCTGTCCCGGGGACAGGATCGCCGTGTGCATCTCGGGCGGCAAGGATTCCATGCTCATGGCCATGCTCTTTAAGGAACTGCTGCGGCATGGCGAACAGAATTTTGAAGCGGTCTTTCTGGTCATGGATCCCGGCTATAACCGGGAGAACGCGGAACAGATCAGACGCAACGCCGGGATCCTGCGCATCCCGGTACAGACCTTCCGTTCCGATATCTTTGCGGCAGCGGATTCCGACGAAGCCGCCGCGGGCAATCCCTGTTATCTCTGTGCCAGAATGCGCAGAGGACATCTCTATGCCGCCGCGCGTGACCTGGGCTGCAACAAGATCGCTCTGGGTCACCATTTTGACGATGTGATCGAGACGATCCTCATGGGCATGCTCTACAGCGGGCAGCTCCAGGGCATGATGCCGAAGCTTCACAGCACCAATTTCCCCGGTATGGAACTGATCCGCCCGCTCTCGCTTGTCAGGGAGGAGGATATCATCCGCTGGGCTGCTTACAATGATCTGCAGTTCATCCGCTGTGCCTGCCGTCTCACGGAAAAAGCGGAGGCACTCTCCGGGGCGGAACAGGTCTCCAAACGCGCGCGCACCAAGGAGATCATCCGCGAACTCAAAAAAGAAAATCCCTTCATTGAGATCAATCTTTACCGCAGTATGGAAAATGTGCATCTTGGGACGATGCGCGAATACAGAGACAAAGAAGGCGCGCGGCACAACTTCCTCGACGATTACTGAAGTGTGTCCGCGCGCCCCTTACCGTGACGTGTCTGCCGCTTAACCTGCGGCTTTCTTCTCTTCTTTTTCCTTGTAGTGATGCGCCTCTTCCAGCATCATATCCTTGACCTTCATGAGGCGGATCTGCGTGCTTCGCTCATTCTCATCCAGCTTCATGGAGATATACTTGATATCCTTCTGATACTGCGGGATCATGATGTGTTCGAGCGCATTGACGCGGCGGCGTGTCTTCTCGATCTCCGCGGCCATGAGCTGACAGGCTTTCTCAACCTCCGCCAGTTTCACCATATCGGCCTGCACGGCGGCCAGAGAACTCACCGCATCGTCCAGATCACTGGAAGTAAACGCAAAGCCATAGGAATAGATGTCGCTCTCATCGCTCGTGCGCGTCTTGACCGTGAACTGCGGGATGTTGACGCTCATGACATTCTTGGGCGCCACTTCCACCTCGATCTCCTGCTTGGACGCCATGAACGCAACCTCCACGGTCTCATCACTCATGGCCGCACGCGCGAGGGCGAAGTTCTTGTTCGCGGTCTTTAATCCCTCTTCGACACGCTGACGCAGGCTCATGTTCACACGTACGAGATCGAGAAACTGGCGCATGAGCTCATCGCGCTTATCCTTGAGCAGCTTGTGCCCGCGGCTCGCGGTGGCAAGCTTTCCCTTTAATCGGGTGAGCTCCATTCTTGTAGGATTTACAGTAGGCATGTTGCTCCCTTTCTCCTAAGAAAGTTCGCACTAACGACCGAAAATACCGGTCGTAAGTGCTCACTTTTTGTCGTAATACTTGTCCAGATACTCGTCGCGGATACGCTTCAGCTCCGTCCTCGGCAGGATCCTCAGAAGCTCCCAGCCAAGATCGAGCGTTTCCTCGATGGAGCGGTCGGTGCGGTATCCCTGGGAAACATAGCGCGCCTCGAACTCATCGGCGAATTTCGCGTAGAGCTTATCGATCTCGGTCAGAGCCGCTTCACCCAGGATGACCATGAGTTCCTTGGCGTCCTTGCCGCGGGCATAGGCCGCAAAGAGCTGGTTCATCGTATTGGCGTGATCCTCACGGGTCTTGCCGGTGCCGATACCCTTATCCTTTAATCGGGACAGGGACGGCAGCACATCGATCGGCGGCTGCACACCCTTGCGGTAAAGATCACGGGACAGGATGATCTGACCTTCCGTGATATACCCTGTCAGGTCAGGGATCGGGTGGGTCTTGTCATCTTCCGGCATCGACAGGATCGGGATCATGGTGATGGATCCGTTCTTGCCGCGCTGACGGCCGGCGCGCTCATACAGAGTCGCCAGGTCGGTGTACATGTAACCCGGATATCCGCGGCGTCCGGGGACTTCCTTACGGGCTGCGGAAACCTCGCGCAGCGCATCCGCGTAGTTTGTGATATCGGTCAGGATGACCAGCACGTGCATCCCCTTCTCAAAGGCGAGATACTCGGCTGCCGTCAGAGCCATACGCGGGGTCGCGATACGCTCGACCGCCGGGTCGTTGGCCAGGTTCATGAACAGCACGGCGCGGTCGATAGCGCCCGTCTCCTGGAAGCTTTCCACGAAGAAATTGGACTCTTCAAAGGTGATACCCATGGCGGCGAAGACCACGGCAAAAGGCTCCGTGGTGCCGACGACCTTAGCCTGTCTGGCGATCTGCGCTGCCAGCTGTGCATGCGGCAGACCGGATGCGGAGAAGATCGGGAGCTTCTGTCCGCGGACCAGGGTGTTCAGTCCGTCGATCGCGGAAACACCCGTCTGGATGAACTCCTCCGGGTAGTCGCGCGCTGCCGGGTTCATGGGCAGGCCGTTGATGTCCCTGCGTTCCTCGGGCAGGATATCGGGACCGCCGTCGATGGGACGTCCCAGACCGTCAAAGACGCGGGAGAGCATGTCTTCCGACACACCCAGCTCCATGCTGCGCCCAAGGAACCGCACCTTGGAGGATTCCAGATTGATACCGGTGGAATTCTCAAAGAGCTGCACGAGGGCGTTGCCGTCATCGATCTCCAGCACCTTGCAGCGGCGCTTCTCGCCGTTTGACAGCTCGATCTCTCCCAGTTCGTCGTAGGCGATGCCTTCCACGCCCCTGACGAGCATCAGAGGACCGGCTACTTCCTGGATTGTCTTATATTCCTTGCTCATCAGAACTCCTCCTTTGCCTGGGCGATCGCTTCCGCCTCCTGATGCAGGGTCTTCTCGATCTCGTTAAAGCGTTCGTCCACCTGATCCTCGGCGGTGTACTTGAAACGTCCGATCGCTTCGCGCACATCCATGTCCACGATCTTGTTGATGTCTGCACCTTTTCCTAAAGCCTCACCGCACACATCGTAGAATGCCATGACCAGCTTCATCAGCATGAACTGCTTGTGAGGCGAGGTGTAGGTATCCTCCTCCATGAACGCGTTCTGCTGCAGCAGGTCCTCACGGATGGAACGGGCCGCCTCCATCTTGAGACGGTCGGGTGCGGACAGCGCATCCTCACCGACCAGACGGACCATTTCCAGCAATGCCGATTCTTCCTGCAGCAGGAGCATCACGCGGCTCTTGAGCGCCGACCACTCCTCTGAGACATTCTTGTCAAACCACCCATCCAGCTTGTCATACAGGGAATAGGATTCCAGCCAGTTGATGGCAGGGAAGTGACGCTTGTAGGCCAGATCGGAATCCAGTCTCCAGAAGACCTTAACGATACGCAGCGTCGCCTGTGTGACGGGTTCGGAGATATCGCCGCCGGCAGGAGAGACCGCACCGATAACGGACAGGGAACCCTCACGTTCTCCCTCGCCCAGCGTGATCACGCGGCCGGCACGCTCGTAGAACTGTGCCAGACGGGATCCCAGGTAGGCGGGGTATCCTTCTTCACCGGGCATCTCTTCCAGACGTCCGGACATCTCACGCAGGGCCTCTGCCCAACGGGAGGTGGAGTCAGCCATCAGCGCCACCGAATAGCCCATGTCACGGAAATACTCGGCGATCGTGATACCGGTATAGATACTCGCTTCACGCGCCGCCACCGGCATATCGGAGGTATTGGCGATGAGTACGGTACGCTCCATCAGGGAGTGTCCGGTCTTGGGATCCTTCAGCTCAGGGAACTCATTCAACACGTCGGTCATCTCGTTGCCGCGCTCGCCGCAGCCGATGTAGACGACGATGTCAGCCTCGGCCCACTTGGCCAGCTGGTGCTGCACAACGGTCTTGCCGGAACCGAACGGTCCGGGAACAGCCGCCACACCGCCCTTGGCGATCGGGAACAGGGTGTCGATGACACGCTGGCCCGTGATCAGGGGCGTATCGGGAGACTGCTTCTGTCTGTAAGGACGTCCGCGGCGGACCGGCCATTTCTGCATCAGGCCGACATCCACACTCTTGCCGCTCTCATCCTTGATGACGGCGATCGTATCGGTCACCGTGAAGTCGCCCTCGGTGATCTTCTCAAGAGTTCCCTTGACACCGACGGGAACCAGGATCTTCTGGACGACGATCGGGGATTCCTGAACGGTCCCGAGGATATCGCCCTCCGCAACGGCATCGCCCGCAGCCTTGACCGGGACGAAATGCCATACCTTGTCGCGCTTTAAGGAGGGCACTTCCACACCGCGCTTCAGGAGATTGCCTCCCGTCACCTTCATGATATCATCGAGCGGGCGCTGGATACCGTCATAGATACTGCCGATAAGGCCGGGTCCCAGTTCAACGCTCATGGGCTGGCCGGTGGATTCCACCGGTGCGCCGGGTTTCAAGCCGGAGGTTTCCTCATAGACCTGGATCGACGCCTCATCACCGTGCATCTCGATGATCTCGCCGATCAGGCGCTCATCACTCACGCGGACGACGTCGAACATGTTCGCCTCGCCCATCCCTCTGGCGATGACCAGAGGACCTGCGACTTTTTTGATCGTTCCTGTACTCATGCGCTTGCTCCTTTTCTTAGACTCGATGCCATCCGCGTCAGTTGTTCGAGAAGAGAATATCCGATCCGACTGCCTGCTCAACGGACTTCCTGACATTGGCCACACCCGCTCCCGTATTGCCGTATACTCCCGGGATCTGGATGATCGCCGGCAGCATCTGCTCCCGGTAACGGTTCACTTCACCGGGGATCCGCTCCGCCAGTGCTTCCGTGATATAGATCACCGCGTAATCGCCTTCGGCCAACTCCCGCAGCTTGCGGGAAGCCTGTGCGTCATCCGTCACGGGACAGACCTCCATTCCGAGGGCGGCGTAGCCGTAGATACTGTCTTTATCCCCCAGTACCGCCATTCTATACATAGGTTTCCCGTACCCTTTCTCTGATGGATTCCACGGAGAGATCATTCACCTTGCCGGAGAGGATCATGCGCACACACTTGATCTCATTGTCTCTGGCCAGGATATAAGCCGCCAGAGGCCCGATCGTGAACGGATGATGGATCTCCGGACGGATCTTGTCCATCAGCAGATTGTCACACCAGCGCTCAAACGCCGAAGGAGACTTGCGGATCTCCGAGATGGCATCGGCATAGACCGTCCGCTCCAGGGTCTCATAGAGCGCATCCACGGATTCGGCAGCCGCCTGTGCAAGCGCCGGGATATCCAGGGAATCGCACGGTGCGAGCGCCTTCTCCAGAAAGGCTTTGTCCTTCTTCATCAGGCAGGCACGGATCGCCGTCTTGATATCGGCACTGGCCACAGTGAGTTCCGCGTACATCCTGAGGATCTCGTTATCGGCGGCCTTTCCCGCTTCCGCGATCCTGATGAGCGCGGCACGGTCGATCATGATATCCGATAACTGTCCGTCGCCCGTATGCAGGATCGCGTCCATCGCGTCTCTGGCGATCTCCTGCATTTCCTCGGGCAGTGCGCCGAAATCCCTGTCTTTCACGGCCCGTCTGATGAGCTCGGGATCCACGGTGGTCTCCTTGCCGCGGATGAATACGCTGTCGCGGCTCTCCATCCGTGCAGCTTCTTTGACCGCCGCTTTCAGATTGTGATAATCATTGGCATACAGAAAGACGTCAAACACGGACATATCGGGCACCAGCTCCGCGATGAAAGACCAGGTCTTCTCGCGTTCATCCGCCAGCATCCCGTCAATGTCGGTGCCCTCTCCGTCACCCCAGCCATGGTCGGCCAGGATGCGAAGTGCCTCCGTCACTCCCGGAGCCGAGACGAGGGAATCCATCACCGGCGCCGCAAGTAACTTCTGCTCTTTGCCGCGCACGCGCGCGACCGCATAAATATACTCTTCAGGCATTCCTCTCAGCCCCCATCTCAGAACAGCATCTTCTGAATCTTGTCCGAAAGCTCCTCGGCATTGGTCTCAAACAGTGCCGCAACCGAACAGTTCTGCTCGATCCCCTCATAGATGAGGAGGAAGCCGCCGTCGATGTCCGCTGCAGACTTGGAGAGCGCAAGGCGCCCGCCATGCTTGAATGCCGCATTTTCGATCCGGGTGGCATAATCCTGAGGAAGCCTCGCCAGATCGCGACTGTTGAACCGGATCTCTCCCGGCTGATCCAGAGCATTCTTCTCTACGAGTTTGATCATCGCGTCAAAATATGCGGCATCCGGCATCGCAAGAAGCTTTTCCCTGGCTTTGTCCAATACCCCGGAGATCAGTTCCTGCTTCTTGGCCAGCAGGAGCTGACGCTTTTTTAAGGCAGCAGCCGAAACGGCACGGGACTTTCTGTCCGCCGCACGCTTCTCCGCCTCGCGCGTAAACCGCTCCGCAGCCTCACCGGCCTCTCTGTCGGCCTCGGCACGGATCTGATCGGCTTCCTTCTTCGCGTCGTCCAGGATCTCCTGTACGCCGGCATCCGCCTCCGCGCTGATCTCACTGAGGATCTTATCTAATCCCGCCATGTGGTTTTCCTCCGATTCTGTGCCGTATTACTGGATCGCACCAACACCACTGATAGCAAGAATGGAGATCAGTAACGCGAAGATCGCATAGGTCTCGACCATGGCCGGGAACAGCATGGACTTACCGAACTGATCGGGGCGCTTGGAAACAAGCGCGATGGAAGCCACCGCAGCCTTGGCCTGGTTGATGGCGGAGATATAACCGACGATCGCCATCGGCAGGCAGGCGCCGAGATAGGCAAGGCCCTTGAGCAGCGAAATGTTGGCCGGCTGGCCGCCGATGATGCCCAGATTGTTCATCGCAACGAACGCGATCAGCAGTCCGTAGATGCCCTGCGTGCCGGGCAGCAGCTGCAGGATCAGCACACGGCCGAACATATCCGGCTGATCGGTCACCACACCCGCGGCAGCCTGACCGGCCATGCCGACACCTTTGGCACTGCCAGCTCCGGCCACAAGAGCCGCTAAAGCCGCACCCAGGATTGCAAAGAACAGACCCAAATCACTCATGTTTTTTCCCTCCGTTTTGTATGTGCATTGTTATTGGGCTTACAGGTTACTGACCGGTGTCTTATTCCGACACGCGGTAATGCTTCGTGTTCTCGGTGAAAGGTTCGAACGGCTTGCCGCCGCCGTTGTAGAACTTACCGAAGAACTCGACGTACTCCAGACGATTGGTATGCACGTAGGCGCCCAGCGCGTTGATCGCCAGATTCAGCACATGGCCGACTACCACGATCAGTGTAAAGAGGATCGGACCGATCACGGGAGGAGCCGCCACCATGGCTGCCATGGAGTTGAACACGCTGGAGATAACGCCGGTCGCCAGACCAAGCGCCAGAAGTCTTGAATACGAAAGAATATCGGACAGGTAGGAGCTGATGCCGTAAAGCGCGTATAAGCCCTTGCCGATCCGGAGTCCCCAGTTGGAGGAATCCCTGCCGCCGAAAAGGACAACACCGACGGCGCCGATACCCGCAAGGATCTCGAAAACGAGGATCACGGAAGCGGGGAGATTCAGATGCAGGCCGAACATCCCGCCGACCATGTCCGTATTGAGCAGGATCCCGATCGCCCCGACGAGGAGCAGATACCAGAAGCCGACATCATAGACCGCGTCCATCACCTTGCCCTGCTTGATATCCGTATAGGCTAACGCCCCCATGCCGACAAAGATGTGGATGATGCCGATGATGAAGGCAACGCCCAGGACCGTCATGGGCTGCAGGGTGGGCTCGCACCACAGGGCCAGGGATCCGATCTCCGTGTGGAAGAACGTCCGCATGATCACCTGAGGCAGATCACCGAAGTAGGCGCCGAACATCACGCCCCAGAACATGGTGCCGATACCGGCGTACTGGAACATCTTGAGTGTCTTGCGCATCCCGGGCTCGATGGAATCCTTGTTCTTCGCGAGGACCACGGCAACGCCAACGACCATGATCAGTCCGTAGGCCGCGTCGGAGAGCATCATGCCGAACAGGAAATAATAGAAGATGGACGCGAGGAAGGTGGGATCGATCTCTCCCTTTGCAGGCATCGCATAGGATGCGATCACGCCCTCGACGGGAGCGGCATAGCCGTTGTTGGAAAGTGCGACCGGAGCCTCCTCGTCCGGCGCGGGATCGGAGAATTCCACCACACAGTCGAACCGGGTCGTGAGCAGTTCTTCCAGGTTTGCCGCATCACGCGCCGCCACGTATCCGCGTACGATAAAGACACGGTCCGTCTGCTCGAGGGAACCGATCACTTCGTATTTATCCGAACGGAGCCGGAAATAATCGGCGATAAACCGGATCTCATCCCGTCTGGGCGCGAAAGCCGCGATCTTTTTCTTTAACTCCTCGTCCTCTCCCGCCAGGCGTTCGAGCTTGACGGAAAGCGCTTCCTTCTGCTTCGCGGGCACATCGCCGGAAACCGCGGGGCGGGCGAAGCTCATCCTGCGCAGGGCTTCCTCCACCGCTTCCGCATCCTTCTTGAGGCAAGTCACGGCGATACAGGTCTGCTCCCCGGAATGGGAGACGATATCCACCGCGACCGCGTCGTTGCCGATGCCCTCACGGATCACCTCCTCCGGGACATCATTGGGCAGTGCCCCGAGGAAGGTCCGGGTGCTCTTCGTCCCGGTAAAGTCAAGAGGATGCGAAAACTCCATCCAAGGCGCGATCGCCTCCAGCTGGCTCTCGGTCTTGGGGATCTCCGCGGCGATCTCCAGCCGCCTTTTGTTCAGGGACTGGATCTCGTAGACCATATCCATGATACGGTCACGCTTTTTCGTATTCGTCTCATAATCCGTGAGAGACATCCGCTCTCTGCCGGAGAAAAGTCCGCCGCCCGCGTTCTCGGGGGGACTCACGGCGTCGAGCACGGCCAACGACTGGCCCGCCAGAGTGATACTCTTTTCAAAAGTCGCCCGGATGCCCGTCGTGTCTGTCAATGTGAAAACCGGATCTGTTGCCGTCTCGCCCGGTTTCCGGATGCTGATCTCCATCACGCCCTGACGCTGCAGGAGTTCGAGCATCTGTTTGCGGTTCTTGCGCAGTCCTGCGATCAGGACCCGTTTCATCGGAAGTACAGCCATGTGTCGCTCCTATCCGTTAGATTGTTCAGGCGATCAGGGATTCGATCACCGCATCGATCGCCGCTGCCTCCTTGCTGCCCGCACGCGCCGCAAGTTCTTCGATCTCGCGGGCTGCTTCGGCTTCCGCCGCCTCCAGCAGTTCCTCACTCTCTTTGTCTGCGGACTTCATCTGTTCCTCGTCCCTGACCTTTAATCCGGCGAGGCGGTCGGAGACCATGGTCTTCGCTGCCGCGCGCGCCTCATCGATCATCTGCGCTGCCTTGTTCCTGGCCTGTTTTTCCTTATCCTGGGAAGCAATCTCCGCCTCGCGGATCGCGTCGATCGTATCCATATCCTGTGCTCCGCCTCCTTCTCTCATCTGTCCCGTCACGGAAACAAAAACAACGTAATCAGTTTACTATAAAATCCTCTTAAAAGCAATGGATTTTCATTGCAGAATCCTCCTGCCCGTGATATAAAGATACTGTTGTTTCGTAGGAAACACTGTAGTCGTAAGAGGAGGAGAATGATATGAAAAAGCTTGTTTCCGTTACACTGGTCCTGTGCATGATGCTCTCGCTTGCCGCCTGCGGCAGCAGCTCCAACGCGGAGGGTACCGCCAAGAAGGGCGTCCTCGTCATGGCGACCAACGCCGAATTCCCGCCGTATGAATACCATGAAGGCGACGATATCGTCGGCATCGATGCGGAGATCGCCGCTGCCATTGCCCAGCGCCTCGGCTGCGAACTCAAGATCGAGGACATCGCTTTTGATTCCATCATCCCGGCTGTCGTCTCCGGCAAGGCGGACATCGGTCTCGCCGGCATGACCGTCACCGAGGACCGCAAGAAGAGCGTGGACTTCTCGGATTCCTATGCTTCGTCCAGCCAGGTGGTCATCGTAAAAGAGGATTCCGGCATCACGGGTCTCGGCGATCTGGGTGCGGATTCGGTCGTGGGTGTGCAGACCGGCACCACCGGCGACATCTATTGCTCCGATGATGACAGCATCGGTACCGTGGAGCGTTACAACAAGGGTATGGAAGCTGTCCAGGCGCTCACCCAGGGTAAGCTCGACGCCGTTGTCATCGACAGTGAGCCGGCCAAGGTCTTCGTCTCCGAGAATCCCGGTCTCGTCATCCTGGACGAGAGCTACACCGACGAGCAGTACGCCGCCGCCATCCGCAAGGACAACGCAGCCCTGCTGAACAATGTCAACCAGGCACTCGCGGAGCTTAAGGCGGACGGCACGCTGGATGCCATCGTCGCCAAGTACATTTCGGCGGAATGATCATGTGGGATCAGTTCGTATCCGATCTCTATCTGAATTTTGTCAAGGATGACCGCTGGCACTATCTGACCAGAGGTCTCAGGACGACGCTCATCGTAACGCTGTTCGCGGCGCTGCTGGGCGTCATCCTGGGTTTCCTTGTCGCCATCATCCGCAACGCCCACGAGAATACCGGGAAGCTCAGGTTCCTGAACGGCCTGTGCAATCTCTATCTGACGGTGATCCGCGGCACCCCCGCGGTGGTCCAGCTGATGATCATCTATTTCGTCATCTTCGGCAGTGTGCGCATCGACAAGACCATCACCGCCATCATCGCGTTCGGCATCAACTCCGGTGCGTATCAGGCGGAGATCTTCCGTTCCGGGATCTCATCCATCCCCAGAGGACAGTTTGAGGCAGGGCGCAGCCTGGGCTTCAGCTACCGGCAGACCATGGTCCACATCATCATGCCGCAGGCGCTGCGCGTGGTGGTACCCACCCTGTGCAACGAGTACATCACCCTGCTCAAGGAGACCTCTGTCGCCGGCTACATCGCCCTGGAGGATCTGACCAAGGGCGGCGACATCATCCGCAGCCGTACCTATTCAGCATTTATGCCCCTGATCGCCGTGGCGCTCATCTATCTGATCCTGGTCCTGGTCCTGACCAGACTTGTATCGCTCTTAGAAAGGAGACTGGCCCGTGGCTTCCGTTGAACAGACCGCCGCAGATACAGGGGATGTCCTGATCCGCGTCGAACACCTCTCCAAAAGTTTTGACGGACAGGTCGTCCTGAAGGATATCTCAACGAACATCAAAAAGGGCGATGTCGTATGCGTCATCGGTCCCTCCGGCTCCGGCAAATCCACCTTTCTGCGGTGTCTGAACCGTCTGGAGGAACCCACCGGCGGCCATATCTATATGGACGGCATTGATATCTGCGATCCGCTCACGGATATCGACCGGCACCGGCAGAAGATGGGCATGGTCTTCCAGCAGTTCAATCTGTTCCCTCAGATGACCATCATGAAAAACCTGACGCTGGCGCCGATGAAGCTGCAGAAGCTTCCGCAGCAGGAGGCGGAGTCCTATGCGCTCGATCTCCTCGGCCGCGTGGGGCTGGCGGACCGCAAGGATTCCTATCCCGGAGAACTCTCCGGCGGACAGCAGCAGCGTATCGCCATCGTCCGCGCTTTATGCATGCGGCCCGAAGTCATGCTCTTCGACGAGCCGACCAGTGCGCTGGATCCCGAGATGGTCGGAGAAGTATTAAATGTCATGAAGGATCTGGCGGCACAGAAGATGACCATGGTCGTGGTCACTCATGAAATGGGATTTGCAAGAGAAGTGGCAAGCCGCGTCATGTTCCTGGACGGCGGGGATTTTGTGGAAGACGGGGAACCGGAGGAGTTCTTCTCCAACCCGAAGAACGAGCGTCTGAAGAGTTTCCTGGGCAAGGTCCTCTGACAAGGGATCCTCAGTAACCTCCGCTCGCGGTCCGGCCGCGTCCCTGAAAACCGTGGATGAAACGGTCGATCTCATCGATCTCCGCGGAGAACAGCACCTGTTCCAGGGCTTCCTGTTCCATAAACCCCCTGTCGGTCATGCGGGTATACATCTCCCGGACAGGATCATAATATCCGCCCTCATTGAAAAACACACAGGGACTGTCGTTAAGTCCCAGCCTCTGCCAGGAGATCACCTCGGTGATCTCCTCCAGTGTGCCCGCCCCGCCGGGAAGCGCGATCATTGCGTCCGACATTTCACACATTTTCTTTTTCCGGTCTGACATGCTGTCAGTCACGATACATTCGGAGAGACCCTCGTGACACCAGCCGAATTCCACCATGAAGCGGGGGATCACGCCGGTGACCCGGCCGCCCGCGCGCAGCACCGTATCCGCCACGGCTCCCATCATGCCGACCTTGCCGGCACCGTAGACCAGTTCATGGCCTTCCCGGGCGATCCATTCTCCCAGCCGGACGGCCGTCCGCAGGTACGCCGGATCATTTCCCTCCGCCGCGCCGCAATAGACCGCGATCCGCATCAGACGCCTCCGCTGCTCTGATACAGCAGCTTCATCTTCATGTCGTAAAGCTTCTGCGACAGGTCGATATGCACCTGGTTGGGATTGAACAGTCTTCTGGTCCCCTCCCAGAGCGTATCCTGCTCCTGCAGACAATACTCCCGGATCTTCATGGTGGCAGGCGACGTGTAGACACAGGCACCGTTCTCAAAGACCGGGATCATGATCTCCCGCAGGGAATAGTCGCCGGGCTTGAACTGCGTCTTTTTCCAGGGTTCCGTCGGATCAAAGAGCATCAGTTCCTCCCGGTCCGAATAGGTCTCGTCCACAAGACAGATGAGATCCGCCCGGATCTTGCCATCCCCGTCATACACCCGGATGATCTTCTTGTTTCCGGGATTAGTCACCTTTTCCGAATTCTCGGAGAGCTTGATCTTGGGCTGGAACGTCCCGTCCTCTCCCATGACGGCAGCCAGCTTGTAAACGCCGCCGAGTGCCGGATTGTCCTTGGCGGTGATCATATGGGTCCCGACCCCCCAGGAGGTGATGGCCGCTCCCTGCGCTTTCAGGGAGGAGATCAGCACCTCGTCGAGATCATTGGATGCGGAGATCACCGCATCCGTGAAGCCGGCCTCATCCAGCATCTTCCGTGCCTCTCTGGACAGGTAGGCCAGATCCCCGCTGTCCAGACGGATCCCGTAAAAGGCGGAGCGGATCCCCTTGTCTCTCATCTCTTCAAAAACGCGGATCGCATTCGGCACACCGGATCGCAGCGTGTCATAGGTATCCACCAGCAGGATACAGGCATTGGGATAGAGCTCCGCATAGGAGCGGAACGCCGTCAGTTCGTCCGGAAAACTCATGATCCAGCTGTGGGCATGGGTGCCCTTCACCGGCACATCAAACAGCTGTCCCGTCAGCACATTGCTCGTGCCGATACAACCGGCGATGACAGCCGCACGGGCTCCGTAGACACCCGCATCCGGCCCCTGGGCACGCCGCAGCCCGAATTCCATCACCCCGTCACCTTTTGCCGCATAGCAGATCCTTGCCGCCTTGGTGGCGATCAGTGTCTGGTGATTGATGATATTGAGGATCGCCGTCTCCATGAGCTGAGCCTCGAGGATCGGCGCGATGACCTTAACGATCGGTTCTCTGGGGAATATGATGGTCCCTTCCGGGATGGAATAAAGGGAACCGCTGAAGCGGAAATCCCGGAGAAATTCAAGAAAATCGTCGGAAAAGCAGCCTGTCGAGCGCAGATAATCGATGTCCTCTCCTTCAAACCGCAGATTCTTCACATAATCCATCAGCTGTTCGAGACCGGCCATGATGGCATAACCGCCGCCGAACGGATTGTTGCGATAGAACATGTCAAAGATCACCGTCTGGTTCTGATTGCGGTTTTTGAAATACCCCTGCATCATCGTGAGTTCATACAGGTCTGTTAACAATGTCAGATTCTGCCTGTCCATGGCTGCTCCTTCCCTGGTTACTGCCGCTTACTGTTCCTGTCTGTCAGGAGACCGTCTCCCGTCCCCGTATCCCGTTATCCTGTGCCCTGAGCCGGCGGAAAAACTCCTGCAGCAGTTCCCTGCAGGGGGCCTCCAGAACACCTCTGGTCACCTCCGCCTGATGCATAAAATCCGGATTCTGCAGGATGTTGATGATGGAACCGCCGCTGCCGGCCTTGTCCGAATCCGCCCCGATGACCACCCGCGGGATCCTGGCCTGGATCACCGCGCCGGCACACATCTGACAGGGTTCCAGCGTGACATACATCGTGCAGTCGTCCAGCCGCCAGTCCCCGATCGCCTTGTTCGCGCGCCGGATCGCCGTGATCTCCGCGTGTGCCAGCGCGGTGCGCTCCGTGTTCCTGCGATTATAGCCTCTTCCGATGATCTCGTCATTCCGCACG
>JAEEGL011561405.1_pt1 | contig 24002 bp, 15 predicted proteins | sample 9134231 | NCBI WGS metagenome assembly JAEEGL01 (sample SAMN16246548, study PRJNA631951) | gut metagenome | biome: gut microbiome; feature: rumen; material: fiber-attached | host: Bos | place: Iran: Karaj | collected 2018-10
AAAATCGACTTCGGCTGGGTTCTCGCTCAACTGTTCCATGTTGCGCAGGGCGTTGAAGTCACCCTTGTCGCCCTCGCGGTGAACGACGTCGAAGCGGGGCGACACCTCGTTGATGTCATCCAGGCAGATGGTCTTGTAGAAGACGCCTGCCCAGCCGGCATCAAAGGCGCGTGCCACCATCTCATAGTTGGTGCATATTGAGGAGGAGGCCAGGAAGAACGGATTCTCGCAGGGTATTCCGCAAAAGTCGATAGCCAGGCTTGGCAGGTCGGCTTGTACGAGCTGGGGCAACTGGTTCATCATTTCCTTGATGCGGATGGGGCGGTCATAGTGGATGCACGCCTGCTCGGCTTTCTCCAGGTCGGCATCATCGCAACCTTCCAGCCACTGGCGGGCAATGCCCTCGTTGTCAAAACGTATGGCACGGATGGCCCTTGCCACGTCTCCCTTTGCGCAGGCGCGGCTACAGGGCGCATTTTCACACAGCAGGCAACGGGCTGCTTCCTCTTTCATGTTTATTTGGTTCGTCTTCATATTGGGTCAGTATATACTTGGATGGATATTACTTAAATACTCCTAGCCGAATCACTCGAAGCGCATTGTCGCCGTGGGCTTGATGGTCGAGATAATGTGGCTGGCACCCAGCAGGGTAAGGTAGGATACGATGAGAATGCCCACATTGAGCATCAGTAAGGCAGGGATGCTCAGATGAATGGGTACGTAGGGCATATAGTAGGCCGTGGGGTCGAGTCGCACGATGTGTCCGTACTTCTGCGCCAGTGCCAGACCGATGCCGATAACATTGCCGATGATGAGCGCTTTGATGATGAGTTTGCCCGTCAGGTAGATGAAGATGTTGCGTATGGTGCCGTTGGTGGCGCCTAGTGCCTTGAAGTTGCCGATGACACGGATGCGCTCCAGCACAATCATCAGCATAGCCGAAATCAACGTGAAAGCGGCTACAATCATCATCAGGGTCAGGATGATGACAACGTTCATGTCCAGCATCTGCAGCCAGGCAAAAAACGGGAGGTTGTTCTGGTGGGTAGTGGAGACATAGAACAGGTTCTTGCTTTCATGCTTGACCGTGTTGGAGGCAAGCAGTGTATAAAGCCGGTATGCATCGCCTTCGAGGTCGTTGGGATTCTTCATGTTAATCGCCACTTGGGTGCCCGTGTCTCCGTTCCACCCGTTCACGCCCTGCACAATGCCGATGCCACCCACGATATAGGCGTTGTCAAACGCCTCGAGGTCGGTCTCGAACACGCCTGAAACCGTCAGGTTCCTCGCTTTGATATTGTCATCGATGAAATAGGTCATCACCTTGTCACCGGCATGAAGCTGCAGGCGGTCGGCAACAGTCTTGGAAATGACGACCTGGTTGGAAGATGCCGTGTCACTAACGGCAGGCTCAGTGCCCTCTACCATCTTGGACTTGAGGTAGCGCCAGTCATATCCCTCATCAACACCACGCATGATAATGCCCATAAAATCGTCGTCGGTCTTAAGGATGGCGCTTTTGTCGGCAATAAGGCTCATGCTCTCGATTAGCTGGGCAAAATCGCCTTCATCGGTTATGGCCTCTCTTACCTCGCGTCCGTTGACTGTGGCATAGTTGTCGTCGATGCCCAGAGCGGCATTTGTCACCCTGATTTGGGCATCGAGCCGCAGAATTTTTCCTGAGATTTCTCCCTTGAAGCCCATGACTATGGCAATCGACAGAATCATCACGACCACGGCCAGCACGATGCCGACAAGTGCAACCGTCAGACTGGGAGACCCTTTCTGGCGATTGTTGTTCAACTTCATGCGTTGTGCTATGAACACTTCGTGATTCATCGACTGCAAAATTAGTGTAAGATGAATACAAAACCAAATTTATTTGGGTTTTGTTGAAACGCAGCCTTTTATAAATAAGGTGATGAGTTTTATTGTAACAGTCAATGCGGAGAAGCAAAATCTTGCTTCGCTTGGTTGTCAGTTGTGAGTTTTTGACTTATCTTTGTGGTCAAGAAATATAATATTTATAGAATATGAAACGATTGATGACATTCCTAGTGGCGGTAGTGGTTTTGTCGCTTGCCGTGCAGGGTGGGGTGGTTCGGCTGGCCATCCTGAGTGATATCCATGTAACGCCGGGTAATGCCAATGAAGGCAAGTTGCGTGAGGCTGTGGCCGAGATCAATGCAACTGACGTCGATGCCGTGATGCTCACGGGTGACCTCACCAACGAGGGTAGCGACGAGCAGTTGAGCAACGTCAAGGGCATCATGGATGGCATTATCCATCCGTTATATGTCATACCTGGCAACCACGAGAACAACTGGAGCCAAAGTGCCTGCAAGACCTTCGACGACCTGTGGGGCAGTGACCGCTTTGTCTTTACAGTCGATAATCTGGTGGTCGTGGGAATGAATTGTGGCCCGTTCATGAAGATGGGCGACGGACACATCAAACAAGAGGACTTGCTGTGGCTCGACAGTACGCTCACGGCGATGGTAAAACCGGGCATGAAGGTCTTGAGCGTCAACCATTATCCGATTCTCGACGATTTGGACAACTGCCGCGCCTATGTCGATATCCTCAAGAAATATCCTGTTATCACCCACCAGTGCGGGCATTACCACAGTTGGCGACTGTATGAGACTGACGGAATCAACGGTCTGATGGTGAGGGCGCTGGATATGGGAGGCAACAACTACGGCTACACGTTGATGACCATCGACCTGGACCGCAACTGGATATATGTATATAATAAGGTATTAGGCAAGAATCCTGAACAGATGTATGCTTACCACATTAATCTGGATTACTACACCCCTCCCTTGAAGCAAGAGCGCTTCGAGATTCCGGCTGGATTTGAAGTCAAGCGTGTGGTTGCCGATAATGCCTCGATATTTACCCGTGTTGGCGTTGACAAGCAGAATATCTACTTCGGCAACTCGCTCGGGTACTGCAAGGCGGTGGACAAGATGTCTGGCGCACTGCGTTGGCAATACAAGACCGATGCCATGCTCTTCTCGCGTCCTGCTGTGAGCGACAAGTATGTGGTCCTGCCCACCAGCGACAAGCGCCTTATCTGGCTGGACAAGAAGTCGGGCAAGGCCAAGTGGCAGTATGATGCCGATGGCCCCTATGTGGCCGACGGCGTGATGAGTGGAGGCATTCTCTATCAAGGCGGATTCAAGACGTTTCAGGCTTGGGACGTGAAACGCCATCGCCTGTTGTGGCAATACAATGATATCAACAACTATTGTCAGGCTGCTCCAGTTGTCGATGGAGGTGATGTAATCTTTGGCGCTTGGGACACTTACTTGCGCTGCCTTGACCGTCGCACGGGAACCTTGCGCTGGCAGTGGAATAACGGCAAGAATGTCAACCTGTATAGTCCTGGTAACGTGGTGCCTGTAGTGACTCCTGAACGTGTGGTTGTCGTGGCCCCCGACCGCTTCTCAACGGGGATTGACCGTCGAACGGGCCAGCAACTCTGGCGCGAGAAGAACGAAAACAAAGTGCGTGAAAGCCTGGGGCACAGTACCGACGGCAAGGTGGCTTATGCCAAGACAATGGACGGAACCCTTGTTGCAATGAGCACTGGAGACATGTACCAATTGTTGTGGACTGTCGATTTGGGATTCGGTTATGAGCACGCTCCATGTATTGTGCTGGAACATGCTGGCTATATCTATTGTGGCTCTCGCCGTGGCATGCTTGCGGTCGTTAACGCTGTAACCCATGAGTTGGAATTCACTTATCAATTGGGAACCAGTGAAGTTAACGGCTTTGAGGTCGATGACCGGGGTGATATCTACTGCTCCCTTATCGAGGGCACCATCTGGCGCATCAGTTCTAGCCGATGACGCCTAGCGCTTGAAGGCGAAATTGCATTTGGCGTCAACAGGATTTTTGTATTAACTTTGCAGTCTGTAAACGATAAAATATTAAGAAATCATGCCTAACAACAGCCGTGAAAAGAAATTGGAGGCCTTCGGTCGTTTGCTCGACATTCTGGACGAGCTGCGCGTGAAGTGCCCGTGGGACCGCAAGCAGACCAACGAAAGCCTGCGTCCCAACACCATCGAGGAAACCATGGAACTCGCCGATGCCATTATGGGCGAGGACAATGATAAAATCCGTAAGGAACTGGGCGACGTGTTGCTGCACATCGTCTTTTATGCCAAAATCGGAGACGAGAAGGGGCAGTTTGACATCGCCGACGTGTGTGATGCCTTGTGTGAAAAGCTCGTTTATCGTCATCCTCACGTCTTCGGCGAGGAAAAAGCCGACACTGCTGCTCAGGTGCTCCAGAACTGGGAAGTGCTCAAGATGAGTGAGAAGGATGGTAACAAGATGGTACTCAGTGGTGTGCCTCGCAGCTTGCCGTCACTCATCAAGGCTGAGCGAGTTCAGGAAAAAGCTGCCAATGTGGGATTTGACTGGCAGCAGCGCGAGGATGTTTGGGACAAGGTGCGTGAGGAATTCAGTGAGGTTGAAGCCGAGCTGAAACAGGGACAAGTTGAGGACCGTGAGAAAGAATTTGGCGACCTGTTTTTCTCGCTTGTTAATGCTGCACGGCTCTATAATGTGCGACCCGACAATGCCCTGGAGCGCACTAACCGCAAATTCATCGCCCGCTTCAACTACATCGAACAGAAAGCCAACGAACAGGGCCGTCATGTCAATGAACTGACTCTTGCCGAGATGGACGAACTCTGGAATGAGGCTAAAGCCCAAAAACTCGGCGAATAATTTTTAAAGAATCACTTTAAATATAAAACTGTTAACAATTAACTATTAACTAAATGAAGGTCTGCGTTACCGAGAAACCAAGTGTGGCACGTGACATTGCCCGGCTGCTGGGTGCCAATGACAGGCACGATGGCTACTTTGAGGGCAATGGCTATCAGGTGACGTGGACTTTTGGGCATCTGTGCGAACTCAAAGAGCCTAACGACTATACCGACCAGTGGAAATGGTGGAGCCTGGGACAATTGCCCATGATTCCGTCCCGTTTTGGCATCAAACTCAAGGATGACGAGGGTATCAAGAAACAGTTCAATGTCATTAAGAACCTGATAACCAATGCCGAAGAAGTCATTAACTGCGGTGATGCCGGCCAGGAGGGTGAGCTCATCCAGCGATGGGTATATCAGAAGGCAGAGTGCCGCAAGCCGGTCAAGCGTCTGTGGATTTCGTCGTTGACCGACGAAAGCATCCGCAAGGGGTTTGAACAGTTGAAGGATGCCAAAGAATTTGATAATCTGTACTTTGCAGGCCTTTCTCGTGCTATAGGAGACTGGATTCTGGGCATGAATGCCACGCGTCTCTATACCTTGAAGTATTCACGGTCGAGAGATGTGCTGTCGGTCGGAAGGGTGCAAACGCCCACGCTTGCCATGATTGTCGCTCGGCACCGTGAAATCGAGAACTTTGTGCCTGAAGACTATTGGGAACTCAAGACCAAGTACCGTGGTGTGACATTCAACAGTACGCGGGGCCGTTTCAAGACTGAGGGAGAAGCGAGTGCTATAGTCGCGAATATCAGGCAGTTGCCGCTTGAGGTTACTTCAGTCGAAACCAAGAAAGGCCGTGAAGCCCCACCTCGTCTCTTCGATTTGACGAGTTTGCAGGTTGAGTGCAACAAGAAGTTCGGTATGTCAGCCGACGAGGCGCTAAAGACAATACAGTCGCTCTACGAGAAAAAGGCGACGACCTATCCTCGTGTTGATACGACTTATCTGAGTGACGATATCTATCCTCAGGTGCCTGGCATCCTTCAGGCAATGGTCCCCTATGCCAACCTCACGGCTCCATTGCTGTCGATGCCCAAACTGCCCAAGACCAAGAAGGTGTTTGATAACAGCAAGGTTACTGATCACCATGCAATTATCCCCACCAATGTCAATCCTGCTACGGTGGCGATGACGCCCGACGAAAAACGTGTTTATCACCTGATAGCCATGCGCTTCATCGCTGCTTTTTATCCTGATTGCGAGTTCAATACGACAACGGTTTTAGCACAGGTCGGCGAATATGGATTCAAGGCAACTGGCAAGGAAATCCTCAAGGCCGGTTGGCGGGACCTCTTTAATAAGCCGGGCGACAAGAATGCCGATGAAGAAGGTAAAGAAAAGGCTGAGGATGAGGACAATGGCATCATGCCCCACTTTGAGAAAGGGGAGAAAGGTCCACATGAGCCGTCGATACTGAAACGCACCACACAACCGCCCAAACCATATACCGAGGGCACCCTGCTGCGTGCTATGGAAACGGCTGGAAAGACCGTTGATGACGAAGAATTGCGCGATGCCATGAAGGAGAACGGCATTGGCCGCCCCTCGACCCGCGCCGCTATCATCGAAACGCTGTTCAAGCGTCGGTATATCCGCAAGGAGCGCAAGAGTATTTCTCCCACGCTTGCAGGCATTCAATTGATAGACACCATACATGAACCTTTACTTAAGAGTGCATCATTGACTGGTCTGTGGGAGAAAAAGTTGCGCGAAATAGAACGTGGTGAATACAGCGCTGCTCTTTTTATTGATGAACTCAAGGTGATGATTGGTGAAATTGTTCTCAATGTGCTGCGTGACAATAGCAGTGGAAGTATCGCGGTGGAGCAGGGCAAGCCTGCCAAGCCCAAGGCGCCAGCGGCAACAGGGGGAGAGGAAAAACCCAAGAAACAGCGCAAGCGTCTGAGCTCCGTCGAGGATATCCCCTGCCCGGTGTGCGGTAAAGGCCATCTGGTGAAAGGCAATACAGCGTTTGGGTGCAGCGAGTACAAGAATGGTTGTCACACCGTCTTGCCGTTTGCAGAATATGCTGCCGATCTGACGCCCGCGCAACTCTCGCGCCTCGTGAAAAAGAACTTCAAGTCTAAATAATCGGTTCAAGTAATGAGTGAAACATTACAATATGTCCTGGCTGGTATTATTGTGGCGCTTGCCGTCATTGCGGCAGTCACTTCTTTTGTGCGTGCTGCAAGGGGCCAGAAAACAACGCTAACTGCCTGTACTTCTTGCAAATTGAAAGACATTTGCCAGAAGCCAGAGAAAAATTCTGTGAAAAAATGTGCCGATAAAGTTGCACAGGTCAAAAATACGCAGTAATTTTGCACCGCTATTTACGAAAGGTCGCTTGGATGAGTGGTTTAGTCACCGGTCTGCAAAACCGGGCACAGCGGTTCGAGTCCGCTAGCGACCTCAACAAGAAATCGCCGACTGGTACTACTGGTTGGCGGTTTTCTTTATTTAGTCTCCATTCGTCTTGGTGATGAAGGATTGTTTATAGATATCAAATAAATTGGTTGATTTTAAAATAGATAAAGAATCAAGTATTAAGTGATAGTTTAACTTTGGGTTTTAATTGTCGGCTCTTTTTTGCAGGAATCTGGCAAGATAATGCTGTTAAAATTATCTAAAATCCGTAAAGCGCATTAAAAATCTTGCCTTTTTTCTTTGAAAAACGTATCAAATGCAGTACTTTTGTGGCAACAAAAAGGGGGTCTGGAACGACCGGTGGCAATCCTATCGACGGAGGCTTCTTGAAAATCGGTGCTTCAATAGACTGATCCCCAGATAGATAAATAACTCATCTCCACTAGCTCATTATTTCGCGGTAGTGAGCCCCTGCTTTTGTATATTAAAAAACTAACATAATGATAAGTAAATGGAATTACTTACCTCTAACATCCGACGAACGCATTGCCGAGGAGCAGCTGGCGGCTCAGTTCCCCAACTGCCCCGCGATCGCTCGGTTGTTGGTGCTCAGGGGCTTGAAGACCGCGGACCAGGTCCACGATTTTCTCTACCCGTCACTCCAGCAACTGCACGATCCGTTCTTGATGAAGAACATGGACAAGGCGGTGGCAAGATTGAATCAGGCGTTAGGGGCAAAAGAGAAGATCATGGTGTATGGCGATTACGACGTGGATGGTACCACAGCCGTAGCGCTTGTCTATAAGTATCTTCAAAACTTATATTCCAATCTGGTTTACTATATCCCGACTCGCGACGATGACGGTTATGGTATATCGCTGCAGAGCATCGACTATGCAGAATCGATTGGGGTGAAATTGATAATTGTGCTCGATTGCGGTATCAAGGCAATCGACGAAATCGCCTATGCCAAGGAGAAAGGCATAGACTTCATTGTGTGTGACCACCATGTGCCGGACGATGAGTTGCCCGATGCCGCTGCAATTCTGAACCCGAAACTGGTTGATGACACCTATCCGTTCAAGGGTTTGTCGGGCTGTGGCGTGGGCTTCAAGTTCATGCAGGCCTTCTCCAAGAGCAACGGTCTCGGACAGATGTACAATCTCGAGGCTATGCTCGACCTTGTGGCCGTGAGCATTGCAGCCGATATCGTGCCCATCACTGGCGAGAACAGGGTGATGATGTTCTATGGACTGCGCCGCTTGAACAATAATCCCAATGTGGGTCTGCGCAGCATCATCCGCACTTGTGGCCTGAATCGCCATGAGTTGACCATCAACGATATCATTTTCAAGATTGGTCCGCGCATCAATGCATCGGGCCGCATGGAGTCGGGCCAGGAGTCGGTGGCGCTGCTGGTAACACGCAACATGCAGTCGGCGATGGAAATCTCCAAGCGTATCGACCAGTATAACAGCAACCGCAAGGAGCTTGACAGCCAGGTGACTGTCGAGGCTAACGAGATTATCGATCGTCATGCTCAGGTGCTCGATGGCAAGAAGCCAATCGTGATTTATGACCGCAACTGGCACAAGGGAGTCATCGGTATTGTGGCTGCACGCCTGGCCGAGTTGTATTTCCGCCCGTCGGTGGTGCTGACCTATTATGCCGATGGTATAGCAACGGGGTCGTCACGTTCGGTTCGTGGATTCGACGTTTACACGGCTATCAAGTCCTGTCGCGACCTGCTGGAAACCTTTGGAGGCCACACCAACGCAGTGGGACTCTCCATCAAGGAGGAGAACATTCCCGAGTTCCGCAAACGCCTCACCCAGTACGTCGAGGAGCACATCCATGATGAACAGGTGACTCCGGCAATCGATATCGACTGTGAAATCAAGTTCAGTGACATCAGCGGCTCCTTGTTGCGTTATCTGCGCATGCTCAATCCTTATGGTCCGGGCAACAGCAAGCCGGTATTTGTCACCCGCAAAGTCTATGATGCGGGTACCAGCAAGGTCGTGGGCAAGAAATCGGAACACATTAAGCTTGACCTCGTTGATGAGGAGGGCAATAAGGTGCTCAATGCAATTGCCTTTGGCCAAGCAGCGTTTAATGACGCACTCAAGGCTGGCAAACCCATCGACATCTGCTACACGATTGAGGAAACCCGTCATCGCATGACCACTTCAGTTCAACTCATGGTCAAGGCGATAAAATTGCACGACGATGCCGACTCAATCCAGGCCGGTTCTTGATATCCTCAAGAAGTATTGGGGGTATGACGCATTCAGACCGCTTCAGCAAGACATCATCGAGTCAGTTCTAGACGGTCGTGACACCTTGGGCCTCATGCCCACCGGTGGCGGAAAGTCCATTACATTTCAGGTTCCCACGATGGCTATGGATGGCATGGCCCTTGTCATCACGCCCATCATTTCGTTGATGAAAGACCAGGTGGACCGGCTGCGTTCGCTGCACATCAAGGCCACCTATCTCTATGCCGGCTTGACAAGGGCTGAAGTGAACCGCACCTATGAGAAATGCCTGTACGGAAACTATAAGTTCCTGTATGTCTCGCCCGAGCGCTTGCAGTCCAGGTCGTTTCTGGAGCATTTGCGCCAGATGCCTGTTAAGCTCATTGTGATTGATGAGGCTCACTGTATATCGCAGTGGGGTTATGACTTCAGGCCTTCCTTCCTGCGTATCGTTGAGGTGCGCAAACTGTTCCCTGCTGTTCCCGTGTTGGCGCTCACTGCTACTGCAACCCCTGTCGTTGTAGAAGACATCCAGCGTTGTCTCAAGTTCAAGGCGCCCAATGTGTTCTCGATGAGTTTTGCCCGCAGCAACTTGTCCTATGTCGTGCGTCAGACCGAGGAAAAGGTTACCGAACTCATCCATATCCTGCGTTCTGTACCAGGTACAGCCATCGTATATGTGCGGTCACGCAAGCGCACCAAGCAGATTTGTGACGAACTTAACCGTGCCGGCATCCATGCCGATTTTTATCATGCGGGACTTTATGTCGAGGACAAGGAGGACAAACAGACCAAGTGGACGGCTGATGAATGCCGGGTGATGGTGGCAACCAATGCGTTCGGCATGGGAATCGACAAGCCCGATGTGCGTCTCGTGGTTCATGTCGATGTGCCCAATTCTCTTGAGGAATATTATCAGGAGGCGGGTAGGGCAGGACGTGACGGCAAGCGCTCCTATGCCGTGCTGCTGGTCAAACACACCGACCAGCGCATCCTCAGGCGCCACATTTCAGAAGCCTTTCCTGATAAGGATTTCATACGCACGGTTTATCAGCGTGTCGGGGATTTTCTGGGAGTGAGCATCGGTGAGGGCTTCCAGCAGATGTTTGACTTCAATTTTAATCTGTTTTGCCGCACCTACGACTTGCCAGTCCTCTCCACACACAATGCACTGAAGATTCTCACCCAGGCTGGCTATATCGAGTTTGTTGAGGAGATTGAGACCCAGTCCCGTGTTATGATACTGGCTCGAAAGGATGAGCTTTATGACCTGGAAACGGTCACTCCGGGTGCCGACCAGGTGCTGCAAGCCATTCTCAGGCTCTACACTGGGCTGTTTGCCGACTACGTCTTTATTAATGAGGATGTTATCGCTTTCCGAACAGGGTTAGACCAGGAAACCATTTATAACTCATTGTTGGAAATGACCCGAATGCACATCCTGCATTATGTGCCACGTAAACGCACTCCTTATATAATATACACCACCTCACGTGAGGAACCCAGGCATGTGCTTATTCCCAAGGTGGTGTATGAGGACCTGCGCCAGCGCATGGTAGAGCGCATCGAGGCCATTATCAACTATGCATACAGTGACACGGGGTGCCGTGAGCGCATGTTGTTGGCCTATTTTGATGAAAAGGCTCTTGACGAATGCGGTCATTGTGACTTGTGCATTGAGCGACGCAAGAGAGGAGACCATTCACCTGAAGATGTCCAGCAGGGCATTCTCTATATGGCAGGTCTGCGTCCTCGTCGCTTGGAAGAGTTCATCAACACTCTGTCTTTCCCCAAAGACGAAATTCTCTCAATGCTTTCCTTCCTCGTTGATGAGGGCTTCATTGACCACCTTGAAGACGATACTTATAGCAAACGCCCATAATCCAAGGCTTCAAATAGCAAAAAAAGAGCGGCTCCGTTGAGGAACCGCCCTTTTTCATTTGCTAATTGAAGTTGAACACTCCAATTACTTGATCACCTTAACGGCGCTGTGGCTGCCGTCGGTGTAGGTGGTAACAACGATAGTGATACCATTGGCCTCCTTCATCTCCTGGCCCATGATGTTGTAGTAGCGAACGCCAGCTACAACCTTGTCGACGTTGCTGATGATTTCATCAACGCCACCGGTGCCATTGGTGAGACGGTAAACGGTCAAGTGGCCACCAGGATAGTACTGGTAGATGGTCACACCCTTCTCGTCAACCTCGGCGTTCAGCCAGTTGGAGGTATAGCCGTTAGCGTTAACGGTAACAGTAGCAGGAACTTCTTCGAGAGGCTCCTCAGCATTTGCCTCGGCAATAGCGAAACCGTCCTGGTAGTTGGGCAGAGTGGGATATACGAAATACTCCGTGTCGTCCCAGATGAACGGGAATGCACCGTTGCAAGCACCCTTGTTGGGCAGGGTGAATGTGGTAGCTACAAAGTTGTCGCCGTCAGCTGTAAGCTTAGCGGGAGCCGCATTGCGGGTTACATAGAGCAATGCGTCTTCACCAGCCAGGTCCTTGTAGTAGTTGATAACGGTAGATGAGCTCGGAGCCAAACCGTCGCAGGTGGCCATATAGGAATCGTCGGCACTAACCTCGCCATCGGCAATAGTCATAATGCCCACACCACTAGTAGTTGCGCCAGCGAGATAGAGCACACCATTCTCCATAAGGTTACCCATGGCAAAGCCAATCATATCGCAGCGGCCATCGATACCACACTCCTCGGGCACGGTGTATTCCTTCTCTTCGTTGGTCACGGGGTTGATAACCTTGATGGTTGCCTCGCTCCATGCATCGGGGAAGTGAGCGTTGCTGATAATGAGGTTACCGGCCTCGTCGCGGCTGATACCGCAGTTGGCACCACCAGGATACTCAGTGTTGGTAAGACCATTCTCATCAACAACGATAACCTTCTGGTCAGCCTTGTTGTTGATGTAGAACTTGCCGTTCATACCGAAACCTTGACGAACATCAGCGAGAGGCATGAATGACAGGTCATTGATTTCCCATACCTTTTCGAGCTTAGGACCAACGGGAGGCTCAGGAGTCTCAACCTTGTTGATATTCATAACCTTGTTCTCAATATCAACAGTCAGTTCATACTCACCAGAGGGAATCTTGAAGCTGTTAGCCTGACCGAAGTTACCCATATTGATATCAATACCGAACATGTCATCGCTCAAGAGATAGTCGTTCTCCAGAGCGCCGATGCGATAAGCACCGATGCTGTTCCAGTCTTCGCTATCCTCACTCAGCTTGGTAGTGAACGAGAAGTAGCTGTAAACGTTGCCGTCGTTCTCATCGGGGTTGGTGCCGGTGGCAGTAACTTGACCAGTGAAGATTTTACCGTCCTCGGTATCCAGTTTCACGCCGACGCTGGGATCCCAGCCGTTGCCGTTAACCTCACCCAGGATGAACAAATCACCCGTGAGGACATCAATGCTGCCGGACTTAACGGCATCGACGCCGACGTCCTTAGTCACAGGATCGAAGGTAAAGGTTACATCATACAAACCAGGCTCATCAACCGTATAAATATAGTCAATATCAGGCCAAGCGAAGCCCCAGTCGTGGTTACCCACCACCTTGAACTGCAACTCGTCACCTGACAACTGGCAACCATATTTGTTCAGCTTGAAGGTGCCATCATCTTGCTTCACCATGTTGTTCTCTTCGTTGCTGGGATCCCAAAGTGTGCCGAAGACTGACTCGGGGGTACCTGCTACGGTATAAGTGTCGATGGTAACGGGAATTACCACTCCCTCAATCTTGAATTTGGAGATGTAAGGGTTGTAGGTGATGGTGTACTCACTGCCAGTACCAGTGAACTTATAAGAGCCGTTACCGTTACCGGCAGCCTTTTGGGTAGTAATCCATGAACCGACAGTCACTTCCTCGTTGGCGCCGAGCGGGCCAATGCGGTACTCATTGTTGAACGTGGTCCAGTCACCAGGTGCTGACAAGTTGTCGGCAAGCACAAAATAGATGGTTCCGTTAACGGTGCCTCTAACACTGTAAAGGCCATCGCTGCCCAGAGTCATCTCAAGTCCATTGCTGGGATCCCATCCGTTACCGAAGGGGGCTTCTCCCACCAGATAGTAAGCTGCCTGCGATGAGAAGGCGAGCATCACCATCATTGCTGAAAGCGTAAAGATTTTTTTCATAGACATGAATTGAATTAATAAATGAAACTTATATAAAATTAAACAAATATCAATTGTAAAACTAAACCATTGCGCCCATGACATTGCTTCATAAGCTATCAATCTGCAAAGATAATGATGTTATTTTTTATTAACAAATCTGATTGGGAAAAATTTTAAAATTATTATTCAATCAAGTGGTTAATCATCACCGTTTTCCATCACTATACGTCGGTAATCACCGATTGCGTGCAAAATTATTCACAAAAAATGATTTGGTCGGGAAAATAGTTGTAATTTTGCAGCGGTGTTTAGAAGGCTTTAAAAGAACAGAACTGTTTTACATATTTTTTAGTTAAAAATGGCAGAAAAAACTGAAAAAGCTAAAGTCCAGTTCCGGCAGAGCATTGTCGTGCGCTTTTCTGGCGACAGTGGCGATGGTATGCAGCTGGCTGGCAACATTTTCTCTAACGTGAGTGCGGGACTCGGAGACCGCATTTCAACATTCCCTGATTATCCCGCCGAGGTGCGTGCTCCGCAAGGTTCGCTGGGCGGTGTGTCCGGTTTCCAGGTTCACATCGGTCATGGTGTGCACACTCCTGGTGACGAATGCGACGTCCTGGTGGCTATGAATCCTGCAGCCCTCAAGGTGAACGCACAGTTCCTGCGCAAGGGCGGTGCCGCCATCGTTGACATCGACACATTCACCCAAGCTGGACTCGACAAGGCGCTCTACACGACCAATGAGCCTTATGATGAACTGAACCTTAAGGCTCAGGTGATTGAGGCTCCTATCACGACAATGGTCAAGGAAGCTCTCAAGGATACTGGCATGGATTTGAAGGCACAGCTCAAGTGCCGCAATATGTTCGCATTGGGCCTGGTGTGCTGGCTCTTCAACCGTCCCATGGAGGCTCCGTTGAAGTTCTTAAAGGCCAAGTTTGCCGAGAAGCCCGATGTGTATGCTGCCAACGAACTTGTCATCAAGGGCGGTTACAACTATGGTCACAACATCCACGCCACCGTATCGACCTATCGTATCCAGAGTGACGAGGTGCGTCCGGGTACCTATACCGACGTCAGTGGTAACAAGGCAACCGCATGGGGCCTGATCAAGGCCTCGGAGATGAGCGGTCGTCCCTTGTTCCTGGGTTCTTATCCCATTACCCCTGCTACCGACATTCTACACGAACTAGCCAAGCGTCGTGATTTGGGCGTGAAAGCCATTCAGATGGAGGACGAGATTGGTGGTATTTGTTCTGCCATTGGCGCTGCTTTTGCAGGCCACTTGGCTGTGACAACTACTTCTGGTCCCGGTTTGGCATTGAAGAGTGAGGCTTTGGGTCTTGCAGTGATGGCCGAGTTGCCTCTGGTGCTCGTCGATGTGCAACGTGGCGGTCCCTCAACAGGTCTGCCTACCAAGACCGAGCAGACTGACTTGAGCCAGGCTCTGTATGGCCGCAGCGGCGAGAGTCCTCTCGTTGTGCTTGCAGCCGCATCGCCTACCGACTGCTTCAAGATGGCATTCCAGGCCGCACGCATCGCCATTGAGCACATGACTCCCGTCATCCTGCTCACCGATGCCTTTATTGCCAACGGTTCGTCGGCATGGCGCATCCCCGAGGAGGGCGAATATCCAGTTATCAAGCCCAATTATGTCCCCGAGGCTTTGAAACCCACTTGGACGCCCTTCATGCGTAACGCTCTGGGTATCCGCTATTGGGCAATTCCAGGCACCAAGGGGCTCGAACACGTCGTCGGTGGTCTGGAGAAAGACTATAACCTGGGCGTACTAAGCAACGACCCCATCAACCATGCCCACATGGTAGAAACGCGCCGCATGAAGATTGCCAATGTCGCCAATGACATCCCCGAACTCAAACTCAAGGGAGACTCTGGTGCCGATACCATTATCCTGGGCTGGGGCAGCACCTATGGACACATCCTGGATGCTGTAAACCGCCTGAATGAAGATGGCTTCAGGATTGCAATGACCCATATCCGCTATATCAACCCGTTGCCCAAGAATACCGCCGAACTGCTCAGTCGCTTCAAGACGGTTATTGTTGCCGAGTTGAATACTGGCCAATTGGCTAGCTACCTGCAGAGCAAGATACCTAACCTGAACATCTGCCATATTAATAAGGTACAGGGACAGCCGTTCCTGGTTCAGGAGATTGTTGACGGAGTTAAAAACATCATGATGGAGGAGGAATTGTAATGGAACAGAACAATAATAATCAGCCGTTGGCTCACAAGCCGCTCGATTTCAAGAATAATCAGCCCGTGCGTTGGTGCCCTGGTTGTGGTGACCATGCCGTGCTCAATGTTTTGCTCAAGGCGATGGCTCAGTTGAATATCGCCCCTGAGAAGACCGCTGTGATTTCTGGTATCGGATGCAGTTCACGACTGCCTTATTACACCAAGACCTATGCCTTCCACACCATTCATGGACGTGGTGGTGCCGTGGCTACGGGCTTCAAAACAGCTAATCCCGATATGACTGTATGGCAGGTGTCGGGCGATGGTGACTGTCTCGCCATTGGTGGCAACCACTTCATCCACGAGGTGCGCCGCAACATCGATGTCAACCTGCTGTTGTTGAACAACCGCATCTATGGCCTGACCAAGGGTCAGTTCTCGCCCACGAGTGCCCGTGGCTTCAAGTCCAAGTCATCGCCCTATGGCACGGTCGAGGATCCATTCATCCCCGCCGAGTTGACCTTTGGTGCGCGCGGCACTTTCTTTGCCCGCAGCCTCGACGTAGCTCTAGACATTAGTCAGGAAGTGATGATGGCTGCAGCCGAACACAAGGGCTGTGCGGTCGTTGAAATCCTGCAGAACTGTATGATTTTTAACAATGGAATCCACAACTATATCACCGACCGTGAGCATCGTGCTGACCGCACTATCCACCTCGTGCATGGCGAGAAGATGATTTTCGGTAAGGATATGAATCGTGGTCTAGTACAGGACGGTTTCGGTCTGAAAGCGGTAACCATTGGTGAAGATGGCTACACCATCGATGACGTGCTCGTTCATGATGCCCATTGTGAGAGCTTCTTCCTGCACCAGATGCTGGCGATGATGGATGGTACCGACCTGCCTGTTGCTCTCGGTGTCATTCGTGCTGTCAATGCACCCACCTATGAGGTCGCCGTTGCCGAGCAAGTCGAGGAAGCCAAGGCCAAGCACGGTTTCACATGCCTGGATGATGTCATCAGGGCTGGCGACACTTGGCAAGTGGAATGATTGAAGTCTGATATGATTAAATCAGTACGTTAATCGTACCCATGATACTACCCAACAGGGCTCCGAGCCACACGATGGCGCGGAGTTCTTTTTTCATCACGTCAAGGATAATGGCTTCGGCTTCATCCATGTCCATCTCGTTGATGCGCTGCTCAATGATGGTGCTGATGTCAATATCCTGAAGGATGCGGGGCAGGTGTTCGGTGATAATGACACGATAGGCATTGAAGATGCCTTTCTTGATCTGCGCTACCTGCTCGTCATGCCCGTTGATGAGTTGGCTCATGGTCATGTTCATCAGTTCTTGTGATTGGGTAACGACCAGATTCTCTACCATTTGCTGGGAATTGTTTGTCAGGATTTCATTGATATGCTTGGCCAGGAAACCTTCGACAAGTTGGGCGATGGGCTGGAGGAGCATATCGGCGCCAAGCCGTCCGGCAACGCTCTTGCGTGTTTTTTCCATCACGTGCTCAGTAGCCATGCGGGCAATACTCTCGCCCAAATGGCTGTCCTGCAGTTTCCCGGCAATCATCTTGACAATGCTTGTACTGGTATTCTCGCGCATGGCGGCGATGTCTTCGGCCGACAGATAGTGACTGGCAAACTGCTCAATGGTCTCATCGTTGTCGCGTTGGGTAGCGACAAACTCGTCGATGGCATCGTTCATTTTCTCTAGCATCTCATCGCTGAGCAGACTTTTCTCGAGAACTTCACGGTTCATGAGGTTCTCGCTGACAGCCTTACCGATAGAAGAAGCAATGCGGACTTTTTCCTTGGGGATAATGCCAGGGGTAAACGGAATATGGATGCCCATGAAGTATTTGGCCTGGTGCGGCCTGAAGAGCATCCTGATGGCAATATCGTTGGTAATGTAGCCGATGACTGCACCCACAGCCGGCCCAATCAGATAATGAAGCATTTCAGTTTCCTGTTGTTTATCACTAAAACTCCTAACTACCTCAGATCCACCACCTGGGTTCCGGCGGGAACCTGTTTGGGGTCATATTGGAATGTGGATGCTGGCAGCGACTTGTGTTTGTAATCGGTAATCTTGATGACATAAACCGAGTTGTCGCTCATCTCAAAACGGGCGGTACGCAGCAATGAAGTGGAGCCGTCAAAATAAAGCCAAATGGTCTTGACAGCATCTTTTTTCTTTTTAGGGGTGAGTCTGATGACGGGAGTATTGGCGGTTTTTGCCTTGGCATTCTTCATGTTGAAGTTTGCTTTGAAATGCTGAACCGCGGCCAGCGGGTTGGTCATCTGCAGGTCACTTGGGCTGGGTGTGGTAATGTTTACCTCACCGGTCATGGGTGACCATGACCATTGGGTCTTGCCGTCATACCAACACTTGACATCGGGCGAGGAAAGACGGAATTTATTGCCTTGCATGGCAATTGTACCCTTGCTGTCACCCTGTGACGATGTAATACTGTAGGAAGCAGTGACACCACCACCGGCATTGATGGCAGCAACACACTTGTCAAGTATAGCACTAGGCGATTGTGCCATGGCAACCATAGTAAATAGAGCCATGAGCAAAGCGATATGGATTCTTTTCATTGTCATTAATGTCTCTTTTGTTATTTTGATTGTTTGTCTAGAGTATCTAGATTGCAAAAAGAGTGCCAACCATGGCACTCTTGATAAATTAAGGTATCTCTTTATGTGAACAAGTGGTCGATGTCCATTGGGCTGACAAGCACTTGACGGGGCTTGCTGCCCTGGGCGGGACCCACGATACCGGCATGTTCCATCTGGTCCATCAGGCGTCCGGCGCGGTTATAGCCAATCTCGTAGCGGCGTTGCAGTGACGAGGTGCTGGCTGTGTTGCTCATGACGACAAACCGTACGGCTTCTTCAAACAGGGGATCCCGGTCCTTGACATTGCCCACATTGGCATCGCTGTTGCCTCCCTCGTCGTTGCCCACATACTCGGGCAGCATATAGGGATCCTCGTGGTTAATGTCGCGGTCGTTGTCTTCCTGTTCTTTGATAAAGTCGCAGATGCGTACGATGTCGGGCGTGTCAACGAACGGGCATTGCAGGCGGGTCAGTTCGCCATCGATTTGGAACAGCATGTCACCACGGCCGATGAGCTGCTGTGCTCCGGTACGGTCGATGATGATTTGGCTGTCGATGCGCTGTGCTACTGCAAAGGCGATACGGCCGGGGAAGTTACCCTTAATCAGACCGGTGATGACCTTGGACGACGGGCGCTGGGTAGCGATAATCATGTGGATACCCACGGCACGCGCCTTCTGGGCAATGCGCACAAGGGGTGTCTCGACTTCTTTTCCAGCGGTCATAATCATGTCGCTGAACTCATCGATGATGCCCACGATGTAGGGCATATACTGGTATTTCTTCTCGCCATGCTCATCGCGCACTTCACGCAGCTCGCGGCGCCACATGTCATTATAATCGGCGACGGTGCGCACCCTCACTTCCTCAAACACGCGGTAACGGTCTTCCATCTCCTGTACGAGGCAGTTCAGCGTCTTGATGACGCGGTCGGTATCGGTGATGATGGCTTTCTCCTCACCAGGAGCCTTGGCGAAGTAATACTTCTCCAAGTCGGCATAAACGCTGAATTCTACTCGCTTGGGGTCAACAAGGACAAACTTCAGTTCCGATGGTCCCTTCTTGTAGAGCAGCGACGTGATGATGGCGTTAAGACCCACCGATTTTCCCTTACCGGTAGCACCAGCGACCAGCAGGTGAGGCATCTTTGTCAAGTCGGCGATGAAGACTTCATTGCTCACGGTGCAGCCCAGACACATGGGCAGTTTGGCACGGGTTTCCTGGAAAGCCTTGGAACCCAGCACCTCGCGCATGGGAACCACTTGCGGGTCACGGTTAGGCACTTCGATGCCGATGGTACCTCGGCCGGGCATAGGAGCGATGATGCGGATGCCCAGGGCGGCAAGGCTTAATGCAATGTCGTCTTCCAGACCGCGTATCTTGTTCACGCGCACGCCATCCTGAGGCACGATTTCAAATAGTGTCACGGTGGGACCCACATGCACCATGATGTCCTTGATTTCGATACCGTATTTGTTGAGCGTGTCACGGATGCGCTCCTTGTTTTCATCCTGCTCCTGTTTATCGACGCTGTTGGGATTCATGCGGATATCCTGCAGCAGGTCGAGGGTGGGGAAGCGGTAATGGCGGTATTCGCCGGTGGGGTCGTGAGGATTGGTAGCGTCAGGTCCCGCAGCGGCGATAGGTTTCAGGTGAGCGGTTTCACCATCGTTGGCGCCGTTGTCCTTTCGGTTGTTACTGTTGCTCTTAGAGCGACGTGCCTTCATCGAGGGGAACGGCGTGGTGTGGCTGCTGTCATCGTTATCTGATAGTTCTGATACACGCTGTTCTCCGCCCAAGAATGTTGAATCGCCAGGCTGTATCACAACCTTTTCGGTCTCTTCCTTGCTGCGGCTGCGTTTTTTCTCGATTTCGCGCTGCAGTTGCTCATACAGGGCAGCAAAGGTCTGATAAGTAAGGAATATCCAAATCATGAACACGACAAGATTAACTGCAATCATGCCGTAGAGTCCTGTCAGCCCCAAGAGCCATTTGTTGATGTAGAATCCCATGTAGCCTCCCAACGGGAAGAAAGTGATGGGCTTCATGAAATAGGTAGCGGCTCCCACGACCATTGAGAAAGTGAGAATGCTGAACAGGCAGACGAAAGTGTACTGGAAGAAGTGTGCCTTCTTGCCTTTACGCACCAGCCTCAAACCCAGGGTAAGGAACCAAACGACGATGACAAAGCAGGCAACGCCCACTCCGCTCGAAATGAAGAAATCGCTCAACGTAGCTCCCATAGCGGCACCTGCATTGCGTATCTGTTCGGGAACTTGGGCGTTCTCAATCATCGAGTAGTTGGTGATACGGTCCTGGTCACTCATTCCTGCCGACATGAAGTAGGACAGGAACGATATCAGCAAGTAGATGCCTGTCATCAGCATGATGATACCGGTAGCAAAACGCATCCTGCCGTTCTGAAAGAACGCGATGAAGCGTTGCCACTTGCTCTGCTGGTCATTGTCGATGGCTTGATTGACTTCTTGAGAACGGATGTAGTCGTTTGACTCTTTTATAGCGCTGATGTCGGGGTTGAAATCCTGATTATCATTGCTTTTCTTGCTTTGTTTTCCTCTATTTTTACTCATGACTTGCTATCGATATAATTTGGAGGTGTAAAATTACAAAATAAAATTGATTTACAAACGCAAACCAAGCATTTTTTTTTCAAAAAAAAAGAATAACTTTCTCGCCTATTGCTTTCGGTAGGAATTTTTAAAATCTGACGGCTTCCTTCACTTGTGCCATATTGCTTCGAGATACAGGAATTGACTCGTTGCTGTGTTTAATGACCAATTGCATCGACCCCGACTTTGAAACTATCTTTTCGACCTGTTGCAGGTTGACCAGGAAGGCGCGGTGGCAACGCACGACTGTTGGATAGTTTTTCAATTCTTCTTCAATCTGTTTGGATGTGGCACGCAACATGACGGATTGAACCTGTCCGTCAACCAGATGGTTGACTCTCACATAGTTGCCGACGGCCTCAATGTACAGGAGTTTGGAAATTTGCAAAGTAACTGTCTCGCTGGTCGTGCCGGTGAGCGTGATGGTTGATGAGGCTGAAGTTGGTGCTTCTGATGGACTAGCCGTCATGCTGGGCTCATTGTCAATGGCTTCTTCGGCTGCTAGTGCACGTTGTTCGGCTGCTTGTTGCAGGCGCTGCAGTTGCTCATTGAGTTGTCTGGTCTCTTCTAGTTCGGCGGCAAGATAGATACTACGGAACTTGAAACGCCAGTATAGACCGATAGCAAAGGAACAGAAACCAATAATGAGTAGGGTCTCAAGGAAATTACTCCATGACAAGACATTACTAGGCATGCTTCCACTCATCACAAAATGGCGGTACAGGCAAATCGCTAATGAGACGAGGGGGGTGTTGATGAACTGGAACCAAAGGTTACGACGAATGATGTAATCGACTCCGTGTTGAAGGGATTTGGGCTTACGGACTACATATTTTAAAATACCCTCGGTCACCAGGCAGCATGCAACGCCCAGCAGACCTATTACCACCAGATGGAGAATAGCCATCCATATTGAAGAGCCTAAAGCAAAGGGTTTGAATACAGCAAGTGCCAGCACTGTAAAAATGGTACTGATGATGCGTGTTCGTAATGTATTATGTTGTTTAGGACTCATTCTGTCGGCAAAGATACTGCAAAAATCAATTGGTTTGAAAAAATTGAGTGTATATTCTATATAATGTAGATAAACTGCATGATAAAGCCATCATGGGATGACTTGTTACTGCGGTTTCAGTTACATTCCATTCGTCCCAATCATCCCATTCATCCCTGTTTTTGTGCCATTCGTCACATAACCCTGCAGAATATCCCAAATTCTTGCTAGCCCATGTAATTCCTTGTTCTTTTGCAGTCATAATATCGCAACAACGCATGTCACTGTTGCATTAAAACATGAAGATTATGACTAGAAGAACAATTATCGGAATCATTTTTATCGTGGCTGCCTTGCTCCGGTTGGCAGACATGTGGGGTGTCGTTCATTTGAACTGGGAACATTCCTGGACTGAATATTTTGGTCCCGTGCTGCTGCTCTATGTTGGCATTGAACTGGTGATATACAGTTTCAGGCACAATCCATCGCAGTGGCTCCAGCGTCCCTTACCGCAAGGTGAGGACGGCAAGCGCATTCGTTGCTCGGTGCGCTTTGGTGCCGATGAGTATATCTATCGTGGCGAACGGTTCAGCGGTGCACGTCTTGATGCCTTCTGTGGTGGCATACGTTTGGATTTGCGCGAGGCACACATCAATGAGGACGAGGAAATTGACATCCACACTTTTATGGGTGGTGTTGAGTTGTTGGTGCCAGACCGAGTTAATGTAGTTGTAAAAAGCCACAGTTTCATCGGTGGTGTCGGCAATGAAGTCGGTGGACGTGTTATTCCCGATGCCCCGTATTTACACATTGTCGCTAGCAACTTTTTGGGCGGTGTAAACATCAAACATTCAGAGAACAATAATTAATTAATGTAATCCATCAGTGCAGAGACTAGGAAAAGCGTCTCTGCCAGAAAAAATAATAAAGAAATGAAAAAGATGAATTTCAGAATGGTAGCCTTGATGGCTGCAGTATTGATGGCTGTATCTGCATTTGCCAATAAGCCTGATGTGACAGGTACGGTCCTTGATGAGAAAGGAGAGCCGATGCCCTTTGTGAACGTCGTCTTGCTGTCATTGCCCGATTCATCCTTTGTGCAGGGTGCAATGACTGACGATCAGGGCCATTTCCATATCCAGACTCTTAAAAATGACGGTCTGTTGAAGGTGTCTAGTATCGGCTATGAGACACAATTCCTGAACCCGGTTGACGGTTTGATTGTCAAGATGAATGAGGCATCGCTGATGCTCGGTGAAGTGGTGGTCAGGAGCCAGTTGCCCAAGACGCGCGTCAAGGGCGAGGCCATGCGCACCACTGTCGAAGGCACCATCCTTGAGAAGGCAGGTACCGTGGCCGATGCGCTTGCCCGCGTGCCGTCGCTGGAGGCCAAGCGCGATGGCGCCGTGACGGTGCTGGGACGTGGCGAGGCCGAGGTGTATATCAACGGCCGCAAGGTGCAGGATGTGAGCGAACTGTCTCGCCTGCGCTCTGACCAAATCCAGCACGTTGACGTCATACAGAACCCAGGCGCCCGTTATGCCGCCTCGACCAAGGCCGTGGTGCGCATCACGCTGAAGAAGGCACAGGGTGACGGCTTTAGTTTCCAAGACAACCTGACGGGCATGTACCAGTATAGCCACACCATCACTAATAACCTGGATGTGAACTACCGCACGGGTGGATTAGACATCACCGCTTCGTTCTGGGCAGGCCGCTACGGCCACTCCAAAATGTTGCAGGAAAACCAGTTGTCTTATTTTGTGGGTCTTGATCGGGTCGAGGGCCTTGTCACGCAGGAGGGCAGGAACATCTGGAAGGGCTTGTCGCCCCAACTGCAGATAAACTATATGTTCAACGACAAGCACAGCATGGGCGCTTTTTACAAGTGTGACCGCAAGCCCAGCACCGACTTTCGTGACCAGTTCACCACCGATAGCTAGGTGAAGGGCGTCTTCACCGAGCGGTCGGCGAGCGACGACGAGCCGCACGACC
>JAEEGL015192760.1_pt1 | contig 24001 bp, 1 predicted proteins | sample 9134231 | NCBI WGS metagenome assembly JAEEGL01 (sample SAMN16246548, study PRJNA631951) | gut metagenome | biome: gut microbiome; feature: rumen; material: fiber-attached | host: Bos | place: Iran: Karaj | collected 2018-10
TAAGGATGCTACATACACAGTAATACTTGAGACTGATGCAACAAAAGGAACACTTGGTTCAGTTACAAAATTTGAAATTAAGAAAGATGAAAATGTAGCACAAGCAATGAAAGATGCAGGAATAGAAGATCCTACTACAACTGAAGATTGGAATTTCTGGGGTTGGTCATTTACTGATGATATAGCCAATGTAATAAATAAAACTACTACATATACAAATATAGATAATACTATCTTATATGCAGAGTATTATGATAAAAATGTAATGGCAGTAATCCTTGATGCTAATACAGGAATCTTCAGCGATAACACAACAACAAAAACCATAACAAGTGATAAATGGTTAGAGTTAAATAAATTTACTAATTATGAGACACCAGAGAAATCAGCTGGCTACACTTTCAATGGCTGGATAGATGAAGCGAAGAATGCATTTGCAGAAGATACACTTATACAATCAGTAAAGCCTGTAAAACTTTATGCTACATATAAAGACCCATCAGGAAATGTAATTGGTGGTGATGTAAAAACTGAAGATGGTGGTGATGATGCAACTTACACGGTAAGACTTGTAAGCCTTGCAACTATGGGTGAACTTGGTAGTGTAAAGAGTTTTGAGATTAAGCTTGGCGATTTAGTATTATCTAAGATGACAGATGCGGGCATAAGAGACCCAAGAGCATTAAATCTAAATAGATTTGTCGGTTGGTCATTTGACAATGACTATGCGACAACTTTGATTGATAGTACAACTTATGATGATTCATCAAAGAGAATATTACATGCTTTATATTCTATGGAATTATATACAGTAACACTTAAAGCAAACACTGGTATATTTAGTAATGATAAGAGAGAGAAGGTATTTGAAGCAGAAAAATTTAGTCGTCTTATAGCTAATGTTGCTTATGAAGAGCCAGTAAAGGCAGAAGGATGGACATTTGACAGATGGGAAAGAGATGAAGAAGCCATCAACAATATTGATTCATATATAGTTGATGATAATATGACACTTGTTGCTATATATAAAGATAAAGATGGCAATGAGATTGGAAAGACAGATGACACAAAAGAAGATGGAAAAGATGCTTTGTATACCATAAGAGTTATAAATGATGTTACAAAGGGCACATATGATGGAGTAGGATACTTTGAGATAAAATTAAATGACAATGTAATGACTGAGATGTTAAATCAAGGAGTAAAAGAAGGTGTAGGCAATGCTGACTATATATTCCAAGGTTGGACACTTGGCAATGAAAAGCTGATTAGTAAAAATACAGTATATGATGATAAAGATAAGACAACACTCAACATAACATATGTACCAGTATCATACAAGTCATCAATCACATTTGATACCTGGGCAGGGCAATTTGCTGATGGAAGTAGATATAAGAATTATACTGATATAGCAGCAGGAAGAATCATCAACACACTTGTTGGATATGAAGAGCCAACAAGAGAAGGCTATTCATTTAGCAGATGGGTAGATGAGGATAAGAATACTGTAGACCCAGAATCTGGTGTAAGAAGTGGAAGTTCTGTACTTTCTGCAAGATACATAGATTCAGAAGGCAATGAAATCGGCGAAGGATTACATAACCACTTTGTATGTGGAGATGCAAACTGTGCACACACAGATGGTGTGCTTAGAGTTCATAGTTTTGCACCATCTTACATGGCAGTATCAGACGGTGCTGAGATAGCAAAATATGTAAATGCTGAAGTTGCAAAAGCTGAAGCTGACAGAGAAAATATCTATGTATATCTCTTAAATGATATCGAGTTAAAAGACAACATAGAGCTTGACAATAAAATAAAACTTTACATTTGCTTAAACGGACATAGTATGAATACAAAGAAGATACTTGCTAAAGATGGTTCAACTAATTCAGAAGTAATCATATCTAACTGTCAAAATGCTGATGTAAATATCACTGAGTTAGAATCAGATAACAAGAGTCCAATGTTTGGAACAAATGGTATCCATATATTTGGAAATGATAGCACTATCACACTTAGACCACAAGATGCACTTGTAAATGCAAAAGGTGGAAACAGTGATACTGATAAAGAAGTTACATTACAAAAAGTTGATGTTATTGGCAATGAAGCAAATGGATTAGACTTTATATCTATAGAAGGAAACAGTAATATAAAACTTGTAGATGTAAATATAAAGGATGTAATCACAGACAAAGCAGTAATAAAGGTAGGAAATGATTCAAGCCTTCTTATTGGAAATACTGTGAATATAAATGATTGTCAATCAGATGAAGTGGTAGTTGATGATGACGGAATATTCAACATAGTAGAGAATGCAAAACTTACTGTAGATGGCAATACAATCAATAAGAAGGAGAATGGTGAAAATGCTATCATCCTTCTTGGAAGCAATAAGAACTATGTATCAGGTGACCTCACAGTAACAAACAACAAATTATCAATCAGTGAAGAATATAGTAAAGTATTGGCAGGCACAAAGAGTGGCGACATAAGTGAAAATAATGACACAAGTTTATTTGGTATGATTGGTAAAGCATTTGGAAACTTATTTGGAGCATTTGTAGAAGAAGAGAGCCCAGCAGGAGATGTAGGATACACTGCAGCTATTGCCTTCAAGAATACAAATACTTCTATAGAAGTAAAGAATGTAAAAGTTGTAGTAGCTAACAATAAATCAGCAGATACAGATGGAAAAGCTGGCTACATGTATAATATTTTATCACATGATATGACAACACCAATCTTTAATCAAGTAAAGGGCACAAACCTTAGTGATGAATCAAATATTGGTGTAGCATTTGATACAGTTGATGGTGAAGGAATTATCACATATAATAAAAATGCAGAAAGCAAAGTATTTAAGAATACAACATATGGAAAAGAAGAAAAGATACTTGCAGTAAAAGAGACTTCTATGGGTTATGGCATAGGAAGAAAAGACTATATAGTAGAATATATTGAAGGTGCACCTATCACAAAAGAGTCACAAGAGTTGATAGATGTATACACAAGACTAGGAGCAACTGTATCAGAAGCAACAAGAGTAAGAACAGATGTTATAATAGCAGGATATGACACACAACTTGCAGATGATAGTATATACAGAGTTGAAGGATTTAACCTTGCAAGTTATTCTATAATAAGACCATCAGAAAAAGAGATGGGAAGATTAAGCCCAAGAGCTACACTTTCATATGTAGAAAATGTCTATGATGAGCATGATGAGATAGGTGGAAGTGAAGTTATAAGGGCAGTGCCTATCTGGGAAGAGAAGAAATTAAAATCAGAAGCAAAAGAAGTAGTAATCACAAAAGATGAGTATGAAGAAATCATAAAAGACAAAGTAAAAGAAGTTGAAAATAAGATAGCATCATACTCAGATGCTGACCAAGTAAAGGTAGAGTCAGATGAAGATTATTATACAGTAAGATACTGGCTTGATGGTGGACATTTTGAAGGATCTGAAGTTCCAGAGCTTGGATATGTTGATGATACAAAAGCAAATAGAAAAGAAAAATATACATTATCTGATGATGTTATAAAGACTATCAAAGAGTCAGACATAGATGTGTCATATGACTTTATAGGATGGAGCATAAAGAAGAGTTCAACAGATGATTCTGTAGATGAGCCTATAGAGAATCCAATAGAAGAACCTATAGATGAACCAAAAGATGAGCCTGTAGATAATTTATATGGCAGAAATGAAGCAAAGGTTGAATTAGTAGAAGAGATAGAAGCAGGAGTAGAAGGCGAATTAATAGAAGTTGTCGCAAACTACAAACCATCTACATACAATATCACATATCATTTAAATGGTGGAAGCATAAAAGAATCTACTGATGATGTAGTAGATACAGTAACAAGAAAAGAAAAATATATCTTAATCAAAAATGTAGATAAGACTGGACATGCATTTATAGGATGGACAAAAGAAGATGGCGAAGTAAGTGAAGAAAATCCTATAATCACAGAATTTGCAGGAGAGACACTTGAAGCTGATGTAGAAGTATATGCACAATATAGTTCATTATATTATAGTGTGACATATCATCTTGATGGTGGAAAGATAAGTGGTATAGAGACAGTAAATGACATCTATGTAGATGATGAAGTAGATATAAGCGAAGATTATCACCTCGTAGAAGATGTAGAGAAAGAAGGCTTTGATTTCTTAGGATGGGAAACTGTAGAAGGCGAGATACCTATAGACACTATAGAAGCAGGAGACAAAGACATAACTAAGCGAGAAGTAAAAGCAAGATATAGATCTATCACTTATACAGTAAATTATGATCCAGATGGTGGAGTTATAGTTGGAGTTGATTCAAATGTAGCAACACCAGAAGAAGGAAAGATATATGTTCTCTACAAGAATGTAGAGAAAGAAGGGTATGAGTTCCTTGGTTGGTATGATGTAAAGACAGATAGACAGATACTTTCTATAGGAAGTGCTCAAGTAGGCGAAGTATATAATGTAAAAGCAAAATGGGCTAAACTTTCATACAGCATCACACTTCACCTTGGCGAAGGAAAACTTATATCAGCAGATGCCATAGGTGACTATGTAATAAATAATATAAGTAGCAAAGTTGATTATGTATTACCAACATATAAAGACATAGAGAGAGAAGATTTTGAATTGCTCGATTGGTATTATGTAAAAGATGGAGTAAATACTACAATAGATACTATAAAAGCGGGCAACCCAGATAATATAACAGATGTATATGCGAGATATGATGATTTGAGAACTCATACTATAGTATACCATTTAGTAGGCGGAAAATCATATTATGAGTATAGTTATGAGAGAATACCAGGTGCAAGCAATTATAGTCAAGTAGGAAAAAATGGTGTATTTGAGAGACTATATAAACAAACAGTAAATAGAAGACTAGACCATACTCTTTATGAGAAAGCAGAGAGGCCAAATGCTTCAGATTATACATTCATAGGCTGGACAGAAGGAAAGAAAGAATATTATTTAGACTTACAGTATGAAGCTAATAAATTTAAGAAAGTAAAAGCTGGGGTAACAAGAGAAGAAGAAGAGAAAGATACATCACTTAAAAACAAAACATATGATTACTATTCATATTTTGAATATCAGCCACCAAAATTAGCATTTGTGCAATACAATCTCAATGGTGGATTCTTACCAACAAAGATGGTGTTTAAAAATCAAGCGACATATCTTACAAGTATAAAAGTAGATGATATATTAATTGGCTATCCTCTTGAACAAAATGTAGAAAGAGATGGATATGAGTTTAGAGGTTGGTACCGCAATGAAAAATTTGAAGGCAATCCAATAACAAATATCCCAAAAGAAGAACTTAGTAAAGCTAAAACAGATATAAATGTATATGCAAAATGGCACAAAGACAGATACGAACTTAAATATCATTTAAATGGTGGAGTTATTGAAGGAAAGACAGAAGAAGGCGATGCTGTGTACATCACAGAATTTGCAAGTGATGCTGATACAGTGCTTGATACAAACATCACAAAAGCAGGATACATTTTTGAAGGATGGTATGATGGACAAGGTGAAAATGCCAATAAGTTAGAAGTGATAGCAAAAAATACAGAGAAAGACATAGAGGTATATGCAAGATGGAAGACGGCAACTTACAAAGTGACATATGTCCTTGAAGGTGGAAATGTATCAGGTGTAACAAGTGATACATATACAGTTGAGTATGAAAAAAATAGAGACAATACTTTATTAACTGACATCGAAAAAGATGGACATAAGTTCATGGGCTGGTTTACTGAAAAAGAAGGAAAAGGCAAGAAGATAGAAGTTATAGAGAAGAGTGAAGAAGCACTTCCTGACATTACAGTATATGCTTACTTCAAAGATGCAAGATATAAAGTTACATTTATACTTGATGGAGGTATTGTTAAAGGAAAGAAACTTGACAAAGAAGGCAAATTTGAAGAAGTATACGATAATAGAAAAGAAGTTACATTATATGATGGAACAAAAGTATCAAGAGGTTATGACAAGTTTGTATCTTGGATAGATGAAAATAAAAAAGAGTGGTATACTATACCAGTTGACCATGAAGGAGACCTTACACTCAAAGCAACTTATCAAGCAGCGATGGTTGAACTTGTGTATAATTTTGAAGGTGGTATCTTACCAGGACTTACTACAAAAGACGATACAACATTTACAGTAAAATATAATTCAACTAAAGACTACACACTTATAACTGATATAAAGTGGCAAAAGGAGGTGGCAGGTAAGCCAGAGTGGGTATTTGATGGTTGGGAAACTAAAGATGGTAAGAAGATAACTATGATACCAAAGAATAGTGCAGAGCCAATCACAGAAGTAGTAGCAACTTGGTATTATGGAGCTTATCAAATAGCATACCATACAGATGGCGGAAATATTGGTGTAAAAGAGCCTGATGCATTTGGACTCATAATGGCAGGCGGAAATGTATATGTAGAGAAGAAACTTGCAACAAATGTAACAAGGAAAAATAGTATATTTGAAGGCTGGTATCTAAATGAAGACTTTAGTGGAGAGCCAATTACAGTTATACCAAAATTCCCAACATTCAACAAAGAAGGTTTAATCCATCTTTATGCGAAGTGGAGACAAGAACAATACACAGTGACATACAATGTAGAGGATGGAGCATTTAAGAATATTGATGTAAAAGGCAACACACTTAAAGTAGCAGTTGAAAATAAATATCCATACATCTTACTTGACGAAGAGAACTTATCTTATGAAGGATATGAGTTTGAAGGTTGGTATAAGAAAAATTCAAATGGTAAGTTTGTAGGAAATAAAGTGGTGTGGATAGATGCCGAGAATAAAGAAGACTATGAACTTTATGCTAAGTTTGTAAATATGGAGACAGCTACTGATGAAGAAAAATCAGCACTTGAAAACCATAAGCGTGATAGACAGAATAAAAAAATTATAGGACTTAATAAAAAGAGTCAGATGATAAGTGATGATGCTTCATCGGCTGGAGATAATGTAGTAGTTACTTATACAGGTCAAGGTATATATGATACATTGGCGCAAAAATACTTAGAAGAAGACAAGAATAAAAATAATGCTACTAACAATACAAGCGCAAATAAATCACAATCTTCATCTAATAAATCATTATTTGGACAAGTAGCAAATAATTTTGCATCACTCTTTGGAACTAATAATGAGACAGAGTTATATGGGGATGATGAGGATGAATTAGAGGATGTTGTAGAGTTTAATACAGCAGACTTAAATGCATACGACACTGTATCTGCAAAGAACTTAGGTGTTACAGCACAAAAAGGATTTGTATTTGACAGCTTCATACTTACATATATTCAAGATGCAGAAGGCAACGATATAGATGATATAAGTTTGCTTGGAGCTGTGTATAAAGAAGGGGAAAACTTTGTAAAAATTTCTGAGGCATATCCAAACTGCACCATAGGTGGAAGAGTATTGTTTATTGATGAGACACTTTTAAAAGCTGCAGAAGATCCAGAGACTCCAGGAGATCCAGGAACACCAGGAGATCCAACAACACCAACAGATCCAACTACACCAGGAGACCCAACTACACCAACAGATCCAACTTCACCAACGGATCCAACTTCACCAACAAATCCAAAGACACCTGGTAAAAAACCAAGTAGCGAACCATCAAGTCCAGGTGGCGGTGGTAGTGGTAGTGGTGGTAGTCGTGGAGGTTCAGGAATAAGTATAGATACTAATAAACTAACTACTACAACTATTCCTGGAAGTATAGCAGCTTCATTAATCAATGTAGCTGTCAATCCATATGGTTATGATGGTAAAGGAGCTGACAATGGTTCATTTAGAGCAACTTTACTCAAACAACAGATTAATATTCTCTTTGGAAGAGATGCAGCAACAAATATTGTAAGTTACAAAACTATAGATTTATCAAGTGCAAGTGCAAAATCACTAGCAAGTTCAGCAGTTCATTGGGAATACTTCCCAGCATCAAATTCATTTAAGTTATATATATTAGACCAATCAGGTGAGAGATATTACTTAGTAAATGGTTGGTACAAGAGCAAATCAAACGTGCAAGATGTATGGTATAGATTTGATAAAGATGGCTTGATGCAAAGAGGCTTTTTAGAAGAAGGCGGAAAGATTTATTACTTAAATAATGAAATTAATGAACTTGGATATATGGTTCAAGGATTCAAAGATTTTGCAGGAACTGGTTATACAGGATACTTTGGAAATGATGGATCGCTTATAACTATAATACCAACTGATACAAGAGCTTCATACGAAAATAATTTGCAGGCATTACCAACTAAAGCAAGTTATGACATACCAATATACGCAGCATGTAAACATCTGGATGCTGAAAACACAAAGATACTTAAGACAGTAAAGACACATGGACAATCATCAATGGGCAACTTTGTAGGATACTGGTATTATATGGCTAAAGGAAATATTAAGTTTAGCTTTGAGACAATAAATACAGAATTACAAGTTGCAAGATTTGCAAAAAATGGATGGATTAATATTTACGATAATGATAATCAATTATATAGTTACAGATTTGATGAAAATGCAAACTTAATGACAAATACTGTTGCACCAGAAGGAACTATACTTGATGTAAAAGGACATATTGCAGATAAAAAAGTATTAGTAAACTTCAATACAACAGATAATTCAGAATTAGGTAATTATATACTTGCAAACACTACAGTAAATGGTATGACAAGAGATGTGACATTATCACAATCTCATACAGTTTCAGCTGATGGATTAAATATAGATACAAAAGCAACACCAGCAACTGATTTCTGGACAGAGATAGATTTAAGAGGTGCTGACCCAGTATTAACTAACTTGACATATGTAGCAGCTGCACTTAATCAGCCACTACAGATGTTACAGCTTAATTCAGGCACTTTAGCAGGCTCACAAAATCCATCATTAGCCGGAGCTACAATGATACAAATGTTAAGCACTGATGTAAAGACTGTAGCTAATGCAGTAAATGAAAATACAACAAAGGCTGTGCGTGATGTATGTAGCTACCTATACAATTTCATAAAAAATGCATTAGTTGCATAAAAAACATAAACAAAAAGAGGTTGAGAAATCAACCTCTTTTTTTACTCCTTTGCGCTCGCATAGCTCGCGCCTACGATACGAGCTCGCGCTTACGGGTCGTACGGGCGAGCTGTGCGAGCCCCTTTTATGCACTATATATAGTGTCAAAAATGGTAAAAAACCACAAGCAAAAACCTTGATTTTTCAACATAATCTTGACAAATTATTAAGAATGTATTAAGATTATAAATAGTTAAATATATGGAGACTTATGCATAAAAATATACATGAGCCTTATTTGTATAGAATATACACAAGTTTTTTGTGTAAAGAAAATCGTTGAATCGTGCAATTTTAATAAGCGACATGTTTTAATGAGATACAATATGTATTATCGTAAATAAAGATATATAAATAAATTGTTATTTTCAAGGAGCGTCAAAAATTATGAGCATTGGAAAAGTAATCAAAAAGATTACATCAATTTTATTGATTGTGGCAATGGTGATGACTAGTGCAGGCATCCAAACTTTTGCTTCATCTGTAGGTGAAGCTGTCCACAATGCAGTAAGTGAGAGTAAAAAAAATGAAGACATTTTTCACAAGTATTATGATGAGACAAAGGAAGGGGAGAGTAAGGAAACTCATGCACCTGAAGATGAGACAGGTGCACTTGTAAATGAACCTGAAGACGAGACGAGTGCACAGGTAAATGAGTCTGAAGATGAGACAGGCCATACATCTGATGAAGATGTGAAAGATGCACATGTAAATGAGCCTGAAGAGGACGAAGAAGAGTCCAAGACTTATGATGTAAAAGAAACGTCTCATAAAAATGATTATAAAGAAGGTCCAGTAGAAAGGTCCGATGAAACTATAAAAGGTGCAGCTGAGATTCATCCACATAATATAGAGGATGAAGAAGACATTAACGTGGCAAGTGGAAGTGAAACGCATGAGGATGAGGAAGGTGAAATTCGCTCACATGAAGAAGAGGAAGATGTAGCAAGCACCAGTAAAGTTGATGATGAAGAAAGCGAAGCACATGCAGAGAGTGAAGCTCATGAAGATGATGCAAATGTTGCAAGCGATAGTGAAGCTCATGAAGAAGATATTGACATCGCAAGTGCCAGCGAAGTTGATGAAGATACTGACATCGCAAGTGCAAGTGAAGCAAGCGATGGCATAGAAGATGCGGCAAATGACAATGGATCTGATTTGGAAAATGTTGAAACTGCGAACATCCTAGACTTGCAACCTATAATGGGAGATAATAATGAGAACCTTTTTGGTGGACCAGGTAAAGGCTTAAGTTTTCTTTGGGATGATGTTGCTGCGGGCAATAACATAAACTGTGGTGGAGAATCTTGGTATGTTGGTCGGAAAATATTGCCACATAACAAAAAGCCAGCAATAGTTCTTATTAAGAGAACGAATATACCAAAAGTGAAAATGCCACTTGATTACAGTGGCTTAAGTTTAACTAGTTCTCATGATGAAATATTTCAAAAACTTGGACTCGTACAACAATACAATGATATAATTAAGAACTGGTCTCAGGATGAAAAAGATCAGATAGTAGAATGGGATTGTGCTAATAGAGATAATAAATTTGCTTCTTCTTCTCAAAAACAGTGCGATGCGAGCCTTAGCAACTGGATAAAGGGTCTTCTTGGTGCAGGTACATATTGGCTCCATGCAAGAAAAATGGAATATGATGGTGATGAAGATTTGACAGTTAGATTGTATTATGTAAAGGAAGATGGTTCACTAATGTATAAAAACCCTAAGAATGGGTCAACTGTAGAAATGTATTGGATACCTACCATTTTGATGTATCCTGATGTATGGTTTAGTATTACTTGGGACCTTAAAGATGGCTCTAGTACTAGCTCAGGTTCATGGAATGGAACCAAAGGAAGTGACACATATCATTTCGGAGAGGATTATATACTTCCAACAGATATTACTGGACCTACTGGTAGACCATTTGATCATTGGGAAATCGGTGGTAAAAAAGTGGAAAAAATATCTTCCACTGACTATGGAAATAAAACAGTTAAAGCAGTATATAAAAATGAAGAATATAAAATCACTTGGGATCTTGAAGATGGTACTAGTGGTAATAAAGGTTCGTGGAATGGAACTGCAGGCGCTAGTAAATATACATATAATACAGGTATAGCGACACTCCCAACAAATGTAAAAGGTCCTACAGGTAGGAATTTTGATTACTGGACAATAGGTGGCACTAAAGCTACAAGTATTGCTGCAAATGCAACAGGTGAAAAAACTATAAAGGCAGTATATAAAGATAAAGAATATAACGTTCAATTTAAAGCTCGAAAAGCAAAAGCAAGTGATGGAGTAGATTATGGAAATGGTAAAGATGGAACCGCTACTAAATATAAATATCCAAATAAAATTACTATGCCAAAGGTATCTGATTATGAGATAGAAGGATTTGAATTTATAGGTTTTAGTAAAAATTCAAATGCAACTACTGCAACTTGGCTTCCAAATACAGAATACAATATAAAAGATATGTCATTTAGTGAAACAGAAACTAATATCATATATCCTATATATAAAGAAAAAGAAGTCACTATAGATTTTTATGTTCTTGGCGCTACTTTATCAAATGGTCAATTTTTCAATTTTAAAAATGAAAACAAAAACAAAAAATATAAGTATTATAGCAATGTGACTTTCCCAGTTGATGTTCATATAGCGGGCTTAGATTTAATTGGTTATGAGACTAAAGACAGCGATGTCACATATTTTGTAGAGGCAGCTGTTCCAATTAAAGTTCAAACTCTTGTGAAAGCAGGAAAACTTAAACCAGATGTTTTAAATAAATATTATGGTGTATTCAAAGAGAAAGAATACAAGCTTGAGATATTAGGCGGAAGTAAAGTTGTTGGAGATAAAACTTATACATCAAGTGACAAAGTAGATGCAATTAAATATTTATACTATGGCAGTGTTACTATGCCAGCAACACCAAGTATGACTATGAAAGGATTTAAACTTGTAGGATTTAGTAAAGCTGATAGACAAGAAACTGCACAATATACTCCAAAGCAAGTAGTTAATGTTAAAGACATAGTTTCATATGTTGCAATGCAGGAAAATGATGGCACAGATGCTACAATTAATACACTCTATGCTGTGTGGGAGGTAACTGATGAGGCTGCAACTGTTACATTTGATGCTGATATAGGATATTTTGCTTCAAGTTATAAGAGAAGTAAGACATTAATACTTGATGACAAAACAGCAGCACTTAAAACCTATGCTGACTATGAAGAGCCAGTTATATTAAATGGGTTTGAGTTTGATTCTTGGGTTGATAGCAATGGAGTGAAGTGGACAAAAGATGATATAATTGTTTATGATGAAACTCTTAAGGCTACATATAAGAAGGTAGGTGGTGGTGACTTAAGTGAGGAAGAAAAACAAAAATACACAATTAAAGTTTTAAATGATACTGATAAAGGTGTAGTAAAAGTTTCTGGAGTAGAGTCTACTGATGTTGAATTCTCTATAAAAGCTGGAGATAAAGTTCTTGAAACTTTAACAAATAATGCAATCACATTGGAAGATAAACCAGGTTGGAATTTTGAAGGATGGTCTTTTACTGGTGACATAAATAATCTTATAAAAGATTCAGATACATACACTGATACGGATAAAGCAAGTATCACAGCAATGTATACTCAAATTATAAATGTAAATGTTACATTAAAAGCAAATACAGGTTTATTTGATGATGCAACAAGAGAGAAAAAGTTGATAGCAAGTGTGTCAACAATTCTTGGTGATTTTAATTTATATGAAGAACCTAAGAAATCAGGAGACTATGTATTTGAAAAATGGATTGATCAATATGGCAATGATATAAAAGCAACAGACATAATTTATAAAGACAAGATTCTTAAAGCAGTATATAAAGATAGCAAGACAGGAAAAGAAGTAGGAAGTGATGACGACACAAGTGATGAAGGAAAAGATGCTACATATACTGTTGCATTAGTGACAGATACTGCAAAGGGAACTCTTGATTCAGGCGACAAGTTTGAAGTCAAGAAAGATGCATTAATATATAATGCAATGGTAGATGCTAAGGTTGCTACACCAAATACGACTGAGAAATGGAACTTCTGGGGATGGTCATTTACTGATGATATCTCAGATATAATTGATGAGACGACAGCTTATAAAGATACTACAAAGACAAAATTATATGCAGAGTATTATGATAAAGGTGCTTATACAGTAGTTCTCAATGCCAACACAGGACTCTTTAGTGATAATGAAATTGTAAAAACATTGGTAAAAGATAAGTGGTCGATATTAAATAAATTTGATAATTATGAAGTTCCAGAGAAATCAGATGGCTATACATTTGAATCTTGGGTAGATGAGAGTGGCAATAAAGTAGCAGAAGATACACTTATTACATCATTAACACCAACTATACTTTATGCTACATATAAAGATCCATCAGGAAAAGATATAGGTGAACCAGGTTCAGGCACAGATGATGGCGGAGATAATGCAAGTTATACAGTAAGACTTTCAAGTGATGATACTAAAGGTTTGCTTGGAGCGGTAAAGAAATTTGAAGTAAAAATTGATGACCTTGTATTAAGCAGTATGCGAACTGCTGGAGTAATAAAACCATATACAATAGGTTCTAATGTATTTGCAGGTTGGTCATTTGACAACAGCTATTATACAGCATTAAAAGAAGACAGTAAATATGTTGACTCTACAAAGAGAGTTTTACATGCAATGTATTCTGATGAAAGATGTGAGATAAGGCTTGATGCGAATACTGGTTTATTTGCTGATAATAGTAGAGTGAAAGTGTTAGATGCCACAAAGTATCAACTTTTAACGGGTGTTGTAGGCTATGAAGAGCCAGTGAAGTCAGATGGATATACATTTATAAGATGGGAAAGAAATGGATTGGCTATAGATAATTTGCAAGAGTATTTAGTTGATGAAAATGCGACATTTACTGCAGTATATCGTGATCCAAATGGAAATGAAGTAGGACATAGTGACGCGACAAAAGATGGCGGAGAAGATGCAATTTATACTATAAGAGTGATAAATGATGACACAGAAGGCACTTACACTGGCGTAGAATTCTTTGAGATAGCGAAGGATGCCAATGTGATGACTACAATGAATGATAGCGGAGTTGAAGAAGGTGTAGGGAATGCAGACCATGTATTCCTTGGATGGGCATTTAATGGCACTAAGTATATAGATAGGACAACTATATATGAAAATACTAATTGGACTACACTTGTTGTGTCATATGTGTTAAGCACATTTAAATCAGTTATTACATTTGATGCATGGGCAGGTGAGTTCTCTGATGGTTCAAAAGTAAGAACGAATGTCGATGTAGCAGCAGGAAGAATTATAAATACTTTATCTGACTATGAAGAACCAAGGAAAGAGAATTGGACATTTAGTAGATGGGTAGATATAAATAGACAGACAGTGGCATCAACATCAACTATAAAATCAGGAGACACATTACTTTCAGCGAGGTATTTTGATGAGTATGGCAATGAAGTAGGTGATGGAGACCATAGTCACTATGTATGTGGAACTTCAGAATGTACACACACAGACGGAGTGCTTAGAGTTCATAGTTATGGAAACTCATACAAAGCAGTTACAAATGGCGAAGAAATAGTAAATTATGTAAACGCTGAACTTGCTAAAGCAGAGGCTGATAGAAAGAATGTATATGTATATCTTTCAAATGATGTAGAGTTAAATGACAACATAGAGCTTGATACAAATATTAAACTTTACATTTGCTTAAACGGATATAATTTGAAGACAAAGAAGATACTTGCAAAAGTTGATTCAACTAATTCAGAAGTAATTATATCAAATTGTAAAGAAGTAGATACAGTTGTATCAGAGATAGAGTCAGAAGATAAGAGCCCAATGTTTGGAACTAATGGTATCCATATATTTGGTGGAAAGAATACTTTGACTATAAAAACACAAGGCGCACTTGTAAATACTAAAGGCGGAAGTGGCACTGCTGAGAAAGAAATTGCATTACAAAAGGTTAATTTAGTAGGTGGTAATGTAGAGGATGATACTGACTTCATATCAGTTGAAGGTAGCAGTAATGTAAAATTTGTAGATACTAATATAAAAGATGTAGTAGTTAAAGATGCTGCTATAGTTAAAGTTGCAACTGACTCAGGACTCCTTATCGGAAATGATGTAGTTATAAATAATAATATAAGCAACAAAGCAATAATTGATGATGACGGAATATTTAATATAGTAGATAATGCAAACCTCACAGTTTCAGAGAATACTATAGAAAAGATTGAGAATGGAGCTAATGGCATAATACTTCTTGGAAGCAACAAAAATTATGTGTCAGGTGATTTGACAGTTACTAATAATAAATTAAGAGTAGGAGAAGACTACTATAGTATATTAACAGAAACTACTACAAAAGAACCAGGACTTTTTGGAAGTATATTCGGAGGTTTATTTGGAGCATTTGCAGAAGTTGAGAGTCCAGCAGGAGATGTAGGATGGACAGCAGCTATAGGATTCAAGAATGAGAAGACAAGCATAGAAGTAAAAGATTCTAAGATAGTTGTGATTGACAATAAATCTGATGAGAAAGCAAAAGACTTAAAAGCTGGCTATATGTATAATGTTTTATCACGTGATATGACAACACCAGTATTTGAGCAAGTGAGGGGAACAACTCTTAATGCAGATTCAAATATAGGTATAGCATTTACTACAACTGATGGACAAGGTAATATAACAATTGCTAAAGGAACAAGCAAAGATATATATAAGAGCACAACATACGGAAAAGAAGACAAAATACTTAGTGTAAAAGAGAACTCTATGGGATATGGCATAGAAAGGAAAGACTATGTAGTAGAGTATGACGAAGGTGCACCTATAACTAAGGAATCAAATACTCTTATACCAGTATTAACAAGAGATGAAGCAACAGTATCAGAGGCATTAAGAATTAGAACAGATGCTATAGTAGCAGGATATGACACAATACTTGAAGATGATACAATATATAGAGCAATCGGTTTTGATCTTGCAAGTTATTCTATAGTAAGGCCATCAGATAAGTTGAAAGGAACACTTAATCCAAGAGCAACTTTATCATATGTAGATAATGTCTATGACGAAGATGACGAGATAGGTGATAGTGAAGTAATAAGAGCAGTAGCAAATTGGGAAGAAAGAAAATTAAAATCAGAAGCAAGAGAAATGGTAATTACAAAAGAAGAATATGATCAAATGGCTGAAGAAGCAGTAAAGAATGCAGAATCATCAGTAGCATCATATTCAGAAGCAGACCAAGTAGAGATAGAGTCAGATGATGATTATTATACAGTAAGATACTGGCTTGATGGCGGACATTTCGATGGTTCTGAAGTACCAGAGAATGGCTATGTAGAAGATACAAAAGCAAATAGAAAGAATAAATATGTATTATCAACAGATGTTATAAAAGAGGCAACAGAGTCAGATATACAAGTAATATATGACTTTATAGGATGGAGCCTTAAGAAAGATACTGCAGATAATCCTTCTACAGATGATGAGGATGACAACGATGATATATTTGGTAGAAGCGAAGCTGCTAGTGTTGACATCATAAATGAGTTAGAAGCAGGATATGAAGGAGAATTAGTAGAGTTAGTTGCTAATTATAGACCATCTACATACAAGATAACATATCACTTAAATGGTGGAAACATCAATGGCAATACAGAAGATGTAGAAGATATAATAGCAAGAAAATCAAATTATATCTTAATTAAGCATATAGATAAGGCAGGTAATGCATTTATAGGTTGGACAGAAGAAGATGCTGAAGTAAGTGAAGAAAATCCAATTATAAAAGAATTTAAAGCTGAGTCTGTAGAAGGTGATATTGAAGTATATGCACAATATGATGTTACAACTTATAGTGTGAAATATTACCTTGATGGCGGTAAGATAAGTGGTATAGATATAGTTGATGATGTTTATGTAGATGATACAGCAGATAGAACTAAGGATTATCACTATGTAGAAGATGTATACAAAGAAGGATATGATTTCTTAGGTTGGGTAACTGTAGATGGTGAGATACTAGTAGATACTATAGAAGCAGGCAACAATGATGTAACACTTAGAGAAGTAAAAGCAAAATATAGATCTATTACATATACAGTAAAATATGATACTGATGGAGGAGTTATAGCAGGAGTTGATTCTAATGTAGCTAATCCAGAAGTAGGAAAGATTTATAAGCTTTATACAAATGTAGAAAAAGAGGGATATGAGTTCCTTGGTTGGTATGATGCCCAGACAGATCAAAAAATACTTTCAATAGGAAGTGCGCAAATCGGAGAAGTATTTAATGTAAAGGCAAAATGGGCGAAACTTACATATGATTTAACACTTCATCTTGAAGGAGGTGTACTTGAGTCAGTAGGAGCAACAGGCGACTATATAATGCAAAAAGTAAGCAATAAACTTGATTTTGTATTGCCAACAGATATTACAAAGGATGGCGAAGAGTTTTCAGATTGGTATTATTTGAAAGATGGTGTTTACCAAACAATAGATACTATAAAAGCAGGAAACGCCGAAAATATAACAGATGTATATGCAAGATATAAAAATCTTAAGACACATAATATTAGATATTACTTAAATTATGAAAGTTGGAAGAGAGAAAATATAACTCCTGTAGGGGATGAGACAAAAATTCATATGACAACTATTGGTGAAGATGCTTATCAAGTATATGGTACTACAGTAAGTAGAAGAGATGATTATGTATTAAATACAAATGTAACAAAGATAATAAACTGGTCATACTTTGGCACTACTGAAGAGAGGGAATTTGTAGGATGGACATTAAATAAAAAGTATGAAGATAACTTAATTCCATCAAAGAATTTAATTGTTAAAGTAAAACCAGGAATATCAGTAGAAGACGAGTTAGAGGGAGCAAAAATAAATGATACTTATGACTATTATGCATATTTTGAAACAAAAAAACCAGACAAAATAAATATCAAATATATGTTGGATGGCGGCAAGTTAGTAGGAAAGACATCTGGTGTTGAAAGTGTATATGTAGATAGTGTAAGTGCAGATGCTTCATATAATATTGATCAAAATGCAGTGAAAGATGGATATAGGTTTGATGGCTGGTATAGAAGAGATGATTATGAAGGAACGCCACAAACAGCATTCACTACTCAAGATTATAGTGAATTAGTAGGAGATACTATACCATTATATGCAAAGTGGACAAAAGTAAGATATGGACTTAAGTATTTTGTAAAGGGTGGAACTATGCCTGGCAAGATACTTACAAGTGGAAATGCAGTATATAGGACTGAATTTGAAAATATAGAGGATACAGTTCTTGACACAGACATTGTAAAAGAGGGATACACATTTGATGGATGGTATGATGGCGAAGGTGAAGATGCAGTAAAAGTGGAAGTTATACCAGCAGATACAGATAAAGATATTGAAGTATATGCAAGATGGATAAAAGCTACATATGTAGTTACGTATGTACTTAATGGTGGCAAGATAGAAGGAGTGACAGATGATACATACAAAGTAACATATGACAAGAATAGTAAAACTACTCTTATAACTGATATTGAAAAAGCAGGACATAAATTCCTTGGATGGTCTAAAGGAACAATAGATGGAGAGAAGATAGAAGCTATTGAAAAGAGTGATGTAGAATTAGAAGACATAACAGTATTTGCTGATTGGAAAGATGTAAGATATACAGTAAAATATCTCTTAGATGGTGGTATAATTAAAGGAAAGAAACTTGATACTGAGGGTAATTATGAAGAAGTATATGATAGCTTAAAAGAAGTAACATTATATGACTTAACAAAAGTATCAAGAGGCTATGACAAGTTCTTAGGCTGGGAAGATGAGAATGGAAAGACATGGACAACTATACTAGTAGACCATGAAGGAGACCTTACACTCAAAGCAACTTATAAAGCAGCAATGGTTGAACTTGTATATAATTTTGCAGGTGGTATCTTACCAGGACTAACTACAAAAGATGATACAACATATACAGTAAAATATAATTCAACTATGGACTACTCACTTATAACTGATATTGAGTGGCAAGTGAAGATGGGTGGAAAACCAATATGGGTATTTGATGGCTGGCAGACAAAAGATGGCAAGAAGATAACAACGATACCAAAGGATAGCACTGAAGAGATAAGAGAAGTAACAGCAACATGGTATTATGGAGCATATCAAGTAGCTTGCCATGTTGATGGCGGAAGTATTGGAACGACAGGACCTGATGTATTTGGTTTAATAATGCTTGGTGGAAATGTATACTCAGAAAAGAAACTTCCAACTAATGTAACAAAGACCAATAGTGTATTTGAAGGTTGGTATTTAAATGAAGACTTTAGTGGAGAACCTATAACAGCGATACCAGCATTCCCAACATACCCAATATTTAAAAAAGACTATTTAATTCATATTTATGCAAAATGGAAACAAGAACATTATAATGTGACATACAATGTAGGAGATGGAGCATTTAAGGATGTAGATGCGACAGGCAATACATTAAAAGTAAAAATAGAAAATAAATATCCATATATCTTGCTTGATGAAGAGAATTTATCTTATAAAGGATATGAATTTGATGGTTGGTATAAGAAGAATGGCAAAGGTGACTTCGTTGGCAAGCCAGTAGTATGGATAGATGCAGCTAACAAAGAAAACTATGAACTCTATGCTAAGTTTGTAAATCTTGAGACAACTACAGATGAAGAGAAGGAAGAACTTGAGAAGAATAAGAGAGATAGACAAAGTAAGAAGACTACAGGAATAAACAAAAAGAATGAAATGATACAAGAAGATGCAAAGTTAGCTGGAAATAATGTAAAAGTTATTTATACTTCTACAGAACAAGGTATATACACATCACCATTTGCAACACAACTTGTAGAAGAAGACCAAAATAGAAATAAGAATAAAAAAGAGGCTAATGAAGCAAAGTCACAAACAAATAAATCATCAGACAAATCATTACTTGGCACAGTAGCAGAAAGATTTACTTCACTCTTTGGAGCAAATGATGAAAGTAATGACACACAATTATTTGGAGATGATGATGTAGAGTTTAATATGGCAAGTTTAAATGCATATGATTCTATATCCGCAAAGAACTTAGGTGTCACAGCTCAGAAGGGATTTATATTTGATAGCTTTATAGTTACATACCTTCTAGATGAAGATGGCAATGATATAGATGATAATAAATTGCTAGGTGCTGCATTTAAAGAAGGCGATAACCTTGCAGCTATTTCAGAAACTTATCCAAACTGCACAGTTGGTGGAAGAGTCATATTTATAGATGAGTCAATAGTTAAACCAGAAGAACCAACAACACCAGAAGATCCTAAAGAGCCAAGCAAACCAAATAAGCCTAATAGGCCAACACCTCCTGGAGGCGGTGGTGGTAGTAGCGGTTCAAGAAACAACAATAGTTCAACATTAAATCAAGGAAGTCTTTTAACTTCATTAATTAATGTAACTGTAAATGCTTACGGCTATGATGGTAAAGGAATTGACAATGGTTCACTTAGAGCAAGTTTACTTAAACAACAAATAAATATTCTTTTTGGAAGAGATGCAGTAACAAAGGTTGAAAATCACAAGACTATAGATTTGTCAAGCGCAAATTCAAAGACGCTTTCATATTCATCAGTTAATTGGGAATACTTCCCAGCATCAAATTCATTCAAATTATATACTATTGATAAAACAGGTGAAAAGTATTATTTAGTAAATGGATGGTATAAGAGTACAGCCAACTTAAAAGATACTTGGTATAGATTTGATAAAGATGGCTTGATGCAAAGAGGATTTGTAGAAGAAGGCGGAAAAGTATATTATTTAAATAATACAATTAATGAACTTGGATATATGGTTCAAGGGTTCAAAGATTTTGAAGGAACTGCTTATACAGGATATTTTGGAAATGATGGATCTCTTATAACTATAATTCCTACTGAATCAAAAGCTTCATTTGAAAATAATATGCTTGCATTGCCAACTATATCTAATTATGATACAGCAGTATATGCTGCATGCAAACAAATAGATTCTAACAGAACAAAGATACTTAAGACTGTAAAGACACACGGACAATCATCGCTTGGCAATTTTGTAGGATACTGGTATTATATGGCTAAAGGAAATATTAAGTTTAGCTTTGAGACAATAAATACAGAATTACAAGTTGCAAGATTTGCAAATAACGGATGGATTAATATTTACGATAACGACAATCAATTATATAGCTACAGATTTGATGAAAATGCAAACTTGATGGTTAATGCAACTTCACCAGAAGGAATTTTGCTTGATGCAAAAGGACATATGGTTAATCAAAAGTTATTGTTTGACTTTGGAACAATTGATAAATCAAATGATAGCAATTATGTATTTGCAGGAACTACAATAAATGGAATGAGAGGAGATATAAAAGTAGCACAATCACATACAGTTTCAAGTGATGGCACTCATCTAGATGTTACAGGAACACCAGCAACTGATTTCTGGACAGAGATTGATTTGAGAGATGTTGACCCAGTACTTACTAATATGACATATGTATCGGCTGGACTTAATCAACCGCTACAAATGTTACAAAATACATCTGAGAAGACAGAAAATGAAATTCAAAACACTGATTCTAATACTATAGCTGCAAGTGGTGCCAAAGTGATACAAGTGTTAAGCACTGATGTAATGACTGTAGCTAACGCAGTAAATGAGAATACAACAAAGGCTGTGCGCGATGTATGTAGCTACCTATACAATTTCATAAAAAATGCAATAGTTGCATAAAACCACATAAACAAAAAGAGGTTGAGAAATCAACCTCTTTTTTTGCCATTTTATGCACTATATATAGCGTAAAAAATGACAAAAAACCACTAGCAAAAACCTTGATTTTTCAACGAAATCTTGACAAATTATTAAGAATGTATTAAGATTATTGGGTGGAAAAATATGGGACTTATGCATAAAAATACATGAGTGTTTTTTTATGCATAATAAGTTCAGTTTTTGTGTTTAAATTTACTCAATAATATAATATAGCATATGGAGAGGTATTAAGATGATTAAATTAAATCTTAAAAGAATTATAGCAACATTACTTGTCGTTGCTATGACTTTCACAAATGCAGGTTTCATGACACTTGCAGAGTCAGTTGATGATGCGATAAAAACATCTCAAACTGAAAAATTAAGTGAGAGTGAGGAGCAGACCGACTTATCTCATAAGTATTATGATGAGAAGATAGCGGAGAACTCCGATGTAGTTTTGGAAGAAGCTTATGATGAGGTAGATGAAAATTCCAAAACGAATGAAGAGAAGGATGAGGAGGAAACAGAAGAGCCGGTCAAAAAAGATTCTTCTGACAAAGAAGAGAAAGTGAAAGAGAGTGAAAGCTCTTCTGATTTTGATATAGTAGAAGATGATTCTAAAGCTGTAAATGAAGAAGATACAGAGAAAGAAGTTGATGAGACAAGTGAAGAAGAAACCTCTTTAAATGTAAAAAATATTATAAATACTACCAATGACAGTAGTGATAATTTATTATTAGAAACTAAAATCAGTATAGAAGATGAAGAACTTGCAACTGCTTCAGATGCTGAGGAAGAAAACATCGCAACTATTTCAGATGCTGAGGAAGAAAACATCGCAACTATTTCAGATGCTGAGGAAGAAAACATCGCAACTGCTTCAGATGCTGAGGAAGAAAACATCGCAACAACATCTAATGCTGATATAGCTACTGAGAGTGAAACTATATATATAGATGTAGCTACATTTAGCGAGGTAATTGATTTAGATATAGCTTCAGTTAGCGAGATAGCGACAGAGAGTTCTTTGAACTTATCTGAATTGATGGTGGCAAGTGCGCCACTTGATGAAACCAATCTTTTTGGAGCTGTTGATTTGAAAGTTGGAGATCGAATCACATGGGGAAGTATTAAGTATGGAACCGATAATGTTAAAATCCCATGGAAGGTTTTGCAAGTGAACAAGGCAAAAGGAACAATTGTACTTCAAAGTGTTAAAATATTAGCTCAAGAACTATTATATCATAAAAATGTAGAAGAAAGTTTCGTAATAAATGACAAAAAAAATAAATTAAATAAATTGAAAGAAAAGATAATCACTGAACAAGATGCAACCATCATAGATATTGACTTGCCATATGATGATGGGACTAAATACTATATACATAGCAGTATAAAAGATGGTGGAGACATAAGACCATGGAACGAGCCTCAATTCTATTATGTAAATAAATTAGCTAGCAATGCTTTGAATAGTTATGTGTATTGCTATGCTAACTATGATGGCATAGTGGAGAGTGAGAGAAATGCTTTTGATAATCTAAATAAACACGGAATTGCGCCAAAAATAAAAATAAAATGTGCACATACAATCAATTGGGACCTTACAGAATATAAAATCACTTGGGACCTTAAAGATGGTTCTTCAAATAACACAGGTTCATGGAATGGAACTGCAGGCAGCAGTAAATATACATATGGAACAGGCATATCAAAACTTCCAACGAATGTAAATGGGCCTACAGGCAAGATATTTGATTATTGGACAATAGGTGGAACAAAAACTACAAGTATAGCTGCAAATGCAACAGGTGATAAGACAATAAAAGCAGTATATAAAAATGCAGAATATAAAATCACTTGGGACCTTAAAGATGGTTCTTCAAATAACACAGGTTCATGGAATGGAACTGCAGGCAGCAGTAAATATACATA
>JAEEGL013959798.1_pt1 | contig 24000 bp, 19 predicted proteins | sample 9134231 | NCBI WGS metagenome assembly JAEEGL01 (sample SAMN16246548, study PRJNA631951) | gut metagenome | biome: gut microbiome; feature: rumen; material: fiber-attached | host: Bos | place: Iran: Karaj | collected 2018-10
ATCAGCCCAGCTACAAACAACGACGCCCCAGAGGGGAAAGACAAAGGTAGCCTGCAATTTCAATGGCTGGTAAATCTAGACAGCAATATGAGGCGTGCCGTAGGTACGCGACATATTCCTGCCTCCGATGTCGCGTACCTAGAGGCACGCTTTCCTTATGGGCGTCTTCCTCCCAGCCATTGAAATGGCTGGCTACCTTTGTCTGATGCCTATGGCATCTCTTGGTGGTACGATTGCGGATAATCATTTTTCGTTTAGGGTTGTTCGTTTTTAATGGTTGATTAATTGGGCTATGAGCCTCCTTCCCCTTTGGGGCGTTTCGTGGCGGTCTGTAAGCGGATTTTGTGATTCTGTGATTGCACTGTATATATATGTGCAATCACAGAATCACAGAAATCACTACGCATTTCAGAGGGGCAGAGTCATCTCCTGTGAGGAGGATATATTCTTGCCCTCTTCGAAGAGGGTCTTGCTATCTATCTCTTGAGTGATGAACTTGTGGATGGTGCTGCGCTCCAAGCCGAACTTCTTCACCAATATCTCCGTCAACTGCTTGCGCGGGATGCTGCCGCCATGGTCGCGGATGGTCATGAGGGCGTAGTCCAGACGCTCCTTGCGCTTCTGCTCCACAGCCTCCTGGCGGCGCATCTGCAACTCCTGACGGCGATTCTCGACAAGCTGGCGGCGAACCTCGTCGGCATCCATGATGCTGCCGTCCTTGTCGAACATGATGCTCCAGTCCGGCATCTCCTGATGACGCGCGTCGGAGCACACAACGTTGATGATACCGCTCTGCTTCCTGCACTCCAGCACCGTGCCCGCCTTCTGAGCAAGCATCGTGCCCAGGTGACCGCGCATGTTGTGGTCCTCGTCCGCCTTGTTCGTGTGCAGGACGCAGACCATCGCCAGCCTCTGCTCCTCGCTGATGCAGAGCAGTTCGTGGATGAGCTGCTTAGCCACCGACTCGTCGTTGAACGAGGCAACGAACTCCACTATGCCATCCACAACCACCACATGCGGACGGAAGTCGCCGATGAGCAGGCGCATGTCGTCGAGCAGAAGGTTGTAGTCGCGGCGGCGAAGGGCATAGACATGGAGGTGGCTGTCGATGTACTCGGCCTCCAAGCCCGTCATGCCCATCACGTCCGTAACAATCAGCTTCACGTCGCTCTGCTTCTGCTCCGTGTCAAGATACAGCACCCGAGGCTCCTCCAGTCCCGACTTCACGCGGAACTGGCTCCCCTTCATCCACGCGGCAAGACAGACCTTCAGGGCCGTCGTCTTGCCACACTTCTGCTTGCCCTTCAGACCATGGATGTCGCTCAGGGCGAACAGCCCCACCCCATCAACAGTCAGGGCAGTCACCTCAGGCTCCACCTCCGTCGAGCTTGCCACACGCATCACACTGAGCGCACGGCGGCGCTCCAACTTCTGCCGCTCCTCCTCAGAGGGCTGGCTCACTGCCTGGCCGACGATTCCGCCCACCAGGTCTTCAGACTTAATACTTTCATTCATCTTTTCTTTTAGAAGTATTATGTCCCACCACTCGCACGCTGCCGGCAGGCCCTGTGCTGGGCAATTGGGTTAGGGAGGCCCCCGACAGTCCGGCGGCCCGTGCTCGGTTCCATAGCGCCGCCGGTATGTAATTACGTCTGCGAAGGTACGGCCTTTCCCAACAACCCACAAGCCGAAAAAGCACAAAAAAAGAGGCCTGGCAGCGCAAAACCACTTTTAAGTCAGTTTTGCACCGCCAGCCCCCGAAAAGACAACAGTTTTATGCCAGTCAGCGGAAATCGACAATCGCGTTCCAGTTGCTCACCTGAGCGTCATACAGGCCCGCATTGTGGAGCACACGCCACAAGTGCGTCTTCTTCGCCTTCTTGTTGATGGCTCCCGTCTGCCAATAATGGTTCACCAGGTTCGTAATCCCCGTGTCAGACTGCCCCTTGATGGCCTCCGCAAACCGCCTCGCCGTAGCCTCGCTGGTGAAGAAAGGCAGCAGCTTCGTCACAAGCGACTCCTGCTCATCCTCCTTCGCCACCTCCACGGACTTCGAAGCCGAAGCAGCCCGCAGCTCATCACGCTCCCTCAAGGCGGCCTCCACATCAAGGTAAAGATTGTTCAGCACCGCCCTCATGCCCAGAATCTGCTGCTCCACGCCGTTCAGCATGGTCTGCATATCCAATATCGTACGTAAAGTGCCGTCCATGAGGGCTTCAGATAAAAGGTTAATAGCTTCGAGGAGTCAAGAAAAATCCTTGGCTGCGAAGGGTTACAGTCTGCCTTCCCGAGCCGGTGCGCACCATTCTCAGGGACGAACAACTGTGCGAAAAATTTTATCTGAGGTGAGTCCTAAGAATAGCTTGATTCTTAGACGGACTTATCAAGACACACCCCTAACCACGGGCAGTTAGCTTCGTCTATATTCTCCAGCAATATTATAGACCTGCAAAGTTATAACAATTTCCCTAAAACATCCAAACTTCAGGCCAAAAGATGTTGATGTCTTAACAAACCTTAACATACAGGCCGTTCAAAAACCATTCAACGAATCAGATTCAGACGCCAAAAGGGGAAATTAGGGCATCGAACAGGGTTTCAAACTGCTCCTTGAACCACAGCGGAGGATTATCCACAACCTTGTGCGTCTGGCTCTTCCCGATGTGCAAGGCTATAATATGGCCGTAGTCGCTGTTACCGTCTATGAATATGATGTTGTCAAATAGATGAAGTCGCTGGAAAAGTTCGTCTCAAAAGCGAAATCCTTTTGCTGTTCGAGAGCCTCTGACTTCTGTTGGTCCAGCAGCGAAGCGACAGTTCCACTGACCCAACGGTCAGGCCAGTCAGGATGCTCGCGACAGAGGTCAAGCTTCAGTTTGTCACCATCGAATGACTTGGCGCTAACGTAGAAAGGGCAGAGACGGCTCTTGCCTGCGCCATTCGGACCGGCAATGACAGTAAATTCAGGTCGGCGTTCCATTTATTTCGAAATAAGATAGGAGTAGCGGCCCTTGCCAGGAGCGGCAGTGCGGCGAAGGATGTGGTAAGTGCGGCTGTGGCGGTTGAGCCTGACGCAGTCCTCGCTTCCATCTGGATTAGCCAAATAAGTGTTCCCTTCGTTGTCAAAAAAAGGCACAGAAACACCGCGACGCCACGAGTCAGCGTAGATACGCTCAATCTCACGACTGGCCGCACGGTTAGCTTCGCTTGCGGTTTGCCCGTTAGGAAGCTGCAATGTGTCTATGTCCCTGTAGGTACACATAATCGCTCATTCTTTCAATTCCGCTGCAAAGGTACAACAATTTAACTTGACTTGCAAATAAACAATGAAAATTATGTTCTGACTTCCGCCTCAAAATATTCTGCATTCCCCTGAAAAATAGTAGGCAAAACGTTTGGTTATGTCAGGATTTTTTCGTAACTTTGTAGCGTGTTAAACAAAGCATAAAGTACCATGAAAAACATCCAAGACATCCAGCTCTCGCCACACTTCCGCCTGGGCGAGTTCATCAATCTGGGGAAGTACCCCGACAACATTCCCACCGTGCAGGACATCTTCAACATGACCTACGGATGCCAGAGGCTGCTGGAACCCGCAAGGCAGCACGTGGGGCCTATCATCGTCAACTCAGGCTACAGGAACAAAAGGGTGAACCGCGAGGTGGGAGGCGTAAGCAACTCGCAGCACCTCACAGGCCAGGCTGCCGACATACGCACACAGAACCCCACGCAATTTCGACTCCTCGTGGACTTCCTCAAGGCACACCCCGACACCGACCAACTGCTCACCGGCAACGGATGGCTCCACATCTCCTGGAGTCCCTTCGCCATTCCCCGCCGGCACATCCGCATCGGGTACTATCTTAAGTAAAAGGGAGTTAAGATGGGAAGAAAGCCTTCAGACGCTTGGCAGTTCCTCGTCATCGACGGTGGTGTCCGGAGTGATGGTGTAGCTACCGTCGGGGCCGATGGTGAGGATGAAGGGGCACGTCATGTCGCTTTCGGGATAGCTGACGCAGGTGTTGAAGAGGAGCTTGCCATCCTCGGCACAATTGAAGCGCAGGCCGTCCATGATGCCGTACTGCTGGAACTCCTCCGAGAGCATAGACTTGAAGTCGGCCTTCGTGAAGCTGCGGTCGAAGAGCTTCCCGCCGTCCTTCGTAATGACCAGGCTGAAGCGGATATCCTTGTACTTCACACCGTCCTCATCGACCACAAGCGGCAGCTCGTCGTCGGGCTGGCTCTGGATGGTATAGACCACACTATGGCTGCCCTGCATCAGCGAGTCGGTAAAGAAATAGTCAGCCACACAGCGCACCTCGTCGGTGTTCTGTTCAATTTGCTCAACCTCCTTCGTCTCAGTCTTCTGCTGAGTGCAGGAGAACAGGGAGGCAAGGGAACAGGAAAGAAAAAGAATGGAAATGTAATGCTTCATGATTCAAAAGAAATAAATTCAAAACTCGAAATTAAGTTCGCCACCCTTCAGCAGTTCCTTGACGGAGATGCGGTAGTCAGGCAGAGCCTTGCCGTTCCAAGTGACCTTCTTGCACGGGGCATCAGCAGCTTTATCCCCCTTAGTGGAGCCAGAGGGGGCAGTCTTCCTGATGACCACCGTCGTCTTGCCATCGGCACCGAGGTGAAGCGTCACCTTGTCGAAGAGAGGCGGGAAGAGTTCATAGACAGCCTCGCCTACCACCAGCGGGTACATGCCGATGCTGGCAAAGACGTACCACGCACTCATGGCACCGTCGTCCTCGTCCATCTCAGGGCAGTAGCCGCGAGGCTGGTTCACGAAGGCACAGCCGACGAAAGGCGTGGGATAGGCATCGTTGCCGCCATAGCGGTGGGTGATGCTCTCTGTGGCAAGGCTGCGGACGATGGGACCCGTCTGCTGAGGCATCCCAAGCCTGCCGAAGAGGAAGGGCACATGGATGTCCGGTTCGTTGCCCTGATTGTAAAGCTCCTCGCGGAAGAACCTTTGCAGCTGCCCCGCAAGCTCCTTCTTGCCCACCATCTGAATCATCCTGGACAGGTACATCGGAGCACCCCAGCGATATTGCCAGCGTGTGCCTTGATAGAGGCCGTTGCCCTTCATCTTGGTGTATGTCTCGTCAATGTCCTTGAACTCCTTGGGCCAGATGCTGTCGAAGATTGCCTCACCCCGCTTTGTCCAGAGAGCAGCGTCTTCCTTCATGCCAAGCTCTTCTGCAAGCTGACCCAAGGCCCAGAAGTCGCCACTCGCTTCAAGGCACTGGTCGGGACTCTTCAGGCTGAGCCGCTTCACCTCCTTCACCATACCGGGATAGGCATCGCGAAGCGAAGGAATGCTGACGCCCTGCCGATAAGCGTCGAGCAGCGTAGCGATTGCATGCTCAGTGCGTACCGTTGGCACACACTCGTAGTTGGTGCTCCAGTCCTTCTTCCCCGTCACATAGAGCTGCGAGAGCGACTGCATGATGTCGCTGGAGCGACCGGCATCGAGCAACGTAATGAGCGGGAACTTGGTGCGGTAAGTGTCCCAGAGCGACCAGGAGCTGTAGTACTGGAAGCCCTTTGCCTCATGAGGCTGGCCGTCTGTGCCGAGATAGTTGCGCATGAAGCGGTCCGTCACCTGGAAGGGGCTGTGGAACGTGCGGTAAATAGATGTATAGAAGAGGGTCTGCTGGTCTGCTGTGCCGCCCTCGACCTCCACGGTGGAGAGCAAGCGTTCCCAAGCCCTCTGAGCACGCTCCACAACGACCTGGAACTCTGTCCGCCACACGTCCTGCTCCTTCATCTTGTCAAGCTCGTCGGGAAGACCCGTAGAGACAACGACACGCACCTCCACAAACCGAGCCGAGAGTTCGGGGAAGGTGAGCCGCTTGCGCCCGTCGGCAACGGTGTCGAGCACGAAAGGCGAACTGGTATAGAGGCGGTAGTGCAGGAGGTAATGCCCGCGACCGCAGGTATTGGCACACTCAGCAAAGCCTTGCCCCATAGAGGGCGACTTCTGTTCAAAAGAAGCTGCAAAGACCTTGTCGAAGGCAGAACGCGGGTTGAGCAAGAGGACAGCCTTCCTTGGGTTAGGGAAGGAGAAGCGCTCAACGGCCATACGGCGGTCAGCAGTAGCCGTAAACCAAACGCCATTATTAAGTTGAACGCTGTAGTAGCCGGGCTTAGCGACTTCAGTCTGCTTCAGGAGACGCACATCCTGCCCCGTAGAGTCAGGCATCAGCGAGACATTACCACCGCAGCCACTGCCGCCCACACCAGACAGTCGGTTGATACTGAAGCCCGAAATAGTCGGCACTTCAAAGTCGTAACCAGGATGCTGGCGCGGCTTGCTGTCGGGACAGACCTGAATCTGACCGTAAGGGACAGTTGCTCCAGGCGTCATTTGTCCGTAGTCGTCGGCAGTACCGACATAGAGGTTCACTTTGTCGAGCACAGGGGTCTGTGCATTGAGATGAATGCCCAACAGCACAGAGGCTGCCCAGGCAACGAGAATTCTTATCTTCATGGTAAACTGTTAATTTTCCTGCAAAGGTACAAAAAGAATTGGATATGGCGCGAAAAAAGAATCAAAAAGAAGCTTTTTCTTCATCTTGAAGCCGATTATGGTAAATATTTTGCAGGTTTTATTTGTCCAATGATAGAATTATGCTAATTTTGCAGAGCAATAAGGCTACAGCACCCACACTCCAAAACTTCTCCACTACTTCAATGACGATGCACAGAAAGGCACTCGCCCTGTCCGCAGGGTTGCTGCTTGCAATGGCTACGGCACAAGCAACCCCTTCCTTCAGCAAAGCGCACGGGGTCTGCAAGAGTTCTTTCATGCTGAAGATTCAGAGCGATGCAGGCGTCGACGTGAGATACACGCTGGACGGTAGTGAACCGACAGCAACAAGCCCGAAGTTCACGACGAACATCTACGTCAACAGCACGACCATCATCCGCGCCGCAGACTTCAAGGCCAACGTTCGCAGCTCCGACATCGTCACGGCTTCCTACATCTTCCCTGCCTCTGTGCTCGAACAGCCGGCCCTGCCCGAAGGCTATCCCGAGACGTGGGGACGCTTCACCTCCATCAGCGGAACGGCTCCGGCGGACTATGAGATGGACCCTGAGCTGACTTCGAACAGCACCTACGCCAAGAACATCAAGGACGCCCTCTCGTCCATCCCTGCCCTCTCCATCGTCACGGACAAGGGGAACCTCTTCAACAAGGAGAAAAGCGAGCAGACAGGCGGTATATACATCTACACAGGCACTTCGGACAACAACGGACGCGGATGGGAAAGGCCGGCATCCATTGAGCTGATGGGCTGCGGACACGACCTCACCACAACCTGCGCCCTGGAAATCCACGGCGGTCAGGGACGAGTGCCGGAGAAGAACCCCAAGCACTCCTTCCGCCTCACCTTCAAGGACGAGTACGGCAGCAAGACACTCAAGTACCCTCTTTATGGAGAAGGAAGCGTGGCGAAGTTCAACTCCCTCATTGTCCGCACGTTCTACAACTATTCATGGATTCACTCCGAAGCTTCCCAACGCAGCAAGGCACAGTACGCCAGAGACCTTTGGGCAAGGCGTATGCAGAAGCGGATGGGCCGCGACACAAGCGACGGGCTGTATGTCAACGTCTTCATCAACGGCCTCTACTGGGGGCTATACAACCTTTCGGAACGCATCGACGACAATTACTGCAAATACCACTTCGGAGGCTTGAAGGCCGACTACGACGTCGTTAAGCGGGAAGATTACCTCGAAGCCGCAGAAGGCACGCTCGACAAATGGAACGAGCTGATGCGACTCGCTGAAAAGGCCTCTCGGCAAGAGACTTACAAAGCCATCATGGGGGCTATGCCGAAGGCGGAAGGGGAGAAACCCGAAACGATGCTCGACGTGGACAACTTCATCGACTACATGCTCATCAACCAGTACGGAGGCAACAGCGACTGGGACCACCACAACTGGATAGCCCTCAACAACAGGGAAGACTCTACGTGGGGATTCCGCTTCATCTGTTGGGACTCGGAACAGACACTCTTCAGCGCCACGAAGAACGTGCTCGACGTCAACAACAAGGACTGCCCCACCTACCTCTTCCAGCAGCTGATGAGGAACGCAGCCTTCAAGCGCCGCTACATAGACCGCGCCTACAAGCACCTGGAGGACGACGGCGGCCTGCTGCAACCAGAGCAAGCCCAGGCGCTATGGGACAGCCTGCAAAGCGTCATTGCCCTGTCCCTCTATGCTGAGTCGGCACGATGGGGCGACTACCGCAAGGACGTGCATCCCTACACCACCCGAGGGGAGCTGTACCGGGCAGACGTCCACCACGCCAACGAGAACAGGCGGATGCACGAGGAGTTCTTCCCAAAGCGCACAGAGACACTCATCTCGCAACTCCAACAGAAAGGCTGGTACGCCAAGACACCCGCCCCGAAGTTCCAGAGGAACGGGGAGGACTTGGCAGAAGGCGACACCATCTTCCTCAGCGACGAACTCACCCTCGCGCAAGGAACCTACATCGTCTATACGACAGACGGCAGCCTGCCCGTCTCGTGGGAAGAGAACACAAAAGGCGAGGAAACGCCGCATTCGAGCCTCTACAGCCTCGAGAACATCACAACGGCCCTTCCCTCAGGCCCCGTAACACTCCGCGCCATCAGCAAGGAAGGCTCGAACTGGAGCGCCACCGTAACACGACACATCTATGTCCTCACAGAAGACGACCCGACACTTGCCAGCGCACCCAAAGCAGCTTCTACATTACCTATGAACGGACTCTACAACCTGGCCGGACAGCAACTGGCCAAGCCGCAAGGCAGAGGCGTCTATCTCAAGAATGGCAACAAATATATCGAATAACTTTTAGTGCGAAAAATTTGGAAATGTCAAAAAAAAGTCGTACCTTTGCACATTGATACAACTTAAACAACACATCAGATTATGGCCACAGAAAACAAGAACAAGTACATCGCAGTATCCTACAAGCTCTACATCGACGGCGCAGACGGCAAGCCGGAGCTGGTGGAAGAAACCGCAGAAGGCGACCCCTTCATCTTCGTCAGCGCCCTGGGAATGACACTCGACGCCTTCGAAGCACAAATCACACCGCTGAACGTCGGCGACAGCTTCAACTTCACCATCGTTCCAGCCGACGCATACGGCGACTACGAAGCATCGGGCAAGCAATCACTGCCCCGCAACGTCTTCGAAATGAACGGCAAACTCGACTCGCGCTACATCTTCGAAGGAGCCGTAGTGCCCCTCTCAAGCGCCGACGGAGCACGCTTCAACGGAACCATCGTCGAGATTGGCGAAAAGACAATCACCGTTGACCTCAACCACCCCCTTGCAGGCAAGAGCCTGAACTTCGTAGGAACCGTCCTCCAGAGCCGCGAGGCAACGGGAGAAGAGGTTCGCGACGCCCTCAACCAAATAACAGGCTGCGGCGGTGGTTGCGGCAGCTGTGGCGGAGGATGCGGCAACGGCGGCGAAGGATGCGGCAGCTGCAACAGCGACTGCGGAGGCTGCAAGTAGTCCACACACCACACCCCTCCAACGGGAACCCCTGCACCGACTTGCACAACTCGCTTAACCGATTCATGCAAGTCGCTTAACCGATTCAACAAACAAATTATGGGTCTGAAGATTAACCGAACTACTATATTAACATCATAACCAACAAATGAAGACAAAAACCTTTTATGCAAGCCTGCTGCTGTTGTTGGTAGGCGTTCAGATGGCTCAGGCTCAAAGCGATACCGAGGGCTATCCGATTGAGTCGGTTCGATGGGACAAAGTGCCCGCAGAGAACCGCGAAGTGATTGAACAACTCTTTGCCGACATGATACTTGTACCCGAAGGCGGAGAGGTGAAGAAGTTCTACATCTCTACCCATGAGGTGCAAGAAAGCCTTTGGGTTGCATTTATGGGAGTAAAAGAAATAATAGTTGGAGATAGTGGACAAGATACAATTGGTGGTGGCGAAGAAGTTGATCTTGGCCCTAGACTTTATTCAGATGCCACGACAGGAGGAAAAATCAAGGACACCGCCAGCGTTGCCGACATTCAGACCTTTATCTCCTTGCTGCGCAAGCAGACAGGCAAACGCTTCCGTCTGCCCACAGAAGCCGAGCGCTTGTTGGCAGCCGAATGTCAGCTCATCGACACCATTGCCGACGCTGAGGACAAGTCCGGCAAAGGTTTCCATCTCGCCCTCGACACCATCGCCAAGGCAGAACAGAAGATGCTCGTCATTACCGCTACGGACGGCACACAGACAAAGTACCTGCTCGAAGGGATGCCGCGCGTCAACATTGAGAAGCCATACCTTGTGATAAGCTCTGGCGGTGCATCTGTGAGCCTTCCATTGGAACATTTGCAACATATCCACTACGAGAAGGCAACCGACGAAGCTACGGCGATAGAGGAAATAAAGATGCTCGACGCCCAGGACAGCCGCGAGCGCATCGACTTCAACAACCTGCCAGCGGGTGCAACTGCCAGCATCTACACGACCGACGGCAAACTGCTCTACAACCTCCGTCGCACGCAGGGAAGGACACTCTCCTTGCCGCTCAGCTCCCTACAGAGCGGCATCTATCTGGTGAAAGTAAACGACGTAACCTATAAAATCCAGAAGCCATGAAACTGACACGGTATATTTCCCTGACTATAGCCCTGCTGTCAGTCCTAAGCATAACAGCGCAGCAGCAACAGAGCCAGTATGCGCTCTACAACTACCGCAACGACGGCGATTTCAACGCCTGGCTCAACATCGACATTGACAGCATAACCTATAGCAACATTGGCCTCGACAGCATAGAGTACGACAACATCGTCACCCAGGAAGTCTGGACACCCGACAGCTGTTACCGCATCCCCATCGAAGCCATCGACAGCATCGGCTTCCGTGCCCCGGAACCAGAGTTCAAGGAAGGCATCTTCTATATTGAAGAACAACATTTGCCCTATATATTAGACGCCGATGATTTAAGTGTAACGTTTGCGTCCTCAACGCCTTATTATCTTTTACCTTCAAATGGCCAGATACTCTATAGTGATTTGGAGGAGGAACCTTTCATTATGGGCTTTGCTGGTCGGGTTGTGGAAGTAATCAATTCCACGGAAGGTATAATATATAAATGTGAATCGGTTTCACCGAGTGATGTGTACGACCGCTATCTGGATGTTTTTAAGGTTGTATCAAGTGAAGATGAAACAGAAGATATGTCTGAACTCAAGCATTCACCGCGAAAAGCGAGAAGAAGAAATATCCAAAAGGACGGCACAATAATTGCGCCGGAAATTAAATGGAATATTGGATTCAAGAATTACTTGAGTTTTGACGCCAAGATCTCAAACACGTTTGATTATGTCATAAGCGTCGGTATTACCTCGAAAGACTACATAAAAATCACCCATACAAAAAAGACGGACTACTCCGTGAAGACTTCTGTTAGCTCAGATGATTTAGTAGATTTGCTTACAGCTGATGAATCGGGTAATAAGAAATATAGCCCAGATCCTGTTTGGCTGCCTTTCTCCTATCCTCTTGTGGGATGCAAGTTCCTTCAGGTTTACCTGAATTGCGGATTATACTTTGAAGCCAAAGGGTCATTTGAGTTGTCTGCAAAGCTCCCATATTCTTCTACGAGTGTTGAAGAATATTATTTCTCGTCTGATAACAACTGGATTCCGACATACACAGAATCGAACGAAGGCGGCTGGCCAGGAATGAACGAGTTCTTATCAGATGGCAAGGTCGAGTTTAAGTTGAAGGGTTCGGCTGCTTTTGGTCCAATCGTTGCTCTTGGCATATCTGCATGGAAGCCAAAGTTCTGCAGTCTTTCTGTTCAGGCAAAGGCTGGACTTGAATTAAGCGGCGAATGCTCTGTTGATTTTGTGGAAATCACACAAGGAGATTTTAGTGTGTACAAATTATTGTCGGAGGACACCAAGATTACGACAGGATTGAATGTCGGGGTGGAATTAGTGGCATCTGTAAAGGATAAGGATTATAAAATAGCAAGCTTTGGAACGACAATCTGCAAACGTGAAAAGTATCTGTTGCCGAGGTTCACTACCCCTGAGATGCCACAATATACAGGCATGGGATGGGGTGACGGTCTTGATTCCCTTGCCGTTTATACAAATCCTTCGAACGACTTGCTTCTTCCCGGAAAGGTCGGAATAGGTGTCTATAACTCTCAGGGTGACGTTGTTAGTGAGACATATCCAATCTGGTATTTTGGCAGTAGCGGATGGGAGGACAACTCATTAAGCTATGATTTTCGTAAGCTTCCTCCTGGAGAGTCTTATGAGGTTCGTCCCTTATTCAGTCTGCTGGGTTTGTTAGATATAAAAGCAAACCCAGAAACGACAATAGACATTCCCAATCCGATGACGTTGGACATAGACAGTCCTTTGAACTCCGTGACCTTGAAGAAGGGTGAGGAAGGACTTTATGCCATCAACGGAGGTTGGGGGAACTATTCGGTTTCCTCCTCCATCGAGTCGCTTTGCAGTGCAAGTCTTGAGACAGTCTATAATAGACCTCACATAAAGCTTGTCGCTTCAAATTATGTGACAGGCTCTGCCGTGATTACTGTCAAGGACTTGCGTGCAGGAACAACAGAAACAATCCTTGTGACTGTTTTGGACGACATCACTCCCGAACTGGTCGTTTCTGAAGAGACTGTTTCCTTGAAGGAGAACGAGACAACAACAGTTCTCATTACTTCTGGCAGCGGAAGCTATATTGTGGAGAGCAGCGATGATAACGTGGCAACTGCCACGATTGAAGAAGACAAGATTGTCATTGTTGCCATCAGTGAAGGCGTGACTGTCATTACAGTCACCGACACCCAGACAGGCAAGACTGTAGAACTGGAGGTGGCTGTGGCAGCAGATTATGGCGGCGACGTACCGACCGACGGGCTTGTGGCTTATTATCCTTTCAACGGCAATGCCAATGACGAGAGCGGCAACGGCAACAATGGATCTGTAATTGGAAGCGTGGAGTTAACTACCGACAGGTTTGGCAACCTCAATAGTGCGTACCGTTTCCCTGGCTCGCCTTTCAATTACATCTCTGTTCCCGACAATGAGACACTGCATTGCAGTACGTTTACACTGAATGCTTGGGTATATACCGATGCTGATAACTATGGCTCGGAGTATTTGATTTGCAAGGGAAGGGACATTAACAATGGCTCTTATCGTTTGTGTGTGAGAAATGTCGGTGCCCAAAACCGATACGACGGGTCGAATGATGCATACATGGATGGCATTCCAGAAGTAGGGGTTTGGCACATGGTGACAGGATCTGTGGAGGGGAAAGTTGCAAGGTTTTACCTTGATGGTGTCCTTATGGACGAGAGGCAACTGTCAAGTTCATTTAGCTATGGCAATTCCGATCCAATGACGTTAGGCATGCACTACTACGTAGGCGTTCCTTCTGGTTGGGCATACCCACTGCTTGGTGTCTTGGACGATGTCAGAATATACAACAGAGTTTTGACAGACAAGGAAATAAAAGCTTTGTATCAAGAACCTTGAGGTGATTCTGCCAGCGGTGGTGGCGGAGGCTCAACGTGGCAACAAATGTAATATGGAATCAATAATAATATGAATACAATAGGAACGCTTTTCCGCCTGACAAGCTATGGTGAGAGCCACGGCCCAGCCATTGGCGGAGTCATTGACGGTATGCCAGCCGGCATCGAAGTGGATATTGACTTCATTCAGAAGGAGTTGGCCCGACGCAAACCTGGGCAGAGCAAGCTCACCACATCACGCAAGGAAGCCGATGAAGTGGAACTCCTCAGCGGCATCTTCGAAGGAAAGACAACGGGCTGCCCCATCGGATTCCTCGTCCGCAACACCAACCAGCATAGCGACGACTACGAGGAGATGCGCACCGCATACCGCCCCTCGCACGCCGACTTCACCTACGAGCAGAAATACGGCATCCGCGACCATCGGGGCGGAGGGCGAAGCTCGGCACGCGAGACGATAAGCCGCGTCGTGGCAGGAGCATTCGCAAAGCTTGCACTACAGAAGCTCGGCATCAGCATCGAAGCCTACACGCAGCAGGTGGGGGACGTTGCCCTGACGGGTTCATACCGCGACTACGACCTCTCGAAGGCAGAGGAAAACGACGTCCGCTGTCCTGACGAGGAAACGGCACAGAAGATGGTTGACCTCATTATGAAGGTCAAGTCAGAAGGCGATACAATAGGCGGCATAATTGCCTGTGCAATAAAAGGATGTCCTATAGGACTTGGAGAACCGGTTTATGACAAGCTGCAGGCTCGCTTGGGCGCAGCAATGCTCTCCATCAACGCCGTCAAGGGCTTCGAGTACGGGCTTGGCTTCGCTGGTGCAGCAGGCCGAGGAAGCGAGCAGAACGACATCTTCGAACCCGACGGACAGGGCGGCATAACGACCCGAACCAACAACAGCGGCGGCATCCAGGGAGGCATCTCAAACGGTCAGGACATCTACTTCCGCGTAGCCTTCAAACCCGTAGCCACCCTGCTCAGAGAGCAAGAAACCGTTGACCGCCAAGGCAATGCCACGCGCCTAACCGCCCGCGGCCGCCACGACCCCTGCGTCCTGCCCCGCGCCGTCCCAGTCGTAGAAGCAATGGCCGCCATCACCATCCTCGATGCCTACCTGATCAGCAAATCGACCTTTTAATTCTAAGGAGTCAAGGAGTTGAGGAGTTTTTATCTATCAAAAGAGACTCCTTTACTCCTTAACTCCTTAGACATAGCGATAGTCCCAGCGACCCAGGAAAGAGCCTCTTCAGCGACCAAAAACTCCTCCACTCCTAAACTCCTTAGAAACCATGCAGATCGACCCAGATGGGCAAGTGATCGCTGAACCCTCCTTTATAGGACGGCCCTTGGAAGGTGCGCCAAGGCGTGCCCTCTTCCGTTAGCAGGAACGGGAAACGCCCTACCCCAACCTGCCGCTCAACATACGGCAACAGGCTGTCACTCACAAGGAAATGGTCGAGGAAACTCCACAGCTTTCGGAAGTAATACGTCCCCTGAGCACGTCGCAGCTCCTTGGACTTCTGAGGCATGAGCGAAGTCACGTTCTCAGATATGCTTCGGAAGATAGCATCATCTGGAGTTGCATTAAAGTCGCCCATCAACAAAATGAACTTATCTCGCAGGGTTTCAAGCAGATTACATAGAACAGACACAGCAAGCTTTCGATGCGCGTCACCCTTTGCCCCACTGCTGGCACGGCTTGGCAGATGTACTAAGACGAGATGGAATGTGTCGGGCAAGGAAGTGGTGACTCCCCAGACGTGGAGGATGTCGCGCGTGGGACGATAGCCCTGCTCTGCCGAAGGGATGCGCACAGCCTCGTGCCCCAGCGGACGGAACTGCACGGAGTCGTAGAGCATCGCCACGTCTATGCCTCGCACGTCAGGCCCTTCCTCGTGAATATAGGCATAGCGGGCCATACGGAGCGGACTACGTCGTGTCAAATCACGAAGCACCGTGTCGTTCTCCACCTCGCACAAGCCCACGACCATCGGCCAAGCATCTTCACCAGCAATGGCGGCAATAGTGCGCGACAGGTTGTCGAGCTTCTTCCAATAGCGTCCCCGCGTCCAATGGTTACGGCCCTCAGGCAGGAACTCATGGTCTTCCTTGAGCGAATCGTGCCGGCAGTCGAAAAGGTTCTCCACATTCCACCACGCAATCCTCTGCGCTTCAGCACAGGCACAGAGACAAAGCAGAACAGAAACAAGCAGCACCCGGCACATAAGAATCCGTTGCTAGTTTTAGACAAACGCTGTGTTGTACTGCCTCAATTCCCCTCGCAGGGCATGGGAGTCCTGGCCGCAGGCTTTATCGAGAAGCGCCCAGAAGCGAGGGCTGTGGTTCATTTCGAGAAGGTGAGTCAGCTCATGCTGTAAGACATAGTCTTGCAGATGTCTTGGCAGGAGCACGAGATAGAGCGAGAGGTTGATGCTACTCCTCGTGCTACAACTGCCCCAGCGACCCTTTGCGGAGGACACCCTGACGCTATTGACCTTGAGGCCGCGCTGGTCAGCCAGGGCACGCAGGCGAGGCACAAGTTTCTCCCTGACACGCTCACGGGCTAATGCCTCCAGCGTCTGTGTTATCCAGGCCTGCAACTGCTCGTCCGCCAGCACTTCGGGCGAATGATAGTGGCAAACAACGCCCGACGCGCCCATATCCATACTTGCAAAGTCAACATCGTCGCTTTGCTGGAAGCTCAGCTGGAAGTCCTCGGTATCGATGCGGGTCTCAGGCGTGTAGTGCTTTCCCTCTGCCTCTGCCTTAGCCTTCTCCCTGCCCTTTTGCAGAAGGGTTTTCAGCTTTGGCCGCAGCTCATCGATGGCTCGCTGCAGGTCCTTCATCCGGAAAGGAATGGGCGAGGTACAAACCAGCATCCCGTCCTTGTAGCGAAAGATGAATCGCCGTGCCCGGGTATTAATGGCCACGCCAATGTTTCCAAGTTCTTTATCCGTAATAATCATTGGACAGTCTTTTCCAAGTAAGAGGGTTAGGGAATCCTACAACTTCACCGTCTTCTTCACACCTTTAGACTCGTTCTGCAGGCGGTCGAGGGCAGTCACGACGTAGGTGTACTTCGTCGTTCCACCTTGTCGCTTGAGAGGGTACAGGGTGTTCTTTGTGATGCAGACGATGTGGGAGGGGTCGTTCAGGTTGACCTTCTCCCCTGGACCGAAGCAATAGACGACGTACTTCTTAGCAACATCCATCTCGCCCTTGCCCTTAGGCGCTGTCCAGAAGAGCACGGGGCCGTCCTCTGTATGAACGACGAGGGTGTTGCGGGGCTTGCCAGGAGCCTTACGGTCAATCCAAGGCATCAGGGGCTGCAAAGCAGGCGTGTTGTGGTATTGCTGGCGCAGGACTTCCTGATAATTGCCCGGATTCTCGCAGACGGCAGCAGCGTACCACTGGCAACTTCCATAGATGCCAGGCAGAGAGCGCTGCAATTGGTACTTGCGGTGCATCTGATGCTGATTAGGGTTGGTGGGGTCGGTGTATTTAACTGTGCGGTTCACGTCCTGACCAATGTAGATGGGGCGCTTGCCGGAGGAGTTGGCGCTCCACCAACGGATGAGCGTCTCATAGTCGGCAGCCTTATTGCCTATCTCCCAGTAAATCTGCGGGATGTTGTAATCGACCCAGCCCTGACGAACCCACTCCAGGACGTCGGCATAGAGGTCGTCGTAGTTCTGCAGTCCTGTCGTGGCACTGCCTTTGAGGTCTGTCCGCTGGTTGCGGTAGATGCCGAAAGGCGACACGCCGAACTTCACCCAAGGCTTCACCCTGCGTATCTGCTGGCACATCTGCTGCATGAACAGGTTGACGTTCTGCCTGCGCCAGTCATTGCGGTTCATGCCCCGCCCGTAGGTGCTGTAGGTGGCATCGTCGGGGATGGCTACACCTGCAACCGGATAGGGGTAGAAGTAGTCGTCCACATGAATGCCGTCCACGTCGTAGCGAGCCACAATGTCGCACACAACCTGGCAAATATAGTCGCGGTTCTCAGGACGTCCGGGGTCGAAGAGGAACAGCCCGTCGTAGTTGAAGAAGCGGTCGGGATGGCGCACATATTCGTGCGTCGAAGCCAACTCCGTCGTGCTCTTTGTTTTGGCACGATAGGGGTTAATCCAGGCGTGCAGCTCCATGTCGCGAGCATGACACTGCTCAATCATCCACTGCAAGGGGTCCCAGTAAGGGTCAGGCGGCAATCCCTGCTGCCCCGTCAGGTAGCGGCTCCACGGCTCGTACTGACTCTGGTAGAGCGCATCACCCTCCACACGCACTTGGAAGAAGATGGCGTTGATGCCGTCCTTCTGCAAGTCGTTGAGCTGGCTGATGAGCATAGCCTGCATACGGTCTCGCCCAAGGTTCTGGAACTGCCCGTTGACAGCCTGAATCCAAGCGCCACGGAACTCTCTCTTGGGGTTTCCCCCCATTGCTGATGCTGCTACGAGGAGCAGCAGAATAAGTAGTTTATGCTTCATAATGCCGCAAAAATACAAATAAAATAAGAATTAAGGGCCGGTATCAAGAAATATTTCTTGCTATCGATATGTTTTGAAAGCAAAATCCCATAATACGCACATAAATTCCCCCAGCCGCTTCTGAATATACGGAAAAAGCAGTAACTTTGCATCGGAATTGCGAATCCATTATATAGACGAAACAATATGAAGAAGTTTGTTATCATTTTGCTTTGCCTGCTGCTTGCGAGAGCGGCAGGTTGGTATTTCATGCGAGACAAAAGCAGCGCAAGGGATGTGCTGCCTGCCGATGCTACGGCGGTCATCGTTTTTGAACCCGCAGAACTGATGTCGGGCCTGGGATTGACGACGGACGACCTCAAAAGCCTCGCAAAAGTCCTTCCAAATGGAGAAGAAAGCTTTTCCGCTGCGGACCTATCGAAGCCCATCTATACCTTCGTCTCTGAAAGTGGGACAACAGGCATTGCGATGGACGTCAACGACGAAGGCAAGTTGCTGAAAGTCCTTGAAGAACAAGGCTGTAACATAGAGGAGCAAAGGGGCTTCCATTGGTTTACGGTCAGCAACGGCCTGGGCTGCGTGGGCAAAGACAAGATGCTGCTCTTCACGCCTGTTTCAGGGACTGAGCAGGATGCCTTGCGTGGCGAAATGGTGAAGCTCATGACGCAGAGCCGGCAGGATGTGGTGCTCTTAGAGAAAGCCGAAAAGCAGAAGGGGCTGCTGAAACTGAGCATTGCGATGAGCAACCTGCCAAAGAAGTACCTCGACAAGCTTCCGGAAGGCACAGATCTCTCCAACACATACCTCAACGCGGCTTTCAGCATTGGCAACGAAGACCTTACGTTTGCCCTGAATTTCGAGGGTTCAGACGAAATGACTCTGCCCCTCGAAGCCATAAAAGGCAGCCTGACGGGGATGCAGCCAGAGGAACCCTTTATCTGGCTTAGTGCCAACATGAAGGGCGAACAGCTCTTGCCTCACATGCGGAAGATACCAGAACTGCGCTCTGCTCTCCTCGCCCTGAACATGTGCGTGGATGCCGACATGATGCTGAAAGCCATCGACGGCGACATCATGCTGGCTATACCTACAGCCGACTTCGAGCATCCCAACTTCCTCCTGACAGCCACGCTCGCCAACACGGACTTCCTGGCGAACAAGAACGACTGGCAGGTGGCAAGGCGGAGCGACACGGACTTCTCCATCAAGGGAAATACCGGGGAAGTCTTCTTTGGTGTGCGCGACGGCCGTCTCTACATTGCCACCACTGCGGAACTGGCTGACAAGGCTTGCCAAGAAGCCAATGCCAATGCCCTCCAGCAGGCCGCAAAGGGAAAGTACCTGAGTGCCGCGCTCGACGTGAGCCAAATCTTCAAGGCCTATCCTTCCTATGCGCTCATGCTCAGGGCTGTGCCGCAAATCTACGACACCGTTGATGCCATCGACCAAGTCGTCCTGTCCTCCAACACACAGCGCAACGTGGAGCTGAGCATCAGGACGAAGAAACCCATCAAGGACATCGTCGAAAAGATAATGGAGCTGGCAAAGAAGTGAGAACTACCAAACCAGAAATTGAAGTTGAACAATGAATCAGATTGCCCTCGACAACACCCTGCCGCAGGTCTTCCTGCAAAGGACAGACATAGAGAGCGACATCTGGCGCAAAAGGGTCAGCCTTGAGAAGGGCAAGACCTACCTCATAGAAGCACAGAGCGGAACGGGCAAAAGCTCCCTATGCAGCTTTATCATCGGCTATCGGAAGGACTACGACGGCAGCATCCTCTTCGATGGACAAGACAGCCGCAAGCTAAGCACCGCCGACTGGACAATGCTCCGCCAGCGCCACATCAGTATGCTTTTCCAAGAGCTTCGCCTCTTCCCCGAACTGACGGCAATGGAGAACGTCGAGATAAAGAACAGCCTGACACATTTCAAGACAAAGAAGGAGATTGAACAATGGTTCGAGGCACTCGGCATTGCCGACAAGATGCAGACGCCCGTCCGCTTCCTGAGTTTCGGCCAGCAGCAGCGCGTCGCCATGATTCGTGCCCTTGTCCAGCCCTTCGACTTCCTGCTCGCCGACGAACCCATCTCCCACCTCGACGATGAGAACTCGCGCATCATGGCCCACATTATGACGGAGGAAGCCCGCCGCCAAGGGGCAGCCATCATTGTCACCAGCATCGGCAAGCACATGGAGCTGCCCTACGATAGAACCTTTAGCCTATGAACCTTGTTTGGAAACTCCTTCGCCGCCACATCAGCCTGCCGCAGTTCGCAGGCTTCTTCCTTGCCAACCTGCTGGGAATGGTCATCGTGCTGCTCGCCTTGCAGTTCTATCGCGATGTCAAGCCAGTCTTCAACGAAGAGGACGGCTTCATCCGCCCCGATTATCTTATCCTGAGTAAACGCATCTCCGCGCTGGGGAGCATAGGCTTGGGCACAGTCAACACCTTCAGCGAGAAAGACATAGACGAACTCAGAGCACAGCCTTTCACCAAAAGCGTCGGAGCCTTCACCGCCAACCACTACAAGGTGGGTTGCACGATGGGCATCAATGGCGTGGCCCAGCTCGGCACGGAAATGTTCTTCGAGAGCGTGCCCGACGCTTTTGTTGATATTGACCTGCGGAAGTGGCACTTCAGCGAGGGCGACGGCACCGTGCCCATCATCCTGCCACGCACCTACCTTGCCATCTACAACTTCGGCTTCGCGCAGAGCCAGAACCTTCCAAAGGTTTCGGAGGGCATCGTGGGAATGGTGGAGATGACGATTTCCATGCGTGGCAATGGGCTGAACGAATACATCAAAGGCCGTGTAATCGGCTTTTCTTCGAGGCTCAACACCATCCTCGTACCCGAAAGCTTCATCCGCTGGAGCAACGAGCGCTATGCTCCCGACGCCGACATAGAACCTTCCCGCATCATCCTCGAAGTGAACAATCCCGCCGACGACGCTATTGTGAACTACCTGAGCGAGAAAGGCTATGAGATGGAGGACGACAAGCTGGATGCCGGTCGCATGACCTTCTTCCTGCGGCTCGTCTCGGTCATTGTCATGCTGGTCGGCCTGCTCATCAGCCTGCTCAGCTTCTACATCCTCATGCTCTCGATTTACCTTCTTGTCGAGAAGAACACAGAGAAGATGCGGACGCTGCTGCTCATCGGCTACAGCCCCGCCCGCGTAGCTCTACCCTATCAGCTCCTGACCGTCGGCATGAACGCGGCAGTCCTGTTTCTCGCGCTGATTGCAATTGCCTGTCTGCGTTCACAGTATATGCAGATGCTCTGGAGCGTCTTCCCCAAGATGCCCGACGGCAGCCTTCTGCCCGCCATTCTGCTTGGCCTGGCCCTCTTCTTGCTCGTCAGCATCGCAAACGCCCTCGTAATCCGCCATCGCATTAATATAATATGGAAGAACTGAAGAAGTTATACAGGGAAGCCACTGGGCTTGACGTTTTGGCAGCAGAGGCAATTCCGGGGGCGGGAAGCAACCGCCAGTATTATCGCTTGCGGGGGACCGACGGCAGTACGCTTATCGGTGCCGTAGGAACAAGTCGCGACGAGAACCACGCCTTCTGCTATCTGGCGCGGCACTTCACCCAGATGGGTTTGCCTGTGCCTCATGTTGTGGCGGAGAGCACGGACGGCTTGCGCTACCTGCAGACAGACCTGGGAAACCAGTCCCTTTTCGAAGCCCTGAAAGGCGGACGCGAGGCAGAGGGACGTTACAATGCCCACGAGCGTGAGTTGCTCAAGCGAACCATTGCCGCCCTACCTGCCATGCAGATACGCGGCGCTACCGGGCTTGACTTCAGCCAGTGCTATCCACAGGAAGCGCTCGACGAGACAAACGTGCTCTTCGACCTCAACTACTTCAAATACTGCTTCCTCAAGGCCACGGGTCTCGACTTCCACGAACTGAAGCTCGAAGCCTCATTCCAACTGATGGCCCGCGACATCGTCAACATTCCGGGCGGAGCCTTTATGTACCGCGATTTCCAGGCAAGGAACGTCATGCTCGATGCGCAGGGCAACCCCTATTTCATCGACTTCCAGGGGGGGCGGCGCGGCCCCTTGCAGTACGACGTGGCAAGCTTCCTTTGGCAAGCTTCGGCCCGCTATCCCAAGAAATTGCGGGAGCAGTTGATTGGTGTCTATCTGCAAAGCCTCAAAGAAGAGACCCTCCAATCCCCAATAGGTGGAGAAATGGTCAATGGCCAATGGTCAATGGTCAATGAAGCCGTGTTCCGCCAGGGCTTGCAGCTATGCGTCCTGTTCAGGCTGCTTCAGGTCTTGGGGGCTTACGGTTTCAGGGGCTACTTTGAGAGAAAGAAACACTTCCTTGAGAGCATTCCGCCTGCAATGGAGAGCCTTCGCGACCTGCTGAAGGAGGGCGGTTGCCCCTATCCTTATCTCAACGAGGTGCTCACGAAACTTGTCTCGCTGCCGCAGTTCCTCCCTAAACATCCCGAAGCCAAGCGTGCCGACGGCTTAAAGACCACCGTGCTCAACCCGTATCAGGCACATCCGCAGGACGGCCCTGCCACCTTCTCCCGCTACGATGCACAAGGCCCGCTGGTGGTGCGCGTCTTCAGTTTCTCCTTTAGGAAAGGTATCCCAGAGGACACGGGCGGCAACGGCGGAGGCTACGTCTTCGACTGCCGCAGCACGCATAACCCGGGGCGTTACGAACCCTACAAGCAACTGACGGGCCTCGACGAACCTGTCATCCGCTTCCTTGAGGACGATGGAGAAATACTGACCTTCCTCGACAGCGTGTATAAACTTGCCGATGCCCACATCACGCGCTACCTGCAACGCGGCTTCACCAGCCTGATGTTCTGCTTCGGCTGCACAGGCGGCCAACATCGCAGCGTCTATAGCGCACAGCACCTCGCGGAACACATCCACCGGAAGTTCAACATCGAAGTGCATATCTGCCACCGCGAACAAGGCATAGAGCAGGTACTGACACCGGCTCGCGCCATGGTCTTCGCAGCAGGACTTGGCACACGCCTCAAGCCTCTCACCGACACGATGCCCAAGGCGCTTGTACCCGTTGGTGGCAAGCCTCTCCTCCAGCATCTGCTCGAAAAGCTGAAGGCAGCGAATTTCCGCGATGTGGTCATCAACGTACACCACTTTGCCGACATGATAGAGGACTGGTGCCAGCAGAATCCCATGGATATGCACATCTGGTTCAGCGACGAGCGCGAACAGCTCCTCGAGACAGGCGGCGGCATCAAGCACGCAGCACCGCTCCTTCGCGATGCACAGGACGGTTTCCTCATCCACAACGTCGATATCCTGAGCAATGCAGACCTTCGCGCCTTTGCCGAGGCAGGACGTTCCCCGGCTCCGATGGGAGAAGCCGCAGCGAAGCCTCGGGCTGCCACCTTGCTCGTCAGTGAGCGCGAAACACAGCGCTACCTGCTCTTCGACGACGATATGCGGCTTGTGGGCTGGACAAACATCGCAACAGGCGAAGTCCGAAGCCCCTACCCCAACCTCGACCCACAGCTTTATCACAAGTACGCATTTGCCGGCATCCACTACATGAAGCCCTCGCTCTTCGCCTATTTCGATGACTTCCCCGAGAAGTTCAGCATCATCGACTTCTACCTGAAGGTCTGCAAGGACGAACCCATCTACGGATACCTGCAGCCCGACCTCCACCTCATCGACGTCGGCAAGCTCGACACCCTCTCCGAAGCGGAGAACTTCATCGCCTAAATCTCCATGTATTGTTGGAAAAATGCCTTAAGCGACTTGCTTGAGTCGCTTAACCGATTAGTGCAAGTCGGTTCACCGACTTGAAATAAAACCTAAAGGAAGAGCTGAAACTATTGCTGTCCATTGTTTAGCGACACCTATAATAATCTTATGAGTCTATCTGCAAAGCTAACACCAAAGGTGCCCCATAGGGGCAAGACAAAGGTAGCCAGCCATTTC